>CAJIAC010000009.1_pt1 | contig 31129 bp, 27 predicted proteins | sample 9198961 | NCBI WGS metagenome assembly CAJIAC01 (sample SAMEA7708276, study PRJEB35096) | sediment metagenome | biome: marine neritic benthic zone biome [ENVO:01000025]; feature: sediment [ENVO:00002007]; material: shallow marine sediment [ENVO:03000034] sea grass bed [ENVO_01000059] ... | reverse complement strand
GCCCTCGTCGTCCTTACGGCGCTGATTACCTGGGGCATCTCGCGGCCGCAGACGGCCACGCTGCTCCCGCAGGCCACGCAGGGAGAGGTTCTGGCCAGCGTGAACGGCACGGACATCACGCGGCAGGAGGTGGAGGAGGTCTCACCCGATCGGTTCATCCAGGCCAAGCAGGAGTTGCACGACCTGACGGAGCGGGCGCTGGGACAGGCGATCGATCAGCGGATCGTAGCGCTCGAGGCCGAGAAGGAGGGCCTCGAAGAGGACAGCCTGATCGCGCGGGAGGTCATCTCCAAGATCACGATGCCGACCGAGCAGCAGGTCGACTCCATGTACGTCCTGTACCGCGAGCAGCTCAACAACGCTCCGGTCGAGCAGGTCGCACCGCAGATCCGGGCCTTCCTCATGGGGCAAAGCCGGCGGTCCGCGATGGATGTCTACCTGGCTCAGCTCCGCAGTCGGTACGACGTGGCGAACTACCTCGAGCCGACGCGCGTGGAGGTGGAAGCGATCGGGCCGAGCAAGGGGCCCGAGGATGCGCCGATCACCCTGGTCGAGTTCTCCGACTTCGAGTGCCCCTTCTGCGTACGCGTCCTGCCCACACTCGACCAGGTGCAGGAGGAGTACGGTGACCAGGTGCGCATCGTGTACCGCCACTTCCCGCTCAACTCCATTCACCCCAACGCGCAGATCACGGCCGAGGCATCGATGTGCGCGGACGCGCAGGGGATGTTCTGGGAGATGCACGACGCCATCTTCGAGGTACGGGGAAAGGCGGACGCGGATCAGCTGAAGGCCATGGCCGGGGACCTCGGGTTGGAGCAGGACGCGTTCGGTGCCTGCCTCGACTCGCGTGAATACCGCGAGCTGGTCGAGGCGGATCTCGAGGCTGGTCGCCGCGCCGGCGTCACCGGGACCCCGGCACTGTTCATCAACGGCAGGTTCCTGTCGGGGGCGCAGCCGTTCAACGTCGTGTCGCGCGTGATCAACGACGAGCTCACCCGCCTGGGCGGCTGAGCCGCGGCTCGTCTCGTTTCCGGGCCTTCGGAGACCCGATTGGGGAAGATCCTGGTCGTACTCGCGGTCGTGGCCGCGATCGTATTCACGGCGTTCCCCGAGCTTGATCTGTGGATGTCAGCGCAGTTCTACCGACCGGACACGGGCTTCCACCTGAAGGACGCCTGGTGGGCGGTGGCGGTCTACGATTCCATTCCCATCATCGCGATCTCGGTGGGGGTGGGAAGCCTGGCCCTTCTCATCTCGAACCTCGTGCGCAAGCGACAGGTCGGTCCTCTGTCGAACCGTTTCCTCCTGTTCGTGCTGGCCGCCCTCGCCATCGGACCGGGCCTCGTGGTCAACGCCGGCTTCAAGGACAACTGGGGCCGCGCACGGCCGCGGGATGTCACTGAATTCTCAGGTGAGAAGACCTTCACTCCCGCCCTGCAGCCGACGGACCAGTGCGAGCGGAACTGCTCCTTCGTGGCGGGCCACCCCTCGGTGGCCTTCTGGCTGGCGGCGCTGGGATTCGCCGCGGCCACCCGTCGCCGCCGAAACGGGATCTTCTGGGCCGCCGCCGCGTTCGGCCTGCTCGCCGGCCTCGGCCGAATCGTGCAGGGAGGACACTTTCTCAGCGACGTGATCTTCTCGGGCCTGTCGGTATTCGCGGTGGTATGGCTGCTCTCCAGGTACGTCTTCAAGCTGTACACCGTCCAGAAGCCGGCGCTGCTGCACGCTCCGGGCGAGTCGCCCGCCTAGCTACTCGACTCCGTCCGAGGCCGGGGCCGAACCGGGAGTGGCCAGGATCGCCAGGCGGGCTTTGTGGTCGGAGCCATAGTCGTCGGCCACCACGCGGTACGATCCGTCCACCAGCTCCAGCGCACCGGTGCCAGCCCTGAAGAAGAGGTGATCGGGAGGCCAGTCACCCCGGGTCTTCTCGCGGCCCGGGTCCGGGGAGTCCGGGTAGATCTGGAGCATGCGCTGGATCACGGTCTCTTCCGAGGACCACGTGTTCAGGTCGCCCGCCACGACGACGGGGGTCGAGCGATCAGGGTCCAGGGAGTCGAGCGCCTCGGTCAGCCCGTCGTTCTGCCTCACCCGCATCGAGCCCCCGGTCGCCAGTACCCGGAGGATGTTGCTGGCCACGTCGAAGTGGACGTTCACCAGGCGGAGCTCAGAGTTGTGGGGCCCGGGGACACTGGCGACGAGGGCGACCCTCCGCTGCGCCTCAAGGGGTACCTCGATGGCGGCCAGCCCGGACAGAGGCAGGCTCGAGAGGATCGCGCTTCCCCGGTCTTCGCCTCCGCTTTCGCCGGACTCTTCTCCGTTTCGCATCGACGGCACGTAGAACAGCTCCAGTCCGCAGCGCTCAGCCACCTGAACGATGTCGAGTCGCGGGCCGATCGGCGGCTCTTTCGCGATTCGCTTGCTCACCATCGCGCCCGGTGGTGGGTCCGGCACGGCGGGGGAGGCCCGATGCGCTTCCTGGAGGAGAAGGACGAAAGGTTCCACGGAAGGTGGAGGCCCCTCCTCTCTGCAATCATATCCCAACTCGGCGCCCAGGAATCGGGGCAGATCACCGCCGCCCACGTGGACGTTCCACGTCACGACCCTGAGGTTGGAATCCGGCCCGACGGATGCTGCGTCAGCATCAGGTATAGACCTCACTTCCACAGGGCCCACTGCCGAGCACCAGGCCGCCAGCGCCTTGCGATCGCCTTCCCTCTCGGGTCCGAACCACCGCACCTCGCGGCCTTCTCCTGCGTGCCTCGCCCCGCACCGGGTGGCTGTTCCGGCATCCGCCTGCGGTCCGGGCCGCGCGTCGCTGGGAACCGGCTCCCCTCCGGTCGCTATGGGCTCCATCCGGTGGGAGACCGTGCAGGCCGACAGCGCCGCTGCGATGAGGATGAGTCGAACCCGGGAACGCCGACCTACCATGGGACCCCCAGATTGAACTGGAGGACCGGCAGGTCCGAGGCTGGCTCACCGCCGGACTCTACCGCCCGGACAATCCACGAGGTGAAACCGCCGACGGCCATTCCGATGAGACCCAGGCCCACCGCATTCGGAAGATCGTACGCCGGAATCGCCTGCCAGAGAGCCACCCCGACCCCGGTGCCGACGACCAGGCCGATCCATGCTCCCGATCCCCCCGCCGCGATGGAGGATCCGATGACTGCTCCGGCGCCCACGTCGCCCCAGCTCCACTTGTCCACGAACGGCTTCAGGGCAAGCACGAAGACGGCTCCGGCCGCGAGTCCAATGCCGGCCCGCCCGTAAGCACTCCAGACCGCGTCCGCGTCATCCAGGCCCAGCGCCAGGCCGGACATGGTGCCGATTCCGGCCCCCAGCGTTGCGACCGTCCGCACACAGTTGATTCCGGCCAGAGTCTGGTTGCAGGGGATGATGGACGACAGGGTGCCGAGTGCCGCCCCCGAATACAGGCCGAGCGCCGCTCCCGCGGCGGCCGCTTCGCCCGAGCCTTCCGCCGATTGCGCGAACGCGGATGACAGGGCGCCGGATCCGAGTCCCACCGCAAAGAAGATCGATAGCACCGCGGCGGCCCTGCGACCGTGGCTCCGTGTCCTCCGCTGCGCAAAACGGGTCATGAGGGTGCGGTTCGATCTCGGATCAAGGACTCAAAGACTGCGGACCAGGTGTGCACGTTGCCGCTACGTATCCCCGCCGGCAACGCTCTCGTTGCATCGCCTACCTGAAAAGGCGAGAATTCGACCCTGAACCCACCGACGAGAGAATCCGATGAGACCTGCCTGTTTGTGGAAGACGACGGCGCTGTTGTTCGCGATCACCTCCGTTCCCGCGCAGGCGCAGCAGCTGGTGCTCCCGCCCGAGGAAGGCGGCGAGATCATCTCCATCGGGCAGCCCCCTCTGTGGAAGCCGTACGGAGGCGGGTCTCTCGGCAGCTACTACCCCGGCGATGCGTCGGACATGACGGCCTACGTCGACCTGGGGGTGGACAAGGACCTGATGAACCCGGTCGTCGGCGGACTCGTGCTCGGTGGCGAGGCGTACGGCGGCATCCAGGGAAACAGGATCGACGGCGGACTTCGGGTGCTGGCCAACATCCCTTTTCTGCGACTGGGGTTCGGGGTCGACTGGAATTTCCGGGACGGAGACCTACCGTTCCTCCTCCGGTTCGCGGGGCCGGTTCGGCGTGGAGGTCTGTTCGGCCGCGGAGGTCTGCTGACGATCGACTGGCTGCCCGCTCGGGGGAACTCGTTCAACGTCGGGGTGAAGCTTCCGATCAATCAGCCCTGGAGGGGGAAGACCCGGCCCGATCGAACCTCCATCAAGCTGAAGCAGGTGCGCCCGGACCCGGTGCCTTTCGAGGACCCGAGTCCGGCTCTCATGGACGCTCTCGCCCATCTCGGGGAGACCGGGTGGTGGATCAACCGGTTCGTCACCCCCGCCATGGATCAGCGGGGACGGACTCGAGACCAGGCGACCGCAGCGTTCACCGCGGATGTTGACGAGCTGCGAGACCGACTCCAGAGCTCCGACCCCATGCTCGGCCAGGGCCACACCGCGGAGGCCGAAATCCGGGCGTTTCACGCGGAAATGGCTCGAGCCTTCTCGATCGCCGCTTCCGGATCGGACGTCCCGTTCGGAACGAGCACGCCGGATGGGGAGATCATCGCTGCGAAAGCGCGCGAGATCCTGCTGGATCGTGTGCTGTTCCCCTACAACCGGCTGCTCGGCGTCAAGAAGCAGCACGACTCCACCCGGGAGTTCGGGGCGCGCGCGGCGGGCGCTTTCAGTCGGTGGGCCATTCACTCGAGCATGGTCGCGACGGACAGGTTAGCGGCCGTTCGCTTCGTGTTTCAGGAGATCCTGGACGGCATAGAGGATGTGCGCGCCTACAACAAGAGTGTCTGGCACGACGAGCGCCTGGTGTGGCTCCCGCTCCAGTACGGACTCCTTCCGGAGGAACACGACTCGGGACCGGAACTGGACCGGATCCTGGAGCGCGCCCTGAACCGGGAGTTCTACGACGGAAACCAGGGGGCGTACATCATCAACTCGCAGTTCCAGTTCGAGCTCGCCAATGCGCTCGAGAGCGCCGAGGACTATCACGTCCTGTGGATCCACGACTTCCGGGGTGTGAACGCGGCCGGCGATCCCGACGAGGTCGGCCTGTTCCACACCAACCTGTACATCCAGACGCTCACGGCGCGGGTGCGCGAATACGACGAGTCCGCAAAGCTGCCCCTGTATTTCCTCTTCATGGACCAGCACTACTACGAGATCAACAAGGCGCGGCGCTGGATCAGCTACCTCGAAGATCCCATGCACTACGAGTTCGATTTCCCGTCGGGGTACGAGTGGATGGCGGACACCCTCCGGGCCAGCCAGGCCGCCCTGCGTGACGCGGTCGCGGGTTCGGCCCTCCTGCAGGCGGAGGCCAGCCAGTATGGAGAGGATTGGCTGCGCAAGCGGATCAAGGTCCACGTCAGTATCACGAATCCTGCGGATCCCACGTACTGGGCCAGCGAACCGTTCCCCGTCATGTCCTGGCCGGACAACGTGATGCGTGATCACCGCAAGATCGCGTTCTACGACATCACGGAAGCCGACCCCTACAAGGGCATGGCCATGTACAGCGGCATGGGGATCGGCGAGCACTACATGGGGCCGACGTGGGAGGACCGGGCAGTGATGCTGCGCGGACCGGCGGCGCTGGACATGAAGAACGCGGCGAGGGAGCTGCTGCTCAACCAGGGATTCCGTGAAAACGAGATCCCCCCGCCCCTGAAACCCATGGACTTCGCCGACGACTACTGGGACGAGGTCGAGGCGTACAAGGCCGAGAACCTCGGGGGAATTCGCGCAGTGGAGCTGCACTCCGAGACGGGGTACGAGGCCAAGCCGATCAACGTGGCCAGGGCCGTGCTGTTCACGCTCGCCCCTCCCGGGATGGTTCTGATCCTGCCGGATTCTCTGTGGCACGGTCCGCTTTGGGCTTCGATGCTGGCGGGAAGCTGCCTGCGTGGGGCGAGGGTCCTGATCATTCATCCGTCGCAGAGAAACGCCCCCGGCCAGGCCTTCATGACGCTCTCCCGGGCCAACGAGATGTTCGAGCGCGCAATCATCTTCCGCCACGAGTTGGAGGATCAGATCGCGGCGGTGGGCGGCCAGTACCGGGTCGGCCTGTACGACACGGACATCGACGTCGCCAACGTACCGGCCCGCATGCAAGCGGCCGCTGATGGCTTGAGGGCCCCGTGGCTGAGGGAAGCGCTTCAGGTACCCGACGATTGGGAGCCCATCTTCGCCAACGCCGACTCGATCTTCCCCGATTTCGAGGTCACCTACATCGTCGAAGATGTGGAGGACCGGCGGCCCAAGCTCCACCTGAAGACCAACCTGTTCGTGTCGGCGAGCGTCCTGCGGGCTCTGCTCGAGGCGCCCGAGTGGCGTCCGTTCGTGCTGCGGTATGCCGAAGAACGCATACGCGACGTGATTTCGGAGGAATCCGTCGAGGGATACCGGAGCGCCAGGGAGCTGGGCCGAGCGCTGCGCCCGGAATTCGTCGCCCTGGTCGAGTCCGTGGAACGCCTGCTCGCCGAGGACGATGAAGATACGGCAGCCATGTACAACATGGTGGGCTCCACCAACATGGACTACCGGTCCTTGCTCATGGACGGCGAGGTCGCTCTCCTGATCTCCGGTCAGGGCTCGATGGCGGGCTTTCTCGACGCGGTGATCCTGGCCGGCAACACCAAGTGGCTCGACGACGTGGAAGAGCTCGACCGGTACCTGCCCCGCTACGAGGGCTTCAAGTGGAAGACGAGCCGCTGGATCAAGAACATGCTGTAGAGACGCCGATCGGCCGGTTAAGGCGTGAGCTCCAGCGGCCGCCTCGTCAGGGGAACGCCCAACCCGCGCCGAAGCTGACGACCCAGCGGCTTCCCGTCACGTCTTTGCCGAAGCGATAGCCCAGGTCGATCCGGCCGGTGTCCGACGCAGAACCGCGCGACGACCCTGTGCGTATCCCGATCCCGGCCGCACCGCCCCACCTCGGCGCCTGGTCCTCGTACCAGGCCCCACCGTAGTCGACGAAGCCCACGAAGCCGAGTCCGAACAGGTTCAGCAGGTTGTCGAGGGCCCACCAGCGATGTTCCAGCGTGCCCCAGACCGACCTCGTGCCGACGAAGGAGTGGGGCTCCCAGCTCCGGGGCGGGAAGCCGAAGCCGAGGTCGAACTCGCCGCCGGGCGGCGGGTTCTCCAGCATCCCCAGTCGGGTGTGGAGGACCGTGGCATGCCTGCGCGAGATCTTCTGGGCCACGGTGACCGCGAGGTTGACCCGGCCCGAGTCCAGGCCGGCCGCGTTGAACAGGCCGTTGGCCGACAGCCGGCCATGCACGAAACCGCTCCCCAGGGATCCGCCGGCCTGCATGAACATCGACGGTCCGAGTCCGAAGCTGTCGTACCCGAACGACTCCGGGGCGATATTTAGGCCCAGTGACACCGTAGCGCTGAGATCGATGTCCTCCCGGGCGAATCCGTTCATGAATCTGAGGACGCGAAACTCGGAGCGCCGGTACTCGCCGAACACGCCCACGAACGCCTTCACGGTGTCGGGGATCATCTGGGACGTGTCCTGGACCAGGACGTACTTCTGGTTACGGACTTCTGCCTGGACACCGAAGCGCGTGAAGTAGCGCGGCGTCGCGTTGGTGGCGAATCCGAAGATCCCGCGATGCCCGTAGTTCGTCTGCCAGTAGCGCGTGGTATCACGGACGGAACTGGACTCGTTGCGGTACTGGATGGCCTGGCGATCGGCCGCGTCTCCGGAAAAGATGATACTTCGCGTGTCGTTGAAGGACCGCCACGGATCGCCGATGAACCAGCTTCCCCAGTTACCGTCCGACAGGTTGTAGTACTGCCCGCCCACATTGAGCTGGGTCCCCGCGAGACGGCGCACTTCGCCGGCGAGCTCCAGCCCGTCCCGATCTACGTCTTTGCGGTACGCGATGTGGGCATAGTTCCCGGTGCCGAAAAGGTTGGTCTCGGTCAACCCGAGGCGGCCGGTGATCGTTCCGTCCGTCGCGAAACTGAGCTCGAACAGGGGCTGCGTGCTCCACGAATCCCGGGTCGTCACGGTAGCCAGCAGCCGCCCGTCCACGGTGACCGTGTCCACTCTCGCTTCCGCGAACAGGCGAAGCCCGCGGAGGTTTCGCTCGGTTTCCTCCGCCAGGACCGAGTCATACGGTTCGCCGGGAGCGAGAAGCAGCTCGCGCTCGATGACCCAGTCCCTGGTCGTGAATCTGAGCTTGTTCGCGAATCGGAAGATCCCGGTGCGAGCCGCCTCTTCCTCGGTGAAGACGTTCTCGGTGACGATGGCGATCGAGTCCACGACCGCCGTCAGCGTGTCCGCACCTGCGTCCGGAGGCTCCTGCCCGATCACCGACGAGGACACCCCGAGCAGACAGGCGGCGAAGGAGACCGCGCTTCGCGGGAGACGCACGGGGCCATGGAACTTCCTGGAGCCAGGCTCCGCGCGGCGATCGTCAGAGGTTGGAGTCAAGGACTCTCCGCAGTGGATGACCGAATCGGTCCACGACCTGCGCTTACGAACTCGGGCAACATAACTTGGTGACCTGGCGTCCACACGAAAGAACCGTGCCGGCTCGGCGGCTCGGAAGCGGGGTACGATGAGATTCCTGTCGTGGGCAACGGCAATCACCTGTGTGGCGGCGTGCAGCCCGGCTCAAGGGGGTGAGCCAGACCTCAGGGCGTTCGGCAACGAGCCGTTCTGGAACGTCACCATCTCGACGTCAGACGGCATCGTGTACGGACGCCTTGGCGAGCCGGAGCTGCGGTTCCCATACTCGGTTCCGGTCAGCGCCGGGTGGGGATCCGCCGCTCGCGTATGGGGGCCCGTGCTCGACCCGGCAGGCGGGCACGAGATCGAGATTCGAGTGTCCGAGGAACCGTGCCAGGACACGATGGCCGACATCGTGCACCCGATGCGCGCCACGGTGACACTGGACGGAGAAACACTGTCGGGATGTGCCCGCCGCCTGGACGACCCGCCGAGCGAGACTCCCTAGCCCTCCTCGGTGGGGTCGCCTTCCGCCCCCGGCTCGATCCAGTTGAGAAACGTTGCGGACTCGTAAATCAACATCACTTCATCGGATCCGCGCGGCACGATGACCGTGATCACCGCGCCGTTGGACTCGTCCGTCCACTGGTTGGCCCACTCGCCCCGCTGGTTCTGCAGCGCGGTGCAGAAGGTCTCGGTGAACGGGTAGTCGTAGTTCTCGACGGGGACGATGAGAGGGTAGGTCAACGTGACGTGGTCGCGGTAGACACGGTATTGCCCTTCGCAGTTTCCTTCTTCCAGCTGCATCTTCGCGACGTGCTGGCCCTTGATCATCCCCGAGTCGCCGAGTAGCGCGTAGAAGGCCACCGCCGGCTCGCCCAGCAGCTCTTCACGGTAGGCTAGAACGACTATGCCACTGTCGAGGGTATCCACCTGCGCCGGCACGCCGTGCGCGGAACGGATGTCGCTTTCCGAAGCACCCCAGGGGATGCCGTTGAAACCGTCGATCGTGTTCGAAACTCCGTCCTGGGCGTACAGACTTTGAGCCGAGATCGAGGCCGTCAGAAGGGCCGTCAGCGTGGCGATCAGGCGGGCGTTCATGCGTCTCTCCCTGGAGGCTGCGGCGTCGCTTGCGCGGTTGGGCTTCGCCGTTAGATTACCCCGCCCTTCGCAGGCTGGGTCCGGACAAGGTCGAATCGGCCGATCCGGTCCGCAACGCGGGGGGTTAGTCTTCTCGGGATCTAGAGGCAATCGCCGGGCCCGTTCGGGCTGAGATTTCAGGAAGTGCCGGCTCGGGTGGCGGAATTGGCAGACGCGCAGGATTCAGGATCCTGTGGGAATAATATCCCGTGGGGGTTCGACTCCCCCCCCGAGCATTTGCCCAGGTGGCGGAATTGGCAGACGCGCTAGCTTGAGGGGCTAGTGCCCGCAAGGGCGTGGAGGTTCGAATCCTCTCCTGGGCATGCCTGACGTCGGATGACGCGGCGCGTGCGCGATCCTCAGCGCGACGCCGCGTTTTCGAATGAGCGCCCGTAGCTCAACTGGACAGAGCACCTGACTACGGATCAGGAGGCTGGGGGTTCGAATCCTCCCGGGCGCACTTCTACTTCCTTCGGTCGTTTCGCACCAGGCCTGCCAGCGCGATCCACCGCCATGTCTCAGATGCCTGTCGCTCACCGCAACCCGAAGTCAGAATCCGTGCCTCACCGTGGGGGTCGCGCCGTGGGCTCCTTCTTGCTTCTTGCCTCCAGCCTTCGCCTCGCCCAATGACGGATAGCCTTACTGTGGCTGCGAAGCCAGCGAATCTGACCTGCGGGGGTCCTCGCCCTGCGGAACCCCTTCCAGATGTCGGACTTGGTCCGAATCCGTGCGGTATGGAGCCTCATCCGGTCGGTCGAGATCACTGGTCGTCCGGTCATGTCCGCGATGTCTCGCGCCTGGGCAGCGCTACTCTCGATGAAGATCCCGGCACGCGCGGACTCGTACGCCTCGGCCTTGAACTCGGCATGACGACCGGCTGCAAGGCGTTCGGCCTTCGTGTCATACGGCATCATTACGAGCTCGCCGAACGTGATTCCATTCCGGTTCAGCCAGTCCACGGTGGCCTGCCGGTACTTGTCCAGTCGATTCGTAACGAGCGTGCCTACGCGAAAGGCAGGCGCGGCCCGGGCGGGAACGTACCTTATGAACTCGAGGTAGTTCGGCCCATCGTCATTCTCTTCGTCGGTTGGATCGCGGCAGAGAACTCCGTCGATATCCATACAGGCGTTCTCGAGTGCCGGGTGGTGCATCAGGTTCCACTCGAACATCCGCGGGTAGGGAAGAATCTCGCAGCAAAGGTCGACGCAATGTTCACAACCCGGCTCTACATAGGCAGCTGCAAATACTATCTGGTGCGGTAGTTCAGCTGCGGAGAGCTTGGCCCTCACGGCCCGCAACTGACCGCCGGTGAGAACGCTGTCGTCTACCACCAGGACCTTCCTGGGCCGGGCGAGGAAGCCTGCCGGGTCCGACAGCGCGAAACGATGTCCGCCTCCGATCAGCCGGCCGGCGATCAGTCCGTCGATGTCCGTCATCGGGATGTGACGGTGCAGAGAAATGAGGCTGGCGATCAGGAGACCGCTGCGCGGCACACCCGCGACCACCTCGAAATCACTCGGGAGTCGATCCAGCCACGACCGCACGTCATCGCCCAGATCGCGGAGGCTCTTGAAAGCGAACTTCGTCATTCCTTTGTCCCGGTCGTCAGGAGCAGCAGTAGTACGGGGACGGATCCTCTCACGGCTCGATGATCGCCTTGGTGATCTTCAGCGCGGCCACATCCGCCAGGGCCTGCCCGGCGTCATCCAGGTCGTACCGGCCACCGATGATGCGGGAGAGGTCGAGGCGCTCGCGGTGGCGGGCCAGCATCTGGAGGGCGCGATACACGTGCCCGAGATCGGTTCCCCACTGACCGCGGATGTCGGCGTGCTTGCGGTTGACTTCGACGTGGGGGTTCAGCGGGATCTCTCCAGTGTCCGTGTAGTAGCCGGCCACCACGTACGTGCCGCCGTCCCTCAGGAGGCGCAGGCCCTCCGACACGGCCGCCGGGTTGCCGGAGGCCTCGATCCCGATGTCCACGCCCCGGCCGTGCGTGAGATCGCGAACCAGGGCCTCGCGCTCATCGCCGGAGTCGCCGGACACGGACACCACCGCGTCGGCGCCCAGCCCCAGCGCGAGGTCCAGTCGGGCCTCAGGGTCTCCGATGTTGATGACGAGGGTGGCGCCTCCGAGGACGGACATGGCTACTGCGGACAGTCCCACGGGGCCCGAGCCTTGTACGAGCACCGAAGAGCCCATGCGAAGCCCGCTCCGGTCCACTGCGGCAAAACCGGTGAACAGGCCGCATCCGCCGCCGATCACGTCGTCGGCTGTGAGCGGTTCAGGCAGCCGGAAGACGTGAACGCCGGGCTTCAGGTAGATGCGCTCGGCCCAGCCTCCAAGCGGACCGTCATGAGCCGAGTAGGTGATCCCGTACACGCGCCGGCTCGGACACCGGTTGGGCTGCCGGGCGACCAGGCAGAACCAGCAGGCATTGCAGGTCTCGTGGACGTCGTAGAACGTCACGAGATCCCCTGTCATCAGCTGATCTCCGACGAAGTCCCGCACCTCGCCGCCGGTCTCGAGTACCCGGCCGACGCTCACGTGCCCGGGGACGATGGGGTAGGGGACGCCCGCCAGCCGACCGTGGCTCAGGTGCACGTCGGTTCCGCACACCTCGCTGGCCACGGTCTGGAGAAGAACGGCCCCCTCCTCGATCGGGGGGTCGTCGAGCGTCCAGATCTCGATCGGCGCATGCGCGCCGGTCATGACGGCAGCCTTGATCGGCATGCCGACAAGTATAAGGCGGCTGGAGGTCCCTCACACGAGGTTCCCGGCCCCAGGATGCGAGCGGGGCCGACCCGAAGCGGGGGCCACATCCATGCCGATTCCGAAGCTCTTGCAATCGTGGAACTTACGGAGTCCGCAGGGTGCAGGGCCCGGAAAGATGTTTCCGATGTGCTCAGGCATTTGCGCAGAGCAGTATTGCGTGCCGCGCCGCGGCCTCGGATCCTCTGAATGGGCGAACACCCTGCAGCCGGCGGATGGGCATGGTACCGGAAGGCGTCATACAGTTCGAGACCGAGCACGAGCCACGGGATCTGGAGTCCCGTCGCTACGGCGAGCTGGTGTGCGAGCTGGTCGCATGGCGCGAGATCATGGCCCTGACCGGGCTGGTCGGCCAGGACCCCTCCCGGTATGAAGGCGCGGGCTACGGGAACGTCAGCGCCCGTGTCGGCCCGAGAAGCGCGGCCATTGGACGGAGGCCGTTCCTGGTCACCGGCTCGCAGACCTCGGGCAAGAGACGCATCGGACTCGACGACTTCGCCCTGGTGGAAGGTTACGATTACGCCGCGAACCGGGTACGCAGTCGCGGTCCGGTCCTTCCATCTTCCGAATCGATGACGCATGCCGCGGCGTACGACGCCAGCCCGCTGGTGCAGTGCGTGCTGCACGCCCACAGCCCGATTCTCTGGCGACGGAGGAGGGCCCTGCGTCTGCCCGAGACGGATCCGGAGGTACCGAACGGCACTCCTGCGATGGCTCAGGAGGTGGGCCGCCTGTACCGGGAAACGGTGCTTCCGGAGAGGCGGATCCTGGCCATGGGCGGCCACGAGGACGGCATCCTCGTCCTCGGCCGGGATCCGGAGGATGCGGGCACCGTGCTGCTTCGCTGGATGGCCCGGGCTTATGCCATGGCCTGTGAGCATCCTGCCGGCGGCGGCCGGAGCACGGGACCGACGCCATGACGAGCGGGTTGTCGAACCAGCTCAGGGTGCTCTTCGTGGTCGACGGCCTGGCCGGCGGTGGAGCCGAAAGATCTGTGCTCCGCCTCTCCGCCGAGATGGCGGAGCGCGGCCACGACGTGACCATAGCCACGCTCCGGGACGAGAAGGCGTATGCTCTCCCGGAGGCCGTCACCCTCGTTCCCTGCTACGACACGAGTCCGAGGCGCCTGCGCAAGATCGGCGAGGTGCGCCGCCGGGCGCGCATTCTGGATGGAGCGCTCCGAGACCGGGGCCCGTGGGACCTGGTGGTGTCGACGCTCTTCACCACCGACCGGATCGTGCGGGCAAGCGATCTGGCGGGTCAGGCCTGGTACCGCGTTCCCAACCCGCTGTCGGTGGAGCAGCTTCGCCCCGTGTCAGGCTTCAAGAAATGGCGCCGCCAGGCACGGCTGAGACGGATCTATGACGGCCGCAAAGTGATCGCGATCTCGGCGGGGGTGGGCCGTGACCTCGTGGACGGGCTGGGGGTGCGCCCTTCGCGGCTCGAGGTCATCCACAATCCGTTCGACGTGGAGACGGTCCGCCGGCTGTCCGAGGATCCGTGCCCGCTGGCGGGACGGGATTACGTCGTGTGCGTCGGTCGGTTTTCGCGGCAGAAGTGCCATGACCGCCTGTTCGGCGCCTTCGCTCGCGCCCGCTACGACGGCCGGCTGGTGGTCATCGGAACCGGAACCGGCGAGCAGATCATCTCGGTGGCCGAGGCCGCCCGGGCCCGCGGAGTGTTCGACCGATGCGACTTCGTCGGCTTCAAGCAGAATCCCTATCCATACATCAAGCACGCGCGGGCCCTGGTCCTCAGCTCGGACTTCGAGGGATTTGGGAACGTGATCGTGGAGTCGTTGATCTGCGGGACGCCGGTGGCGGCCACCCGCTGTCCGCACGGTCCGGAGGAGATCCTCACTGGAGACCTCGCCGCCGGGCTCTCCGACCTCACCGAGGAGTCCCTGGCCGAGGCCATCGACCGGGTGGTCTCGTCCCCGCCCGCGATCGTTGACGAACACCTGGAGCCTTTCCGCGTGCAGACGATCGCGAATCGTTATCTTGCGCTGGCGTGACCCTGTTCCCATACGCGGACCGTTCGGACGGGACAGGCGTAGCAACGGCTGAACCCCGCGCCGCGGCGTGCTCTGAAGCGCCGGGCCTTTCATGACGAATAAGGAGACGGACGTGCGGACTCTGACACTGACGGCGGTCGGCGCCGCCTTTCTGCTGAGCGCCTGCAGCGGCATCTCGACCACGGCCGACTACGATCCAGCGGTGGACTTCACCCAGTACTCGACTTACGCCTGGCTCGATACCGAGGGCGATGACATCGACTCCATCACGGACTCGCGCATTCGCTCCTCGATCGACGGAGCGCTGGTAGCTCGCGGTTTCCAGAAGGGCTCGGACCCTGACCTCGCGGTGGGCTACCAGGGTACGTCGGCTGAGCGCCGTTCCTACAACACGGTGAACACCGGCTGGGGTGGTGGCTACGGCTGGGGCGGCTACGGCTGGGGCGGCTACGGCGGCATGGGAATGAGCACCACATACGAGAACGTGTGGGAAGAAGGCACACTGATCGTCGGGATCTTCGACGTGGAGTCGAAGAACCTGGTCTGGACCGGCACGGCCACCGCGGCGATCGACCCGGGTCGCTCCCCCGAAGACCGACAGAAGTTGATCGACGACGCGGTCGCGAAGATGCTGAAGGACTTCCCGCCGGGAAGCTGACGGACCGGCCGTAGCGACCAGAAGCAGAGAGGGCCCTCACGGCGGATTTGCCGGAGGGCCCTCTTCCATCCCGTAACCACCCCGGGTTCAGGTCAGCTCGTCTGCAATGTCCGCGAGCGCCCACTCCACCAGTCCGTCCACATCCGCTCCGTCCACCTCCAGGGCCCCGCGCGCCCGGTCGGAAAGAAGGCCGAGGACCTGAGAGAGCAGCTCCGCTGCCTCCCGTTCTTCCCCCGGCGCCGTGTCCAGGTACAGGTGACGCCAGTTATCGGCCACGACGAGTACCTCCGCCAGGGCCACTCGCAGTGCCTGCCTGGAGGCCTCATCAGAGTTCATACGGTCAAGGACGCTATCGTTCTTCATACACCAGCCATACGACGTTTTGTCGCTCGGGGTTGCACCCTGGGGCTTCCTTCTCGATGGCTGCGCCCGGCGGGGCTATACTCCTGGGGTCTTCCGAACACACTGCACGGACCGGGCAGATCCCCGACGGGCAACAGGAGTAGCCATGGCCGAAGCTCCGGAGCGGATGCGCGCAGCCCTCGCGGACAGGTACCAGCTGGGCGAGGAAATCGGCCGCGGCGGAATGGCCACCGTCTACGTGGCGGATGATCTCAAGCACGCTCGCCGGGTCGCCATCAAGATCCTGCATCCGGAGCTCGCTCGAGCCGTGGGTACAGCCCGCTTCACGCGCGAGATAGAGATCGCTGCGGGTCTGACCAATCCTCACATCGTTCCCCTGTTCGACTCGGGCGAGGCTGGAGGCTCGCTGTTTTACGTCATGCCCTTGCTGAGTGAGGGTTCCCTGCGCAGCCGCCTGGACCGCGAGCGTCAGCTTCCACTGCACGAAGTTGTTCGCCTGATAGGTGAGATCGCAGCCGGACTCGACCACGCGCACAGCGCAGGCGTCGTTCACCGCGACGTGAAGCCCGCCAACATCATGCTCGCTGGCGGAGAGGCGCTCATCGCTGACTTCGGCGTGTCGACGGCCCTGGCCGGCGTAGGCACGGACGAACTCACGGCTTCCGGCATAGCTGTCGGAACACCCCTCTACATGAGTCCGGAGCAGAGCGCAGGCAATCAAGAGGTCGACTCGAGGAGCGACGTGTTCGCGTTGGGGTGCATGGCGTACGAGATGATCGCCGGGACGCCGCCGTTTGACGGCCCGACGCCGCAGGCAATCCAGGCCCGGAAGCTGGTTGGCGAGGTGCCGAGTCTGACGGTCGTCAGGGACACGGTCCCCGCGTCGGCCGAGCGGGTTATCCATAGTGCCCTCTCGTCGTCGCCGGCTGATCGCTACGCGAGCGCTGGGGAATTCGCCGGCGCCCTTGGCGAGGCCTTTTCGGCCGAGACCGAGGTCCGACGGAGCCGCCCGAGTCCGGGAAAGCGCAAGGCCGCCGTGATCGGTGGCCTGGCAGCCGTCGCTCTGGGTATCTGGCACTTCGGCCTTGGAGGGCTCCCGGGAACCGTCAGGCCGGCCGCCGCCAGTTTCTTCCAGGAACGCGACCGCGTAGTGGTCGGAGATTTCGAGAACCTGACCGGTGATCCGGCCCTGGGCCTCGCCGTGCGCCAGGCCGTGATCGCCGACCTCCACCAGTCTGCCCACGTCAACGTGGTCGACTACGCCCAGCTCGGGCCGGTATTCCAGCGCATGCAGGTGCCGGACACTACTCGGCTTACGGCGGCCACAGCGCTCGAGGTGGCACGACGCGAGGGATATCCAGCCGCGATCGGGGGCAGCGTGGCCTCGCTCGGCGACGGCTACCTGCTGACGGCTGAGATCGTAGATCCGAGCACGGGCGAAATCGTGGTCGGCCTGCGGGAAACCGCGGAGGATGGGGGTGAAGTACTCGCGTCCGTCGAGCGACTCTCACGACTCCTGCGCCGGCACCTCGGCGAGTCGCTCGGAAGTCTCCGACGGAGCCGCCCGCTTCCGGAAGTCTCGACGACCACCCTGGATGCCCTGGTTCTATACGCGCAGGCGCTGGAAGAGACGAGAGGCCCCCGCCCGCGGGCGGCGATTCCGCTTCTGGAGCGCGCGGTACAGCTCGATACCGGTTTCGCTACCGCGTATACGGCGCTGGCGACCGTTCACGGCAATCATGGGCAGATGGTCCAGGCGCAGGCGGCCATGGAACGGGCCTACGCTCTGGGCTCGCGCCTCCCCGACCGGGAGCGTTACCGGACAGGAGCCTCCTATCATCGGCAAGCCGCCAGTCCGGACTCCGCCGCGTACTACTACGAGCTGCTCGTGCGGCTGGAGCCCGCCAACTCGTCGGCGATCAATAACCTGGGGGATCTGTACGAGGACCTCGGCCGATACGAAGAAGCACTCGAGATGTACAGGAGAAGTCTCGACATCAATCCGGATGCGGCCATCCCGTACTACAACCTGATGAGCGCGGCCAGAACCTTGGGACTGCACGCACTGGCGGACTCCGGCGTGGCCATGGTGAGCGAGAGATTCCCGGGGTCGTTCTACCAGTACGCCGGAGAAGGGCTGAACGCTTACTACGCCGGAGACTTCGACGCGGTCGAGCCTCCGTCTCGCGCACTGATCGAGGGGTTCCCAGGTTTCCCGGCCGGAAACGCCCAGCGCTATCTGGCGGCGACCTATGCGCGCAGAGGACATATCCGGCATGCCATGGCGTTGACGGATTCGGCAATGGGCAGCTACGCAGCCATCGATGCGGACTTCATGGTCGGAACCAGCCTGGCCACCAAGATGGTCGTCGCCTGGGTGGGAGGGCAGGCAAACCTGGTAATCCCGGATGTCGACCGAGCGCTGGCCGGGCCGATGGCCGGAGCGGTGAGATTCGAGCACGCCAGGTTGGCCCTCGTGGCCCTGGGCTACGCGCTTGCCGAAGAGTTCCAGCCGGCCGAAGCCCTGCTCCCGCGACTCGATTCGCTCGCGGCCACCGCAGCGACCTTCCCGATCGACGGCAACGTGCGCGCGGCGCTGGCGTTGGGTAGAGATGATCCCCAGGCGGCACTGGAGCACATTCAGCGCGCCCGTGTTCTGGAGTACGGCGTGGAGCGCGTCCTGGCCCGGATCCTGGAGGGCGATGCCTATGCGGCGCTGGGCCAAACGGATCGCGCGATCGAGAAGTACGAGGGCCTGCTGACGAGCTATCGGGTCAGCTGGCGTGACTCAGATATCTGGGCACCCTTGATCCCGCTGGCCCACGAACGGCTGGGCGCCGCACTTCTCGTCCAGGCGGATACGGCTGGAGCCGTTCGGCACCTGGCCGCGTTCGCCGAAATGTGGGATGACGCCGATCCGGAATTGCAGCCGAGGGTCACCGCCGCCCGGGAGCGGGCGGCGGAATTGTCGACGGCGCGGGAGAACTGACCGGGCGTAGCCCGCGCCAGCCTACGTCCCGCTCGCGGCCTCGCGCATGAGCGCCCTCGCGATGACCAGCCGCTGGACCTGGTTGGTGCCTTCGTAGATCTGCGTGATCTTGGCGTCGCGCATGTACTTCTCGATCGGGTAGTCCTTGCAGTAGCCGTACCCGCCGAACAGCTGTACGCAGTCGGTCGTCACCTTCATCGCCACGTCCGTCGCCAGGAGCTTACACATGGCGGACATGCGGGTGATGTTCTTGGCGCCCGAGTCGATGGTGCGAGCGGCGGAATGGACGAGCTGCCGAGCCCCCTCGATCTGGGTCGCCATGTCGGCCAGCATCCACTGAATGCCCTGGAAAGAGCTGATCGACTGGCCGAACTGCTTCCGGTTGTGCGTGTACTCGAGGGCCAGGTCCAGCGCTCCCTGCGCCAGGCCCACGGCCTGGGCGGCTACACCGGGCCGGGCCCGGTCCAGGGTGATCATGGCGTGCTTGAAGCCCCGCCCTACCGAGCCGCCGAGGAGGTTGTCGGCCGGAACGCGGCAGTCCTCCAGGTGGATCTCGACGACCGGCACGCAGCGGATGCCCATCTTGTCCTCGTGCTTGCCGACCGTGTAGCCCGGGGTGCCCTCTTCGACCACGAACGCCGATACGCCCCGCGCCCCCCTCCCCGGCTCGGTCACGGCGAAGATGGTATTGTATGCGGCGACCGCGCCGCCGGTGTTCCACTTCTTGTCGCCGTTGAGGACGTACTCCTCGCCGTCCTTCTCCGCCCGGGTGGTCATGGCGCCTGCGTCGGACCCGGCGTCCTTCTCCGAAAGCCCGAATGCGATCAGCTTCTCGCCGGCGGCGATGCCGGGCAGCCAGCGCTCCTTCTGCTCGTCCGTCCCGCCGACCAGGATCGGGAAAGATCCGAGCGCGTTGACCGCGAATCCCACGCCCATTCCGCCGCACGCCCGCGAGAACTCCTCGACCACCAGGCACAGGTCCAGCACGCCGCCCCCCAGGCCTCCGTACTCCTCGGGAATCCAAACTCCGGACAGGCCTGCGTCGCGGATCGCATGCTGGACTTCCCAGGGGTAGGTCTGCTCCACGTCGTACTTGGCCGCGACCGGACGCATGACGTTCTCGGCCAGGTCCCGGGCCTTGTTCCTCAGCTCGATCTGCTGCGGCGTGTACAATTCCTGGATCATGGTCTCACTCTTGGTTCGATGAGCCCGCGTATCGGATCGGTCGAATGTGACCCGGTATGATAGTAAGGTCCTGGCCCGCACGCATTTCCGTCAGCGGCGGCGGGTCAGCGCCTTCGGCGACCTTGCCTCAGAAGCGTCCGTTCGGGCCGGGGCTCTTCGTTCTCGGGTTCGGCGGTGGCCGCGATATGCGCGTCCGGTGGAGCCGAGCTCGGCTCGAAACCTTCGACGAACTCGCGCGGGATCGCTTCGCCGGTCAGCGTTTCGATCTGCCGCAGGGCCTGCCAGTCGTTCGGTGCGACGAGCGTGTAGGCCTCACCCGTGGCGTCCCCGCGGGCGGTTCGCCCGACCCGGTGCACGTAGTCTCTCGGGTCTTCCGGAGCGTCGAAGTTGATCACGTGCTCGATCCCCCGGATGTCCAGGCCCCGGGCCGCGACGTTGGTGGCGACGAGTATTCGCTGCTCGCTTTCCCTGAACGCCTTCAGGTTCCGGTCCCGCTCCCGCTGGTGCATGGCGCCGTGCATGCCGGCAACGGGGAGACCGCGCTTCTCCAAGAAACCCGTGAGGTAGCCCGCCGTGTCGCGAGTGCGGGTGAACACGAGCACCTGGCCGGTCGTCCACTTCCCGAGAATGTGCAGCAGCAGCTCGTGCTTCTTGGGCCAATCCACCGGGTAGACGACCTGGCGGATTCCTTCCGCCGCGGATTCGAGGCCGACGTTGATCCGCTCCGGATCGCGCATGAGGTCCGTGGCCAGGCCCATGATGCCGGGAGGCATCGTGGCCGAGAACAGCAAGGTCTGCCGCTCCCGCGGAGTGGCCGCGACGATCTCCTTCACGTCGTCGATGAAGCCCATGTCGAGCATCCGGTCGGCCTCGTCGATCACGAGCACCTCGATCCGCGACAGCTTCACGATCCCCTTGCTCACGTAGTCCAGGAGCCGCCCCGGCGTGGCGATGAGGACGTCGCAGCCGAACTTCAGCTCGGCGATCTCCGGGCCCATGCGCGTCCCGCCGTGCACGACCACCGCTTCCAGCGACGACGTGGCACCGTAGCGCCGGACGGCTTCCCCGATCTGCTGCGCCAGCTCCCGCGTCGGCGTGATCACCAGTCCCCGCGGATGTTCGTGCTGGCCGCCGCCGGCCAGGCGCTGGATCATGGGGAGGGTGAAGGCGGCCGTCTTTCCCGTACCCGTGTGCGCGGTCCCGAGCACGTCGGTTCCGGAGAGAGCAGCAGGGATGCCGAGCCGCTGGATCTCGGTGGGCTGGTTGTAGCCCACGTTCACCAGCGCTTCCACGAGCAGCGGGTGCAGGCCGAGTGCTGCGAAGGGGGCTCCCGGATCCATCGGGACGTCCGGGGCGAACGGCGCGGTCGAGTCTGCTTCTTCTGTACTGATGACTTTAGCCTCTCGTCGATTCAATGTCGGCGCCTGCCGCGCCGCCCCGGGAAGAGACACCGCGACACCCGGGAGGGCAAGTTTCGTATGGATGCGGGTGGACACGCGGGGCCGCCCGCGTTCGGGCGCCGGGTGATGGAGCTTCGGGATGGAATGCTGGTGGATGACCGCCCAACCGCGGCCCGATCGGGATGAGACCTCGGACTAAGAGCCCTTGCCGACCTCCAGTCTCAACTCGTTGAGCTGCTGCCGGACGATCTCGAGGACCTCTACCCCCTTCTCCGTGAGATAATAGTCCTTGCGGGCCCTGGCGCCGCCGTTCTCGTCCCGCTCCGAGCGCAGCCAGCCTCTTTTCTCCATGCGGGCCAGCATCGGGAAGAGAGTGCCCGGGCTGACCTCGTACCCGTGTTCGCGCAGCTCCTGGAGCATCCACTGGCCGTAGACAGGTCCTTCGGCGGCGTGGTGCAGCACGTGGATCTTCCAGAACGACTGAAGGATCTCTCGATGAACGTCGTCCAAGTGCGACTCCTCGCTAGTCGGGAACCGTTTACGAAAACCGTAGTCGAAACCCGAGACACTCTGTCACGAAAACCAGGACAGGGTTGTGCAACTATGTCTCCCCGCCGGCGTCCGAGATTTGCCCTCCCATTACAGACATCTCCCCATATAGGTACCACTTGTGGCACTATGGGTACTATGGTACGTTCTGTGCTCCGTATATTTACCGAGGCAATTGCTGTACCTGATAGATCAGCGCGGCTTCGAGCCGCACACGAGGCTGCCCGCGCGGGCACGTACAAGGAGAGCGCACGAATGCACCCCTTCAAAAAGTTCGTCCTCAGCATCGCGATGGTCGGCCTGGTAGCCGGCGTCGGAGCGTGCGGCGACGACGACGACGACACTACGCCACCGCCGACGGACAATCCGCCCGAGATCACCATGACCGCCCCGTCGGGTGGGGCAGCGGTTCTTCCCGGGGGCACGGTCACGATCGCGTGGACCGCGACGGACGACAACGCCGTCACGGGCGTGGATCTCAGCTACACCGCTGACGGTGTGGCCGAGACCGCGATTGTCGCAGACGCACAGGGCGCCACGTATGACTGGACGACGCCCGCCGGGACACTCTACGGAGTCATCATCAAGGGCGTGGCCAAGGACGCCGCGAACCAGACGGCCGAGGACGAGACGACCGACATGTTCGCGGTCGTTCAGTTTTCCGAGGCCGGGTACGTGATGGGCTCGACGTGCCAGGACTGCCACCCGGCGGCCTACACGGCCGTGTTCGAGCAGTCCGGCCACCCGTACAAGCTGAACAAGGTCGAGGGTGCGGCTCCGACGTACCCGAACGGCCAGCCGGTGCTGCCCACCCCCGTCGGGACCACGTGGGACGACTTCACGTACGTGATCGGCGGCTACGGCTGGAAAGCGCGGTTCATTCAGAACGACGGCTACATCTACACTCCGGCCACCGGTGAAAACCAGTGGAACCTTCTCCCGGAGATCTGGACGGACTACCACGCCGGTGAGCTGAAGCCCTACGATTGCGGCCGCTGCCACACCACCGGCTGGGTGGACTCGGATGACGGGGACGCCACGAACAACCAGGACGGCCTCGAGGGCCTCGTCGGCACGTTCGAGGAGCAGGGGATCAGCTGCGAGCAGTGTCACGGTCCGGGCGTGGATCACGTCTCGTCCGGCGCGGCCCTGACGACCGACACGTCGGACGAGTTCTGCGGCTCCTGCCACAACCGTGGGGGGATCAACGCGGACATCCCGGCCAGCGGTGGTTTCATCCGGCACCACGAGCAGTACAACGAGTACCAGAACTCGGTGCACTCGACGGCCATTGGCTGCAACGACTGCCATGATCCCCACCTCGGCACGCGCTACGACAACGGTGGCTTCATCGAGTCGTGTGTCGGCTGCCACCCGGCGCAGGATGCGAACAACGCGCACCTTCCGTTCGCAGAGGGCAACGACTTCTGCATCACCTGCCACATGAGCCAGGCGACCAAGTCCGCGGTGGCCGAGAACATCTACGTGGGTGACGTGAAGACGCACATCTTCACGATCAATCCGGCGGCCGTCGGGAAGGACGTGTTCTTCAACATGGACGGCTCGCTCGTCGCGACGCCGACGGACGGCGTCACGCTGGACTTCGCCTGCTACCAGTGCCACGTGGACGGCGATGGCGTCGGAGGCAGCAACAGCGCCAAGACGCTCGAGGAGCTGTCGGCCAAGGCGATGGGCATTCACGACGCGCCGTAGGCCGTAGCAAAAGAGGCCAGCCGGAGGCTGCTTTCCCCAGTCCGGCACGGCCATGGAAGGCCGGTCCCCATTCGGGGGCCGGCCTTTCGCTTTCTAGAGGATTCCGCTGATCAGGCCGGCTCCCACACCCAGGAGCAGTGCACCGATGAGCGTGCGTAGAGAGGAAAAGGTCGTCTTGCGCAGGTAGCGGCGACCGAGCAGGATACCCGCCGTCGCGCTCAGGATCGCCACGCCCACCACCGTCCATTGATGTCGGCCCGACACCATCGCCATGTGACCCGCATACAGCGCGGCTCCGTACACGAGCAGGCGGGCCACGTCCACCATCGTGGCCAGCACGGCCTGCGTTCCAACGTACGCCTCGGGCTCGAAGTCCAGGCGGCTGAGGAAGGCGGCGCGAAAAGCTCCCTGGTGGCCGGACAGGCCACCGAAGAAGCCCGAGAGGACTCCGCCGACGGGCAGCCACCGCTCGTCCATACGGCCGGATCCGGGCCTCTTGACCAGGTCGAGGACGGCGAAGCCCGCGATGAGCGTTCCCATGATCAGCTTGAGCGGGGTGATCTCCGCCACCCGGCGTCCCGCGTTCCACGTCAGCAAGGGAGCGCCATCCGACAGGCGTGTCAGGGCCAGCGCTCCGATGAACGCTGCGATCACGGCCGGTATGCCGAAGCGCACGATTACCCGGAGGACGGCCTTCCGGTAGAACAGGCCCACCTTGAGCAGGTTGCTGAACAGGTGGACCACGGCCGTCGCGGAGATCGCGACTTCGACGGGGAAGAACACGACCAGCGTGGCCACGAGGAGCGAGCCAAGGCCGAAGCCGGAGAACAGGGTCAGCAGAGAGGCCCCGAAGGCCACCGCACCGACGACGAGATAGATGGACAAGCAGCGCTCCGTTTCCAGCGGTCCGGCCGTAGGGAATGTAGATTGATGCCTCGAATGTGACTCCGCAGGGGCCCCCGTGTCTATGACAGGGGAGGCCCGGGCGGTTTTCTTCCCGGTGACCTCGAATCCTCACGGAGGTCAGACATGAAGTATACAGTCATTCTCGCGGCGGCCGCGTTCCTGTGGGGGATGCCCCTCCAGGCCCAGCAGCCATTCCCTTCCAGCGTCCCCGCGAGCTCCGCGGATTCGAACATCGAGCCAGAGGTCGTTGCGGAGTCGGCTCCAGCGGTTCAGGAGGCGCCCAGGGAGATCGAGCGGGAGCAGCACTATCGGCTGACGCTGGACGAGTTCCTGGTCCTGGTTCCTATTCGTGCCCAGGACGATATCCGGGACGACATCGAGCAGAGCCGCGAGGACGAGGAGCGGGCGCGGGAGGAGAAGCGCAACGCCGAACAGCTCGAGCGACTGGCGCGCGATCAGCTGGATGCGCAGAAGAGCGAGATCGACGCGATCAAGGCGCGCCTCAAGGTCGCCAAGAACGACGACCGTGAAGCCGACGCGATCGTGCTCGAGTCCGACAAGAAGCTGGCGGAGGGGGCCAAGCAGCTGCTGGAGAAGCGGCGGGACCTGCGGAAGAAGGAGATCGACGGGTGGGACGCGGTCGCGAAGCTGGCACAGGCGACCCGGAAGGCGGCCGAGCTGGAGCTGGAGCTGGCTGCGGCTCGCGACGATCTGCGGGACCGCGGAACGCGCGACGCCGGGGAGGACTTCCGCAGGCTGGAGCGGCGGGCCAACGAACTCGAGAAACGCACGCTGGAAGCGCAGAAGCAGCGCGCCGAGCAGCGGGCGAAGGTGGCGCAGAAAGAGCGGGACATCGTGAACGCCCGCATTCAGCTTCTCAAGACGCGGGCCAAGATCGAATCAGGAGGCTAGACGTCCGGACCCGTCCCGGCTGCGACTGGCCTGGATGACGAGAGGGGCGGTCCGCTGAGTGGCGGGCCGCCCCTTCGCACGTTCGGCAGGGTTCTTCAGGCTACTGCTTGACCACGCCGTCCAGGAAGACGGCATTCGACACCGCCACGACACGCCCTCCCTGCCGGATCAGGGTCTGCGTGGGTGTGATCGCCTCCAGCTGACCACTCTCCCCGGCGATCTCGATGTCCTCGCCGATCGCGAACGTCTTACGGGCATAGAAACCGGCGATGATGTTCCGGGTGATGTCCCGGGATCCTAACCCGAATGAAAGTCCGAACGCGATCGCCAGTCCGGCCATGGCTCCCATCGAGACGAGCCGGATCATATCCGTGTCGATCTTGAGCTGGGACAGCGCCATGATCCCGAGGACGAACATCAGCACACCGGAGACGAGCTGCCCGAGGGTGGACGCGAACTCGATTCCCGAGTTGTCGGCCGCGTCCGCTACCGCTCTCCCGGCGAACTGCGCCGCAGCACTGCCAAGGATCAGGATGAGAAGCGCGGCGATGATGTTGGGCAGGTAGCTGGTGAACGCCCCGATCGCGTCGGAAATCGCCGCCAGGCCCAGCGAATCGGCCGCGGTCTTCGCGAACAGGATCAGAAGCAGGTAGTACACCAGCCTGGGCAGGAACTGGTTCAGCTCCTGCCGGATCCCTATCCGGTGCAGGAACCGGTCGATTCCGGTGCGGGACAGAGCCTGGTCGAAGCGCAGCCGCGTGAGCACGGAGCGCAGGACCCGCTCGATGATCTTGGCCACCACCAGGGCCAGGACGACCAGGACCAGGCCGAGGACCACACGAGGGGTCCAGGACACGATGGTGTCGAGCATCGAACTGAAGGCTTCGGCCAGCTGATTCAGAATGTCGTTCATGGGTCACCGTCTCCTGTTGTGGACCCTCCGCCCACCATGCTGAACACCATTCCGAGGTACTCGAGCAGGATGCGAAACGGGCTGAACCAGGCGTAGCTCGCGAGATCCGCCGCGAAGCCCCGGCGCAGGATGGATCGCTGTACCTGGCCCGCAAAACCTTCCGCTGGCGCCTCCACGAGCTCGGCGAGCTCGAGCACCGGCTCGCTTGCCGAACCGCTTCTTGGCGGTGTGCCTTCGCCGGAGGAGCTCATGCCGGCCTCACGGCCCGCCGGCTACCGCTCGGCTTCCAGTCCCTCATCTTCCACGTATCTCTCACGAAACGCCTCCCGTCCCCTCTTCACTCGCATCTTCGCGGCGGACAGTCCGATGCCCATTTCCTCGGCGATGTCCTGGTAGCTCAGTCCATCCATGTCCCTCAGGATCAGCGGTATTCGCATGCCGGCCGGAATCGACTCCAGGGCGAGCCGAATCCGCTCCCGCCGTGACGCTCCCTCCAGCGCCGTGTCTCCAACCGGCTCCACGCGCAGCTCATCGCTGCCCTGCACCCCCGGATCGTCGACATCCCGGAACGACCGGCGTCCGCGCTTCTTGACGAAATTGATGCAGTGGTTCGCCTTGACTCGCTTGATCCAGGTCTTGAACGACGCTCTTCCTTCGAACTTCTTGAGACCGAAGTAGGCCTTCACGAATACGTCCTGCGCGAGGTCCTCCGCATCCGTGGCGCTGCCGCTCATGTACCGGCAGTTCGTCTTCACGGTGGCCTCGTGTCGGCGCACGAGCTCGCCGAACGCTCTGAGATCGCCGGCGGGCGCGCTTCGAGCCTCCTCCACGAGATGCGCGTCCGTCCAATCCTGTCCGTATTCGCGCGTCATGCTCGACCCTGTTGAACTCCCTGACAAACGGCCGGTCTCGAAGTCACACGTGGGATCCTGCCAGTGCGATGTGACTTTCCAGCGGGCCTGCTGTCAATGGACCCAAAGGCAGGCGATGCCTGACAAAGGCGTCCGAAGCGGCGACCATGTAGTGTAGATCAGGGGGATGCGGCGTCGAGAATCGCATCCCCGTTCCCGACCCGCAGAGAAAGGAAGGACCGATGGCAATCGCCAAGCACATCGAGCTCACAACGGATTCGACCGTCAGCTTCGAGGCCGCGATCCAGGAAGGACTGGAGCGGGCTTCCAAGACCGTCGAGGGGATTCGCAGCGCGTGGATCAAGGACCAGCAGGTGCTCGTGGAGAACGGGCGGGTGACGACGTACCGAGTCAACCTGAAGGTGACGTTCGTCCTGCAGGACTGACCGGTCGCACGGGCGCGGATGGGGCCTACCTTGCAGGTCCCGTTCGTGCTCCGTCGCGTCTCCTTCAGTTGCCTCGAGCCACGAGGTAGCGCAATCGAGCGACCAGCATTTCGATCGCGACGTCGTTCTTCCCCCCCTCCGGCACGATGATGTGGGCGTGCCGTCGGCTGGGAGCCACGAATTCCAGGTGCATCGGGCGAACGGTCTGCTGATACTGGCGGACGACGGATTCCACCGTGCGTCCCCTCTTCCTGGTGTCACGGCCAAGGCGTCGGATGAACCGGATGTCGGAGTCCGTGTCCACGAACACCCGGATGTCCATGAGGTCCCTGAGCTCAGGCTCAGCCAGGACCAGGATTCCGTCTATGATGATGAGCGGTCTCGGATCGACCCGCCGAGTCTCCGTCATCCGGCGATGAACCGTGAAGTCGTACTGCGGAACCTCCACGGGCTGGCCGGCGAGGAGGGTGCGAAGGTGCTCCGCCATCAGGGGCGTTTCGAGGCTGTCGGGATGATCGTAGTTGATGGCCGCCCGCTGCTCGAGCGTCAGCTGGGGGTTGTCTCGATAGTACGAATCGTGGTGGAGTAGGCTCGCGGAAGTGGGCTCCAGCCCCTCCAGCATGCGCCGCACCACCGTCGTCTTGCCCGACCCGCTTCCGCCAGCCACCCCGACGACCAGCGGTCGGCCCGAAAAGGCTGCCTCTTCGGCGATCGGATCCGCGGGGGAAGTGAGTGAGTCGGGGGTCCGGCCCATCGGGCTGCCTCCAGGACGCGGGGTCTGCACGGCCGCCAGAGAGGATAACAGCGGAGCGGGCTTCGCGCTAAGAAAGGAGCCGTCTCCCGTATGGTCGATTCGACCCTGCGGCGACCGCGGCTATATTGGGCCGATCGGATCCGCAGCGGGGTCTCCCGACGGAGGAGTTTCTTGAGTAGCGCAGCCACCGCGGAAAGGGTCAGTCGGAAGTCGGCGGGGCACGGTTTCGGTACGGCCCCTGTCTTCCTCGCCAGCATCAGCACCATCCTCGGCGCCATTCTGTACCTGCGGTTCGGGTACGCCGTGGCGCACACCGGATTCATGGGGACGCTGCTGATCATCCTGCTGGGCCACACGGTGACCATCCCCACCGCGCTCGCGATCGCGGAGATCGCGACCAACCGGCGCGTGGAAGGCGGCGGCGAGTACTTCATCATCTCGCGCTCGTTCGGGACGAGCATCGGAGGCGCGATCGGTATCGCGCTGTACCTGTCCCAGGCCATCTCGGTGGCCTTCTACATCATCGCGTTTGCGGAGGTGTTCCGGCCGTTCGGCTCCGCATTCGAGGCGGCCGCCGGCTTCGGCCTTGATCTTCGCCTGATCTCGGTTCCGGCCCTCCTGCTGCTCGTCGTCCTCATCCTCGCGCGCGGCGCCAGCATGGGCGTGGCGGCCCTCTGGGTGGTGGTCACGATACTGGGCCTGTCGCTCACGATGTTCTTCCTCGGCGGGCCGGTCGAGGGAGCGGAGAGCCAGCCGGCCATCCTGTTCGGCGGGCTGGCGGATGCCGATCCGCTGATCGTCGTGTTCGCCATCGTGTTCCCGGCGTTCACGGGCATGACGGCGGGAGTCGGATTGAGCGGTGACCTGGCGAATCCCCGCCGCTCCATACCCCTGGGCATCCTCGCGGCTACCCTGGTCGGAATGATCGCGTATGTGGCCGTGGCCTGGAAGCTGGCCAACGCCGGCACGCTGGAGTTGCTCGCCGACACGGACCGCCTGGCCATGGAACCCATCGCCGTGTGGGGCCCGATCATACCGATCGGTCTCGCGGCGGCCACCGTATCCTCGGCGATCGGATCGATCCTGGTGGCACCGCGCACGCTTCAGGCCCTGGCCGCGGACGACACGGTACCGGTCCCGTGGATCTCGCGATTCCTGTCGGCCGGCCTGGGAGAGGCGAACGAGCCCCGGAACGCGACCGTGGTCACCGCGATCCTGGCCCTGTTCGTGGTGCTGGTCGGCAACGTGGACGTTGTGGCTTCGCTGATCTCCATGTTCTTCATGGTCACGTACGGGTCGCTGTGTGCGATCAGCTTCCTGGAGCATTTTGCCGCCCGCCCCAGCTACCGGCCGAGCTTCAGGTCGAAGTGGTACATCAGCCTGCTTGGCGCCGTGATGTGCGTCTTCCTGATGTTCCAGATGAGTCCGGTGTACGCGGTGACCGCCATCGCGGTCATGCTTGGTCTGTACCTGGTGATCCAGAGATCGCGGCCGTCCGCCCTCACCGACTTCGGGGCGATCTTCCACGGCGTGATGACCCAGGCCACGCGGTACCTGCAGATCCGGCTGCAGAAGGCCCCGCCCGACGAGTGGCGGCCCAGCATCATCACGATCACGGACCGGACCTTCGAACGTTCGGCGCCGCTGCAGATGCTCTCGTGGCTCAGCTACCGGTACGGGTTTGGAACGTATCTCCACTACATCCAGGGGATGCTCACCGACGAGAACTACCTGGAGAGTCGGCAGGTGATGGGCCGGCTCCTGCGGGTGGCCGAGCAGCGGCCGGCCTCCGTGTTCATGGACACGATGATCAGTCCGTCCATGCGTTCGGCCCTGGCACAGACGGTCCAGGCGCCGGGAATCGCGGGCGTCGATAACAACGCGATCCTGTTCGAATTCTCCGAGCACGATCCGACGGACGCACTCGTGGAGCTGCGGGACGGGATCGAGCTCGGCCAGACAGCCCGCATGGACACCTTCATTCTCCGGCACGGCGATCACCACTTCGGCAACCGGGCGGAGATCCACGTGTGGCTGACGTGGCACGACTACCGGAACGCCAATCTGATGATCCTCCTCGGCTACATTCTGCTCGGACACCCGGATTGGGCCGGGGCTGAGCTGCGGGTGTTCGCCGCCTATCCCAAAGGGGAAGTCGAGCACCGCACGGAGGAGCTGCGGATCATGATGGCGGAGGGCCGCCTGCCCGCCTCGCCCAAGAACGTGGAGATCATCCCGACGGACGACAGGATCGACTTCTCTCGCCTCGTCGAGGCCAAGTCGGGGGAGGCCGACCTGGTGATTCTCGGCTTCACGCGTGAGCGGCTCGGACAGAAGGGGCCGGAGCTCCTCCAGCGCCACGAAGCCCTCAACGAGGTCCTCTGGGTCTCGGCGATGGAAGCGGTGGCGATGGAATGAGTCCGGACCGTTCACCGGGTTCCGGCGCCAGGAACCGCGCACTGAGGGTGCTCGGAGCGTGTGGGGCAGTCCTCGCCGCCTGGGTGGTGGTGGATGGAATCCGATCGAACCCGCTGCGTGACTCGGCAGCGGGAGGATCCGACTTTCTGCTCTACTGGGTCCTTCCGTTCGCGGTGGCCGCCGTCTTCCTCGGCTGGTTCGCAGTTCGCGGCAGCGGCCCGGCGTCGACCCGCGTGGCCAAGCGAGGCTGCCTCGGCGGGCTGCTGCTTGGAGGCGGCGTCTTCGCTCTCTACGCCACCAGTCCCCTCATCCTTCCGTGGGACGCCCTCACGGGATCCGTGCACGCATTCCTATACGCGCCGCTCGCGGCAGCGGTAGGCGTGATGATCGGGGTGGCTTCCGCCTCCCTGGGCCGGCGTTGAGCTCGGTTCACTCCACGATCTGCACGGCCTTCACGAGCGGGCCGGCGGACGGGCCGCCACCCACGATTCCCTGCAGGGTGGCGATCCGGGCGTAGGTGCTGCTCTGACCCGGAGGCGTACCCGCGGGAGTCGGTTCGATGAACACCCCCATGAAATCGGCGATCTGG
>CAJIAC010000036.1_pt1 | contig 31194 bp, 31 predicted proteins | sample 9198961 | NCBI WGS metagenome assembly CAJIAC01 (sample SAMEA7708276, study PRJEB35096) | sediment metagenome | biome: marine neritic benthic zone biome [ENVO:01000025]; feature: sediment [ENVO:00002007]; material: shallow marine sediment [ENVO:03000034] sea grass bed [ENVO_01000059] ... | reverse complement strand
GCTGCGGTTCGAGGTCCTGAGCGATCCCGGAAACGCCGTGTCGGACCTGTACGGGCTGACCTGGGCTCTTCCCGAGAAGATGCGGGAGATGTACGTCGGTTGGACCATCGACCTCGAGCGCTACAATGGGGACGACAGCTGGCGACTGCCGCTCCCGGCCCGCTTCATCGTGGATGGAGACGGGGTCATCCAGTACGCCGAGGTCGATCCCGATTACATGATTCGGCCGGAGCCAGAGGACACGGTCGAGTTCCTGCAGGGGCTCGCCGGCTAGGTAATCAGAGCGCGAAGCGAGTTGCCCGCCCATGACCGCGGTCAGGCAGTCTACGGCCAGAAAGTGGATCTGGGCTCTAGCAGGTGGGCTCATCGTCTACCTGGTCCTGATTCGATGGCTGCTGATCGGGTTTCTGTATGATCAGGATCTCCTGAGCTGGTACACGATTCTGATCGAGAAGTACAATCAACTCACCCGCACGAACTTCGGGCAGGGCCCGCACCCACTCGAGGAGTATCGACAACGCATCGATATACTGCTCTTCCAGGTCTCGCTTCTGGCAGCCGTAGTGCTCGGCCTTCGATACGTGGCGCGGTCCAGAGAGCGGATTCTCCTGCTGGCGATCAACGGCTTCGCGCTTCTGGTGATCTTGTTCGTCGTGGAAGCAATCCTGAGTACGGATCGCATGCAGGAGAAGCTCGGCTCGGTCGAGTTCGAGGCCGCCAACCGGACGATCAACGAACTGAACGAGGGCAAGGTCAACAGCCTGGGCTTCACCGATCGTGAGCGGGAGCGGGCCAGGGCCCCGGGAGTGTATCGCATAGTGGTGCTAGGCGACTCGTTCGTCTGGGGCGACGGCGTAGCGAACCTCGACGACACGTGGAGCCACGTGCTCGAGAGCCTCCTGGTGGAGCGGTACACTGACTCCGTAGAGGTCATCAGCTGGGGCCGAAACGGATGGTCAACCTACAACCAGCTGGCTTTCTTGAAGGAGCGGGGATCCGAGTTCGACATCGACCTCGTGATCATCGGTCTGGTGAGGAACGACGCTCACATACCCGGCGTATCCATGGCACGAAGGCTCTTCGTGTGGCACAAGGTCGCAACGCGGGTCACTCCATTCTACGACAATACCGTGCGTTTTCTGTCCACCCGCGTCAACAACGTCCTGTATGGGCTCGACTACTTCGAAAACTGGGGAATGAGCGGTTGGCGCAAGGCGCTGAGGAGCGAAGAGAACCTGGCCGCCTACGGGCAGGTCGTTGGACAGTTGAAGAATCACCTCGAACGACGCGGGATCGAGTTCTTCTTCGTGTCGCTTCCAACCGTCGGTGAGGGCGACGTGAACGCCCAGTTCGAGCCCTTGTTGCAGGTTCTCGCAGAGAACGACGTCGATTATCTGGACCTGTCCCCGTCGGTTCTGAGGAACTATGGCCACTACACCGTCGCGCAGATACGCGATGAACTGTGGACCAATCCGGCCAACGGCCATCCGGGAAGAGTCCTGACCGACCTTTACGCGAGCGACACACTGGACTATCTGGTGTCGGATTTCGGGCTCGAACGGCGAATGCGGTTGCGACATGAGACCCGCGAGGTGACGCAGGCACCAGATGGATAACGGCGGCCAGAGTGGCTTGGTTCGTTGGGGGTGCGGCGAGACTGACGGTGATCCGCCGGCGAGCTCCACGAAGGCTGAAGACTGGCGGTGGCCATGCGTAGATCGAAAGGAGAGCCTAAAATACTCAACCGGACCGGGTAGCTCAGTTGGCAGAGCAACGGACTTTTAATCCGTAGGTCCTGGGTTCGAATCCCAGCCCGGTCATTTTCACCGTCCGACGGTTCGAGATGACGTCGTCACGGTCCTGGGTAGCTCGCAGGCTGGCGCCTGCTCAATGTCTCGCCGCTCTGCGGCGCGACGACGAATCCCAGCCCGGTCATTTTCACCGTCCGACGGTTCGAGATGACGTCGTCACGGTCCTGGGTAGCTCGCAGGCTGGCGCCTGCTCAATGTCTCGCCGCTCTGCGGCGCGACGACGAATCCCAGCCCGGTCATTCTCACCCCTCGCGACGATCGACCAGGAGCAGCCGATGCTGGAGGTCATCACCATAGTTGCCGGCGTGGCTCTCGTCTCCTACTGGACGCTCAAAGGGTGGGAGGCTGTCTCTCGCCGGCAGGATCGGCGCTAGAGCCCCCTTTTCAGGTCCGGATCCACGATCAGGGAGCCGACCGCGAACGGCCTACCTGTGGGCGCAGCCGCAGTTACATTGGAATAGAGGGCGCCAGCAGTCCGCCGGCGTCGCACGGAGAAGAAGGGGGGCGGAAATGAGGGTTGGAAGCTTGATCCGGATTCTCGTGCCCCTGTGCGCGCTGGTGGTCCTCTGGATGATCTTCTACATCGCGGTGGGGCACGTCGGGACCGTGCTGGCGCTGTTCGCGTTCGTGGCCCTCGTTCTGGTGCCGAACCGCCTCCACCGGCCCAACGGCTCGGGCGTCTAGAGGAAGCTCCGACCGGTTCGACGCCTTCCGATACTCAGCCGGCCTGCGCGACCAGCACGATCCGCTCGCGGTCGGATACCACCACGCCGCCCGGCCTCTCCACCGTCACCGCGAAGAGCGTCGCCTTCGTCACCGGCACGGCCGCCCGGATGGGAACCAGGACGTCGCCCCCCTCCGTGGGAATGTCGAACACGCCGCCGTCCACCGGGAACCGCTCGTCCCTGGCTTCGTCGAAGATCCAGAGCTGGTACTGACTGACGGTCGGATCGTTGGCCTCGAGACCGGCGATGCGCATGACACCCGCCTGCTCGAGGTCGCTCCACACGACGTCCCCGCTGGCTGTCTCGGCCGATGGGTCCTCGGTGGCGGTCCATGACAGCAGGTCGGCATTCCGGTTCACCAGGCCGTCGCGAACGTCCGCCACGGTGGGCTCTGCGGCCGGCTCCAGGATGGGCGTTGCCCGGTCCAGGGCCACGAACCAGCCCACGGCGGCCGCAGCGGCCGCGATCCACCCGGACCAAGCGACCCACGGCCGGCGTCGCGCCAGCTCGTCGATAGGCGCACGGGACTGCTGGCCGACGAACGCCTCGCCGTCATCCAGCAGTCGCTGAAAGAGACCGTCGCGCAGCGAATCGCTTGCGTCCGATGCAGCCAGAGACGCCGCCAGCTCACCTGCCAGGCGCTCATAGGCCTCGGCGTCGATCGCCGGGTGCTGTCGCAGCAGCTCGGTCAACTCGGCTTCACCTTCGGCCGAGAGATCGCCGGTGGTCCGGTCGAGTAGAAGCTCTTCGATTCTATTCATATCTCGGTCCCTCATGCGTCGCGGACCTCGTCCGTATTCTCGTTGTCCTCAGCGAACCACTCGCGCACCTGGGCCAGGCCTCGCCGGATCCCGGTCTTCACCGTTCCGAGCGGGGTATCGGTCTCGGTCGCGATCTCGGAATGAGACATTCCGTGGACCAGCGAGAGCTCAATCCACTGCTTTTGCTGAGGCTTGAGCCTCCCGAGGACCGCTGCGACCTGCTCCGCGCGAATCCGTCGTTCGATCCGCTCGTGCGCCTCGTCGGCCGGCTCCAATCCGTCCGGCAGCGCAACCAGAACGGGGCGTCTCTCACGCTTGCGGCGCCGATCGATCAGTCGGCGCCGGGCGATCATGGCCACGAAGCCGTGCGCGGTCGCGCGACTTGAATCGAACCGACCCGCGCTCCTCCACACGTCGGTGAATACCTCCTGCACGGCGTCTTCCGCGTCCTCCTGCGTCGGAGAGAACCTCCGGGCCAGCGACCACACGACGGGGCCAAACGTCTGGAGACAACCGCGCACCGCGCCTGCCTCTCCCCGCGCCACGCGGGTGAGGAGCTCGGCGGCGTCCGTATCGGCCGATCCGCCGGTTGGGGTCAAGCGCCCGGTCATTCTCTTCCCATCACTCTAAGTATTCGCGCGCGTGAGGGATTCGGATTCAGAGGCCTTTGAATCCGATTTCGCGAACCACGCGAATTCCTGTGCGAGACCGAAGCCAACATCGCATTCCAGACTCAAGGAGCAGTCCAATGATCAACCAAACGATCCTAAGCAGAGGCCTGGCAGGTGCGCTACTCCCTCTGATTCTCATCGGCAGCCCGATGCTCGCGTCCGCTCAAGGGCACGACGACATCGTGGACGTGGCTCAGTCGGCGGGAGCCTTCGAAACACTGCTGGCCGCAGTCGAGACCGCGGGTCTTACGCATACGCTGAAGGGCGACGGGCCCTTCACCGTGTTCGCTCCTACGGACGAGGCGTTTGCCGCCCTGCCGTCCGGGACGGTCGAAGCTCTTCTGATGCCCGAGAACCGAGACCGATTGACGGCCATCCTGACGTACCACGTGGTCCCGGGGCGCGTGGACGCGGCCCAGGCCTCGCGTCTGTCCGGGGCCGCAACGGTCAACGGCCAGCGTATCACGATCTCGGAGCGCGGATCGACCCTTCGGATCGATGAGGCCACGGTGGTGACCGCGGACGTCGGCGCCAGCAACGGAGTCATTCACGTGATCGACGCCGTTCTTCTGCCCGAGGAAGCCTCGATTGTCGGCGTGGCACGCGCCGCCGGCTCGTTCGGCACGCTCCTGGCCGCCGTCGACGCCGCCGGGCTTACCCACGACCTCATGGGTGAGGGGCCCTTCACCGTGTTCGCTCCCACGGACGAGGCTTTCGCAGAGCTGCCCGCGGGCACCGTCGAGTCTCTGCTCGAGCCCGCGAACCGGAGCCGGCTGCAGGAGATCCTCACGTACCACGTGGTCTCCGGACGTCTGTACGGGGCCGATCTGCTCGAGGCCGGGTCCGTACGCACGCTCGCCGGACCGTCCGTAGACGTGCGCCTGACCGGCGGTCGCGTCGTCGCTGGCGGCGCTGAGGTGGTGAGCGCCAACATCGATGCCTCGAATGGCGTGGTGCACGTGATCGACGCCGTTCTCATCCCCGGTGCCAGCCCTGAGGCGAGCGCCGCCGCCGCGCAGCTCATCGAGCGCTCGATCTCGCTCGGCGCGCCTCTCTTTAACAGCGGTGACGCCGAGGCCTGCGCAGACGTCTACATGGTCACGGCGGAGGCCCTGATGCGCATGGGGTCCAGGCTTCCCTCCGACGTGCGGGACGCGCTCAGCGCGGCCATTCGACAGGCCGAGCACGAGAGTGACCCGAGGGAGCGGGCATGGACGATGAGGCGGGGACTCGACACGGCCTACGAAGCTCTCGGGGCTTCGCACGGTCGAATGGAGTCAACTCGGGCCCCGCGGCGCTCCAGTGGCGGATCGACGCCGAGAACCTGAGAGACGAACCCGGCGGGGAGGGCGCTGCAGCCCTTCCCGCCTCACCCCGGTCCCCCGATCAGTGGGGAACCGGGTGCTCCTCCTCCGGATCCAGGTGATCCCGAATTTCTGGCCACAACCGGGGATGCGCCTTGAGCAGATAGGCCCCCATCGCGACTCCCGCGAGCAGATTCGCTGCGAACACGGAGCCGATGGGGAGCTGTACTCCGCTCTGAGCGGCGAAGGACAGGAAGCCGGCCATCACGGCGAACAAACCGGCCACTCCGATGAACAGAGCCAGAACGAAGAAGCTGGGCTGCCGTTCCGTCCGCATCGCCAGCCAAGCCGCCACGAGGCCGACGACGAGGAACGCCAGGATGTGCAGTCCGTTGAACGCGAAGACGGCCCCCACGGCCCCGCCGGCTCCTGTATCCGGCACCAGTCCGCCCCCAAGGGCCGCTGCCGTAGCGAAGAACGACTCGCCGGCCAGAACGTTGAGCACTCCGTAGAAGAGCACCACCACGGCGTATCCTGCCAGCCCGGCGATGAGGCCTTCCGACAGGACGCGGGATCGATCCGGCTTCACGTTCACCTCCCGGGAAGGTGATCGGCGGGGCCCGTCCCGGACGGGGACCCCAGACCCCGGCCACTACCCTGACAATGCACGAATACGCGGGAACGGTCCACCCGACGTCACCTACCTGACTCCCTCTTGATCGCCGCCCCGCACCCTCGGGGTGCCCCCCAGACACTCGGGCAGGGAGGACACAATGCGCAGGTACCGTCCAGCTTCCGTCGTCCTCGCCTTCACTCTCCTCTGGCTCTCGGCGTGCACGTCGTACCGTCAGATCACGATCGAGCAGGCCCCGGACCACGGCGCCGCGTGGGTGACCCTGTCCGGCGGAGAGCAGAAGGAGATCCATGATCCCCGCATGGAGGGGGATAGCCTCCGCGGCTGGGCGAAAGCAGACGGCTCGGACTCGCGGCCGCGTTGATCATCGTGCCTTCTCGCTGCGGGATCGTTAGGCTGGGGCGGGAGCGACAGCCAACCGCATCGAGGAGAGTACCGTGAGACACTCGCTTTGCCCGCCGCGCCGTGTTGCAGCCTTCGTGTGGGGCGGGATCGTGTCGGCCGCCTTTGCCTGCTCGCCCGCGGCTGATGCGCCGGCGGAAACGGAGACCGCGGTTGCTTCCGACCCCGCGCTCGTTCTTCTCGACAGCGTGCCGAAGCTCATGCAAAGAGCCGAGGTGCCAGGCCTGCAGCTCGCCTACATGGACGGCGGCAGCGTCGTCATGACCGCCGCCTTCGGCTATGCGGATTCCGAGACAGAGGCACCGGTGACGGACCGGACCGTCTTCGAGGCGGCGTCCTTGAGCAAGCCGGTGTTCGCCTACGCCGTGCTCCGGATGGTGGACCGCGGAGAGTGGGACCTGGACGAGCCTCTCTGGAATGTCCTGGAGTATGATCGCCTGGTCCACGACGATCGGGCGAAGGAGATCACGACCCGGCTCGTACTGACCCACACCACGGGACTGCCGAACTGGGGCGGAACGCCGCTCCAGTTCAACTCCGACCCTGGTGAGCGCTGGGGTTACTCGGGCGAAGGCATCGTGTATCTGCAGCGGGCGGTGGAGGCGACGACCGGCCTCACACTGGAGCAGATCGCAACGCGCGAGGTGTTCGAGCCCCTCGGGATGACGGACACGCACTACGCCTGGATCGAGCCCTACGATACGCTGGCGGCGATCCCGCACGATGAATTCGGTTACCCGGCGAATCGCAGGACGCCGGAGAGCGGCAACGCGGCTGGCAGCCTTCACACCACGGCTACGGACTACGCGCGTTTCGTCGGAGCGGTGTTCAGTGGCGAAGGGCTGGAGCCCGCCACGCACGAGGCGATGCTCACGGCCGGCGCGGACCTGGTAGGCGCCGGCTGGGGGGATGACGAAGAGGCCAAGACTCACCTGTACTGGGGTCTCGGGTGGGGCCTCGAGGAGGGAAGGCTCGGCACGTCCTTCTGGCACTGGGGAGACCAGGGCACGGCGCGCTGCTTCGTCGTAGCGTACCCGGAGACCGGTCGCGCGCTCGTCTACTTCACAAATAGCGCCAGCGGCCTGGCGATCGGGCCGGCGCTGCTCGGACTGGTGTTCGAGGACGACCAGTGGGCGCTGCGGTGGCTCGACTACGATCGGTACGATGACCCGGGACGCGTGGCGAAGCTGACGTTGACGCAGGCCTTCGTATCAGAGGGCACGGAGGCCGCAATCGTTGAATTCGAGCGTGTCAGGAGGGAGTACCCGGACCGCCTGGATGAGGGCGATGTGAACGCTCTGGGCTACGTGCTCCTGGGCCGCGACAAGGTGGACGAGGCGATCTGGGTGTTCGAACGCAACACGCTCGACTATCCCGAGTCCTCCAACGTGTGGGACAGTCTTGGAGAGGGCCTGCGAGCCGCCGGACGTCTCGAGGAATCGATCGAGATGTACGGGAAGGCCGCCGAGATGGACCCGACGAACGAGAACGCCCGGCGCTTTGTCGAGGAGATGCGGGAGGAGCTCGGCCAAACGGGGGGCTAGGCGAGGGCCTTCGTCGACCTCAGCACCGGCACCGCGGCTTCGGGTCCCTCTCCGGCGGTCGTACTAGTATCTTCAGAGGCGTACGGACCACGCAAGTTCGGGTGGCTCTTGCTGCCGCGCGGCCTTGCCTGGTCGCTGAGCACTTGTTACGACGGAGGCTCGATGTCGCGCCGTACCTGGATGATTGCCGCCGCGGCCCTGGCCGCCGCGTGCGGCCCGGGGGTGAAGAAGTACGTCATCGTAGAGCTCGATCCCCTCCCGTCCACCGCCGAGGTGAAGGTCTTTGCGAGCGATCTGCCGTCCTGCGAGTACGAGCAGGTGGGTCTCATCGCCTCACAGGATCTGGAAGAAACACTCAAAGAGGCACGGCAAATGGGGGCGGACGGGGTCATCGGGACCGTTCTCGCGCAGCAAGGGCAGCCGCAGAAGGCTGCGATCTGCGGCACCCCGAACTGCCTCCAGTACAACACGGTGGCCGTCCGCTTCACGGATCCGAGCTGCCGGGAGTAACGGCAGCTCTCGCCTATTGTAACAGTGAGCCTTGTCAAGAAACGTCTTTTGATGTAGCGTTTTGGCCAGTAGAGGCTCATGTCCCGCCTCAAAGCGAGACCGTCCGGGTTGATGGATCTCGCCCATCCGCACGATCGGGCTCTCCGGAGTCCGCCCTTGGCGTACGCACACGGTTGGGCAGTTCCATTCCACAAGGAGGACGGATCCATGCTGAAGAAGTCAGTGCTTTTCCTCGCGACGCTCGCGTTCGTGGGCTTTGCTGCCCCGACGCAGGCCGACGCCCAGACAACGCTCTACCTGGGTGCCGGAGCCTCCTTGCCGATGGGCGACTACGGCGAGTACGCCAACACGGGCTGGCTGGCCGTTGGTGGCGTGGTGTTCGGAATCGGCGATTCCGGATTCGGAGTCGGCGGTGAAGTCTTCTATGGCCAGAACAACCACAAGGAAGAGGAATCGTTCTTCGAGGACGAGAAGACCACTCCCTACGGCATCATGGCGATCGCCGACTACGTCTTCGGAACCGAAGGCGGGATTCGGCCCTACGTCTTTGGTGGCGCGGGCCTGCTCGTCCACAAGTTCTCCGCCTCGGGTGTGGAGTCGGAGTCGGAGAGCGCGTTTGGGTACCAGGCGGGCCTGGGGGTCTCGTTCCCCGTAGGTGCTTCGTCGAGCCTCTTCGCGGAAGGGCGGTACATGGGATCGTCCAGCACGGGTGAGGGCGAGTTCTCTACCACGACGAACTTCTTCGGTCTCCTGGCCGGGTTCGCTTTCGGCCTCTGAGTCTCTGAACTTACGCGAAGCAGCGACACAGGCCCCGCGGGTTTCCGCCCGCGGGGCTTCGCTGTGGCGCGGCGGACTGATCGCGGTATTTTCAGCCCTGGCGAACGAGAGATCCACCCCGGAGGCGTAGATGCCCGGTGAAGGCAGGTTCCTGCAGCGGCTCCTGGAGGGGCTGGGGGACGGCGACCCCTTCTCGTACGTCGCCGTGGCGATCGCCCTCGGTGTGATCGCCTACGTCATGTGGCGACTGATCCGGGATGAGCTGCCTCCCCGGAGCCGAATCCAGTGGGTGCGGTTGATCGCGATCGTGACGGCCGGCGCCGGCGCGATCCTGGGTGTGCTGGGCCTGGTGTCCGCGTTCTCATTCGCACCCCAGCTCGGACCCCACGTGGCTCTCCTTGGGAGCGCGCTCTTTTTCGGCGGCTTTCTTGTCGCCCTCATCTCGCTCACGATCGAATTGAACACGCGAATGCGCGGCCGGTAGCAGATCAGGCGTCACAACCCCGATCCCTCACGCGTTTCATGGGTGCTTTGAGCGTTCACAACAACGTCTCAGGCCACTCCGAGAGCCAAAGATGAAGCCCCGGCCCTGCACCGGGGCTTTGTCGTGTGGTGACCCTCCAAGCTGGCCCTCCTTTCAGCCGGCGGCCCGCACCACTAGGATCAGGGCCAGAAATCAGGACGTGCGCCGGGCTCGAAAGTCCGTCGAAGATGATGTCGGCAAGCCGGCGATGGAGAGCTGCCCGTGTACGATGAACAGCCGCGCACCCACCCCATGAGGGGCAAGAAACGGCGCGGCACCCGTCCTCTGCTTCCGTTGATCGCCGGTCTTCTCAGCCTTGCCGATCCGCTCGCGGCCCAGGAAGTCGGTAAGGTGGACGCCTGGGGAGTTCCCAAGCGTCCGGTGCTGGCCGTTGGCGAGATCCTTGGAATCAACGTGATCACGTGGGGGCTGAACTACTACGTGCGGGACCAGGAGTTCGCCGTCGTCTATCCCAAGACCTGGTGGAACAACATCAGCAACGGGTTCGAGTACGATGGCAACCTGTTCGCCACGAATATGATCGATCACCCGTACCACGGGTCCACGTACTACAACGCGTCGCGGTCCAACGGCATCGGCTACTGGGGCTCCGTTCCGTTGACTCTGGCCGGGAGCCTGATGTGGGAGTGCTGCGGTGAGCGGCACCCGATGGCGTTCAACGACGTCGTCAACACGACCCTGGGAGGTGTCGCTCTCGGCGAAGCTCTGTACCGGACCTCCTCGGCCATCTTGAGCAACGAGTCCACCGGTGCCGGCAGGGTAGGGCGGGAATTCGCCGGTTTCTTCCTGAATCCGATACGGGGTTTCAACCGCGTGATCTCAGGGCGGATGTTCACGGTCAGCGACTATCCGGCCGATCCGAACGACCGGACGCCCGATTTCTTCCGCTTCTCCGTGGACGCGGGCTACCGCGGGGTCGATCCCGATTCCGAGTTCCGGGAGGCGGTATCCGGAGGCTTCTTCCGGTTCAGGATGGACTTCGGGAGTCCGTTCGAAGGCCGCCGCGCCGGCCCCTTCGACGTCTTCGAGTTCGACATGACCATGTTCTCGGGCGACCAGAACATCTTCGGCTCGCTGGCCATCCGGGGAAACGTGCTCACGCGCGACGTGAAGCGCGGGGAATCCTCGGACCACGTGTGGGCCGTCGTCCAGAGCTACGAGTACGAGGATGTCCGGGCCTCTCAGTACGGCAATCAGAACGTGGGAGTTCGGCTCGAATCCATTTGGGATCTCGGCTCCGGCGCGAGCGCCGCCACCCGAATTCAGGGCGGCGTGATCCTTTTCGGGACACTGGATTCCGCGCTTCGGCCGCTCGGGGAAACCCCCGCTGGCTGGAGTCTGCGCCCGTTCGACTACACCAGCGGCCTCGACGGCCGGATCGAAGGCGAGCTACAGCTGGGGTGGCTGCGGGCCGGAGCCTACTGGCGGTCCTCGTGGATGACCAGCCTCAACGACAGCTCCGTGAACGGCGGGGGCGCCAAGCACTGGCTGCACCTTGGCCGCCTGACGGCCCATCTCGACATGGGCTCGCTCGGCCTCGGCGGCGAATTCCGGGTCTGGCGCCGGAACAGCAGCTACTCGGTGGAGCTCTTCGAGAGCGTCCAGGAAACGGTGCCGGAGCTACGCCTGTTCGGCACCTGGACGATCATCCCCGGCAGAAAGGGCGCGGCGCCCAGGTTGTTCTGATATGCGGCCGTCCGGGCCTCACGCCGCCGCTCCCCAGAGTCCGAACCTCAGCGAAGCGCGACTCCCAGATACCAGGGCCAGATGAGTGAACAGCCAGCCTACGTACCACAGACCGCCGTACCGCGGCTGCATGCGGAAGGACTGAGTCGGGAGTAGGTTTAATGGGGTCTCTGGCCACCAACCGCTTTCGAGGAGGGCTGCTCGTTCCGTGACGCCTCTGAAACGCCTTCCGGCCGTGTCCGCAATCGCAGCGGTGTTCCTGATCGCCGGCGCGCCGGGGGCCCAAGCCCAGGAGACTGCGCCGCCCGCCGTCATCGACACGATCATCATCGAGCGGTCCAACGTGTTCAACGAGGAAGAGGCGGCGTCCAGCGGCATCTTCCGGATCATGAACGCCATTCACATCACGACCAAGGAGTTCGTGATCCGGGATTACCTCCAGTTCAAGGCCGGCGAGCCGTTCGACTCGGCCTCGGTGGCTGAATCGGAACGGCAACTGCGGCTCAGGCGGCTGTTCCGCGAGCTCACCATGGACAGCGTGCGACTGGAGGACGGCAAGCTAGCCGTGAGGGTCAGCAGCCAGGATGGCTGGAGCCTCAAGCCCAAAGTCAAGTTCTCGATCGCATCCACCGGAGACTGGACGGGGACTTTAGGGATCAACGAGATCAACCTGCTGGGTACCGGCAACCAGGTGTATGCGGCGTGGGTGAAGGAACTCGACCGCGATGGCCTCAACGCCTCGGCAGTCTTCACACGGATCTTCGGGTGGGACTTCGACGCGCAAGGAAACTACGCGGGGCTCTCGGACGGCAAGAACGGTAACTGGCTGATAGGGCTTCCGTTCAGAAACACGGAAAGCTCGAAGAGCTACCAGTGGGACGGTCTGTGGGCGGACCAGGACATCATCCAGTACCGGGTCACGGACCTTCCCGACTCGATCGTAACGGACACGACCACGTACCGGCGCGATGCGTCCATTAACACCCTCAAGGCTGGATTGGCCACCAGGCACGTTACCGGCAACTACTTGCGATTCGGCGCCGACGTCGGCATACGGCAGGAGGAGTTCTACCTGGACCCGAGCGCCAGGGGCACCGTTCCCGATTCGATCTACGGGCACGTCTCGGTGTGGTCGGAATTCAGCAAGGCCAGGTTCGTCCAGTACCGGCGCTTCAACGGCTTCGGGACCGAGGACATCGACCTGAGCTCAACGGTCAAATTGACCGCCACGCTGGCCCCGGAGACCTTCGGCTGGAATGGCACGGGCTTGGGGTTGGGGCTCAACGCAGCCACCGGCCGGGACCGGGTGATCGCCGGCCGAGGATGGGTGTGGGCTTCGATCGATGCGAACTACCTGTGGAACGCCGCGGTCCAGGACTCGGGACGCGTCATCGTCAACCTGGCGGCGGGGTTCAAATCGGCGCGACGGCACGCCACGGCGATGCAGGTGCAGTTGGGCCGCATGTGGAATCCGAAGCCGGGTGACGAGTTCGACCTCGGGTTCGAAAACGCCCCCCGAGGATGGGAGGCACACTCCTTCGTCGGTGACAACGCGTGGTGGGCCCAGATCGAGCACCGGTACTTCGCGGTGGACAAGTTTCTCAACCTGGTCGGCATCGGTTTTGGAGCCTTCTTCGACTACGGCGGGGCCTGGTACGACGATCAGTCATCCCGAACGGGCGGGAGCGTGGGAGGCGGCCTTCGATTGGGCTCGGCTCTTTCAACGGTCGCCATGACCGGCCGGATCGACGTCGTGTATAAGATCGGCGACAACGTGACCGGAAACCGCTGGGTCTTCGCTTTCGGATCGGGCTTCGCCTTCCCACGTCGAACGGTTCCCGTGATCAACTACCGGGCGCAGCCGCCGCCATAAGGAGTGTTTCGCCTCGCCGTTCAGCCGAATTCAAGGGAGACCAACGTCCCACTCTACGATTGCCAGGCGTGTGAAGAGAGAAGGGGCCGCCCGGAAGCGGCCCCTTCTTACAGTCATCCCGCTCCGTCGGTCTCAGCCTTCCCGTCGCCCTTCTTCCTGCGCAGCAGGAACCAGACGATGATGAAGGCCCCGGCGAGCCCCAGGATCCACAGCCACTCGGAGTCGTCGCCGGTCGGCTCTTCGGCCTCGACGGCCGCTTCCTGCACGTCTTCAGGGGCGGTTTCCTCGACACCTGCTGCAGCTTCCAGAGTAGTCTCCTCGGCGCCTGCAGCCGCTTCCGGATCCGACATCTCCAGATCGGTGACCTCGACCTCGATCACCGCGAACTCGGCCTCGGCGATCACCAGATCCGCAACGTCGGATATGGCGACTTCCCAACGACCCTCGGGCAGGTAGACGCTGACCTCGGATCCAGCCGGAACGGTGGCGGCGGTCACCATCTCGCCGCCCAGGTACGCCTTCGCGTCCGCTTCAGGTGTGATACGGGTGGCCGGCCCCCAGGTATCATCCCGGTGCTTGAACATCACCAGCATGGATGGTGGACCCGCCTGTCGTACCCTGGCGACAAGGTGCGCGTACCGCACCCCATCGTGCTCGATGATGTCCAGGCACGCTTCGCGGATCATGGGATACGCCGCGACGGCCTGCTCGTCGAAGCCGATGTCGTCGCAGGTCGCTTCCTGAGCGGACAGGGGGGCGGCGATCACGCCTGCCAGGAGCAGGGTCATGATCCCGGATACGAACATCTTCATACAGAGCCTCCGTTTCGGGAATCGACGGCCGTCCTCCGGAGAATGGACGATCTCGGGTACGGCCGGTTCGCAGTCGACGCAATGAACCTCGCGACCGTTTCGGCGTCCGGCAAGCATGCCAGCATGGATTCGGGAAGACGCCCCACCTATGTTGCGCCGCCCAATTTCAAGCATGACCATACCCAGGAACACGGGGATCGGTGATGAGACGACCCGCGTGGTTCCGGACGGCGGCCGTCGTCGCGGGCCTGGTGCTGATCGGAACGGTGGAGTCCCTGCAGGCGCAGGAGTTCTTCACCCACGTCAACGGCGATTCGATAAACGCCGATATCAAGGGCTTCGGGCGCGGGAAGCTGTCGTACGAGATTCCCGGGTCCAGCTCGGCCAGCATCGAGTTCCAGAACGTGGTGACGATGGGCAGCCCGGACGACTGGGACATCTAGCTGCCCGTCCGCTTCGCCTCGATCTTGGCCCAGCTGTCTCGAAGGGTCACCGTCCGGTTGAATACCAGCCCCTCGGGGCCCGAGTCTTCCGGGTCGCTCATGAAGTAGCCGTGCCGTTCGAACTGGTAGCGTGTTCCCGGCGGGTCGTCGGCCAGCGATGGCTCCACCCTCGCGTCCTCCACGACCACCAGCGAGTCCGGGTTGAGATTCACGGCGAAGCTCTCGCCCTCTCCCAGGTCCGCCTCCGGATCCGGGACGGAGAACAGCCTGTCGTACAGGCGCACCTCGGCCGGCACCGCGTGCTCGGCTGACACCCAGTGGATCGTGCCCCGTACCTTACGGCCGTCCGCCGGATTCGCCCCCATGGTCTCTGAATCGTGGGAGCAGCGAAGCTCGGTCACTTCCCCGGTCTCCGGGTCCTTGACCACCTCGTCGCACCGGATCACGTACGCGTGACGCAGCCTCACTTCCCGGCCCGGAGCCAGTCGGTAGAACTTGCGAAACGGCTCTTCCATGAAGTCCGACTTCTCGATCCAGATCTCCCGGGCGAAGGGCATCGCACGAGTGCCCTCCTTGCCCACGTCGCGGGGGTACTCCGGCGCGTCCACCCACTCGACCTCGCCCTCGGGATAGTCCGTGATCACGACCTTCAGAGGGTCGAGCACGGCCAGTCGCCTGGGCGACGTCCAGTTCAGGTCATCACGGATCGCGTACTCCAGGCGGGAGTACTCGATCCGGCTGTCCACGTCCGACACCCCGATCATCTCGTTGAACTTCCGGATCGCCTCCGGCGTGACGCCCCTCCTCCGCAGCCCGGCCACCGTGGGCATTCGCGGGTCGTCCCACCCGGACACGTGACCTTCTTCGACGAGCTGGATGAGCTTGCGCTTGCTCATGATCGTGTAATCGATGTTGAGGCGCGCGAATTCCGTCTGCTCCGTGCGGGGACGCTCGATGCCGACCGCGTCGAGTATCCAGTCGTAGATCTCGCGGTTCACCTTGAACTCGAGCGAGCACAGCGAGTGCGTGATGTCCTCGATCGCGTCTTCGAGACAGTGCGCGTAGTCGTACATCGGATAGATGCACCAGTCATCGCCCTGCCGGAAATGATGCTGGTGGCGGATACGGTACAAGAGCGGGTCGCGCATGGTCATGTTCGGATGCGCCATGTCGATCTTCGCCCGCAGCACGTGCGTCCCGTCCTCGAACTCGCCGGCCCGCATGCGCCGGAACAGATCGAGGCTCTCGTCCACGGGCCGGTCGCGGTACGGGCTGTTGCGGCCGGGTTCGGTGACCGTGCCGCGGTACTCGCGGATCTCGGCCTCGCTCGAGCTGTCGATGAACGCCTTTCCGTCGCGAATCAGCTGCTCGCCCCACTCGTACAGCTGCTCGAAGTAGTCGGAGGCGTAGTACAGCCGGTCCTCCCAATCCACTCCCAGCCACCGCATGTCCTCAGCAATGGCATCGGCGTAGCTCTGGTTCTCGCCGGTGGGATTGGTGTCGTCGAAACGAAGGTTGAACGTTCCCCCGAATTCCTGCGCGATCCCGAAGCTGATCCAGATCGCCTTGCTGTGCCCAATGTGCAGGTATCCGTTGGGCTCGGGAGGAAACCGGGTGGCCACACGGCCGCCGTACTTGTCGGATTCCACGTCCCGCTCCACCATGGCCCGGATGAAGTCCGGGGGGCGCTTGCCGTCGTTGTCGTCGCGAGTCACAATCCGCCTTCACATTCGAGTTAAGAACTCCGGCCGGCCGGCCGCCGGGGCTGACAACCTGTATCTTGGCCCCGGTATTGCCAAGTGCGGCGCACGTTTCATTCAGCCTTCGCAGGGGCCCGATGCGAGTTTCCGTGAAACTGATCGTGTCGCTTGCCATTCCGCAGGTCGTCGGTCTCACCGGCGCCCTCGCTACGGCAGGCGGCGTTCGCGACTGGTATCCGGCGCTCGCCAAGCCGGGGTTTACCCCACCGGGGTGGGTCTTCGGACCGGCGTGGACGCTGTTGTATCTCCTCATGGGGATCGCCCTGTGGCTGGTGTGGAGGGAAGCGGGTCGCAGCGAGAACGTGCGGCCGGCCCTCTTGGCGTTCGCCGTTCAACTGGCACTGAACGCGCTATGGTCGTTCGTGTTCTTCGGCCTCCGCATGCCCGGCGCCGCCCTGGTGGAGATCATTCTCCTGTTGGGAGCGATCGTGTTCACGATCGTACAGTTCCGGAAGGTCTCCCGGCTTGCCGCCCTGCTCCTGGTGCCCTACTTGCTCTGGGTCAGTTTTGCCGCGGTGCTCAACGCCTCCATCTGGCTCCTGAACAGCTGAAGAGCCGCGACCCGCGGATCTCGTCCTTCATCCGACCCGACCGGATCGATTATCCTGGGACGTTCCGCCCGGAGTGCTGCATCCGGGCTCTCACAGGTTGAAGGAGGGCGAGGATGTCCAGATGCTGGTGGCCGGTCCTATTGGTGTTCCTGATCGCTGGGTGCGGGTCGGATTCCGTGCGCGCAGCGGCCGACGCTTCGGCGGCCGACGAAGCTCAGAGCCAGGAATCGGAGATTCCCCAGGCGATCCTCGGGATGGCAGCGCCGCCAAGAGGCGAGGACCTGGCGTACTTCGCGGCAGACGAGTCGACGGTCGGCTACATCGTGGCACCGGAAGGCGACGGGCCATTCCCCGCCGTCATCCTCATTCATGAATGGAACGGCCTGGTCGACCGCGTGCGCCAGGTGGCCGATGCGCTGGCGGACGAGGGCTACGTGGCGCTCGCCGCGGACATGTACAGTGGACGGATCGGCACCTCGCGTGATGAGAACGTGGCCTTGATGCAGGAAGCGCAGGCCGATCCGGAGCGCGTGATCGAGAACCTGGATGCGGCGGTAGAGTACCTGCGGGGCCGGCCCGATGTGACGGGAAAGGTCGCGGCCATGGGATGGTGTTTCGGGGGCGGCGTAGCGCTCAGCTTTGCGCTGGGCGGTGAGAGTCACGAGGGGACGGCGATCTTCTACGGCCGCCTGGTGGAGGACCCGGAGGTTCTGGCCTCCATCGATCACCCCGTGTACGGGACGTTCGCGGAGATGGACGGGGGGATTCCTCCAGATCAGGTCGAGCGGTTCGCCGAGGCGCTGCGCGAAGCGGGAGTCGAGAACGACATTCACATCTACGACAACGTGAATCATGGTTTCTGGCTGTGGGTCGAGCGTGACCCCGAGACGGCGACGGCGCCCGCCGCAGATGCCTGGGCACGGCTCAAGGCCTACCTGGGACGAGTCCTGGGCTGATCCAGACCGTCCTGGCGATCTCGCGTTTCCCAACCGCCGGCCAGCCCGTAGAATGGCCGGACGCCGCGTACGACTCAGTGCCGGTTCGCCGTTCCGGGCGGGCCGCTGACGAGAGAATTCGATGACAGAGCAGGTTGCCGCCGTCCAGAAAGCGCGTGAAGTCAGGGACTCGGTGGTCGTCCGTTTCGCTGGCGACTCCGGGGATGGCATGCAGCTGGCCGGGACCCAGTTCACCATGGAGAACGCGCTGGCCGGCAGCGACCTGGCCACGTTCCCGGACTACCCGGCGGAGATCCGGGCTCCGGCCGGCACGACCTACGGGGTCTCCTCCTTCCAGATCCACTTCGGCGCCGTGGACGTGAAGACCGCGGGCGATGAACTCGACGTCCTCGTGGCCCTGAATCCCGCCGCGTTGAAGGTAAACCTGCGCGATCTGAGAATCGGAGGCACGGTGGTCGTGGACACCGGTTCCTTCACGGCCAGGAACATGAGCAAGGCGGACTACGAGCAGAGTCCGCTGGATGACGACACCCTCGCCCCATACCAGGTCATCCAGCTCGACATCGGACAGTTGACGCGAAATGCGGTCGACCACCTCGGGCTGTCGTCGCGGGATGCACTTCGCAGTCGCAACATGTGGGCGCTCGGACTCCTGCTCTGGATGTTCGACCGGGACAAGATCGCCACCGTCGAGTGGTTACAGGCCAAGTTCAAGGACAACGAGGGGGCGGCAAAGGCGGCGGTGGCCACGCTCAGCGCCGGCCACGCGTTCGGCGAGACGGTGGAAATGCCCACCAAGATCCCGGGCTACACGGTATCGCGGGCCGAGCTCCCACGAGGAGTCTATCGCACCGTCAGCGGCACCGACGCTCTCGCCTGGGGCCTCGCGTCCGGCCTCAAGTCATCCGGGCTGGGCCGCATGGTGTTCGCCTCCTATCCGATCACGCCGGCCTCCCCCCTGCTCCACGTGCTGGCCCGGATGAAGGAGCTCGGGGTCGTCACCTTCCAAGCGGAGGACGAGATCGCGGCGGCCTGCGCGGCCATCGGCGCGTCGTACGCCGGCTCGCTGGGCGTGACCTCGAGCTCCGGACCGGGAATCGCGCTGAAGACGGAAGCCATCGGGCTGGCTGTGGCGACCGAGCTCCCGCTGGTGGTGGTGAACTCACAGCGAGGCGGCCCCTCGACCGGTCTGCCGACCAAGACCGAGCAGTCCGACCTCTTCCAGGCAGTGTACGGCCGCAACTCGGACACGCCCGTGGCCGTCATCGCGCCCGCAACGCCAGCCGACTGCTTCCACGTCGGCCGGGAGGCGGTTCGTCTGGCGACCCGATACATGACGCCGGTGTTCGTGCTCACGGACGCCTACCTGGCGAACGCCGCCGAACCCTGGCTGATCCCGGACCTGGACACCCTCGAGGACTTCCCGGTCGATCTGCGTAAAGAGCCCGAGGGATATCAACCCTACGCCCGGGATCCAGACACGCTGGCCCGTCCGTGGGCCGTGCCCGGGACGCCCGGATTGGAGCACCGGATCGGAGGCATCGAGCGTGACTCAGCCACAGGCAACATCTCGTACGACCCGGACAATCACGAGGAGATGACCCGGCTGCGGGCCGAGAAAATCGCTGGGATCGCGGAGGATATCCCTCCGCAGGGCGTCGAGCTCGGACCGGCCGAGGGCCGCCTCGCGGTGGTGGGTTGGGGCTCCACGTACGGGTCTCTGTTCAAGGCGGTGGAGAGGTCCCGGTCACGCGGCCTGGACGTGTCCCACGTACACATTCGGCATCTAAGTCCGTTTCCAGCGAACCTGGAAGACCTGCTGAGCCGATTCGATCACGTCCTGGTGCCCGAGCTCAACTCGGGTCAGCTGCTCACCATGCTGCGTAGCACCTACCTCATTCCGGCACAGGGGCTGAACCGTGTAGCGGGTCGTCCGTTCCGGATCGGGGACGTGGAGGCCGCGATCAGCCGGATTCTCGCCGACGGAGGAGACCGATGAGTCACAGCGTGCTGCCGCAGCTCAAGCCCAAAGACTTCGCCTCCGATCAGGAGGTCCGGTGGTGCCCGGGATGCGGGGACTACGCGATTCTCAAGGCGATCCAGAAGACCCTCGCGGAGCTCGGGGTGCCGCGCGAAAGAAGCGTGTTCATCTCCGGAATCGGATGCTCGTCGCGGTTCCCCTACTACATGGCCACGTATGGCTTCCATACCATTCACGGCCGGGCTCCTGCGGTGGCCACGGGCACCAAGCTGGCGAACCCGGATCTGGACGTCTGGGTCATCACCGGTGACGGTGACGGACTCAGCATCGGCGGGAACCACCTCGTGCACACCCTGCGCCGCAACGTGGACCTCAACATCATCCTGTTCAACAACGAGATCTACGGGCTGACCAAGGGTCAGGTCTCTCCCACGTCGAAGCGAGGCACCCTGTCGCCCACGACGCCGCGCGGGTCGGTCGCCAACCCCATCAGTCCGGCGACCATGGCGCTCGGGGTCGGCGCCCGCTTCGTTGCGCGCTCGGTGGACATCAACCAGGCCCACCTGGTGGACGTGCTCACGCAGGCGCACGGAAACGAGGGGACGTCCTTCGTCGAGATCTTCCAGAACTGCATCGTGTTCAACGACGCGACGTTCGCCGATTTCACGGACAAGAGCGTAGCGCAGGAGAACCAGCTGTTCGCGGAGCACGGGAAGCCGCTTCTGTACGGCGCGGAGCGGGACCGGGGATTGCGGCTGGATCCGGAGTCGTGGACCCTCGTGCCCGCGCGGCTCGGAGAGGACGGGATCACCGAGGACGACATTCTCGTCCACGACGAGACGCACCGTCCGCTGGCCACCATGCTGGCTGCCCTCGAGCCGCCGGGTTTCCCGATGGTTCTCGGCGTCCTGTTTCGCGATCCGGCACCCACGTTCGACCGGCAGGTCCTGGCGCAGGTCGAGCCGGAGTCCGAGGGCCGCGGACTGGCGGACCTGCTGTACGGCGGGCGGACCTGGAAGGTCGGCGGCTAGATCAGGTCCACCAGCATCTTGACCAGGATCGCGACGATCGCGCTCGGCGCCACGAATCGGATCAGGAACGCCCAGGTCCGGCCGAGCGGGAACTTACCGTCGTTCTCCCGCACCTCTTCGCCCGCCGCCTTCACACCCCAGACCCAGCCCACGAAGAGGCTGATCAGCAGGGCGCCGATCACCAGCGAGTACTGACCGAACAGCATGAACAGGAAGCTCAGGAAGTCCATCCCGACTCCCGGGATCTCCGTGAGCCATGAGACGGCTCCGTTGGCCAGCGCACTCGGGACGCCGATCAGGAAGGCGATCAGCCCGAGAGTTATGGCCGCTTTCCGCCGGCTCATTCCGCGCTCGTCCACCGCCCAGGAAGTGACCACCTCGAGCAGGGAAACGCTGGACGTCAGTGCCGCGATGCCTAGCAGCAGGAAGAACCCGGTCCCGAAGATCACCCCGCCGTAAGGGGCGGGCGGGATCGAAGACAGCAACGAGGTCAGGACCACGAACACCATGCCCGGTCCGCCCGCGCCGGGCTCGAGACCCGCGTGGAACAGGGTAGGAAAGATGATGAGTCCCGCGAGGATGGCGATGGTCGTGTCCGCGAACGTGACCCAGGCCGCGGACGAGACCAGGTCGTCCCTCTTCGAAACGTACGAGCCATAGGTGATCATGGCGCCCATGCCGAGACTGAGGCTGAAGAACGCCTGTCCGATGGCCGAAAGGACCACGGCGCCCGTGACCTTGCTGAAGTCGGGCTTCAGGTAGAAGGACAGGCCTGCCTCCGCCCCCGACAGCGTGACCGCCCGGATCGCCAGCAGCACGAGGAGGGCGAACAGCACGGGCATGAGCACCTTCGTCCACCGCTCGATCCCGTCCCGCACCCCTCCGAGGACCACGTAGATCGTGATGCAGATGAACAGCAGGTGCCAGGAAATGGCCGGGACGGCACTGCCGGCCAGCTCATTGAAGATGGCCTCGGTGTCCGTGCCCGCCTGGAAGGTGCCCGTGATGGTCTTGAAGATGTAGGAAAGCGTCCAGCCCGCGATCACGGAATAGAAGCTGAGGATGATGATTCCGGTGAACACTCCGAGGCCGCCCACGACCACCCACACGCTCCCGGGCGCCAGCGCCTTGAAAGCGCCCACGGGGTTGCGCTGGGTACGGCGGCCCACGATCAGCTCCGCCAGCATGACTGGAGCCCCGATCAGGGCGACGGCCACGAGGTAGATCAGGAGAAACGCCGCGCCCCCATTCTGCCCCGCCACGGTGGGAAAGCCCCAGATGTTGCCGAGCCCGATCGCGCTCCCCGCCGCGGCGAGCACGAACGCCGCCTTGGAGCCCCAGGTGTCGCGTGGCTGTCCCGTGCTCGGGTCCATGGGCCCGGTACCTCCCTGATTCCAGACTCTCTGTTTCGCGGTGATCCCGCGTGCCTCGGAACTGTCGGTCGGGGACGATACGCAGGCCGCAGCCGAAAGAAAAGCACGCGGCGGGATTGCGAACCTGCTGGGAAAGGGGAACCTTGCCCCTGCGAGACGTTGATATTTAGCGGTTCGGAGGGGCGAGATGGCCGAGTTGCTGAACAGAAAGCGGATGGAGGCGCTCTTCCTGATCGCCCTCGCTCTCGCGATCACGGTCGTCTTCTACCGCATGGTCGAGCCGTTCATCATCACGATCTTCCTCGCCGCGATCTTCAGCGGGATGATGTACGGTTTCTACAAGCGCACGGCGCGGTGGCTCGGCGGACGCAAGGGGCCGGCGGCTGCGCTGACCGTGGCCTTCTTCGTCGTCGTTCTGGTCGTTCCCTTGTCGGGATTCCTCGGAATCGTGGTGGGACAGGCCATCGACGTGACCGCCGCCGTGGGGCCGTGGATAGAGCGGGAGATTTCCCAACCCCATGAGCTGGACGGATTGATGCAGCAGCTTCCGTTCTGGGAGACGATCCAGCCCTACCAGGACCTGATTTCGACCAAGATCGCCGAGTTCGCGGGTCGGATCGGCACGTTCCTGGTCGGCCTGGTGGCTGCCGCGAGTCGGGGCACGGCCGCGTTCTTCTTCCAGCTGTTCGTGATGTTGTACGCCATGTTCTTCTTCCTCCTGAACGGGAAGGCGTACCTGGCTCGGGTGCTCTATTACATCCCCCTGGAGCCCGAGGAGGAGAACCGGCTGGTGGCCAGATTCGTATCGGTCGCCCGGGCGACGATCAAGGGGACCATGGTGATCGGAGTCATTCAGGGGGGCCTGGCAGGGCTGGCTTTCCTGGTTGTGGGCGTCAAGGGCTGGGCGTTCTGGTCCGTGGTGATGATGATTCTGTCGATCATCCCCGGGGTAGGGACCGCCCTCGTGTGGGTGCCCGCGGTGATCTACCTGTTCGCCGTCGGATCCACGGGACCGGCCATCGGTCTCGGTCTGTGGTGCGCGATCGTGGTCGGGCTGGTCGACAACATTCTGCGCCCGTTCCTCGTGGGACGCGACACACAGATGTCGGACCTGCTGGTGCTCCTCAGCACGCTGGGCGGGCTGCTCGCTTTTGGAGCCGCCGGGTTCATCATCGGACCGATCATCGCCGCCCTGTGGGTCACCGTGTGGGAGATCTACGGCGAGACCTTTGCCGAGTATCTTCCGCGCGTGGAGATGCCGGTCACTGAGACCGTGGCCGGAATCCCGGTGGTCGTGGCGCCCGGCGAGGACTGGAGTCCGATTCGGGTGAAAGGCGAGCCCGCACCGGCGCCTTTCGAGGAAGAGCCGGAGACGGACGACGGGCCCGCGGATTCCGCGGGCGGCTCCGACAGAGACGACCGTTGATGTCAGCTGCGCGCGGCAACCCCACTGCGACGGCGCAAGACGTCGCGAAGGTCTCCCTCGAGCGAGACGGACGACAGCTCATCGTCGGCCTGGCCGGCACCTGGCAGATCTCGGCGCCTGTCCCTGGCACCACAGCCATCGGAGCGGCCCTCGACGCCGATCCGGCGCCCGAGGGCATCACCTTCCATGCGGCGGCGATCGAAGGATGGGACAGCAGTGTCCTGACCTTCCTGATGGGTGTCGAGGACGAAGCGGACAGCCGTAGCATCCCGGTGGACCGGGAGGGCCTCCCCGACGGTGTCCGGCGTCTCGTGGAGCTGGCCCGAGCGGTCCCGGAGCGCGGAACGAGATCCGACGAGGGCAAGGCCTCTCCACTGGCACGACTCGGCCGGTTGGGCATCGGGGCATACGAGGGGGCCAGGGACGAGCTCCGATTCCTGGGAGAGTTCGCGGAGGCTTTCGGCCGCTTCCTGCGCGGGCAAGCGAGTTATCGCAAGTCGGACCTGCGACTTCTCATCCAGCAGGCGGGAGCGGATGCGCTGGGGATCGCGTCGCTCGTCAGCCTGCTGTTCGGCCTCATCCTCGCGTTCGTGGGGGCGGTGCAGCTCCAGCAGTTCGGGGCCGCCATCTACGTAGCGGATCTCGTGGGCGTTGGCATGGTCAGGGACATGGCGGCGTTCATGACCGCGATCATCGTAGCGGGCCGCAGCGGAGCGGCCTACGCGGCGCAGATCGGCACGATGAAGGTCACCGAGGAGATCGACGCGCTTCGCACCACGGGCATCTCGCCCATGGAGTTCCTGGTGGTGCCGCGCGTCGTAGCGCTCGTCGTCATGATGCCGCTCCTCACCGTGTACGCGGACCTGATGGGAATCATGGGCGGATACCTTGTCGGCACCGGTCTCCTCGATATCTCGCCCATGGCCTATTACCAGCAGACGGTGGGAGCCGTGAACATGACCCACTTCATTCCCGGAGTGCTCAAGGGCACGGTGTACGGGCTGCTGGTGGCGCTGGCCGGTTGCAAGCAGGGGATGGATGCCGGAAGCTCCGCGTCGGCCGTCGGTGATGCAGCCACAAAGGCGGTCGTGACGGGAGTCGTGGCCATCATCGTCGCCTGCGGCGTGGCGCAGGTGATCTCTTACATGTTCGGGATCTGAGCCCATGAGCGACTCCGTCATGGCCGCCGCGAACTCTCCTCCCACGGACCAGATCTCCGTGCGCGGCCTGACGATGGCGTACGGCGACTTCGTCGTGATGCGGGACATCAACTTCGACGTTTCGCCCGGCGAGGTGTTCGTGATCATGGGCGGCAGCGGATGCGGGAAGAGCACGCTGATGCGGCATCTTCTGGGCATGATCGAGCCGGCCAGGGGAGAGATCTTCTACAGCGGGGAGAGCTTCACACAGGGCGATGCGGACGTCCGTGACTCGTACCTGCGTCGTTTCGGGGTGCTGTTCCAGGGTGGAGCCCTTTGGAGCTCCATGACACTCGCTGAGAACATCGCCCTGCCGCTCGAGGAGTATACGGACCTGCCCGCGTCGGACGTGCGGAACGTGGCCTGTCTCAAGCTGGCGCTCGTAGGGCTTCGGGGCTTCGAGGACTACTATCCGTCCGAAATCAGCGGCGGGATGCGGAAGCGGGCCGGACTGGCCCGCGCCATGGCCCTCGATCCCGAGATCCTGTTCGTCGATGAGCCTTCGGCGGGACTCGATCCGATCAGCTCGCACCTTCTCGACGAGTTGATTCTGGAGCTGCGCGAGAGCCTGGGAACCACCTTCGTCGTCGTGACCCACGAGCTCGCGAGCATCTTCGCCATCGCGACCCAAGCCATATTTCTGGACACAGCCACCCGGACCGCCACGGCCCTGGGCCATCCGGCGGAGCTCCGGGATCACTCAAAGGACCCCGCGGTGCGAGCGTTCCTGCGCCGGGGAGAGGAAGAGAATGAGTAGACGCGCCAACCCTACGGTGGTCGGGGGCTTCATACTCGGGGGGGTCGCGCTGGCAATCGCTGCCATCGTCATCCTCGGAAGCGGCAAGCTCTTCAGGGACACCGTCGAGTACATCTCGTGGTTCGAGGGCTCGGTGAACGGCCTTCAACCGGGCGCCCCCGTCAAGTTCATGGGCGTGACGATCGGACAGGTCACGGCGATCCGGCTGCGGACCGGGGCGGCCGACGACATGCTCGACACGGCGGAGGAGTTCGAGGACTGGGAGGAGAACCTCAGAATCCCGGTGCTCTATGAGCTGGACCGGGACCTCCTGCGCAGGGAAGGCTCAGTCGTCGACGTGGGTGACCCGGTGGCAGCCCAGCTTCTGGTAGAGGGAGGGCTGCGAGCCAGCATGGCCGTAGAGAGCATCCTGACCGGGCGGAAGTACATTTCGCTCAGCGTAGACCGGAATTCGCCGATTACGGTCGTCAACGATCCCTCGGTGGACGCCTTCGAAATCCCCACGCTGGAGACCGGCCTCGAGTGGCTGGAGCGGGACGTGCAGGGCCTGATGTCCAAGCTCACGAACCTGGACATCGAAGGCCTGGTAGCGGCGATCACCGATGCGGCCACCGAGATCGGCGACCTCGCCTCGGGACAGGGGACGCAGAACGCGCTGGCCGACATTCCCGGCACGCTCGCGGAAGTGCGCGAGACCATGCGTTCGATCCAGGCGCTGGCCGCGAGCGCCGACACCACCATGGAGACCGTGCGGCCGCGTATCGACGAGAGTTCGCAAGAGATACAGGCGGCCGCCGAGGAGCTCGACGCGATGCTTGCGAACCTTCGGGCCGTGCTTGAGCCGGGCTCGCCGCTACTGACCAACCTCGAGACCTCGCTGCGCGACTTGAGCGCAGCGGCGGCCGCGATGGCCGAGCTCGCGGACTACCTGCAACAGAACCCGAGCGCACTGCTGCGCGGCAAGGACGTGGAGGGGAACTGATGAGACTCGACCGAACACACACGGCTCTCGGCGCGGTCCTCGTCGCATCGGTGCTGCTTGCCGCGTGCTCGCTGAATCCGAAGGAAGACCCCACCCGCTACTACGTACTGAGCTCGGTTGCGGAGGATCCGTCTCTCTTCGCTGCCGCGGGCCTGAGCGGGTCTACGATGGATGAGGCGATCGAGTCCGCCGGTCCGGAGTTAGACATCAGCGTCGGCGTGGGCCCGATCAAGTTGCCCTCGTACCTCAAACGCAGCCGGATGGTGACTCGCGAGGCCGGAAACGAGCTGCGGTTCCAGGAGACCGAGCGTTGGGGCGAGCCCATGCCCGAGGGCGTGCAGAACACGCTGACGGAGAACCTGGGGCTTCTGGCCACGGGCCGGTTGCTGCTGCACCCATGGTATTCGACGCAGGCTCCGGACTACTCGGTGGCGCTGGACATCGTCCGATTCGAGCGTGACTCGACCGGCAGCGTGACTTTCTCGGGGCGCTGGGAGATCTTCGATCGGGAGGGACAGCCCGTGGCGAGCGCACCCTTCATGGATGAGAGTCCGCCCGCAGGGGATTCTATCTCGGGCTCGGTCAGCGCCCAGAGCGCCCAGCTCGCGGCGCTCAGCCGGGAGATCGCAGATGCCCTGCGGCAGGTCGGCTCCTAGAAGATCGCGCCCCGCGCGTGTATCTTCCTGACCCGATCTGAGGGCGCGTTCCACCGGAACAGAATAAGGGCGTCGATGACAGGCGGTCTCTCCAACCTCAGCATTCTGCGGCGCAACTGGCCGGAGTTCGCCGATTCCGCTACCACGCGGGTGGTGAACGTGGGCGGCATCGAGATCGGCGGAGCCCGCGCGGTGGTCATCGCCGGGCCTTGTGCCGTGGAGTCATACGACCAGACCCTGAGCGCGGCACGGGCGGTGAAGGCGGCCGGCGGTCAGCTGCTGCGCGGCGGCGCGTTCAAGCCCCGGACGAGCCCGTATTCCTTTCAGGGTCTCGGCGCGGAGGGACTGGAGATCCTTACCCGCGTGCGATCCGAGACCGGCCTCGCCATCGTCACGGAAGTCCAGGATCCGCGAATGGTCGAGGACGTAGCGGCCACTGCCGACATGCTTCAGATCGGCTCGCGCTCCATGCAGAACTTCCCGCTTCTCGTGGAGGCGGGACGCGCCGGGATTCCCGTCCTCCTGAAGCGGGGCTTCAGCGCGACACTTGAAGAATGGCTCTGCGCGGCCGAGTACGTAGCACGCGAAGGCAACCGGGACATCGTCCTATGCGAGCGTGGCATTCGGCGCGACTGCTCCTGGAGCCACGCCCGCTCCGAGTTCGATCTCGAGGTCATCGATCCGCTTCGGCGTGCCACCCCGCTTCCGGTGATCGGGGATCCGTCGCACGCCACCGGAGAATGGACCCGGGTCGAGGACGTCAGCTACGCAGCGCTCGAGGCGGGTGTGCACGGACTGCTGATCGAGGTACTGGCCCCCGGGACGGAGCGTTCCGAGCTCCGATGCGACGCGCACCAGGGAGTGCCGGAAGACGTGCTGGCCCGGATTTCCCGGTTCGTTACTGGATGGACGGTGCCGCGACCCTCGGGGGACCGGACCGTCGGCGCGGGGGTGGAGGCATGAGCCTGCCTCGCGGAAGCCGAGTATTTGCGGGCCTTGCGGTGGCCTCCTGCGTGGGGCTTGGTCTGTGGGCCTGCGACGACAACGACCCCATCTACGGCGTGGGCGGTGGAACCGAGACGGCCGTGGATGCCGAGCTCGAAATCGTGCTTGGAGATCTTCAGAACGGACGGACGTCGGAGGCGTTCACCGAGCCGCTGGTGGTTCAGGTGGTCCAGGACCTGGGGCTGGTGGATGGCGTGCAGAACACGGAGAACATTCAGCCCGTGGAGGACGTTGAGGTCGACTGGACGATTACCAACGGTGTGGCCACGCTCTCCAATCCGGTCTCCTTCACCGACGCGAACGGCCAGGCTTCCGTGACGGTAACCGGCGGGCCGCTCCTCGGAGAGATTGAGGTCACGGCCACGGTAGCAGGCGAGGGCGGCGACTCCGTCCAGTTCAACCTGAGCACCACGGTCTTCCTCGTGGAGATCCTCATCGATCGGTTCGAGGTTCCCCTCGGCGGCGACAGCCTGGAAGTCGTTCTCGGGGACACGATCGAGTGGGTCAACCGGGACGCCCTCAGACACGCGGTCCTCTCCACCTCCGAGCCCGTCGGCGGCTTCGCGTTCTCCAGCGGAGACCTGGAGAACAGTCAGAGGTACCGTTTCGTGCCGAAGGTCGAAGGCGTGTTCGAGTACGAGGACCCGCTGAGCATCCAGGCCGAGACGCCGACGGGCAGGATCTCGGTCGTCGGCCAGGATGTCGGCGCACTCCGGGTCGTCACGAATACGACCGGCGAGAACATCGACCCGGCGTACGTGGTCACGATCAACGGAGTCCAGTCCTCGGCCATCGGGCCGCAGGATGAGGTCACGTTTCCGGCGCTCAGTGCGACGGCCCAGGCGGTCCGCCTGGTCGAGGTGATGGCCAACTGCACGGTCGCCGGGGACAATCCTCGCGCGGTCACCGTGGTGGCCCGCGACACGGTAACCACGACGTTCGACGTCAGCTGCGACTGACTCCCAACTACTTCAGTTTTCGGAGACTCCGTGAGACTCCTGGCACGAACCGCGCGCGTGGCTCTCGTCTCCGTCTTCTGTCTGGCTGCGCAACCTGATGCCTCGGACGCTCAAGACCGGGCGGGCCTCACCGTGGGCGCCACCGCATCCGACGTGACCGGTGATTACGTGACGGTCAGCGGGGATACGAAGTGGGGTTTCTACGGCGGGCTGTTCGGCGAGACTCAGGTCGGCGACGTGCTGGCCCTCAGCCTCGGCGTCAACTACACGCAGAAGGGCGGTCGTGGGCTGACGGGCACGGGCCTCCTGGAGGCGGAGAGCTTCGATCTGAACCTCAACTACATCGAGCTCCCGTTCCTCGTGGAGCTCATGCTTCCCCTGGGCAGCACCTGGGACCTGATGGCATACGGCGGCATCGCGGCGGCCTTCAACGTGACCTGCAACGCCAGCCTCGGTGGTAGCTCCAATCGGTCGTGCGGTGACACGGCGCTCGGAGGCGGGACGACGGAGTGGGGCCTTCCGGTCGGCGGCGGCCTCTCCTACACGCTCGGGAACGGCGAGATAGTCGTGTTCGAAGCGCGGTATACCTGGGGTCTCAACGACGCGGTCTCGAACGTCAACGTCCGCAACCGCACGTGGCAGTTCCTCATCAGGCTGGTCAAGCCAGCCTGAGCCGGGCCGCTACCGCATCGAGCGTCGCGGGCACCGGGGCCGGGCGCTTCACCGCGCGGGCGGCGGCGGGCACATCCTTGAGTCCGGACCCCGTCACGAGAAGGACCGTGGACTCGGATGGGTCCACCAGACCGGCCTCCCGAGCCGCACGCATTCCGGCCAGGGAGGCAGCCGCCGCGGGCTCCGCGAACACTCCCGACAGCGAGGCCAGCTCGCGAATCGCGGCCAGGATCTCGTCGTCGGATACCGTCACCGCGCCGCCTCCGCTCTCCCGGATGTCACGAAGACAGAGCCGGCCGTTTCGCGGAGCTTCCACCGTGAGGCTGTCCGCGATGCTGTGAGCGCCGGGGACCGGTCGGACTTCCGCTGCTCCAGCGCTCCAGGCCCTGGCGATCGCGGCCGACCCTTCCGCCTGGACCGCCACGAGGCGGGGGACGTCGTCAATCAGGCCGGCGGCCCGCAGGTCGGCGAACCCCTTCGCCATCCCGGAGAGAATTACGCCGTCGCCCACGGGGATGACTACGACCTCGGGATGGCGCCGGCCCAGTGATCGAGCGATCTCCAGCGCCGCGGTCTTCTTCCCCTCGATCGTGAACGGGTTCAGGGCCGTGTTTCGATTGTACCAGCCGAACTCCCGGCAGGCCGAGAGACACAGCTCGAACGCGTCGTCGTACGTGCCCTCGACCGGCAGGACTCTCGCCCCGTAGGCGAGCATCTGGACGAGCTTGGCCTCCGGGGCGGTGACCGGAACGAAGACGACGGTCTCGAGGCCGGCTGCGGCACCAACGGCCGCCAGCGCGGTGCCGGCGTTACCGGTGGAGGCCGCTGCCACCGTTCCCAGACCGTACTCGAGGGCCTTGGCCGCGACCAGGAGAGAAGCGCGGTCCTTGGTGGAGCCGCTCGGGTTCCGGGAGTCGTCCTTGATCCACAGCCTGTCGAAGCCGCGCGCCTGGCCCAGGCGGACCGCCGGGGTCAGCGGGGTGTTGCCGGCCGCGTAGTCCGGAAAGCTGTCCGCCGCTCGAACCGGAAGAAACGCCTCGAGGAACCTGGGATCCCCGGGGTCCGCCTGCGGCCACCGGTCGGGAAGCGACTCCATCCGCACTTCGAGCACGCCCCGGGTCGCTCCGCCCGGCTCCTGCAGCTCCGCGCACGCCGGGCAGACCAGCAGGGCCGGATCCTCGGAATACTCGAGCCCGCATTCGGAGCAGCGAAACCTGAAGTCGCCCATTCCCGGTTTCCTCACATCGTGAGGGCCATGAGGGCCTTCTGAACGTGAAGGCGGTTTTCCGCCTCGTCGTAGACCGCGGACTGGGGTCCGTCGATCACCTCGTCCGTCACCTCCCGCCCGCGGTCCGCCGGAAGGGGATGCATATACAGCATGTGTTCCTT
>CAJIAC010000120.1_pt1 | contig 32095 bp, 31 predicted proteins | sample 9198961 | NCBI WGS metagenome assembly CAJIAC01 (sample SAMEA7708276, study PRJEB35096) | sediment metagenome | biome: marine neritic benthic zone biome [ENVO:01000025]; feature: sediment [ENVO:00002007]; material: shallow marine sediment [ENVO:03000034] sea grass bed [ENVO_01000059] ... | reverse complement strand
CCTGGTAGCCCGCGATGTCCACGTTCGACGCAAACTGCTCCAGGCTCGGGTTGTTCCGCTCCGCTATCCCCAACGCCTCTTCCAGCGTCACCTGACGCATCGCCTCCTGACCCAACAACTCGCCCGCTCCCACCAACACCAGCAGCGCGGCGAACACCGTTCCGAAAGAGTCTCGCATTGGACGCCTCGTAGTCTCTCTATCGCGCGACGATCCGCGCCGTGTATGGACGTGCATTAGACCCTGTCTGTCCGCATTCGAATCCCAGCGGAGCCTACGTTCGAAGCGACGGCCGATGGCCGCCGCCCCAAATCCGTCTTCCAGATTCGTTTCAGCGCTCAACCGGAGCCTCCTTCCTCGGATTCTCCAGCACTCTCCCGCGACCGCATTTCTCGACGTTCCTCTTGCTCCTCGAGGAGTGCGCGGTAGCGTGCCACCTGATCCGGGGTGAGGACCGCCTCGATCTTCGCCCGGGCAGAGTCCACCACGCCCTCCCATTCAGGCCGCACACGGTCCGACACCGCCGACAGCCGCTCGCGGGTCTCAACCAGAATCGGGTCGATCAGCGCCTGCTGATCCGGCGTGATCCCCAGATCGTCAGCGAATCGCTCGATGGTGCTCCTGCCCCGTCGATCCGACTCGTTCGCCGCGGGACCATCGTTCCGGTGCAAGGCGTAGCGCTCGGCGGCCAATCCCACCGCCAGGCCGGCCGCGAACATCAGCATGAGAAGGACAGCTGCCCGGCCGCGACTGGCGCGAATCATGGTCCCTCGGTCTCATAGATCACGGTCATGACCACGTCCAGGTCCGGGAGACTGTCCCGGCCGAACGTAGCCGGAAGCGCGTCGCCTGGACGAGCCAGCTCCTCGACGGCCACCGCCGCCGTCATCGGTTCGGACCCGTCCACCGCGCCCGCCTGCCGCAGTGCCAGGCCCGCGAAGATCAGCGTCACGGCCGCGGCGACCGGGCTCAGTATCGTGGCCCACTCGGAGACGGCGTCGTACCAGCTCTCCCGCCGAGCGAGCAGCAACGGACGGGCCTCAGCCGCGATCCTGTTGCGCATCCGCAGCCGCGTCAGCTCGTCCGGCCGCAGCACTCGCAGCCATGCCGGCCATCTGTGGTCACTCATCCAGTTCTCCGTCACTTCGCGGGTTCTCCCTGGCGAGACCGAAGTCCGCCGAACCGATCAGCCGCCTCAGGGCCTTACGAGCGTGGTGCACGTGCGCTCGCGACGTGCCCACGGCGATGCCCAGAATTTCCGCAATCTCCTGGTGGCTGTAGCCTTCCAGGTCGTACAGCGTTACTGCGAGACGCTGCATCTCCGGAAGCTCACTCAATGCTGCCGTGACCGCGTCCCGGGTCAATTCCCGGTGGAGGTCCGATTCCGGGTCACGGCCGCCCGCCGCGGACACCGGGATCTCCTCGTGCCTGCGCAAGGCCTCACGTCGCCTGAGGTTCAGGCACGTGGACCTAAGCACCCGATAGAACCAGGGTCCGAAAGGACTTCCCGGCTTCAGCTGATCGATCCGCTCCAGCGCCCTGATGAAGGCGCTCTGGACCGCATCTTCCGCGTCGTGCGCATCGCGCAGCACGGAGAGGGCCGTCGCATACGCGGTCTCCAGGTACCGATCCACAAGGCTCCCGAAGGCGCGCTCGTCTCCCGACTGCACCTCCCGCACGAGGACCTGTTCCTCCGCCAGGCTATCGGCTGATCTCACGCCGATACCGACCTGTAGGGTCCCCGCCCGCGATTCCGCAGGCGCGTATCCGGATTCGGCCCTCGCACCACTCTTAACACATCTCTCTCATCAGGCGTTGCACTCCGCTGTGCGCGGATGCTAGACACACCGCGCCCACGCGGGCAAGTACGGCTCGGGCGCGGGCGCGACGGGGCGGGGCCGATTGCTTGCTCGCCGCATTGACTGCTCGCATCTTCAGGCGCTGAGCGAGGAGGTCCTCGCAAGAACGAACCTCAGGAAAGCGGGAGCCACGTGACGGAACAGGACAGCCGCGGTCTGGACCTGGCCGCAAGGACGCTGGTGGAGGAGCGAGTGCGCTCACTGCGCCGCCAGGTGAAGCGGGAGCTGGACCCGGACGACCTCATACTCCGACCGACCGCTCCGGCGGCTCGCCGGCATCTGTTCGAGGAAGCGTGCGAGCTCTATTGGAACGAGCTCAACTGGGAGCAGCTCACGAACGAGGAGCTGGTGGGCGAGGGAGAACTCACCGAAATGGTCTTTCCCGGACTCCTGGCTCTCGTTGACGCCTGGCTTCCCCGTTCGGACAACGGAGAGCCGGACCGGGACCGCGAGCACAGGGACGTGGCGCACGACTTCCTTCTGTGGCTGGCGTCCCGGCTCGTCGAGCTGCGGGTACAGCGCCCGGAAGACGGGGCCGATCGTGCGAGGATCGGTAGGGAGATTCAGGTCACCGACGACTTGATCGACCTCGTTTCGTTCAGGCTGTACTGCATTTCCGAGGGCGAAATCGAGAAGTTCGCCAACTGACCGATATGCGCCCGCTCGGGGCGCTTTCAACGGAAGGTAGCAAGTGAGATCCATCGTATGCGTCAAACGAGTGCCGGACTCCGAGGCTCGGGTGCGGATCGCGGGCGACGGTTTGACCATCGACTCGTCGGGGGTCAAGTACGTGATGAACCCCTACGATGAGTTCGCTCTGGAGGAGGCCCTGCAGCTGAAGGAGGCTGCCGGAGAAGGGACAGTCACCGCGCTCACCCTCGGATCCGAGGAGGCGAAGGAGACACTGCGGTCGGCTCTCGCCATGGGAGCTGACGAGGGCGTCCTTCTGCGTTCGGACGGGTCGCTGGACGGCCTGGTGGTGGCTCGCGCGCTGGCCGAGGAGATCTCCAAGAGAGAGTTCGACCTCGTGTGGTTCGGAAAGCAGGCGATCGACGATGACAACATGCAGGTCCCCGCGATGGTCGCGCAGCTGCTGTCCCTTCCGTGTGCGACGGTGGTGGTGGATTTGACCGTGGACTCGGGGACGGTCACGGCGAAGAGGGAAGTCGAGGGAGGCCACGAGATCGTCGAGTTCGAGCTGCCCGGGGTGATCGCGGCCCAGAAGGGACTCAACGAGCCCAGATACCCGAGTCTGAAGGGGATCATGGCGGCGAAGAGAAAGCCCCTGGAGGAAAAAGAAGTCGCGGTATCCGAGCCCGGGCTCGAGCTACTGGGGCTGGCGCCTCCGCCCGCCCGGCCCGAGCCCCAGATCGTGGGCGAGGGAGCCGAGGCGGTTCCCGAACTCGTCCGAAGGCTCCGAGAGGAAGCGAAGGTGCTCTGATGGCGACGATTCTTGCGTATGCGGAAACGAGAGATGGAGCCCTTCGGCCGGTAGCCGCCGAAGTCGTTTCCGCGGCGAGGAGCCTGGCCGACGACGTTGGAGCCCAGGTCGTCGCCATAGTGGTGGGCGGACCTGGTTCCGCCGCCGCCGCCGCCGATCTGGCCCGCTTCGGGGCCGACCGTATCCGCGTTGCCGAGGCGGAATCGCTGACCGTGTACCAGCCGGACGTGGCGGTCGAGATCGTGGCGGGCGTCGCCAGGGACGCGGATCCAACGGCGATTCTGTTCGCTGCATCGGCTCAGGGTAAGGACCTGTCCGCGCGGGTAGCGGCACACCTGGACCTCGCGCTCGCTTCGGAAGTGACCGACATCGAAGTCGCGGATGGTTCGCCTGTCGTGACCCGGCCCATGTACGGCGGTAAGGCATACGGACGCTTCCGGTTTCGGCGCGCCCCGGCTCTCATCAGCATTCGTCCCAACGTGTTCGCCGCCACCGATGGCGCCGGCGACGGGGCCGTGGAGACACTTCCGGTCCCCGAGGCGACAGCGCTCCGAACTCGCGTCGTGGGCGTGGAGGCGGCGGCGCGGGCGGCTCTGGATGTGCGTGAGGCTCCCGTCGTGGTCGCGGGAGGCCGAGGCTTGCAGGACGCGGACAACTGGGGTCTGCTGGAGGACCTGGTCGAGGCGCTGGGCGATGAGGCTACGCTGGGTGCCAGCCGAGCCGTCGTCGACGCGGGCTGGAGACCGCATTCGGAACAGGTCGGCCAGACCGGGAAAGTCGTATCACCCAATCTTTACTTCGCGGTCGGAATCAGCGGCGCGATCCAGCACCTTGCGGGCATGCGCACCGCTGGGGTGATCGTGGCGGTCAACAAGGATCCGGAGGCCCCCATCTTCTCGGTGGCCAACTATGGCGTCGTGGGAGACCTTTTCGAGATCCTGCCCGTCCTCACGGAAGAGGTTAGGGTCGCGAGGGGAGCGTAGCACTAGAATGAGCCCGTCGAAGTCGGCACCCGCTGCGCGGGGAATGCAGATGCCCTCGCACGCCTTCCTCATTGCGGCGTTCATGCCCGCCCTGGCTGCGATGGCGCGGCTGGCCCTTCATGGAGAGGTTGGGGTTTGGGCGCTCCTGATCTGGCTCCTGGGGCTCGCGCCAGTGTTCATCCTGACGCGCTACATGGGATGGCGAGGTGCCTTGCTGGGCCTCGCGTGGACCTCTGCCATGGTCGTGATGGCCGAGCTGTTCGCCTCCCTGATGAGTGGCGGTCCCCCGGACTGGTCGCTGGTAGGCACGGTGGTGGTCGTGACGGCATCCGTGGCCCTGGGCGCGGGACTCGAGCGGCAATGGTGGGCCGCCGATCGAGCGCCTCCAGCGGCCCCTCCTGCGCAGGACATGGACGTCGGTCCCGTTCCCCAGGGCGAGGTCCTGCAGTACTTCCTGAACAAGCTGTTCGAGGCCGCCCGGCGAAAGCCGCCCCTCAGCATCGTGCTGCTGGAGATCGACCGTTTCGAGGAATACGTGGAGATGCACGGCGACCGCAAAGTGGCGGAAGCGATCGACATCGCGGTCGGAGCGCTCAAGGTGCAGACTCGGGCCTCGAACATGTATGGCCGGTTGGACGACCGCCGCCTCGTCGTGTTCCTCAACGGGGAGACGCTGACCGGGGCCTACGGCTTCACCACCCGGGTGCTCGAACGGGTCGCGGAGCTGGAGGCTCCGTGGAGCGGCCGGATCACGCTCAGCGCCGGGGTCGCGGGTTTCGATCCCTCGATGCCCAGTCCGGATGCCCTGGTCGCGCGCGCGCGCCAGGCACTGGACACGGCTCGGCGAATGGGAGGTGAGCGAGTCGTGGTCGCCGACGGTTCGACCGGGGAAACACTGGTGACCTCGGGTATGACGGTGGTCGGACTGGACGGGCAGGTCAGGGAAATTCGCGAGACCGTCTGACCGGGGCTACCCCTGGAGTCCGCCGGCGTCCTCGAGCCGGGCACGGACGCACGATGCGAAGCGTCGCAGGAGAAGTTCGGCCGCGCCCGCCAGCAAGCGCCGTATGATGGGGCCCTCCAGCCGGCCGCCCAGGCGCACACCCAGGCGTACGTCGACGCCGGTGACCGCTCCCCTCCGCTCCGACAGCCGGCTTCGCATGCGCAGATCCGCCGTGCCATCGTCCGCCGTCTCGGCCGCGGTCGCTGCCATCAGGACCGAGTGACGTTCCAGGTCCATTTCCTGAAAGCCGGCGTGCCCCGCGAGCGTCGTACCGAAGGGGCCCAGCTTGAGGTTAACCTCGCCCACGAACCTTCCATCCTCGATGTCGAGGAGGTGAGCGCCGGGCATGCATTCAGCGATGCAGCGCGGATCCGTGAGGAAGAGCCAGACTTCGCCCACGGGTCTTCGAACCTCGAAGGCTCGGTGCAGACTAATGGACAATCGGTCTTCTCCGGGAATCGGGAATCGCGAGACGCCGGGGCCAACGTGTCGGGAGGCGTTCCTCGACGTCAAGCTCCCGGTCCCGATGTGGGACGTCACGCTCTACATTACACGGATGAGCCTATTCGAAATTCAGCATCACGTTGTGGAGTGGAGCCGCATGGGCGAGCCATGGGCGGAGGCCGCGCTCGTGGGCGTGCGCAGGTCCGCGCCCCGGCCTCCGGGGGCAAGGTTCGCGGTCGGAAAGGACGGATCCGCGACCGGGTCCATTTCGGCGGGGTGTGTCGAGGCCGACTTGCGGGAGCACATGCTCGCCGCACTCGGCTCTTCGCCCCGCGCAGAGCCGCGGATCGTGACCTACGGTATCAGCGACGAGGCGGCGCTCGGAGTCGGTCTGGCCTGCGGCGGCGAGATCGACGTCCTGATTCGCTGCCATGAACCAGGCGAGCCGGTATGGGAACGCCTGCCCGCACTGCTCGCGGGGGCCTCGTCCGGGCGGGCTCGTGGCGCGCTGCTCACCGGCCTGTCGCCCCGGATCCTGGGCTTGCAGCGTCTCGTGTCGTGCGACGAAGATCCCGTAGGCTCCTGGGGTGACGCGGCTCTTGACCGGATGGTCCCCGGCTCGACCGAGGACCTGCTGGCCCGCGAGGGCTCCGAGGCGCTGGACCTGGGCTCCGACCACCGGGTCTTCGTGGACCGGGTCCTGCCCCCACGTCGCCTGCTGATCGTGGGGGCGACCCCCGTGGCTGCGGCGCTGGCCACCACGGCTCCGGGGGTCGGTTACAGGGTCACCGTGGTTGACCCGCGTTCGGCCCTCGCCGAATCCGCGGATTTCGATGGCATCGAGGTCCGGATCGGCTGGCCCGGCGACATCCTGGAGGAGGCGATACTGGATGCGTGGACCGACGTGGCGGTCGTGGCTCACGATGATCGGATCGACGTTGGTGCGCTCGAGGCGGCTCTGAAGGCCGGGTGCAGGTACGTCGGGCTGCTTGGCGGGAGCCGGACACAGAGGATCCGACGGGAGGCCCTGATCGCCGCGGGCTGGAGTGCCGACGAGGTCGCGCGGATCCGGGGACCCATCGGGCTCGAGATCGGGGCCTCGACGCCCGCCGAAATCGCGGCCTCCATCCTCGCGGAGATGATCGCGGTTCGCCGTCTCGGTGGGGAACCGGCGTGATGGGAGGTAGCCCCCGCTCCGCGCGACCCCATGTGCAGGCATCGGGTGTCATCCTGGCCGCCGGCCGATCGAGCCGGATGGAGGGCCGTCACAAGCTGCTCAGGAACTTTCATGGCGTGCCGGTGATCCGTCGTGTCGCCGCTACCGCGCTGGACGCCGGGTTGCACCCGGTCGTTGTTGTGACCCGGCTGTCAGCTGCCGATATTCGCACCGCCCTGGCAGGCCTCGACCTCCTGTACGCAACCGTTGCGTCCGGTCGGGAGGGACGGCTGGTGTCGGCGGTAACGGGAATCGAAGCCGTTCTGAAGGCCGTCCCGGGATCCGCGGGTGCCATGATCCTGCTGGGCGATGAGCCGGGAGTGACGGAGCACCACATGGCAGCCGTGTTCGCAGCCGCGGGCCAGCCCGCGGTTCCGTCCCGCGTCCGGTACACGGATCGGGAAGGACACCCGGTATTCGTTCCCGCGGAGTTCTTGCGCCTGGTCCCGGCCCTCGCCCGCGGCCGCCCGCCGGAGTCGCGGCTCTGGGATGTTCTGCTCGAGCATTGCGGTCCGTGCCGGGTCGCAACGCTCGGGGAAGCGGCCCCGATCGACATCGATACGGAAGAGGACATGACGCGCGCGCTCGACCGAGGCCTCGCCGACTGAGGAGCACTGGTCTTGCGCCAGGAGCGGCGAACCGGCATAGCCTCTTGAAGATCGACACTCCGATTTCGTGGATATGATCGCATGAAACGTGGAGTCGTGGCGGTACTCTTCCTGGCCGCGTGGCTGGGGGCCCTGGCGTGGCAGGCCAGGCGCGTGTTCTTCCCGGCGGAGGCGCAGCGCCTGGCCCTTGGCGTGCGCTCCTTGCCCCCGGGGGTCGCGTACTACGCCGTATTCAGGGACGACACGCGCGCCGGCTGGGCCCAGGTCGAGGTAGATACCCTGCCTTCCGCGTCCGGCTTTCGAGTCCGGGACAGGGTTCAGCTGGACTTGCCCTCCCTCGGCCCGGCCGGCCGATCGGAACGCACGTCCGAGGAATACCTGGACGCCAGCCTGAACCTCGACAGCATGATCCTGGTTTCCGTCCTCGGAGCGGATACGGTGCGTACCACCGCCGTGTCCGTCGGCGACTCCGTCGTACACCTTTCGGACGGCCTGGGGCGGCAGACGGGCACCGTGGCCATCAGTGAGCCGGTGACCACGCCGGCAGGCTGGCGGCTGCGACTCGCCGCGGGGGAGCGGGCGGAAACCGGCGACACCTACCAGGCCACTGTGTTCGACCCGCTCGCCGGTGGCGCGCGCAGGCAGGAGATCCGAGTCCTGCAGACTTCGTCGCTGACGTTTCCAGACAGCGCCGACACGGATTCCATTTCAGGCATCTGGATCCCGGTGCGCGAGGACACGGTGCTGGCATGGCGCGTCCGGACGGAAGCCGGTGACACCGCCCTGGAGGGCTGGATCGATGAGGACGGACGCCTCGTAGACGGGGAGATCTTCGGCGGGCTTCGGGTCGAGCGGACGGCCTTCGAGCTCGCCTTCTTCACTCGACCGGGGGCCTCGGCTCCCGGGTCGGAACCGGAGCCCGGCATTCCACAGGAGCAGGAATGATCGTCTTAGAGGGCCTCACCAAGAGATACGGGGACTTTACGGCCGTCGGAGGAGTGGATCTCGAGGTCGGGGGATCACAGATCTTCGGTCTCCTTGGGCCCAACGGTGCGGGTAAGACCACCACGCTGCGGATGATCGCCGGGATTCTGAAGCCCGATTCCGGTCGCGTGCTGGTCGGCGGCCACGACAACGTCACCGAACCGATGGCAGCACGGCGCATCCTCGGGTTCGTGCCCGACCGACCGTTCGTCTATGACAAGCTCACCGGGGCCGAGCTCCTGCGATTCTCGGCGGGCCTGTACGGTCTCCAGGGCCCGGAGATCGAGCGCAGGATCGACGAGCTTCTGGATCTGTGGGACCTGGCGCCCTGGAAAGACCAGCTCGTCGAATCCTACTCGCACGGAATGCGGCAGAAGCTCATCATCTCGTCCGCTCTGATTCATAGGCCAAGGGTCCTGGTGGTGGACGAGCCGATGGTGGGTCTGGATCCCCGGTCCGCCTGGCTTCTCAAAGATGTCCTGCGGAAGTTCGCCGATGGCGGTGGTACGGCCCTCGTGTCCACGCACACCCTCGAGCTCGCCGAGAGCCTGTGCGATCGGCTGGCCGTCATCGACCGGGGACGTGTGGTGGCAGCCGGGTCGATCGAGGATCTGCGGCAGGAAGCCCGAGCCGAGACGGCCGGACTCGAGGAGATTTTCCTGAGGATCACACGCGGCGCGACGGATTCGGACATCGCACGTGTGGTCGGAGACTGAAATGTTGGGCGTCGCCGGCGAATTCAGATTGCTTCTGAGGCCCAAGCTGCTGTCGGCCCGACGCCGGGGCGTGGTGGGGAAGGGCCGGTGGGGTCGCTTGGCCATGGTCGTGGGAATCGGCGCTGCCGCATGGCCGTTCATCTACCTGACCCTTACTCGGCTTCTGAGGACGCTCCGCGGGGTCGAGGAAGTCGGACCTCTCCTCGCCTCGAAGCTGCTCGCGCTCGGATTGCTCATCTTTCTCGGGATTCTGCTCCTGTCGAACTTGATCGCGGCGCTGTCCAGCTTCTTCCTGTCGCGGGACCTACCCTGGATTCGAGCCGCTCCGGTTGACTGGCTGGCGGTGTACCTGTCCCGGCTCACCGAAACCCTGGTCAGCTCGTCCTGGATGGTCGTGCTGATGCTGATTCCGATGCTGGCCGCGTACTGGACGGTGTACGACGGCGGGTGGCTGTTCGCGTTGCTCTCGGCCGCCTCCATCGTCCCGTTTCTCATCATCCCTGCGGCGGTCGGAAGCGCTACGACCCTGCTGCTCGTGCGGCTCTTTCCCGCTCGCCGGTCGAAGGACATCCTCGGCGTCATCGCGATCGCATCGGTCGGACTCGTCGTGCTGCTGCTGCGCGTGCTCCGGCCCGAGCGCCTCGTCAATCCGGAGTCCTACCGCAACCTGGTCGACTTCATGGCCGCACTCCGGGGGCCCTCATCACCATGGTTGCCCTCTCAGTGGGGCGCGGACGCTCTCTCCGGCTTCCTTCAGGGTGGATTCGACCCGTTTCTCCTCATGCTCCTGTGGACCACGGCCGCGGGAACGGTCACGGTGGGTGCGATGCTCCACCGGAAGCTCTATCCCGCGTGCTTCACGCGCGCGCAGGAGGGCAATGAGAATCGGATCCGCAGGCACGTCGCCTGGTCATGGCTGGAGCGCTCGATGCGCGGGGCTTCCATGCAGCGCCGGCAGCTGGTGCTCAAGGATGTCCGGCTGTTCTTCCGTGACACGACGCAGTGGTCGCAGCTCATCATCCTTGGCGTTCTCGTCGTGGTCTACGTGTACAACATCCGGGTGCTCCCGCTCAACTCGGGGGAAATGATCACCCGCTATCTCGTGACGCTCGTGGTCTTCCTCAACCTGGCGCTTACCGGATTCGTGCTCGCTGCCATTGCGGCACGCTTCGTGTTCCCGGCACTCAGCCTGGAGGGCCAGACACTGTGGCTGCTGGGCTCTGCGCCTCTGGAAGCCCGCACGATCCTCGGCGCCAAATTCTGGGTGGGCGCAGTACCCCTGGCCGGCCTGGCCCTCCTGCTCACCGGCTTCACCAACTACCTGCTCTCGGTGCCTCCCGGGCTTGCCGCCCTGTCGCTGGTATCGACGTTGGCGCTCAGCCTGGCGTTCACGGCGCAGGCCCTGACATGGGGAGTCTATTTTCCAGAGTTCGAGTCAGAGAACGCGGCACAGATCCCGACGTCGATCGGCGGCCTGCTCTTCATGCTCGGCGCGGTGGTGAATCTGGGCCTTGTGGTGGCCCTGCAGATCTGGATGCTGCGGGGCTTCCTGGTGTCCGGTCTCCCCGGACGCGAGCCGCGTGATCCTCTACTCTGGGAACTGGCGGCAGCACTCTTGGGGACTCTCGCGTGCTGCCTGGTGGCGGGTGTGCTGCCGTTCAAGGCCGCGGTGCGGCGACTTTCCAGACTCGAGGCCTGACGGAGAGCCGTCTCCCGTCAGTCGAGGCTCGCCATGGAGTGCGCCGCGTTTTCCCTGAATTCACGCAGCCGCTGCCGGGCATCCCGCATCTCGGCGTCCGTGAAGAGCCCCTCCTGCTGGGCCAGGAGCAGTGCCTCCCGTTGGGTTTCGGTCAGCAGCCCCATCTCCACGGCGAGCCCTCCGAACTTCTTCGCCGGCTGACGCCGCTGTTCAAGGAGGACTCGCGCGACCTCTGCGGGCGTGAGCAAGTCACGGACCAGGGCCACCGTCCCGAGCGCGAAGTGCCGGGGGACCGGGACTTCGACGGCGGGGGAGCGGAACGACTCGTCGCCTGAATCGACTTCTTCTGGTGCGTGTGCCACATCAACTCCAGGGATTTCGGACAGGGAGTCGACCGGGTCTTCCTCCAGCACGATCGGGTGTCCGGGCTCAGTGGCTCCCAGGGCCTCAACAGGAGGAACCACTTCGCGAACGGCGAGGAGGTCATCGGTCTTCGGTTCAGATGCCTCCGGCGTTTGCGAGGGTGGGGCGGGCCGGGGGGCGGCGGTAGCCGGGTCCTCCGGGCGCGCGCTGTTCAACGAAGGGACAGGCGACTCAAGCCTCTCGGGTTCGTCGCGATCGACCGGCATGGCCGGGACGAGGTCCTCCATCGCATCGCCGTCGGATTCCGCCGTGTTGATGAACTTCTGCAGGACTTCCCACTGTGCGTCGAGAATGCGCTGTTGACGCTTCTGGTTGTCCAGAAGGAACCGGATGCTGAAGAGATGGAGGGCGTAGAGTCCTAGTGCTGCGGCTGCTGCCCCGAGCGTGCGGTTCTGCCCGAACCACGCCATTGCAGCGACGGCCACGGCGACGACGACTACCGCAGTGAGGTAGTGTCCGCTGTGCTCTCGATCGGCCTTGCCGACTCTGGCCATGCAGGTGCCTCCGTCCCGTGACGCCGCCTCCCACCGCCGGTGGGAGTGTACCGCGAACTGCCGGGGCGAAACCGCTCGCGGATCGTCTCTTGGCTGGCTGGCGTGTGGCGCTGCAACGCCAATCAGCCGCTTCCGGCGCCTGATATCTGCATCTCGCGTGCCAGAATGGGGTCAGCGTTCCCGGAGGATGCGCCAGGAGTCGAGGATCTGGGTGCCCTGTACCACCGAAAAGGCGTCAAAACAAGCCACAGTGAGGCAGGAGTGGTTTGGCAGAATGCGGATTCGAGTGCCCACCTCGAAGTAGCGGGACACGGCTCCGTGCTCCTGACTGAGCGAGGTCAATCGGGCATTTCGCAGGAGCGCTCCCGAAGCGCGCTCATCGAGGATTTCGCCGTAGCTCCGCCGGCCCAGAAGCGCGGGTCCGGGGTCCATGGACAGGGCAAGTGCCCCCGCATCCACTACGGATGTGTTCCGTTCGCGGCTCGACGACACGACCGTGGCGATCACCGTGGCCGCACAGTCCACCGTCCGGCACGAACCGAGCAGGACCTGGGTGTAGTCATGGAGGGCGTAGTTGCCCGGGCGAACCTCGGTCACTCCTTCCAGCGACCGGTACACCGCCATGGAGGGAGTGGAGCCGACGCTCACGTCGCCTATCTCCAGGCCACGCTCTCCGAGCTCCCGCGCCAGGCCGGCCATCGTTCGCCGCTCGTGCTCCGCGATACGCGCCTTCTCGCCCGTCGATGACGCGCTGTAGGCGTCTCCCGAGTGCGACAGGAGACCCGCCAGCTCGAGTCCCCCGTCCAGTACTCTGCTGGCGAGCTCTTCTGGCAGGGCGGAGACCGGGTCCACACCGACACGTCCGTACCCGCAATCGATCTTCAGCCAGACCCTGAAGGGCGCATCGGCGGCCGCGAGTGCATCGACGGCCGCGAAAGAGTCCGCCACCACTCCCAGCTGCACCCGTCTCGCGAGCTCGGCCGCCTCCTCGATCCGCCCCATGATGACCGGAAAAGCCCAGGTCAGATCATCGAAGCCGCGGTCGGCGAAGGCCCTGGCCTCTGGAAGGGTCGAGACCGTGATACCACGTGCTCCGAGCGCACTCTGCGCCGCCGCGATTTCAACGCACTTGTGCGTCTTTACGTGTGGCCGCAGGTGTACTCCCAGGTCCTTGCACCGACCGGACATGCGTTGGAGGTTTGCCTCCAGCACATCCACGTCGAGAGCCAGAGCGGGGGTCGGAATGTCGTGCAGTGTCGGCATGGTTCCGATACTACCACGATGCGCCCTGCGTTGTCACGCAGAGGACATCGTCCGCAGCGGCGGAGCCAGCGGCCCGGAACTTGAGGCACGCGGTCTGGACCGGCCGCTGCTGGCGCCCGCCCGATGGATGTGACCTGGCGGGGACGGCCGTCGTCTCTACGAGTGAAACCGGACGTGAGGCCCGATATCCGAAACCTGAGCGATGCAGAGCTGGTCCGGTTGGCGATCCGCGGATCCGATCGGGCGTTCGGCGAATTGATTCGCCGCTACCAGGACCTCCTGTTCCGCCACGCGGTAGGCATGACCGGCCGTGGGGACGACGCGGAAGACGTGGTCCAGGCAGCCTTCATCAAGGCGCACCGGAATCTTGCGAAGTGCCGGAATCCGGACCGGTTCGGGGCCTGGCTGTTCAGGATCGGGGCCAACGCCTGCAAGGACCATCTCAAGTCGCGCCGGGTGACCGTGGCAGTGGATGAGATGCCGGCCCTGCCGGCGACGAGAGGGGACCCGGAGCGGAACGCGGAGATGGGTAGACTCAGGAGTGAGATCGAAGCCGCGCTTCAGAGCCTCGCACCAGAGCAGAGGGAGGCGTTTCTGATGAAACACGTGGAGGGTTGGTCTTACTCCGAAATGTCGGAGTCGCTGCGCGTGTCGGTTCCGGCGCTGAAGATGAGGGTGCACAGAGCTCGCGAGGAGCTCGCAGTGCTCCTGGAGTCCTACGGGAGTTGAGCATGGATACCCGTTTACAAGCCTATCTGGATGGAGATCTCTCCTCTCCGGAGCTTCCGCCTGAGCTCCGCCGGGAAGCCGAGGCGTGGGACGGCCTCCTGGAGGATATCCGGGGCGGAACCCCCGCCGGGGCGCCGCTCGGGTTGGGCGCCCGGGTACAGACGGCGCTTAAGGGCAGGCCGCGGCCGTCGCGCCCCGCCTGGATCGAATGGCTTCTGCAGCCGCGTTGGGTCCCGGTACCGCCCGCCGCTGCCATCGCGGCCGGTGTTACTCTCGTCGTGGCCATTGGCCTTCTCGGACTCACCCGAAGGGATGGCGCGGCTGGCTCTCAGGACGCGCGCGTCTATGTTCAATTCGTCGTCGATGCGCCGGCAGCGCACACCGTACACCTCGTCGGAGACTTCAACGAATGGCAGCCCACCGTCGAGCTGGAAGATGCGGACGGCGACGGGGTGTGGTCGGGGCGCGTTCCGCTCCGACCTGGAGTCCACGAGTATATGTTTGTACTCGACGGTTCCGACTGGGTTACGGATCCGAATGCCGTAGGCTACCAGGACGACGGATTTGGACAGCGAAACGCTCTGGTGGCGGTGTCCGAATACAACGGGACCTGAGTTCCGGAGCCCGCGTATCCGTGCTCACGGCTGCCGCCTGGCTGCTCACTTGCGGGCAAGCCGCCGCCCAGGAGCCGGCGCTGACGCTGGACTTCGGGGCTTCCCATTCGCTGCCTCCAGCCGGGGGCGTAGGCGTGGCGAGCACCTATCTGAACGGCGGCATCCGCCTGGGCGGGTCCTTCGGATCGGGCGGCTTCTTCCACGCAGGCGGCTTTGCGGGCCTGGCGCTGACGGAGGACGGAGCCAGCTGGGCATCGGCCCTCGCGGGGGGTGGGTGGGTACAGCCTCTGTCGTCCCACGTCGCGCTTGGCCTCACGGCCACGGGCGAGGCCTTCACAGTGGGCCAGCCCGTGCCGTATCGTGCCGCTTATCTCCAGGCGCAGCCGGAACTCCTCCTCACATGGGGCACTACCTCCGTCAAGCTGAACGCCTATGGCGGGTTTGGGGTCAGCGAGGTGACCACGTTCCGCACGTTCGTGCGCGATACGCGCTTCGGTCCAAGGGTGTTCGACGTAGGCTTCTCCGTGGGCTCCGACCTGTGGGCCTGGGGTGGCGGGGCGCAGCTTCGGCAGCAGATCGGTGCGTTCGCCCCCAGGGTGGCCGTGGAAGCGTACCAGAGTCCCCAGGGACCGTATTCCGTCGGGAGGTTAGGCCTGGAGGCCCGTTCGGCCGTCGGGATCTTCTACGTCGAAGGGGCGTGGTGGGATACGCCGGACGGGACGGAACCGGCCCTGATCGCGGGCGTCAACGTGCGTACGGGCCGCCGCTCGGCAATCCGGGCCTTCGCGGGTCGTTTCGGTCCCGACCCCCTGCTGGACTCTCCGGCGGGTGGAGCCGGAGGGGCCAGCATGAGCTTCGACGTCGCCCACCTTGGGCCTACACCGGAACTCAGCTGGGACGTCGCGGACGGTCGACACCTTACGCTCTCGCTGCGCCTGGCGGACGCGGAACGGGTGGAATGCGTGGGAGACTTCACCGAGTGGGAGCGTGTTCCCATGCAGCGCATCGGAGACAGCTGGCGGCTCGTGTGGCCGGTGGAGCCCGGCGCGTACCATTTCGGTTTCTTCGTAGACGGGACGTGGTATGTTCCTTCCGACGCCCCGGGACGGTCCGAGGACGACTGGGGTCAGGTCCAGGCCACGGTCATCGTAGCCGAGCCAGACACGGACCCTGGTGTGACGTCCGGGACCCCGGAGTCGTCTTGAGGACGGGAGCGCTGGACGCATGTCGCGTCCGCCCGATTGGATGTGTGCCATGATCGACATGAATGTTGCGACATATAGCAGGCGTCTCTGCATGCGCTCGATCGTTCTCGCCGTGGTGCTGGCAGGTCTGGCGACCACCGGGGCGTCGCCGGCGGTCGGACAGGAAGCCGCGAGCCGTCGACTCGAGGACTCCTTTCCCCCGGAATACGCGGCACAGGTGAGAGAGATCGCGCGGAACGCGCGGGACGCGGGCGTGCCGCCAGCATTGATCGCCCGGAAGGCGTTCGAAGGTGTCGCGAAAGGGTATCCCCCCGAGCGGATTGTGACCGCTCTAGACGCCTACGCCGGAAGGCTGCGGGAGGCTTCGCGCCTCATGGGTCCGGATACGCGCCCGGCGGGCCTCGCGGCCGCGGCGGAGGCGCTGCGCAGGGGCGTGCCGCCGGACGCGATCCGGTCGATGGCCGGCCGGCGCGGCGAAGGCCGCGACCTGGCGGTTCCGCTGATTGTCCTGTCCGATCTCACGGAGGCTGGCGTACCGACGCGGAACGCGCTCGAGATGGTGAACTCGGCCATGGACCGTGGCGCCCGGGGCGACCGAATGCTCGGGATGTCCGCGGCGATTCGCCGGCGGATGCAGCAGGGCGCGGATTGGCGTACGGCCGTCGAGGAGGTCCGCTCACGTGCAGAGCGCCAGCTGCGGCAGCGTGACCGTCCCCCCGCCGATGGGGCGCGAACGCGTCAGAATCCGAGCCGCCGTCCGGCGGACAACGCTCCGGTGCCGCCGGGGACGGAGCCTCCGCAGCGGATTCGCGACGGCGGCTGAGCTCGAGCACGGTCGTCAGCGCGCGACACCAGCACGTACTGACCAGCCGGCTGGGGCTTCCAGATTGAGGTACGTCCTTCCAAGACCTATCTTCCCGACCCGTATTTCCATGCGTCAGCGGGTCGGACCCCCGAGGGCCGCCCATCCTACGCATTCCGCGACAGCCTGGAGAGCGCTTTGACGACGAACTCTGGATCGGTCTTCGTGGCCGGATCGGGTCGATACCTGCCCGAACGGACGGTGGGCAACTTCGAGCTCTACGGGCAGGAGGCGATCCGGCGAGCGTTCGACGTCGACCAGGCGCGGGCGTCCCTGCGTGGAATCGAGTCCGAGGATGCCTCTGCCCTCACGGCCGCCGAAGTCTTCGACCACTGGGCGGTCCAGGTCACCGGTATCAAGGCCCGACGCGTGATGGACCTCGCGGTCGAACAATCGGCCGAGTGGATGTGCGCCGAGGCTGGCCGGGCGGCCCTGGCCGACGCCGGCATGGAAGCGTCGGAGATCGACCTCCTGATCGTCGCCTGCCTGACGGAGCGCGAGATCGTTCCGAACGCGGCCTGCACCGTGGGCCATCTGCTGGGGATCCCCCACTGCCCCGGATACGTCATGAATGCGGCGTGCGCCGGGTTCCTGTACGGTCTCTCCTCGGGATACGCCTACGTCCATTCCGGGAGCGCTCGCAACGTCCTCGTGGTCTCGGGCGACCATCTCACCGGGATCACCGACTACTCCGATCCGAAGACCGCGGTGCTGTTCGGGGACGGCGCCGGAGCGGTAATCCTCACCGCCGAACCCGGCCGGGGGCAGGTGCTCGCGGCTCCATATCTCACGGCTGACTATTCGCCCAAGCACCTCAATCTCCTGGGCCAGGCCCGGATGATGCCGGGAGACGACATCCCGAAACTGGGCATGGGCGGGGGGCCCAACGTGCTTCGCAACGCCATCAAATCCATGGTCGGCGTGGCCGAGCGATCCCTGGCCCGGACGAGCCTGGGCTGGGACGACGTCGACGTGGTGGTGCCGCATCAGGCCAACAAGCGAATCACGGCCGGAATCGAGAAGTCGCTCGGCCTGACCCGCGGAAGGGTGATCGACGTGATCGAGCACTACGGCAACGTCTCGGCATCCACGGTTCCCATCGCGCTCGATGAGGTTCTGAGGGGTGAGCACGGACCGCTTCCCTCCACTGCGAACATCGTCCTGACGGCCGTCGGTGGTGGCTACACCAGCGGAGGGGCGGTCATCGAGTGGAGAGCGGCTCCAGGGGCCTGAGCGGTCAGTCGGTGAGCGCCAGGGCCTCGACCGACAGGATCTTGGGAAGGTGACGGGCCAGTTCCGTCCAGGTTGCACCGTCGGTGCTGCTGTAGACCTCTCCTGAGGAAGTTCCGAAGTAGACCCCGCACGAGTCCATGCCGTCGGTAGCCATGGCCTCGCGGAGCACGGTCACCCACGCCTGTTCCTGAGGCAGGCCCGCGGTGCGCGCCGTCCAGGACGCTCCCGCATCCCGGGACTCGTATACGGTGAGTCGACCACCACAGACGGCACGAAGATGGCTGCCTTCCTCCGGTATCACCCAGCAGCGGTCCGGGTCCGCCGGGTCCACGGCCATGACGTATCCGAAATCGCTCGGAAGACCGGCGGTGATCTCCGTCCACGAGTCGCCGTCGTCGTCCGTTCTGTACGTGCCGCAGTGATTCTGTTGGTAGAGGCGGCTCGGCCACGCTGGGTGGAGCCTCAAGCTGTGGACGCACTGACCTGCCTCTGGCCGTGTGTCCGGCAGAAACTCCGCCCGCACGCCGGAGTTGATCGCGGTCCACGTCCGGCCGCGGTCGTCCGACCGATATGCTCCGCCCGCGGAGACGGCGGCGAACACGCGCTCGGGGTTCGCGGCATCCACCTGAATGGAATGGAGCGCCAGGCCACCCTTGGCCGGTTGCCACGCACTGGCCGTCGGGTGCTCTTCGATACTCTCGATACGTTTCCAGGAACCGCCCCCGTTGCGGGTCACGAACAGTCCCGCCGGCTCGACGCCGGCGTACAGGACGTCCGGCTCGGAGGCGCCGCCCGGGGCCAGGTGCCAGATCGCCTGCACAGTCCGTCCCGAATCCGCCGAGAAGGACGGGCGTGCCGCCAGCGGCGTCCAGGTCGCGCCTCCGTCCTCGGTCCGGTAGACGTGGGCGCCCCAGACCTCGTGCCGCGCAGCGGCGTATCCCTTGTCAGGTGTTCGCGGATCGAGGATGGCGTGGTAGACCTCGTACCCCGCGATCGCGGGTCCGTGGATCGTCCACCTCCGTCGCCGCCCGTCCGAGATGGCGCGCCACAGGCCGCGGCGGGTCCCGAGCAAGAGCACGACCCGTCCGCTCACGCCCAGTATCCCGGCAGCGGTATGATCTCAACCGTTTCGCCGGCGCCTACCTCGGCGATCCCTTCCGGCACGATCAGCAGGCCATTCGCTTCGCTCATGGAAGTCAGGATCCCCGAACCCTGCGGACCGGTGAGCTCAACGAGGGGCAGCTCGCCCGCGACGCGCTTCAGCCGAACGCGATAGAAGTGCGTCAGGTCCGCCGAGGAGGAGATCGCCTTTCGCGCCCTGGCCAGGACCCGCGGCGCTTCCGGGTGGAAATGGCCCATCATCTTCCTGAGGGCGGGGCGGAGAAACACCTCGAATGTCACCATCGCGGACACGGGGTTTCCCGGCAGTCCCCAGAACGGCCTCCCACCAAGCAGGCCGAACGTCAGCGGACTTCCCGGACGGATGCGGGCGCGCCAGAAAACGCGTCGCATGCCCAGGTCCTCGAGGGCGGCCTTCACCTGGTCGTGGTCTCCCACGCTCACGCCCGCAGACGAAATGATCGCGTCGCAGCCGTCCGCGGATTCGAGTCGTCGCCGGACGTCGGCGGCCTCGTCCCGGGCGATGCCGAGCGGTACCGGCTCGGCGCCCGCCTCGATGAGCTGCGCCGCGAGCGCGTATCCATTGGAGTTCATGATGCGGCGTCCGGCCCGGACTTCCTCCACCTCGTTGAAATCGGCGAGCTCGTTGCCGTTGGACAGCACGCCGACCCGGGGGCGTCTTCGGACGGTCACCTGCGACCGCCCCTGCATGGCCAGGACCGCGACCGCGGCGGGTGTCACTTCGTGGCCCGCCCGCAGGACGATCTCGCCCGCGTCCAGGTCCTCTCCTCGGCGCCTGATGTTGCGGTTCGCGTCCGAGTCCTGGAAGAAGGACACTTGCCCGGTGGAGTCCTCCGCGGTGTGTTCGACCCGCACCACGCCGCTGGCACCGGCAGGAACGGGCGCTCCCGTCATCACGCGGGCCGCAGTACCCGGAGCCAGCGGTCCGGACGGAAACGACCCGGCCGGGATGTCATCGGAAAGCGGCAGCACCGCGGGTTCCTCCGCCGTCGCTCCCCTCACGTCCGCCGCGTGCACCGCGAAGCCATCCATGGCGCTGTTATCCCATGGAGGGTGCACCACGTCGGCGGTGACGTCCTCGGCCACCGCGCAGCCCAGCGCCCTCGCGAGCGGCACCTCCTCGGTCTCCAGCGGCTCGCAACGAGACAGGATGGTCTCCAGGGCTTCCCGCCAGCCGAGCCAGTCCGCGTGCGGGCCACGACCTCCGCCCGCCCGGCTCACGGCCCTCCCTCCCGGTACTGCGGCCAGCCGGGCTGCACCGGTCTGCGATATAGCGCTATCTGTTCGATGATCAGGTCCTCCAGCGCCACCGCCACGGATCCCGAGACCTCGTAGCCGTTGAGCATGAGAGAGAACACGAGCGTCTCGCCCGCGCCGTCCGTGAGGTACCCGGACAGCGCGCGCGCCGCGGCCAGCGATCCCGTCTTCGCCATGACGTTTTCCTCCGCTGGCGTCCCGGACAGACGACTCCGCATCGTTCCGTCCACCGCGGCCACGGGAAGACCCGCGAGGAAGACCGCGTGCTCCGGGTGCTGCCACATGGTACGGAGCAAGCGCGCCATGGCGCTGGGGGCAATGCGATTGTAGCGCGACAACCCCGAGCCGTCGGACAGGGTCATGGCCCCCGCTTCGATGCCCCAACCGGCGAGAATCCCACGTGCGACGTCGAGCCCGGCCTCTGCAGATCCTTCGGCTCCAGCCTCGTAGCCCACGGTGCGCAGGATGGACTCGGCCACCTGGTTGTCGCTCGGCTTCAGCATCTCTGCGATCGCGGCCCCGAGCGAGTCGGAGAGGACCGCATGGGACCAGGAGGCGCCAACGGGAGCCTCATCGGGCCCGGCCCGGCGAAACACCCCATCCGCTTCGATTCCCTCTTCGTCAAAGGCCTGCTCGAGGTGATCGAGCAGGTAGAGCGTGGGGTGGTGCGTGGCCAGATGGAGCGGAACCGTGTCGCCCGCCGGTATCCACCCGGTGAGCCGAACGTCTCCGCCTTCCGGCGGCAGTTCATAGCGGAGGCGCACATCGGATCCCGGGGCCCCCGTGCGGACGTCCGCTTCCATCGGGATCCCGGGGCCCTCGCGGCGGAGCTGGAAGCGCACCTGATCTCCCACGCGCTCCCCCGGGATGAGATCGGCCCGCACGGTGTTGGGGCGCACCTGGAGCGCGGAGACGCCGGCTGCCCAGGACGCATAGATCTCGTGCCAGAACCATCCCTGCCCCCACTGCGGTCCGGCAAACCGCCGGTCGTCGCCGATCACGTCCCCCGTGATTCGCTGGATCCCGGCGCGCCTGAGCATAGCCGGCCAGGTCCACACGGTCTCCCGACTGAGCCACGGATCCCCCGCGCCTATGATCCACAGGTCGCCCTCGAGGACTCCGTCCCTGATCTGGCCGGCTGCCGCGAGAGTCGACTCCCATCGGTACGCGGGCCCTAGTGCTTCCAGAGCGATGGCCGCCGTCACGATCTTGGTGTTGCTCGCGGGCACGAACAGCTTGTCGCCCTGCAGGTCGAAGAGGACCTCGCCCGTTTCTGCGACCTGGACCACCAGTCCGACGTGAGCCCTGGTGAGCGCCGGATCCTCCAGGATCGTCTCGATCCGGGCGGCCAGCTCCTCCGGCGCAGCCAAAGACGTCGCATAAGTAGCCGTTGCGGCGGGCTGCTGAGCTAAGGAGTACCCTGCGTCAGCCAACCCGATCGCGAGCAGCAGCACCGGGGTCGCGTGTCTCCATCTCATGGCGCCGACCTCATCGATTCCTCCTCCGGGCCTCGGGACCCGGGCGGGCGTCACCCGGGGTCTCCAGCTCCGCGAGCAACTCATCCGCATGAGCGTGGTCTCCAGGCCGGTTGATGTTGAAGAAGATCCGTTCGGCGCGCCCGTGCATCTCCACCGCGGCCAGGTCCTCGATCCACACATCGACCTCCGGGTAGAATGATACGACCGCGCGGTCGCCACGCTCTACTGCCGCCTCGATCGCCGGGAAGCAGCGCACGTGGTATATGGCACACAGCGGCTCGAATCCGCGTGGCCCGCAGCTGGCCGGAGCGACGAGGTCACACGTCGTGAGTCGGCGGGCCAGTGCCTGGAACAGCGACGGTGGGACGAAGGGCATGTCCGTGGCAAGAACAGCCACGCCCTCGTATCCATCCTCCTGGGCCCAGGCCACGGCGGTGTGCAGTCCTCCCAGCGGCCCGATCCCCTTGACCCGGTCCGGGCGCACGGCGCGGCCCGCCTCCCGGTGTGCGTCCACTTCGTTGGCGATCACGACGACCCGCTCGACGGAGTCCCGCAACGAGCGCTCCGCACGGCGAACGAGCGTCGCTCCTCCGAGGCTGGCGAACGCCTTGTCCCGGCCGAACCGCTCGCTGCGGCCGCCGGCGAGGACGGCACCGAGAAGCCGGCTCACGGCTCCTTCACCGTTCCAGGCCAGAACAACAGCGGCTGTTCTCTTCGAGCCCGGCCCACCAGGGCCAGCCCACCGCCGGCCGCGATTCGAATCGCCAGTTCCGTCGGCACCGATCGCGTCGCGAGGGCAGCCACGCGGGCCCGGCAGGCCTTGGCCGCCATGGCTCCCGAGATGCGAGCGCTGAGCAGCAGGACCGCCCCTTCCAGCTCCTTGCTCTCCCCTGCAGCCGATCCTACGAGCCGATCCACGACGTGGTGACGACTCACGTCCTCCACCACCGCCTGCAGGCGGCCGCCGGTGACCAGGCCTCCGGTATGCACTCCGCCTACGCGAGCCCTCAGGACGGCGCCGGCGAACATGTCCCGAAAGAGCTCCGCCAGCGCGACGTGGTCAGAGAGCAGAGCTCTGACTTCGGGGGGGATCGGGCGAAGGGCGATGCCTTTGCCCAAAGCTCGCGCAGGGGCCCATTGAACGGGCGTCGTGCCGCGATCGTCCGAGAGAGTTCGAGAGAGGCGCTCCCGCGCCGCCGGCTCCAGGCAGACTCGCACCTGGGCCGCGTACGGCGGGTCAGCCACGGTGACTTCTATCGATTCTACCTCGTGCCGGGAGGGCACGATTCCTTCGCAAATGAGCCAGCCGACCGTCAGTTGCTGCAGGTTCGAAGGGGTGCAGGCCCAGACGATAGGGGCGCGGTCCTCCAGCTCGACCCGGACGAGCGCCTCGGGCGGAAGCTCCCTTTGAGCGCACGAATCCGAACCGCCGCTACCCGACATAGCCGCGCCTCAGAAGTAGTAGTAGAGGCTGGCGGTCAACTCGAAGTTGTGGGTCCACCGTGACTCGTCAGGGGCAACCGATCCATTGTCGAGCAGGTTCTGCAGCACGTCGATTCGGAACCATCCTTCCGGCGTCCTGATTCGCCACAGGTTGTCTCGCACCTCGAAGGCCAGACCCAGCCTCCTGGAGACGTCGTACTCGGCCCCGACACCGAGGTGCACCATGGGGGAGGTGCCGATCTCGTACAGGAACGGTTGCTGAGGGCTTTCCAGCGCGTCGGATTCTCCTGTGCTGAGCCCCTGCAGGATCCCGCCCCCGAGAACGACGTACGGCTGCAGCCGGCGGTAGGAGCGTGCGCCCGTGAGTGCGAACTGGAGAGACGCCTGGATGATGAGCCAGTCGGCTCCCACCGTATCCACGACCGCCGGTCCGCCCGGAAGCCGGGGGTCGATCACGTACTCGTCGGAATTCCCGTAGCCTACGCCGATCTCGAGGGAGAGCGGGCTGCTAAGCCGGGCGCGGAAGCGCGCCCCCAGGAAGGGCGAAGATCCTGGTCCAAACGGCGGATCCCCCCGGTTGGTGAAGATGTACCCGCCGACCAGCCCCAGCCGGGTGCCTCGCTCGAGCCACCGATACGGCGTACCGATGCTCTCTTCAGTCTCTTCCTGGGCCCCGGCCGTGCTGGGAGCCAGCGCGTGCACGCACGTTGCGATGAGCAGAACCGTGGCGAGGCGCGCGACCCGGCGCGCGGCCCTGTCTTCTAGCAGTGATTTCATTGACACCCGTTCGAACCGTCGTCTATACTCGACACCGAAGAACGTGAAGCCCCGCCACGATGCACCGCCCATGGACAGGGAAACGCGTCGAGACGGGACTTGAAGGGGCCAATGTAGAGGCCGAACCCTCCCATTTCCAGTTCGGATGTCGGCGCGAAGAACAGCCATCGGAACCGCACTCGTGCTTGGACTGATCGTCCTGTGTCCCGATTCGGGTACAGGACAGTCGGTTCGTGTCTCCGTTCCGGAAGAGAACTTCCGCAAGGAAGCCCGCGTCACGAGCAGCAACCGGCTGGCGACGGTGTTCGAAGGCGCCGTGCTGGAGGTGGAGTCCCGGCAGGGACGATGGGCCCTGGCTACGCTGGAGGGGTGGATCTGGACGCCTTCGGTGTCGGCGACCGACCGGGACGGTTTCGACCTGATCGTCTCCTCGCCCGGTGGCGAGAACCTGCGGGAAGCACCCGACGGTCAGGCTCGCAGGGTGGCGCGTCTGCTTCGTGGCATGCTCCTGGACCGGGTGGAGCGCCGCGGTAACTGGACCCGGGTCCGTCGCTCGGCATGGGTCTGGTCGGAGTCAGTGGTCGAGGTCAGCCCGGGTGCCGCGGCGGCCGTGCCGGTGGCCCCGGCCGAGACTGTGCCCGACACGGCCTCGCCAGGATTGGCAGACCTCCCGGACCGGATCGTCGTCTCCGGAGACGTCGTTCAACTCCTGGTCTCCCCGTCGGGGGACACCGTGGCGTCCCTGAGACGCGATGCGGATCTCGAGGTGCTCGCCCGACAGGGGAGCTGGGCGCGCGTGCGGCTCGAAGGCTGGGTATGGGTGCCCTCCACGATTCCGGCGGACTCCATCGTCGCCGGTGCCGACGTGCGGCCAGACGACGTAGCCGCCAACCCGGAGCAGTACCGTGGGCGGCGGCTGAGCTGGCGCCTGCAGTTCGTCTCGCTGGAGAGAGCGGAGCCCGCGCGCGAAGATTTCTACGAGGGCGAGCCCTTCATCCTCGCCCGGGCCCTCGACGGCGACCAGGGCTTCGTCTACGTGGCCGTGCCGCCCGAGCTGCTGGAAGAGGTGAACGGGCTGCGTCCCCTGCAGAGGATCGAGGTGCTGGGACGAGTTCGAACCGGACGCTCCGTGTTGATGGGGGTGCCGGTCCTGGACCTGATCGCGCTGAACTGAGGGTCGCGCATGAGCGATGAGAGGCGCAGTCGAGACGTACCTCTGAGGCACGCGGCGCTGGGCAGCGGCGGCCCGGATGCGTCGCCGACGCACCACCGTGCGGTTCTTCCGGTAGACCGCTCCGTGCTCTGGACTCCGATCCGCGACCCGGGGGATCCCACGGGACCCGCCGAGTCCGGTCCGTACGAGCTCTTCCTCACCCGATCGATCTTTCGCCGGATCCGAGATCAGATCGGCGCGGAAGAAGCAAGGCCCAGCTTCGGGTTCATCCTGGGTCGCCTGTATCGCTGTCCCGAGTCAGGGGTGCACTACGCCGTGGGCGATGACGTGGTGCCGGCGCAGGAGCCGATGTCGGAGGACGCGCCGGATCCCTATCTCCTCAGGGCATGGGCGGGCGAGAGGGAGACGTTTGCCGAACATGGCGGAGTACTCCTGGGCTGGTACCACGCGCACCGCCTTCTGGGGCTGATCCTGTCCGAGGGCGATCGGGAGATGAACGAGCGCTACTTCTCGCAGCCCTGGCAGTGCTGCCTGCTAAGCGTTCCGGATCCGGCGCGGCCCATGGGGGCCGTCTTCAGGCCGTCGGCGGGGCGCGAGGGAGGGGGAGAAGCCCCCGCTCCCTTCCGGGAGCTCCTCGCGGTAGAGGCCATGCCAACCGCCGGTCCCCTCCCGACGGCATTGCGATGGAAGAATTACGTGCCGGATCGCGAGGTTGAGCCGGAACGGGACGGACACGAAGCGTCGGAAGCCGAGACGCCCGTCATCGTCGTCCCGGAGCCGCCCGTGCCGGATTCGACGACCTCCATCACGCTGGTCCTGCCCGACAACCGACCGGAGTCCCCCTATTCGAGGTTGCCGCTCCGGCGTAAGACCATACTGTGGCTGCTGGTGATCGTGGCCGTCGCGGTGGGCGGATACCTCGGAGGGCTGCAGCTGTTTCGTTCAGGAGCACAGCCTCCGCCCGTCGTCACGGACCCGGTCCAGCGGCCGCCGCCGGTGGCTCCCGAGGTGCAGCGTTTCACGGATGCCGCTACGGCGCTCGAAGAGGCCATGCTGGGATACGAAGAGCGCCGGCAGGACTTCGATCTCGGTCGGATCGGGTGCGAGCTCCTTGCCGGGGGGTACGCGGCGGCCGATGATGCGTTCATCGTGATGGCCGGATCCTATGCGGGGCTAGGGGAGGCGGTGACCGACTCCCTGAGCGCCGAGTACGAGCGCCTGACCGAGGACACGAACCGGCTGAACCAGCACTTCGACGCCTCCAGGTGCCCACGTCCCGAATAAGGACGCCCTTAATGCATCGTATCATCCGCTACGCCCTGCTGGCCGCCGTGCTGGCGTCTTCTCCAGCGACGGGGATCGCGCAGGAGGCGGAGCCGCTTCAGAAGAGCGACATCATCCGCCTGCTCACGGGAACGACGTACTCGAAGGCGGAGGTGGCGGGAATCATCAGGCAGAGCTGCCTGTCCTTCACGCCCACCGAGAGGGACCTGTCGGACTTTCGGGCGCTGGGCGCCGATGAGACGGTGATGGCGGCGATCGGCGGGTGTTCGGGCGGACCTGCTGTCGCTCCCGTCGCGCTGCAACTTTCGATGGACCGCCGCGTGTTCGACGTTACGGTCGGTGACACCGTACGGATACCGGCTGGCGTCCGCCGCGCCGGCGCTGTCGAGGGCGGCCTGGGTCTGCAGCTCGTGGGAAGCGGAGCCCTGACGGGAGGGTCGGACGCGAGAGCGGTCACCGACCCGAGCGGGCAGGCGACGTTCGTGTTCCCCGTGGGAACCCGCGCGGGTCGCTACAACCTCACGATAGAGGCGGCGCAGCCACTCGGAGGATCGCGAGCCGTAACGGTGAGAGTGCGGGCAGGCGCGGCGTCGCGAGCGGTGGCCACCCCGGATCCCGTGGCCTTGTCGCCTGATGGAGCGATCGCACCGCTGCAGGTGGTGTTGAGCGACCGGTACGGCAATCCGGCCGGCGGTGTCCTGGTGGATGTGCGGTCCGGGTCGGAGGACGGGCCGAGCATAGCCTCGGGCCGCACCTCGGCTGAGGGCATCCTCGACCTGTCGGTGGACGAATCGATGGTCGGCCGGGCAAACCGGCTGGTGTATATCTCGGGCGGCTCGGCGCTCGGCTCCAGCGGCGTCGCCCGTCCGGCCGGAGCGGTGGCCGCGATCGCCGCGATCTCGGGAGAGGGTCAGGGAGCGGACGCGCGTCGGGAGCTGGCCGCTCCGCTCGTCGTGGCTGTCCTGGACGCGTCCGGTGCGCCCGCTCGGAACGTGGAGATCCGCTTCTCGGCCAGCAACGGAGGCGTGGAACCGGAGACCGCGCGGACGGACGATCGCGGACGGGCGAGCGTCGTGGTGACCACGGGCGCTCAAGGGCTGGAAACCACGGTTACGGCCCGGGCAGGCGACGTGATTCAGGTGTATGCGTTTCCGATCACGCGCGGGGGCATGACCGTGGCCGCCATCGAATCGGCTCTGGTGCAGGCTGCCGGGCTCGTCGCGGCCGGCGATCCGGCCGGCGCCAGGGATCTCTACCTCCAGGTGGCGGAGGCGGATCCGTCGAACCTCTCGGCCCGGACCGGCGTTGCGGACACCTACGCGGCGGAAAGGCGGTTCGGAGAAGCCGTCGACGATTACCGGGCCATCCTGCGGCAGGACCCGTCCCGTCGCGAGGCGCAGGTGGGAATGGCCCGCGCGAGCCTGGGGGCGGGAAACGCGGCGGAAGCGGCCCGGTGGTTCGACCTGGCGCTCAGCCAGGACCGGACCGACGTGGCTTCCTGGGTCGGCCTGGGGACCGCGCGGGCACGGCTGGGGCAGCAAGACGACGCGCGGGCGGCGTTCGAGCGAGCGTTGGCCCTGGATCCCGGCAACGAAGACGCGATGCGGGGATTGGATCGGCTGAGCCTCAATCCGCTGCTGCTGGAGGTGGATGTCTGGGGCGGCTACACAGACGACAACGGACGCGATCCCGGATTCCGCTGGGCCGAGCTCAGACTGCATCCGGCCGCCGGCTTCGAGTTCTGGGCCGCGTTCGACAACGCTCTGAATTTCAGGCACCCCTACCTGGTGCGCGGCCAGGACGACATCGAGGGGTTCTTCGGAGGCCTTGGGTACAGCTACGGGACGAACCGGGCGTATAGGACGTCGTTCGAGATCGGGCGCCGCAAGGAGCCGGTGAACGGCACCATCCAGACGACCTGGACCCTGGATCAGACGTTCGGATTCGGCTCGGGCGGATGGTTCAAGGTCGGAGGGTGGTTGGGCCACTGGTTCTTCCGGGACGATTGGGTCGTGTTCGCCGAGACCGGCATCCCGGCGGGTCCCTCGGTGGTCGTGAAGCCCATGGTCTCCTACGGTGACTACTTCGGCTCGGGCCTGACGGAAGTACCCGCGGGTGTGCCGTTCCTGGCGTCCGCAAAGGACCTGCGCGTCGGTCTGGCCGCACGGTACGAATCCGCGTCGGGGTTCGGGGTCGAGCCCGCAGTGTTCTACGGGAACGTGGACAGCGACGACTCCGAGGAGCTCACCGGCAGCCTGTGGGACGCGTCCATGCGGTTGTGGTATTCCGTGAGCCGCACCTTCGCCATCGACAGTTTCGTGCAGTATCAGACGCCTCCCGGACTGCCTTCATTCTGGAGGGTCGGGCTCGGGCTTCGATTCGGCGTCGAGCACTCGAACTGAGGAGTCCAGCTCCTCCCACGGTCGTTCACAAGTCCGCCCTCGTGTGACCTTGCCGGCCACGAGGGCGGTGTTGTATCATCCATCGACTTTCGGTTTTTATTCGGTATACGAGGAAGAGGGATGCGGCGCTCGGCAGCCATCGTGGAGCTGGAACGACAGATCGAGCGAATCGAGTCGAAACCCCGCGGCTCCGGGGGGAGTGTGCCCACGGGAATTTCCTCCCTGGACACTTTACTGCCCGGTGGCGGGTTGCCGCGCGGCCAGGTGGTCGAATGGCTCGGCCCCAGGTCGAGCGGAAAGACGACACTTCTGCGGGCGGTTCTCGCCAGCCTGCGAGCGACCGGGGAATCCATCGCCCTCATCGATCCCGCCGGCTCTCTGTATGCCCCGGACTGGGCCGGTCTGATCGCCGGAGAGGGAAGATTCTGGGTCATCAGACCTCCGGATCCGACCGAAGCGGCCTGGTGTGCCGATCTGATTCTGCGCAGTGGAGCGTTCGGTGCGGTGGCTCTCCTGGCATCCACGCATCCCGTAGCGGGAGAGAAAGGTGACGCGTTGCTGCACAGGGCCGTGACCGTGCGTCTGCAACGATTGGCCGAGGAGGCGAGCGCCGTCTTCCTGACGATAGGACACGTTCCACTGGCCGCTCTTCGCCTGTCCTTTCATCCCGGTCGCATGGAATCGGTGCAGAAAGCCTTCGGACCTTTCCTCCCGGCCTTTCGGCCCATCTGGGTGCGCGTGGGAAAACAGGGGGCGGTTGAGGTGCCACTGCTTTGTCCACTGGTTTCTCCCTGGGGGCCGGAGCCGGCCCGTGACCGCAAGGGTCCAGCCACTTGAGCTCGGCCCCCCCGCGGGTGGCCACAGTCCTTACGAACGAGGCGCCCGCGATTTCCGGTGATCCGGGTACGGCCCGACTCGCGACGGCACTGCTGGCCAGCTCACCCCGCGTGGCTCCGGTCGGACCACGGGCGTGTCGAATCGACGCGCGAGGCTGGGAGCGCCGGGGAGGCGAGCCGGCCCTGGTTCGTGTGCTACGCCAGGCCACGTTGACGGCCGGGTTCACGGAAGCCTGGGCCGGAGTGGCGGATGTGGCGGTAGTCTCGGATGCCGCGGCGGTGCTGGCGAAGAACCTGGGCGGGCGAGGGGTGAAGCCATTCCCGTCCCCGGACGGGATTTCGTACCAGGATTCCTCACTCATCGTCCCCCCGTCTGCCGGTGCCGCTTTCCTGTCCCCTCTGCCTCTTTCTTTTCTGCCGATCTCGGACGAGCTACGCGAGACGTTGCGGACGTTGGGTTTCCGCCGCATCGGCGAAGTGGCCGATCGGGACCGAAGTGAGCTGGAAGTCCGGTTCGGCCCTGCCGGCGTACAGGCTCATCGATGGGCCTGCGGTGAGGACGATCGAGCGTTCCGCTCCTTCCTGAACGAGGAGCTGCCCGAATCTTCGCTGGAGCTGGATGGATCGGCGGTGACGCTGGAGCCGTTGCTGTTCGTGCTTCGTCATCTCCTTCACAGGGTGTGCTCCGACCTGTTGCATGTCGGGCGGTGTGCCGCACGCCTTTCGCTCGAGCTTCAGCTGGACGGTTCTTCCACCGGGCAGCGGGCGACGGTGCGTCCGGCACGCGCGACGAGGCGGGAAGACCTGTTGTACGATCTGTGTCGCGCCGCCCTGGAGCGTGCGGTGGACACGGAAGGGCGGCTGGCGGCTCCCGTGGCGGGGATCACGCTTCGGGTAGATGAGACCGCGCCTCCGGGCGCGCGCCAGGGAGACCTGTTCGCCGGCGACTGGCGTGATCCGATGGCCGCGGCCGCGGCTCTTTCCCGGCTCAGAGCCCGGTTGGGTGAGGAGGCGGTGACATGGCCCGACCCCCGTTCGACTCACCGCCCCGAGTTTCGCAATCGCTGGCGACCGGCGGCGTCGGTCGAAACACCGGAAGAAGAGAAGGCCCGCTCCGACCCTCCACCGGGAACCACCCGGATCGTGTCCGCGGATGGATCGATCGAGAGTGCTCTCCACCTGCTCCCGGAACCGGTCGAGATCGATGTGTCGGCGCACAAGGGCCACCCCCGGGAGCTGCGGAATGGAAAGGAGAGTCGGTCTCTGGTCGTCGTCGAGGGGCCCGAGCGTCTTTCCGGCGATTGGTGGAGGGATCCGTACCGACGGGAATACTACCGGGCCTGTACGGAAGACGGTGAGTTGCTGTGGCTGTACAGGGAGTGGAGGGGCCGGGGGAAGGACAGGGAAGCGAAGTGGTGGCTGCACGGTTTCTACGATTGAGCGGGGGATCTCGTGTCTGATTTCGTAGAGCTCGCGGCACGATCCGCTTTTTCCCTCCTCGCCGGTGCCTCGAATCCGGAGGACCTGGCGGACCGCGCCGCCGTGGTCGGGGCGCCGGCCCTCGCCCTGGCCGACGTGTTCGATCTCGGCGGCGCCGTTCGATTTACACGGGCCTGCGACGACGTGGGGGTGCGTCCCATCGTGGGCGGAGAAGTTCGTCTCGGGGCTGGAAAGCGGTCCACTGGCGGGTGCATCGGTGACGGACGGCTGCGGCTTGTGCTGCTGTGCGAAAGCCTTGCGGGCTACCACGGGCTGTCCGCCCTCATTACGCGAGCGCGTCTGGCATCTCCCCGCGGGTCACCGGGCCTCGTGTTCACGGAGATCGAGGGCAAAACCGACGGGCTGACGTGCCTCATCATGACCGAGAACCTGCGACCCGAGACACCGGGGCTCGCTTATCGGATCGAGAGGCTGAGAGCACTGTTCCCGGAGCGCCTGCACCTCGCACTGGAGCATCACGGGCTTCCGGCCGACGCGCGCCGTTGCTCCGAGTGGATCCGGCACGCTCGGCATCGTGGGCTGCCGTGGCTACCGGTGAACGCTCCCATGTACGCCAGGCCCCGTGATCGAATCGTGCTCGATGTGCTGACCTGTCTCCGATACGGGACGACCCTCGACGAAGCTGATGACCGGTTGCCTCCCAACGGGGAATGGTACCTGAAGGGATGCACCCACATGCGCCAGCGGTGGGAACCGGAGGCCTTGCGGAGGACGCTACGCGTGGCGGACAGATGCCGGTTCCACATGACCGACCTGAAGCCTCGGCTTCCTCGTTTCGACGTACCCGGGGGGGGCGATCGGAATGCGTTCCTCAGGGGGCTCGTGGAACAGGGGGCGCGTGAGAGATACGGCGACCGGATGGACGCCCACCACGAACGACAGATCGATCACGAGCTCGCGATCATCGGTCGCCTCGACCTGGCCGACTACTTCCTGATCATGTGGGACATCGTCCGATTCGCGAATCGTCGCGGAATCCTGGTGCAGGGCAGAGGGTCGGCGGCGAATTCGGCGGTCTGCTACTGTCTGG
>CAJIAC010000118.1_pt1 | contig 32524 bp, 33 predicted proteins | sample 9198961 | NCBI WGS metagenome assembly CAJIAC01 (sample SAMEA7708276, study PRJEB35096) | sediment metagenome | biome: marine neritic benthic zone biome [ENVO:01000025]; feature: sediment [ENVO:00002007]; material: shallow marine sediment [ENVO:03000034] sea grass bed [ENVO_01000059] ... | reverse complement strand
CTTCGACCGGGCCGCTCACTTCCACTCCTTCATCGAACGGCGCCGTCGTGTACACGAGGATGTCTTCGCGGTCGGCCTCGATGCTCTGCTGATCGAACGAACCCGCCTGGATCGCACCGCCGGTGCAACAAACATTGCCCCCATACGACATCACCGGGTCGGCAGGGTCGTAGGTGAAGCGGTCCGGACGGTCGGCTGTCGGCAACGCGAGCGTCAGCACGCCGTCTCCGCTAATGGTGTTGGCGCTGCCGCCGGAGTCCAGGTAGTAGGTGATCATCTCGACACCCGGCGGCGGCCACCCTGACGCCTCGCGCCACTCGTTGGCGCCCATCGTGAAGTAGCGCACCTTGGGCAGCGTGCGCATGACCTCGTTGTCGATGTCCTTCAGCCAGCGGTCCCACCAGGCGTAAAGGAGCTCGGTGTAATCCCAGCGCGCGTCGCCCATGCTCCGCTCGCCCACGACCGTGTCTCCCGTGGCCCGGGTGAATGCGCAATGCGCCACGGGAGCGATCATGGCGAACTGGTTGTTGCGGGTCTCGGCGTCGACCCCGTTCTCGGCGACGTGGTTGAACAGGGCCAGGTTGGGCCCTACAGAGACGTCGTACCAGGACATGAACCACAGGCTCGGGACACCGAACGGCTCGTCGTCGTGATACAGCCCGCCCCGGTACCACGCAGGATCATCGGGGGTGCGCTGGATCATGCGCCCGCCCGTCGCCACGGGCGCCGGGTCCGCGTACACGCCCTCCGGCCCGTCCACGCTCCGCATCAGGTCCTCGAGTGGCAGGTGCCAGAACGCCTCCGGCCAATCCACGCGAGGCAGTTCGGGAGACAGATCGAAATAGCGGGCCACCCGCGCCCGATCATCCGGATCCAGGTCCGGGTCGAACTGCGGCCGCTGCGTGTTCTGCACCCCGTACAGCCAGGAGAAGAAGAGCATCTGCTCGGCGCCGCCCCGGTACCAGTTCCCCTGCTCGTACCAGTCACCGATACGCCCCACACCGGCTCCGAATCCCTGTGGAACCATGGCCGCGTGCGCCGGGTGATCCAGCGACGCCAGGCCCATCTGCCACTCGGCGGTGGACGAGCACCCGAAGGTCCCGACCCTGCCGTTGGACCACGCCTGGTCCGCGATCCACGTCAATGCGTCGTAGCCGTCCGTCTTCGGCGGGCCAAGGATGTCCCATTCGCCTTCGGAGTAGAACTTCCCGCGCTCGTTCTGATTCACGTAGGCGTAGCCCCGCCTCACCGCCTCCATAGGCCGACGGAGCATCCACGCCCGCATCTCTCCGTCGCCCCACAGGTTCATGTTGTAGGGGGTCTTCACGAAGATCGTCGGAACCGGCTCGTTCCCCGACGTTTTCGGCCGGTAGATGTGGGTAGCGAGACGGACCCCGTCACGCATCGGAATCATGACCATCTCTTCGACGATCGCAATCTCGTTGAGCTCGGCCCACAGATCCTCCGACGTGGTGTCGGCCTGTTCCCCCGCCGTGTCCCCGGAGTCGTCCGGTGGCGGCGGCTGGCAGGCCCAGAGCAGGGCGATCGAACCGAAGGCGGTAGCACCAAGGGCGGAACGGAACACAGTCATCATGACAGAGCCTCACGTGCGGTGGATGAAGGGGTAGGATAGGCGAGACAGGTCCCGGTGTCGATATCGTGGCAGGTGACGCCTTTCGGGCCGTATCTTGGGCCTTCGAGCGACACACCGCGCCGGAGACACTCAGAGAGGCCGCATGAGATCAAGCCTGCTCTCGCGTTTGCTGGTCCTTCCCCTGCTGCTGGGAATAGCGGACCCGTCTGTCACACTGGCGCAGGAGCATCCCTACGTTCCACCCTCGAATCCGCTGGTGCGCGAGACGCTGGAGGAGTGGCAGGATCTCAAGTTCGGTCTGCTGATGCACTGGGGGCTCTATGCTCAGATCGGAATCGTCGAATCCTGGGCCCTGGTGTCCGAAGACCAGCCGTTCCAGGATCGCGGCGGGGTGCCGTACACCGATTTCAAGGAGATGTACTTCGGGCTGATCGAGGAATTCGACCCGCGCCAGTTCGACCCCGCCCCGTGGGCGGATGCGGCCCGGGACGCCGGGATGCGGTACGTCGTATTCACCACGAAGCACCACGACGGATTCAGCATGTGGGACACGCGCCAGACCGAATTTCGGATCACGGGCCCCGCCAGCCCGTTTCGCGACCATCCACGCGCCAACGTGGCCCGCGAGGTCTTCGAGGCATTCCGGAACCAGGGCTTCATGATCGGCGCATACTTCTCCAAGGCCGACTGGCACCACCCCGACTACTGGTCTCCTCTGTGGGCGACCCCGAACCGCAACAACAACTACGACATCCGGAAGTACCCCGAGAAGTGGGAGAGCTTCAAGGACTTCACGTACGCCCAGATCGAGGAGCTGATGACCACGATGGGGCGGATCGACATCCTGTGGCTCGACGGCGGATGGGTGCGGCCCGATTCCACGATCAACGACGAGGTCCGGTCTTGGGGCTTCGACATCGCCCCGTGGGAGCAGGACATCGACATGCCCCGGATTGCGGCCATGGCCAGGGGCCATCAGCCAGGGCTCCTGATCGTGGACCGGACGGTGCACGGGGAATTCGAGAATTATCGCACGCCGGAGCAGCACGTGCCGCCGGGTGGCCTTCCGTACCCGTGGGAAACCAACATGACCCTTACCCAGAGCTGGGGTCACAACTTCAATCCGACCTACAAGAGCCCCGAGCGCGTGATCCACACGCTCATCGACGTGGTGTCGAAGGGCGGGAACTACCTGCTCAATGTGGCGCCGACGCCGGACGGAGCGTTCGAGGACGAGGCGTACAGGATCCTGTACGAGATCGGTCAGTGGATGAGGGTGAACGGCGAAGCCATCTACGGAACGCGGCTGCGCGAGCCGTTCAGCGAGGGTGACGCGATCCGGTTCACGCAGAGCAAGGACGGCCGCACCGTGTACGCCTTCTCAACGGCCTGGCCAGGCGACGAGCTGCACCTGCGATCCGTAGAGCTCGAGCAGGGCAGCACGGTCTCGATGCTGGGTGATGGACGGCCGCTCGACTTCACACAGGACGCGGACGGGCTGCGCGTCCGGCTCCCCCCGGGATTGGAGGAAGCCGGCAGCGTCGCGTGGGTCTTCCGACTCGAGACGGCTCCCTAGCTCCTACTCGCCTCCTACTCGCCGCCCATCGGCCGGGCCTCGAAGGTGTTCGTCATCAGGTCGTCATCCCACCCACCGGTGACGTGGATGAAGGCCTTCGCATCGAACAGGAACGCCTTGATCAGGTTGTGGTTCAGGTAGGCGTACACGCCGTCCTGGTGGAACGTGTATACGGCGGCGGCCGTGCCTCCGGCCACGACGTCCCACGACTCGAGTCCCTGGTCGGGCCGGTTGTTCAGCTTCCCGTAGGGCCATACCCAGTCACCGTGTCCGCCGATCAGGTGGGGAAACGATGGATTGTTGGCCTGGGAGTGCAGCATCAGGATCGTCTCACCGACCTCCGCCTCGAGCCGGATGTCCTGGGTGAGCGCCCCGTACTTGCCGTTGAAGGCAATGTGCGTCGGGATCAGGCCGCGCATGACCTGGAGCATCGGGCCCATCTGGGCCGCGAAGTTCTCGAAACGCTGGGATGTCCCGTCGTCGTTCATCGGCACGTAGTAGTCCTGCTCGCCGAAGTAGAACGCACGGTCGTATCGGATCGGGTTCCCGTAACCGTCCCGCAGACCTTCGCGCGGTAGCACGAGGATCCCGCCGTTGCCCCCGGTCACGACGTGGTACGGCACCATCTGTCCCCCGGGAGCGCAGTGGTACACGAAGAAGCCGGCGTTCACGGCTCGCCACAGCAGGCCGATCTCCTGGCCCGGGGCCACCTGCGTGAGACCTCCCCCGCCCAGAGCGCCCGTGGCCGCGTGGAAGTCGATGTTGTGGACCAGCGTGTTCACCACCGGCTGCTGGAAGTTGACGGTGTCTGCCGTTCCGTTTACGAGGGTCAGGTTCACCCAGTCCCATTGAAACACCACGGGTACCGGGCCCGGGACGCTGTTGTTGAAGGCCATCTGCCAGACGAACACGCCGGGCGCGATCTCCTCTTCACGCTCGACGATCTCGAGCCGGATGTTGACGATACGGGGCGGACCGGAGGCCACCTGCTCGTGCACGGGAAGGAAGGGCGGTGGCACCAGCTCCTGGTCAACGGACTCGGCGTCGGCTAGAGGGAAGTTCACGACGGCCGGATCGGCCTCGATCTTCCAATCATTGGATCCGGACGGCTGGGCGCACCCCGTGGCGAGAAGAATGCCTACGAAGGTAAACGCGAGGAATCTCATCCGTTCCTCCTGTTCGTGTAGCGTATAGGTCGAAGCATGCAGGGCGGCTCGCGCCTCGGAAACGGAGCCCTCTGCGGTTATTAATCATAAAAATATGATATTTAAGGTCGGTGTCAAACGCCCCCTCGCGTGGCGACCATGTGGCCGAAGCCGTTATCCTCGGGCCAAGGCAACGCGACACTCACGGGAAGGATGGAATCGACTTGCTGACCTGGAGGGACGTACTGGAAACCGCCCGCACCGGAAACCCGTCGCCGGTCCGACGCGTGGAGCGAAGCGACGAAGAGTGGCGGGCCCTGCTCACGCCCGAGCAGTACCGGGTAACCCGCGGTAAGGGCACAGAGCGGCCTTTCAGCTCTGAGATGTGCAGTCTCTTCGAGCCCGGACTGTACGCGTGCCTGTGCTGCGACACCTTGCTGTTCGATTCGGAGGAGAAATTCGAGTCCGGTACGGGCTGGCCGTCGTTTACCCAGCCAGTGGAGCGGACGGCCGTGGCCTATCACGTGGACGACTCGCTCGCGATGCACCGCGTGGAGACGACCTGCAACACGTGTGATGCCCACCTGGGGCACGTGTTCCCGGACGGACCGCCGCCCAGCGGACTCCGCTACTGCATCAACGCGGTGTCTCTGAAGAAGGTCGAACCGACGTCATGATGCCGGTAATCGAATAGTCCGACTTCTTCGGGGTAGTCCGGGGCATGGAGTCGAGAGGCAGCCGCCCAGAACGGGAGGACATCATGGAATTCCAAATTACACCGGCATCCTCGGGTGCGACCGTCTTCCTGGTCGCCCTTACGATTCTCATGGCCGTCATGGCCGTCGGCTTCGGGTGGATGGCCACCTCCGCGACCCGGCCGAGCGTCGTGTTGGGAGAATCCGAGTTGACGTTGAAGGCGCCATTCTACGGCCGCTCGATCGAGCTTCCAGCCGTTCGCTTCGAGGAAGCGCGAGTCGTGAACCTGGACGCCGGCTCAGACGTCAAACCTACCCGTCGAACCAACGGACTGGGGTTACCCGGTCTGGGTCTCGGCTGGTTCAGGCTGGCGAACGGAGAGAAGGCCCTCGTCGCTCTCAGCTCGCGCGACAGGGTGGTCTACATTCCGACCGACGAAGGCTACTCCCTATTGTTCAGTATCGAGCGACCGGAGGCGTTTCTTGAATATGCCTCGCGCCACGACGCGGGAACGTAAACGTAGCAAGTGAAGTGAAGACGGGAACCGACGAGGAGTAAGGCTATGAAGTTGATTTCGACACCCGACGCTCCCCAGCCCGCCGGCCACTACTCTCAAGCGGTCGTGCACGGAGACACCGTCTATGTCTCGGGCCAGCTGGCTGTGAACCACGTGACGGGCGAGAAAGGCGTAGGGACGGTCGAAGAGCAGACGCGACTGGCCCTGCGAAACGTGGAACGGATTCTCATGGCGGCTGGAAGTGGCCTGAATCAAGTCATCAAGACCACCGCATACGTCTCCGACGTCGAGTTGTGGGGTGGGGTCAACCAGGCGTACGCCGAGGTGTTCGGCGAGCATCGGCCTGCTCGCGCCGTCGTGCCCTCGCGAGACCTCCACTACGGCTGCCTGGTGGAGATCGAAGCCATCGCCAGCCTGAAGTGAGGCTTCCGCTCTGAAATGGAGGTTCGAATGCGTCTCGCACTGTCCGGATTGGCACTGATCTTCGTGGCCGGATGCGGCTCGCAAGAAGCACCCCCATCAAGAACGGAGGGAGCCAGGGACACCGCGATCGCGGAGTCCGCCGTTCCGGGTGCCGCTGGAGTCAGGAGCGCCCTGTCCGCGTCCGATTCGGCGGACGCACGGCGCGCCCGCGAAGACTCGATCATGTCCGCGGAAGATCAGTGAGCCTGGCACGGACACCGGAACCGCCGTACTACGCGGCGATCTTCACGTCTCGCCGTGCTGTGGATCACGAAGGCTATGCGGCGATGGCCGACCGGATGGTCGAGCTGGCCAAACAGCAGCCCGGCTACCTGGGCATGGAGTCGGTGCGAGAGGGGGCGGTCGGCATCACAGTCTCGTACTGGGACTCTGTCGACGCCATCGATGCCTGGCGGAAGCACGTCGAGCACAGGGAGGCGCAGCGCCTGGGCCGGGACCAATGGTACGAAGCGTACGAGGTCCGGGTCGCCCGCGTGGAGCGGGCCCTCTCCTTCTCGCAGGAAGACGTGACGGCGCGGTAGATTGCCGTTTCGACTCTCGGGCAGCGTAACCCAACCGCGCGAGCTACCCTGAATACCAAGCGACACATGGGACTGTTCGGCGCCACGTCGCTCGGCGTGGGCGCGATCGTGGGCGGCGGCATCCTCGCCCTCGCCGGCGTGGCGTTTGCCGCCGCGGGTCCCGGCGCGATCGTGGCGTTCGCCCTGAACGGAGTGATCGCGTTCCTCACCGTCGCCAGCTTCGCCTTCCTCTCCCGCCGCTTCCCCGGATCGGGGGGCATCTACACCTATGCGAAGAAGGTCCTCTCCATTGAGGTGGCCTTCATCGTGGGCTGGGTGGTGTGGTTCGCATCCATCTTGGCGGGCGCGCTGTACGCTCTGGGCTTCGCCGCCTTCGTGGTGGAGGGTCTCGGGCGGACCCTGCCTCTCGTGGGTCTGCCGGCGGAGTGGGCGCTTCACCCCATGCTGCGATCGGGACTGGTTCTCGCGGCCATCGTTCCCTACGCCGTGGCGCTCGCTCGCAGACCCGGCGGAGGTGAGGTCGCGGCCACGGTCGGAAAGGTGATCGTGTTCGCCGTGCTGATCGGCGCGGGCGTTGTGGCGTGGATCGGAAACTCACCGGTCGAACTGATCGCGCGGCTCGATCCTTTTCTTCCCGAGGGGCCGCTGGGGGTGATCGAAGCGATGGGCTTCACGTTCATCGCCCTGCAGGGATTCGGCCTCATCGCGACCGTCAGTGAGGAGGTCCGGGAGCCGGAGCGCACCATTCCCCTGGCCATGTACCTGTCGCTCGGGATCGCGCTTGCCATCTACATCCCGCTCCTGTTCATGATTGCTACGGTAGGGGCCCCGCCCGAGGGAATTCAGGCCGCGGCGGCGATCAACCCCGAGGGATTGATGGCCGTGGCCGTCGAGCGCTACATGGGCGCGACCGGCTACTGGCTGGTGATCGGGGCCGGCGTGCTGTCCATGCTGTCGGCGCTCAGCGCCAACCTGGTGGGCGCTTCGCGCATTGCCTTCGCGATGTCGAGAGACCGTACGCTGCCGCGACGGATGGGACGAGTGCGGGCCGCCACCGGCGCGCCTCTCGCTGCGGTCGTCGCGTCCAGTCTGATGGTGGCCGCGATCGCCCTCGTCGTGGGCGGCGTCGCCGCGGCCGGTGCGGCCTCCAGCCTGATCTTTCTGGTGTCCTTCGCCCTGGTGCACTGGGCGGCGATTCTGGCCGGTAGCCGTTCCGGCAGCGCGCGACCCGCGATCATACCAGTCGTAGGCGCGGTCATGAGTCTGGGCCTGGCCACCTTCCAGGCCTTCGTGGTTCCGGAGGCCGGGACGATCGTCGTTTTGTGGCTGGCCACCGGCATGATCTTCTACCTGACGCTGTTTTCTTCCGGAGCGCGGCTGGCCGACGCGTCCGAGGAAGCTCGGGATCCCGAGCTGGCCCGGTACCGCGGACGCAGTCCCCTCGTCCTCGTGCCGATCGCCAACCCCGCGCGGGCCGCAAGCCTGGTGGATGTCGCAGCTACCCTGCGCACTCCGGGCACGGGTCGCGTGCTCCTGCTCTCGGTGGTACGTCCAGAGGAGGGTGAGGCCGCCCGGGACCACCCGTCTCTGCGGGATGCTGAGGCGGTGCTCGGCGAATCGCTGCAGCGCAGCTTCGAGAGCTCGCTCGTGCCCGAGACGCTCTTCACGATCGCCTCCGACGTCTGGAGGGAGATCGCGCGCGTCGCCCGAGTGCAGGACTGCGAGACCGTCCTCGTGGGACTGCCGGACCTGAGCGAGCCGGGCATGGAGGCGCAGCTGGAGGGTCTGCTCGCCGGACTCAGCGCCGACGTGGTCATCGTTCGGGCCCCACGCGGCTGGCACATGAGCGACGCGCGGCGCGTCCTGATTCCCGTGGGTGGGCGCAGGGAGCACAGCCACCTGCGGGCGCGGCTCCTGGCCAGCCTTTCCCGTTCCAGTGAGAGGTCGCTTACGTTCCTGCACGCCATCCCCGGCTCGACCCCCGCGGATGAGCGCCGCCGGGCGGAGAAGGAAGTCCGGTCCATTGCCCGGGACGAAGCCGCCGGACCCTACGAGGTCGAAGTCGAGACCACGGACGACGCGAAAGCCGCCATCATCCCGCGCGCCGCAGAGGCGGATCTCGTGATCATGGGCATGCAGCGGCGCGAACGGGGACAGCGCCCGCTCGGAGAGCTCGCGCTCGCGATCGCGGGGAGAACGGACGTGCCGCTGATCCTGATCAGCCGGCGGCCGCAGCGCACTCTCGCCGGACTGACGTCGTCCAGCTTCCTGGCGCCAAGGTCCGAGGACATCCGGTGACCGGGTCGGCTGTGTTGATCACACTGGCGCTGGTCTTCTATTCCCTCGGCGTGTGGGCCGAGCGGGTCGCTCGATACCTGAAGCCGTGGCACGTGACTGCGTTCTGGACGGGATTCGCGTTCGATGTCGCCGGTACCTGGGCCATGCATCGAATGGCGACCGGGCCGTTCGATATCCTCGAACCGCACACGCTCACGGGGCAGATCGCGCTCTGGCTGATGCTGATTCACGCCATCTGGGCCACCCGCGTGGTGCACTCGGGGTCAGAGAAGGCCAGGGCCGGCTTCCATCGCTACAGCGTCGTCGTGTGGCTGATCTGGCTGGTTCCGTATTTCGGCGGAATGTACATGGGCATGCGGGGGAAGTCCGACATCGACCCCGCGGCCGGCATCGCAACGTCCCAGCAGGCAGGTCTTCTCCGTCCCCACGTCCTGTTCATCGCCGTGGACGATCTGCGTCCCGAGCTGGGAGCCTACGGCAATCCTCACATCAGAACGCCGAACATCGACCGCCTGGCAGACAGCGGTGTGACGTTCCTGCAGGCGCACGTCCAGCAGGCGGTGTGCAATCCTTCGCGCGCCAGCCTCATGACGGGACTGCGCCCGGATTCGCTTCGTGTCTGGGACTTGCAGACGGACTTCCGCCAGACCGTGCCGGATGTCGTCACCCTTCCGCAGCACTTCATGATGAACGGGTATCACGCTTCCGCTATCGGGAAGATCTACCACAACGTGATTCCGGACTCGCTCTCGTGGAGCGAGCCCAAACTGCATATCGACGGCTATCCGTTTGACCCGGACGCCGTGTATCGACACCCGGACAACGTGGCGATTCAGGAGGCACGGAAGGCAGCGATCATCGAAGCCGGCGAGGCGGCCCGGTACATCGACCAGTACGGCGAGTGGTATCTGGAGGCCGGATCCACAGAGGCGGTTGAGGGGGGCGACGACCTGTACTACGACGGTGCGCAGACCAGTGTGGCCATTGAGAAGCTGGCCGAGCTGGCCGCGGGAGACGCACCGTTCTTCTTCGCCATCGGGTACTATCGTCCACATCTTCCCTTCAACGCCCCGCAGAAGTACTGGGACCTTTACGATCCGGCCGATATCCCTCCAGCCGCGAATCCGACCGTGCCCGAGGACGGCCCCTCGATGGCCATCAACAACATGCGCGAGCTGCGCGGCTACTCGGACTTCGGGGATGTGCCCCACCCGTTCGACGGTGCAGTCGCGCCCGAGGACGCCCGGCGGCTGAAGCACGGCTACTACGCCTCGGTGAGCTACGTGGACGCCCAGGTGGGGCGTCTTCTCGAGGCACTGGACGAGCTCGGGATCGCCGATCGGACCATCGTGGTGCTGTGGGGAGATCACGGTTGGAAGCTCGGAGAGCACAACAGCTGGGCCAAGATGACGAACTACGAGATCGACACGCGAGCCCCGCTCATCGTGCGGGCGCCGGATGGCCTCGGCGCGGGCGCCAGGGTCGAGGCGCTGGTCGAGTTCGTGGACATCTACCCTACCTTGGCGGAGCTGGCGGGACTGCCCGTTCCGAAGCACCTGCAGGGTGTGAGCCTGACTTCGCTGATGACGAAGCCGGACCGGGAGTGGAAGGACGCGGTGTTCAGTCAGTTCCTGCGCGAGGGTATCTGGATCGCACCGGACGGGATCGAGTACATGGGGCGCGCCGTTCGCACGGAGCGTTTCCGGTACGTGACCTGGGTGAACCGAGCCACCGGCGAGACCACGGCGCGGGAGCTGTACGACCGTCACGTCGATCCGGGTGAGAACGTGAACCTGGCGGGCGACCCCGACTACAGGGAAGTCATGGCCGAGCTCGAAGCCATCCGGCAGGCCGGGTGGCGGGCTGCTCTTCCGCACTGACCCGACCTTGACGGAGAGGGCGATGATTGTGAGCTACGGACTCGATGAAATGCGGGGCTACGCTCCGCAGACCGACAAGCGGGTCGCCGACGTGTCCGGGTGGTCGGTGGGAATGCACGTCCACCACCTGAACCTCGCGATGATCGGGGTGTGCCGGTCGCTGGCGGCTTCCGAGCCGCCCGTTCCCCCGTCCACATTCAACCCGCTGCGGGCCCTGATCTTCACCAGCGGCCGGATTCCGCGCGGCCGCGGCAAGTCTCCAGAGGCCGCCGTGCCCAGCGATGGGATCACGGAAGCGGAGCTGCTGACCATGCTGGAGGAGAGCGAGCGACTGCTGGACGCCTCCCGGACGCTATCTCCCGACCACTGGTACCGGCACTTCGCGTTCGGTGTTCTCGATCGGGACCGGACCCTGAAGTTCCTCCGCATCCACAACCGGCATCATCTTCGGATCGTCAGGGACATACTCCGCGCCTGAATCACGAGGCTCCAACCCGTCCAGGCCAGGCCGACGCCGAACATGGCCGCCCCGATCTTCACGGCCACGAATGGAAGGAACCCTGAAAGCCCGGCCGAGAAGGCGATGACGGAGATCAGCAGCGCGATCGCGACCCGGGGTGACACGGCCCGGACCCGTTTGAGCTGAAGTGCGAATAGGGACCAGCCGACGAGGAACAGGGCTCCGGAAGCCGGGAAGACGAAGGCGAGAGACGGCATGGCGACGCCGTCTCCGTATCGGGCGACCACCTCGGGATACTCGACGGCGAGGACCGGGAAGATGAAGATCTCGGCGTAGTCCAGTCCGAGTATCAACAGGAGACTGACCACCGCCAGGACATACCACAGCGCGCCGATCACTGACCCGCCCGCGCCCAGATAGCACGCGAGGAGCCCCTGCAGGAGGAACACGCCGCACACCAGCGACACCAGGAACAGCACGTGAATCCACGCCCACCCCGCGCTGGCCACGATCTCGGGCGTGGAGTCGGGCGGATGGAGGCCGTACGCGACCGCCACCGCGGCTCCGCCGACGATTCCCGCGAAGCCGGCGAAGCGGACGAGCGTCTGCCTGGTGGCGCTGCCGGTTACGTTCATGGAACCCTCGCGGTTAGGGGGTAACCCAAGAAGAATACTGGCAGGCCACATGTCCACCCCCGGGTCTCCGGGCACTTCCGGGTGGCGTCCGGTGTCCAAGCGGGACCGACCGAACAAATCCACGAGAAAGCGAGGAGCGGAATGCCCGACAGCAGGAACATCTTCATCACAGGCTCATCCAGCGGCTTCGGCCGTGACGCGGCTCTGGCACTGGCGGCGCGCGGTCATACGGTGTTTGCCACCATGCGCGGGATCGACGGCAAGAACGCGGGCGTCGCGGCGGACATGCGCAGCCAGGCCGAGGAGAACGGCTGGAGCCTGCACGTGTTGGATCTCGACGTGACCGACGAGGGATCGGTGAACGAGGCGGTCGCGCAGGCGGAGGCCGCGGCCGGTGGGATCGACGTCGTGATCAACAACGCCGGCGTCGGCACGTTCGGCATCCAGGAGGCCTTTCTTGTCGAACAGGTGCAGCAGGTGTTCGATGTGAACGTCTTCGGCGTCATGCGAGTGAACCGCGCGGTGTTGCCGCAGATGCGTGAGCGGGGCCATGGCCACATCATCTACATCACCAGTGGCCTGGGTCGCTTCGTGTTTCCGTTCGTGGGTCCGTACGCGGGGACGAAGTTCGCGCTCGAGGCGATGGCCGAAGCTGCCAGCTACGAGCTCACGGGCGAGGGGATCGACACTACGATCGTGGAGCCCGGGGCTTTCGGCACCGAATTCGGCGACAACATGATGCCGGCGGCAGACGCTGCGCGCCTCGAGACGTATGGCCCAGCCCGGCAGATGTTCGCGAACATGGCCGAAGCGTTCGCCAACAACCCGAGGCAGGATCCGCATATGGTAGTGGACGCGCTTGTGGAGCTGTCGGAGTCCGAGCCGGGCGACCGGCCGCTGCGTCTCCCGGTTGGCGAAGACGTCACGCCGGTGGTCGGGCCGATGAACGAGATGCACGCGCAGGCACAGACGGCGATCATGGCCCACTTCGGATTCGATTGAGCGAGGTGAAGGCCTGGTGAGAAGTACCCGCGGGCGATTCCGGTACGCATACGCGCCAGCAGCCGTGCTAGCTGGGGCCGTGCTGGGGTCGCCCGTTTCTCTCCTCTCGCAGGAATGTCCCGCTGATCTCGCCGGCGCGTGGACCGGCGCGCTGCCCGCTCGGAGCGGATTCCTCTTCCACTTCACGGTGATCGAGCGCGAGGACGGCGAGTTCGAAGCCCAGATCCGATCCGGCGGGGCGACGGAGACAACCCCGGTCTGGAGCGACGCGGGCAGGCTCCGCTTCCAGTCGTCGAAGCGGTCGGCCGCGTTCACCGGCGCGCTGAGTGGCGATCGCTCCGAGGTCGCTGGTTTCGTTCAGTACGCATCCCACGTCACCCGAATCGTCCTTCCCCGGCAGTCGGGTGCGCAGGGTCGGTGGAGCGGATCCTGGACGCCTCTTGGCGTACCGGACGAGGAGCTGCGCCTCGACCTGTACATCGGTGACGATGGAGAAGGGAGGCTGGGAGGCTACCTCTTCTTTCGGGACCAGCGAATGGCGGGGCTGTGGGGATACGGTCTCCAGTGCGATGGCAGCCAGGTGGTCCTCGGAGAGAAGAACCTCGGTCTGTGGTTTGGGGGGTCGCTTACTCCCGCCGGGTCGCTGGACCTGGACGTCACGACGGCCGCCGGGTCGTTCCCGATGAGCTTCGAGCGCATGCCCGATGCGGCCGTGCCGGATTCGCCCGACGCCCCTGAGCACGCGGCTCGCCCGCGCGGCGACGAAGCCTCCGCGGCACGGGCCCCGGCAACGCTGAGCGACGGGTGGACCACGGCCTCGCCCACGGAGATCGGAATCGACCCGGGCCCGATCGCGGACATGGTGCGTGCGGTCGTCGAGGGTGAATTGGCCTACACGCACGGCGTGATCGTGGCGCGGCATGGCCTGCTGGCGGTCGAGGAGTACTTCTACGGCTTCGACCGCGAGACGCTTCACGACATGCGGTCGGCCTCGAAGACGATCACGTCGACCCTGGTCGGACTCGCCGTGCAGGAGGGACGCATCTCGGGTAGCCAGGCGGGAGCCCTGACTCACTTCCCCGACTACCGCAGCTATGACAACTGGGACCCGCGGAAGGCCGACATCACCGTCGGGCACCTGCTCACGATGAGCTCCGGACTCGACGCCAACGATTCCGACCCGCGGTCGGCGGCGTCCGAGGGTCGCTACCAGTCGCAGACCGCGCGCCCCGACTGGATCAAGCTGGCCCTGGACTCCCCGATGCTGGAGGATCCGGGCACACAGCCGCTGTACGGCGGTGCCAACCCGCTGATCCTGGGCGGGATCCTGGCGAATACCGTGGACGAGCCGGTGGAGTGGTTCGCGCACCGCACCCTGTTCGAGCCCCTCGGAATCGAAACCTACAAGTTCTTCCTCGACCCGACGGGCGTGGTGTACATGGGCGGTGGCCTGTGGATGAGGCCCCGTGACATGGCGAAGTACGGTCAGATGTACCTGGACGGAGGCACCTGGCAGGGGCAGCGCGTGATCGACGAGGCGTGGATCGAGGAGTCCTGGCAGAAGTACGGCAGGCTCAGGCCCATCGATCGAAACGGACACCAGTACGGCTACCTGTGGTGGCACCACGCGTACGAGGTGGGTGGCCGCACCGTGGCGACCCTGGAGGCCCGCGGGAACGGAGGGCAGTACATCTTCGTCGTGCCGGAGCTGGATGCAGTGGTGGTCATCACTTCCGGCAATTTCCGGAACGGCCGGACCCGGGAGCCGGAGGACATCCTGCGCCGTTTCATCCTTCCCGCCATCGAGGCGGACACCCGGTGAGGCCGCGTTGAGCGCCCCCGAGTTCGTCATCCGGCCGCTGCGGCCGGACGAGGCTTCCGTCTACGTCGAGATCCGGCGTGAAGCGCTGGAAAATGTGCCGTTGGCATTCGCCTCGTCTCCCGAGGACGACCCGGGGCGCTCCGTGGACGCCGTGCGAGAGTCGCTGTCCGATCGGAGCACGTTGCTCATCTCGGGAGCGTTCGCGGCCGACCGCCTGGTGGGGATCGCGGGAATCGGCCGCTATGCCAAGACCAAGCAGCGACACCGGGCGATCATCTGGGGCATGTACGTAGCTGAGGAGGCCCGCGGACGTGGCGTCGGGCGTGCCCTACTGGATGCGGCCGTGGGCCAGGCGCGGGCCTGGCCCGACGTGCTTCAGGTCCACCTCTCCGTGACCGATGTCGCGCCTGAGGCCCGGCGCCTCTACGAGAGCGCCGGTTTCCGAGAATGGGGCGCCGAGCCGCGCTCCCTGGGGCTCGACGGCCGGTTCGTCACGGAGTACCACCTGGTGTTGGAGCTCGACTAGCCTCCCGCCGTTCCCGTCACGCTCCGGCCGCGCACCCGCGGTCAGCCCTCCCGGATGAAGGTCCCCTCCCGAAGCTCCGAGTAGGCCTGCCGCAGCTCTTCCTGAGTGTTCATGACGATCGGGCCGGCCCATGCCACGGGTTCCTGGATCGGCTTTCCAGACACCAGCAGGAAGCGGACTCCCTCGTCCCCGGCCTGCACGGTGACCTCGTCGCCCCGGTCGAACAGGACCAGCGAGCGATTGCCGGTCTCAGCGAGGGGACGGGTGACCACGTTGCCATCCTCGTCTCTCACGAGGCGTGGATCCGAGGCGTCCCGAAACGTGCCCGAGCCTTCGAAGACGTAGGCGAATCCGTGCCGGTCGGTCTCGACCTGCAGCGTGCGCCGCGTGCCGGGCGGAACCCACACGTCGAGGTATCGGGGGTCGGCGGCGATGCCATCCACGGGACCCTTCTGCCCCCAGAAGTCGCCGCAGATCACGCGGACCCGCGTGCCGTCGTCCTCCGTCACCTCAGGAATGTCGGCGGAGGTCACGTCCTGGTACCGGGGCTCCGTCATCTTCTGAGAGGCCGGGAGGTTGGCCCACAGCTGGAACCCGTGCATCCGTCCGCCGGGGTCGCCCTTGGGCATCTCCTGGTGCAGGATGCCGCGGCCCGCGGTCATCCACTGCACGTCTCCCGCGCCCAGGACACCCGTGTTTCCAAGGCTGTCCCCGTGATCCACGGTTCCCGCCAGGACGTAGGTGATCGTCTCGATCCCACGGTGCGGGTGCCACGGAAACCCCGCCGCGTAGGCCGCGGGATCCTCGTTCCGAAAGTCGTCGAACAGCAGGAACGGATCGAACTCCTCGGTCGCGCCGAAGCCGAACGCCCGGCGCAGGTGCACCCCGGCGCCCTCCAGCACCGGCTGCGACTGTACGATTCTCTTGATCGGTCGAATGGACACTTGAATCTCCGGTCTGGTGTTTGATACTTACACCCGACTGAACAAATGGCGGTTCCCGATAATCGCCCGCGTCAGGCCGTGGCGTCGGTTCCGAGGAACCAGTCCAGTGCCTGCTCCGTGATTGCGGGCGGGACTTCGTGCGCGCCGATGAACTCCTCGTACACCACGTCGTATCCCGAGCCCCTGAGCTCCGGAACGATGACGTCGCGGCTCGCGCTCACGGGGACGACCGGATCCTCCGTACCGTGAGACGCGAAGACGCGGGGCCTCCCCACGATGGGAGTAGAGGGGAGGTAGAAGCCCGGGGAGTAGGCGACGAGGTCCGAGAGCAGGTCGCCGTTCGACACGCCGAGTGATAGCGCATAAGAGGCGCCATCGGAGAAACCGGCGAGAGCTATGCGCGCCGGGTCTACGCGGCAGCGGTCGAACGTGTGCTGCAGCGCCTCGTCGAGGAAGGCCACATCCGGTCCGAATCCACCAAGTGCCACATCCCAGGTGACCGCACGCGAATCCGGAGCCAGCACGATCATGCCTCTCGCCTCGGCACGTCCGTCGTAGCTCGCCCACTGGTGTCCCCCTCTTCCGGAACCATGCAGGGCCACGAACAGCGGAAGGGGAGTATCACCCGTGTAGGTCGTGGGAACGTAAAGGAATCCGTCGCGCACGCCGCCGAGACCCAGCTGGCTCGACCCGAGGGTAGGTGTGGTCGTCGGCACACCGGGTCGAGCGGACAGTCTCGGGTCGGACACCGGCTGCCCCGTGCCCGGGCCGGTCGTCGAGCTGCCGCATCCGAAGAACAGAGGGGCCGCCAGCGCCCCGGCGCCCGTCCTCACGAAGCTCCGCCGCGTCATGTCCGGCAATTGCCGATCCTCGGTGTGCATGGCTCACCTTCGCTGACCCGCCCACGTCCCCTCGCCCTTCCCGTTACACCCGCGCGCCGGTCGAGTTGCGGGGGCGGAGGCGGCCCGGCATGATCCCGCGGGGAGACAGGCAAATGGGCGCAGACTTCACCAACGTGTACGACGACGACCGGCGGGCGGAGTCGTACGCGGATCTCGAATTTCCGGGCACCTACTGGCTCGCGTTCCGCGACATACCCGCGCTGATCGAGGGACACGTCATGGGGACACGTGCGCTCGACTTCGGCTGCGGGACGGGGAGATCGACGCGGTTCCTGCGGGATCTCGGGTTCGACGCAGTCGGTGTGGACATCGCGGAGAGCATGCTTGCCAGGGCCCGCGAGCTCGATCCGGCCGGCGAGTATCTCAAGGTCCCGGACGGGGAGCTTCCCGGGCTGGCCCCAGGGTCGTTCGACCTCATCCTGTCGACCTTCACCTTCGACAACATCCCCGAGTTCGAGCAGAAGGTGGGCCTCTTCACCGCCCTGCGCCGGCTCCTGTCGCCGCGGGGACGCCTGGTAAACCTGGTGTCGTCGCCCGCGATCTACCTGAACGAATGGGCATCGTTCTCGACCCGCGACTTCCCCGAGAACCGCGACGCCCGGGACGGCGATGCGGTGCGCATCGTGATGCTCGACGTGGCGGACAGCCGACCGGTGGAGGATGTCCTGTGCACGCCCAAGGCGTACCATAAGGCCTACGAGCGGGCCGGCCTCGGGGTCCTCCAGGAGCATCGCCCGCTGGGCCGTCCGGAAGAACCGTTCGAGTGGGTGAGCGAGACCGAAGTCTCGCCCTGGGTCATCTACGTCCTGGAGAAGGCCGTCTAGCATGCGAATCGTCGGTGGCAAGTGGGCGGGCCGCGACCTGGTCTCCCCGGGCTCTCGAATCCGGCCCACGGCGGAAGAGGTCCGGGCTCGCTGGCTGGACCTGGTCGAGAGCTCCCTGAAGGGCGCGCGCGTGCTCGACCTGTTCGCCGGATCGGGAGCGCTCGGACTCGAGGCGCTGTCCCGAGGGGCGGCGTCGGTAGACTTCGTCGAGAACGGAAGCGCCAGCCTTCACTCCCTGAAGGCGAACGTCGCGGGACTGCACGCCCGCAAGAAGTCCCGCATCTTCAAGCGGGACGCCATCCCGTTCGTCGAGGCCCTGGAGGAGGGGGCCTACGACATCGCCTTCGCGGACCCCCCGTACGGGTCGCGGAAGCTGGATCGGGTGGTGAACTACTGGCAGCAGGTGCCCTTCGCGACGATCCTCGGCGTCGAGCACGCGAGGGAGCATCGGCTGGAGGGAAAGGCGAAGCGGTACGACTTCCCGGGGGACACCCGGGTCACGCTGTTCACCGCCCCCAGACGGAGACCTGGATGACCAGGATCATGTATGCAGGGTTCGCGGCCCTCCTCCTCGCGTCGTGCACGAACGGCGAGACGGACCGGGGTCGGGAGTCGGCCGAGGCAACGGCAGAGGCGGAAGGCGAAACCGTTACTCTCGCCGCGACTCCCCCCATGGGATTCAACACGTGGAACCGCTTCGGCTGCGACGTGAGCGAGACATTGGTGCGGGGGATCGCGGACGCCATGGTCGACAGCGGCATGCGCGAGGCCGGCTACGAGTACGTGGTCATCGACGACTGCTGGCAGGTGGACCGGGGTCCGGACGGGATCATCGTACCCGATCCTGAACGCTTTCCGTCCGGAATGAAGGCAGTGGCCGACTACGTGCACGAGCGGGGCCTGAAGTTCGGCCTGTACACGGACGCCGGCCCGAAGACGTGCGAGGGTCGTCCGGGGTCCCTGGGTTACGAGGAAGTGGACGCGAGGACGTACGCCGACTGGGGCGTGGACTACGTGAAGGTGGACTGGTGCCACTCGGATTCCCTCAGCGCTCCCGTGCAGTACGCGAAGTTCCGGGAGGCCTTTGATGCCACCGGCCGGGACATGGTCCTCAGCATCTGTGAGTGGGGTCGCAACCTGCCGTGGGAGTGGGCCGGGGAGATCGGCCAGTTGTGGCGCACCACGGCCGACATCCGGGACAACTGGGACAGCGTCCTGTGGATTCTCGAGGCCAACAACCGGCACCACGAGGCGGCGGGCCCCGGCCACTGGAACGATCCCGATATGCTCGAGGTCGGCAACGGCGGGATGACGGTCGAGGAGTACCGCTCACACTTCTCCTTGTGGGCGATGATGGCGGCGCCCCTGATCGCCGGGAACGATCTGCGCGACATGTCCGACGAGATTCGCGACATCCTCACGAACGAGGAAGTGATCGCGGTGGACCAGGATCCACTCGGCGTTCAGGGTCGGATCGTGTTGGACCGGGGCTACGGAGCCCAGGTGTGGGCGAAGCCGCTGGCCGACGGTTCAGTGGCCGTCGCCCTGTTCAACCAGCGGGACAGCGAGATGGACGGTTCGGTCTCCTGGCACGAGATCGGGCTGGAGCCCGGGCCCGCCCTCGTTCGCGATCTGTGGACAGAGGAGGAATTCGAGCACCTGGACGGCGGCACGATCGCCACGCGGCTGCGGAGGAAGATGCCCGGGCATGGGGTGGTCATGCTGCGGGTGACGCCCATCCGGGATTAGCGGTACCGCCAGGCGGTTGTCGGCCGGGCTCGAAAGGGTACGTTGAGGAAGACGACCAGGCCCGCCAGCCGCCCCTCCTGACGAGTCGTTCCCCGGAGGAGGGTGCCGATGTCCCAACAGATCCTGCACATCAACTTTCGACTGAACGTTCCTTGCGCCGAGTACGAGGAGATCGCCGCTTCACTGGCGGGCGAATTCTCACAGCTGCCCGGTCTCATTTGGAAGATCTGGCTGATCGACGGGCCCGGAAAGGAGGCCGGGGGCGTGTACCTGTTCAAGGATGAGGCTGCGCTGCAGGCCTACCTGGCCGGTCCCCTGGCGGCGGCCGTGATGGCTCATCCGGCCCTGTCGGACATCACGGCCCGGCCGTACGCGGTCATGGAGGATTGCACGGCCGTGACACGGGGTCCAGTCTCGTAGAGTGAGCCGCGTCTACTCCGGGCATGGGCCTGCCCTGAGCCCTATCGACCAGTCGGTCCCTCTTTGTCCGGGAGGACGGGGTCGACGGGCTCTGGACTCTCAGCCGCATCCGGATCCCACAGCACTTCGCCGGGCGGCGCCAGCGCGTAGATAACCCCCACCGCGGGACCTTCCGTCTGGAGCACTTTGAGCGCCCGCTCGGGATGGAGCTCGACGAAGGCCTCCAGCGTCCGGGCCGCCTTGTTCTCCCCCAGGATCAGGGCGACGTAGCGGGCCCCGTACCGAACGATCACGGAGTCGAGCCCGGCAGCCAGCACCGCGGGAGTGCGATCGTAGCGGCCGTAGTCGTCGGCCAGGAACCGCCACGAGGGAACGGCCGTGCGGCCCGTCTCCCAGTGCACGTACGGATCGAGTGCGGAAGCGATCACCTCGTCCGGTGCCGTGTTCGCCTGAATCCAGTCGTTGAGCGGCGCGTACGCCCGGGCGGGAACGACCTGGGGCGAGATCCAGGCTCGCATCGCGTGGCCACGGCCGTGATAGACGAGCGCGTTGACTGCGAAGATGGCTCCGATCACCGCCGCCACCGGAAGTCCCCAGCGCGGCAGGTCGTCGCGTGCTCTCGGAACGGCCTCCCAAACGCCCTCGAAGGCGAGAAGCGTAAGGATAGGCAGGATCGCGTAGTAGAAGCGGTATGGCTCATACGGCCACACGAACACGAGGGCAAGGTACGCCGCCGGGAATACGACCAGCGCCTGGTTTCGGCGCCACACATGGACGGCTCCATAAGCCAGGGCGCCTCCGGCGGCCAACAGGGCGACGGCCAGGGCCAGGCCCGGCGCGCGCGGCACCCAGACGAACTGGAGCGTCTCCACGAACGGCCCCCAGTTCGCCGCCACGACCTCTCCGATGCGGCCTACCGGGCCACCTTCCAGGCCCTGACCCAGCCACGTGCCGTACGATCCGTACTGCCCGGAAATCGGCTCCGGCACGTCGGCCGCGCGGACCCGGGACCAGGCCAGCCAGGCGATCGCGGGGACCGAGGCCGCGGCCGCGAGGACTCCGGCGCCCCTCCAGCGCCGCTGCAGCAGGAGGGGAATCAGCAGGGCCGCTCCGAGGGTCACGCCAATGGAGCGCGTCAGAATCGCCACGGCGCCGACCAGCCCCACGGCAGCAGCCCACCCGGCCTCTCCCGCGGGCCACCGGAAACCGTCGACCTCGGCCCCGGTGTCGTCCAGGCACGCGCCGGGATTCCGTCCCGCCAGCAGCAGGGCGCTCACGCAAGCGAGCAGAAACAGCGGCTCGGACAGGAGCACCGTGGCCACGGACATGGAGGGGATCGTCAGGAAGGCGCACAGCGTCACCGCTCCCACCGCCGCGATCCGGGGCCAGCTACCGCGGGCAAACAGGAGGAACGAGCCCCCCGCCGCCAGCGCCCAGAACAGGGCATTCAGGGCCTTGAGGGCCCCGAGGTTCTCGGGGTACTGGCTGAACACCCTCCACGTTCCGGCGAGCACGGCTGGATAGGCGGGCGGGTATTTCACCCCGGGGACGGCCCCAGGGAGGTTCGAGTACACGTATCCCTCGCCCGTCGCCAGGGATCGGCCGAGCGCCAGATAGGCCCCGTCGTCGTAGTAGATCCCGGCTCCCACCGGTTCCTGGGCACCCACCGTCACCCACAGGACGACGACCACGACGGCCGAGGCCACGAGCCCCATTGCCGCGGCCCCCGGGTTCCGACGACCGGACTTGGCCGAAGCCTGGGAATCGCTGCCGTTAGTCATAGTCCTCTGGCGTCCAATCGATGGCCAGGAAGTCCTCCAGGATCTTGAAGGTGAGTCCCCAGATGACGTGACCCTCGTAGTCGATGGTGACGAACTCCCGCACCGCCGGCTCCTCGATCCGCAGGGTGGAGCGGAACTCCGGGTCCCGAAGCGTGGGCACCGGGATCCAGACGTGATCCGTGAGCTCGTGATTGAACCGGATCTCCTGGTCTCCGTCCAGCCACGCGACGAAGGGGGTCACGCAGATCGCCGGAAGATGCCGGCTGCGAGGGACGATCTCGCCGAGCCGGCCCAGGTAGTCCGCTCGTTCAAGCCGGATTCCGGTTTCTTCGAGCGTCTCCCGGCGAGCCGTGTCCAGAAGATCCGCGTCGGTCGGATCACGCCGTCCGCCGGGCAGCGCGACGTTGCCGGACCACGGGTCTCCCTCCACCTCGGCGCGCCGGACGAACAGGGCCTCCGGGGCCTTGCCGGAGCCCTTCGCCGCCCGGAGGATCAGGGTCACAGCGGCCCGCATGCTGCACTCCGTCTCCGGAATCCGGACCGTGGGGCAGTTCTCCAGCGCCTGCCTTAGACGCTCCCGCTCGGCCGGACTCACCGACCTGCCCCCCGGGAGCCCTCGGCTACCTCCAGCAGGGACAGGTAGCTCTGGTGTCGATGCGCGGGGATCCGGCCATCGTCGACCGCCTCCCGCACGGCGCACCCCGGTTCCGCCCGGTGCCGGCAGTCCGCGAACCGGCACCCCTCGACCAGAGGCCGAAACTCCACGAACGCGTGCGCGAGGTCCGACGGCTCTACTCCGGCCGGCTCGAAGTACTGGATGCCCGGCGTGTCGGCCAGGTAGCCGCCGCCCGGCAGCGGAATGAGCAGCCCAGCCGATGTCGTGTGCTTTCCCTTTCCGGTCTTCTCTCCGACGGCTCCCACGCGGAGGTCGAGGTCCGGGAGGATCGCGTTCAGGATGCTCGTCTTGCCGACCCCCGAGGGCCCCGTGAACACCGTGATCCGGCCGCGCAGGCGATCCTCGAGCTCCGGAAGGCCCGCACCCGTCGCGGCACACGTACGCAGGACCGGGTAGCCGATGTCCGCATAGGCGCCGATCTCCTCCGGCACCTCACCGCCCGCCACGAGATCGGTCTTGTTCATCACGATGAGCGCAGGGAGCTCGTGAAGCTCCGCCACCGCGAGGAGCCGGTCCAGGAGCCTCACGTCCGGGTCCGGCCGGTGCAGGGAGAACACCGCTGCCACCTGGTCCACGTTGGCGGCCAGGACCTGCTCCCGCTTCTTTGCCATAGAGTGCCGGGACAGGCGGCTGTGCCGGGGAAGCACCTCCGTGATGCAGCAGCTTCCGTCCGGAAGGGTCTCGAAGCTCACGAGGTCGCCGATCGCGACCCTCGCGCCCGCGTCCCGCTTCGCCCGCCCGCGGAGCGAGCAGTCGTACGTGCCCTTCGAGGCGTGGATTCGATACACGCCGGCCGTGAACTGCAGGACGCGGCCGGTTTGAGGCTCAGGCACGGGCGGGGATCACGGCCGCGACGTCTCCGGGCCGACCAGCTCGTCGAAGCAGTTCCAGGCGAGGAGCGCGCACTTCACGCGTACCGGGAACTTGGACACGCCGGCCAGAGCTCGAAGATCACCCAGCTCGGGATCGGCGGCTGCGTCCGCGTCGCCGTGCAGCATGCGGGTAAACGTGTCCATGACCAGGAGCGCCTCGGGAATCGGCTTGCCCTTGAGCACTGCGCCCATCATGGAGGCGGATGCCTGGCTGATCGAGCAGCCCTTGCCCTCGAAGTTCACCTCGGCGACGCGGTCTCCCTCCACTCGCAGCATCAGATCGATCACGTCGCCGCATAGAGGGTTGTTGAGGGTCAGGGTGTGCGTCGCGCCCTTTAGCGGGCCCTTGTTCCTGGGGCGCCGGTAGTGGTCGAGTATCACCTGCTGATAGAGGTCCTGCAGCGAGCTGAGCTCGAGTCCATCGCTGCCGTGACCGTGTGTCATCAACTGGCTCCTAAGCCACTCCGAACAGTTTCGCGGCCAGCCCCAGGGCGTCGACCAGGGCGTCGACCTCCGAACGCGTGTTGTAAAGGTAGAGACTCGCGCGGGCCGTCGCATCCACACCGAGGTGCTCCATCAACGGCTGATTGCAGTGGTGTCCCGCCCGAATGGCCACGCCTTTCTGGTCGAGGATCGTGGCCAGATCGTGCGCGTGGATGTCGGCGTAGCTGAAAGAAATGACGCCTACCCGGTCGTCGCGCGGACCGTAGATCTCCACGCCCTCGATGCCCGAAAGGCTCTCCAAAGCGTAGCGAGTGAGATGCGCTTCCCATGCGTGGATCGCCTCCAGGCCGACGCGCCGGAGGTAACGGATGGCTTCGGCGAAACCTATCGCGCCGGCGATGTTCGGCGTCCCCGCCTCGAACTTGTGCGGAATGCGGGCGGCCTTGAACCCGTCGAGGCGGACCTCTGAGATCATCTCTCCGCCGCCCTGCCAGGGAGGCATGTGCTCCAGCAGCTCGCGCCGGCCCCAAAGGGCGCCGATCCCGGTCGGCCCCAGCATCTTGTGCCCGCTGAAGGCATAGAAGTCGCAGCCCAGGGCCTGGACATCGACGGGCAGGTGCGGAGCCGCCTGCGCTCCGTCCACCAGGCACACGGCGCCCGCCTCTCGGGCCATGCGCGCGATCTCCGCCACGGGGTTCACCACCCCCAGCGTGTTGGAAACGTGGGTGACGGCGACGAGGCAGGTTCGGTCCGACAGCAGGCGGTCGTAGTCTTCCATCACCAGCGATCCGTCGGGAGCCACGTCCACGTACCGGACGGTGGCGCCGGCCCGGCTGGCCAGGATCTGCCACGGAACGAGGTTGGAGTGGTGCTCCATCTTGGTGAGGAGGATCTCGTCTCCCTCGGCCAGGTGGGCCGCTCCCCACGTCCCCGCCACCAGGTTGATGGCCTCCGTGGTGCCCCGAACGAACACCAGCTCGTCCGCCGATTCCGCTCCGATGTGATCCGCGATCACGGACCGCGCTCCCTCGTACGCCTCCGTGGCCCGGATGCTCAGCTCGTGCGCACCGCGGTGCACGTTGGCGTGAATCTCACGGTAGTAGGAATCGACGGCCTGGATGACCGGGTACGGTTTCTGGGAGCTGGCGGCGTTGTCGAGATACACGAGCGGAAATCCGTGCACCCGGCGCTCGAGAATCGGGAAGTCGGCGCGAATCCGCTCGATTTCGTAACCGGCCGGAGGTGCGTCCGCGGGCGTGAGGTCAGGTGTATGCATGTGTGCGCGCCTGGCGCCTGATGTCGCCGGACCTCGAGAGGAGGATGGCCGTCAGCCGACCCTTACCTGGATGTCCTCGCCCTCTATCCGGGCCTCGTATGTGCGTACCGGCCTGACCGCGGGCAGGGCCCGGGGAGCGCCGGTCTCGAGGTCGAACCGAGCCCCGTGGAGGATGCAGGTGATCTGCCCGCCCACCAGCTCGCCCGACGAAAGAGCAAACTCTTCGTGCGTGCACTCGTCGTGCAAGGCGAAGACGCGGTCTCCCACGTGCGCCAGTACGATCTTCTCACCGTCCAGCTCTACCTGGAGCATCGTGCCCGCCGGAACCTCCTCCAGGCGGGCTACCGTCCGGAACTCGCTCATCGTCCCTGGATCTTCGCCTCGATCGACGAGCGAATCCGGTTTCTCACGCCCTCTCCGGGCACCCGCCCCAGGACCTCGTCGAAGAACCCGAACACCAGCAGGCGCTCGGACTGCTCCCGGCTGAGCCCGCGGCTCATCAGGTAGAACAGCATGGTGTCATCCACCTGGCCCACCGTCGCCCCGTGCGAGCATCGGACGTCGTCCGCGCCGATCTCGAGGTTCGGCAGGGTCACGGCGCTGGCGTCGGGGCTGAGCAGCAGATTTCGGTTCGTCTGGTAGGCATCGGTGAGCTGTGCGCCCTCGGCCACCCGGATGAGGCCCCGGAACACGCTGTTCGACTTCGCCGTCAGGGCGCCCTTGTACAGGAGGTCGCTGTGGGCGCTCGGGGCCTCGTGATTCTGCAGCGTGTGGTGGTCGAAGTGCTGATCCCGATCGCCGAACCAGAGGGCCAGCATCTCGCTGCGCGCCCCCTCACCCTCGAGGTGGCTCGTCACATCGGCCCTGGCCATGTCGGCGCCGAGAGTGACGTTGAATCCGTTCAGGGTCGAGTCCCGGCCCGTGTTCGAATGCTGCATGCTGAAGTGCTTCACGCCCCGCCCGAACTGCTGCAGGGCCAGATAGCTGACGGTGGCGCCCTCGGCACCGAAGATCTCGACGCCGTTCAGGCTGAGGGATTCCTGCTCCATGTCCGGAGACACGTACTCGTCGATGCAGGTGACGCGCGCGCCGGCTTCCGCGATGATGAGCGAATGGGTGGAGAGCACTCCGCCCGCCTCGTCCAGGTACCGGAACGCGTGGATCGGCCGCTCGATCTGGACACCGGCCGGCACGTAGAGCACGTACCCGCCGGACAGGAGGGCCGTGTGGAGGCCCCAGAGCTTCTTCTCCATCGGGGCCACGCCGCTCTGGAACAGGTACTTCTCCAGGATCTCGGGGCGGTCCTCCGCCACGTCGAGCAGCGGCGCGTAGATCACGCCCTTGGCCTGGAGCGTCTCGTCCAGGTGGAGGTGCTCGACGCACCCGTTGTGGCGCGCGAGGACTCCCGCCCGCTCGCGATCACTGGCCAGGGCCCGGCGAACCGGCGCCGGCAGCTCGGCGATCGACTTCACCCGGTCTCCTTCGCACGAGACCGGTGTGAACGACTCTGGATTCAGCTCGGAAAGGTCCGTGTATCGCCATTCCTCGCTCTTGCGGGAGGGCATGGGCGTCTCGACGAACGTCTTCCATCCCTCACGCCGGAGCTCGGCGAGCAGAGATGGCTCGTGAACGCCCCGGACGTAGCTCGCCAGTCCGCGCGCGATGGCTACGTCGGACTCCTGACCGACTGCCTCGCGCTCCGTGCTCGTCATCATGCCTTCAGCCAACGTTGGTTCTCCTCGTTTCCGATCCGCCCTGGAGGGACGGCCGTACTATCGTTTCTGGGACTGGGGCCGGGCGTCAGCCGACGCTGCCTTCCATCTCGAGCTCGATCAGCCGGTTCAGCTCGATGGCGTACTCGAGAGGAAGCTCCTTGGCGATCGGCTCGATGAACCCGCGCACCACCATGGTCATGGCCTCTTCCATGGAAAGCCCGCGGCTCATCAGGTAGAACAGCTGTTCCTCGCCCACCTTGGAGACCGAAGCCTCGTGTCCGATCGACGAGAGGTTTTCGTCGATCTCGATGTAAGGGTACGTATCGGTGCGCGACGTCTCGTCCAGCAGCAGGGCATCGCACTCCACGTTGGACTTCGCCCCGACAGCGCCCTCGTACACCTTGCACAGGCCGCGATACGACGAGCGTCCCGTGCCCTTGGAGATCGACTTCGAGACGATCTGCGATGTGGTGCCCGGTGCCGCGTGCACGACCTTGCCGCCCGTGTCCTGGTGCTGGCCGTCGCTGGCGTACGCGATGGAGAGGATCTCCCCGTGCGCTCCTTCACCCACCAGGTAGCACGAGGGGTACTTCATCGTGAGCTTGGAGCCGAGGTTGCCGTCCACCCATTCCATGTTCGCGTTCTCATGCACCATCGCCCGCTGAGTGACGAGGTTGTACATGTTGTGCGACCAGTTCTGGATCGTGGTGTACCGGAAGCGCGCCCCCGGTTTCACGATGATCTCGATCACCCCCGAGTGGAACGAGTCGGTGGTATAGCTGGGCGCCGTGCAGCCCTCGATGTAGTGAGCCTGGGCCTCGTCTTCGACGATGATCAGGGTGCGCTCGAACTGGCCCATCTGTTCCGAATTCACCCGGAAGTAGGCCTGGAGCGGGATGTCCACCTTCACGCCCTTCGGGATGTAGACGAACGACCCGCCGGACCACACCGCCGAATTCAGCGCCGCATACTTGTTGTCCTGCGGCGGGACGATGGTGGCGAAGTGCTCCCGGAAGAGCTCAGGGTAGAGCTTCAGGCCGTCCTCGATGGACTCGAAGATGATCCCCTGCTCGGTCCACTCCTCCTTCAGCGAGTGATACACCATCTCCGACTCGAACTGGGCTCCGACGCCGGCGAGGATCTTTCGCTCGGCCTCGGGAATGCCGAGTCGCTCGAACGTGGTCTTGATCTCGTCCGGGACGTCGTCCCAGGACCTCTCCATGTGGTCCTGAGGCTTCAGATAGTAGTAGATCTCGTCCAGGTCGAGACTGGCCACGTCGCCGCCCCAGTCCGGGAGCGGCTTGGAGTAGAACACCTCGAGGGCCTTGAGCCGGAACTCGAGCATCCACTCCGGCTCTTCCTTGTGGGCCGAAATCTGCCGTACGATTTCCTCGCTCAACCCCTTCTCGGCCTTGAAGACGGGCTTCTCTTCGGTGACGAAGTGGTACTTGTATTCGTCGAGTCCGAGATCGGTGACGGCATCGTTCTGCGGCATGTCGCGATCCTGTCTTGCGCCTGTGAATTCAATCGTGTCGGCGGGTCGTTCCGCCGATCATCATTCCGTTGTCGGGACTTCTCAGACCGAGGCCGTCGCCGGCTCGTGCAGCCAGTCGTATCCCATCTCCTCCAGCCGGTCTGCCAGCTCCGGTCCACCGGTGTGGGCAATCTGCCCCTTCAGCATCACGTGCACGTGGTCCGGCTTCAGGTAATTCAGGATCCGCTTGTAGTGCGTGATCAGGAGCACCCCCATCCCGCTGTCGGCATCGCGAATCGTGTTCACGCCCTCGGAGACGATCCGGAGCGCGTCGATGTCCAGGCCGCTGTCCGTCTCGTCCATCACGGCCATTCGCGGCTCGAGCATGGCCAGCTGCAGGATCTCGTTGCGCTTTTTCTCTCCGCCCGAGAAGCCGTCGTTCACGTACCGGGCTGCGAAGGCCGGATCGACCTTGAGCATCTCGAGTTTCTCCATCAGGCGCTTCTGAAACGCGAAGATGTCCATCTCCTCGTCCTCCTCCAGGCGCGCCGACATCGCGGTCCGAAGGAAGTTGGAGATCGAGACCCCGGGAATCTCGGCCGGATACTGGAATGCGAGAAACAACCCGGCCCGGCTGCGCTCGTCCGGCTCCATCTCGAGCACGCTCTCTCCGTCGAGGAGAATGTCGCCGCGCGTGACCTCGTAGCCTGGATGACCGGCGATGGCCTTGGCGAGCGTGCTCTTACCGGACCCGTTCGGTCCCATGAGCGCGTGCATCTCTCCGGGTCGGACGGCAAGGTCGACGCCACGCAGAATATCGGTGTCTTCACCTTCCACTCGGGCGTGGAGGTCGCGAATCTCTAGAAGATGGTCAGCCATCCCAGTGTGCTCCCGTGGCTTGATGTCAGTTATGAATCGTACGGGCCGGAGGGGTCGAGTCCTTCACCCGTCCGGCCCGCTGGCTACGTCTCAAGGCTCCAACGAATTCGACGGCAAGTTAATCCAGTTGAGAACGAGTTTCAAGTGGGATCTACCACAATGCGGCCGGGACGTTCCGTCTCCGTACGAGGTGTTGGAGCGTCGGACCGAGCGCTAGTTTCGGCGGCGACCATGAAGCGGGCTCGACCCGGAGCGGGGCGGCCCGGGAGAGGGAGGCGATGTACGCTGCGTTCTTTCGCCGGCATGGCGGACCGGAAGTGATGGAGACGGGCGAGGCTCCCGAGCCAGTGGCGGCCAGCGGAAGCGTGGTCGTTGAGGTTCGCGCGGCGGCGCTGAATCACCTCGATCTGTGGGTACGGAGGGGGCTTCCCGGCCTCGAGCTGGACCTTCCGCATATCGGCGGATCCGATGTCGCCGGCGTCATATCGGAAGTCGGTCCCGGGGTGGAGGGATGGAAGGTGGGCGACCGCGTCGCCCTCAACCCCTCGCTATGGTGCGGCGAGTGCGAGTGGTGCGTCCGTGGGGAGCATCCGCTGTGCGTCGAGTTCAAGATCCTCGGCGAGCACGTGCCCGGCGGGACCGCCGAAAGGGTACGGGTTGCCGCGCGCAATCTGTACCTAATTCCGGAGAGCCTGGACTTCCGGGTCGCCGCGGCCGCGCCGCTGGCCTACCAGACGGCCTGGCGTGCGCTCACCAACCGGGGAAGGCTCGCCGCGGGAGAGACCGTCCTGATCACCGGCGCTTCCGGGGGCGTGTCCACGGCGGCCATCCAGATCGCGCGGCTGATGGAAGCGCGTGTATTCGCCGTCACGAGTGGACCGGAGAACGCGCGCCGAGCTCGTGAAACGGGCGCGGAGATCGTCTTCGACCGCCTCGAAGGGCCTTTCTCGGACGGGGTGCGCGCGGAAACCGGGGGCCGGGGGGTCGATCTGGTGCTGGACAGCGTGGGCGAGGCCACGTGGGAGCAGTGCCTTCGCTCCCTGTCCCGCCTCGGCCGTCTCGTGACCTACGGGGCCACGACCGGGCCCCGCGGTGCCATCGAAATCCGGCACATGTTCTGGAAGCAGATCTCGGTCAGCGGATCCACGATGGGATCCAGGGCCGAATTCGAGGCCGTCATGGATCACGTTGCTGCCGGTAATCTCGCACCCGTGGTTGGAGAGGTACTGCCGCTGTCCTCCATTCGGGAAGCGCACCAGATGCTGGAGGACGGGCAGGTGTTCGGCAAACTGGTGCTCGAGCCATGAGCCGGCGCGGCCTCATCCCGGCTTTACTCGCTTTCCTCGGGGCTGCCGCATGCACTCCGGAGACCGACACATCTATTGCCATAACAACAGATTCGTTGTCGGCGCCAAGTATCGAATCTGATTCGGCTACGCCTGCACAAAGCGAACCAGCTATTGAAGATCCATTCCTGGTCTACGGGATGCCAGGTAACACTGATGCGCCAACAACTATCGTCACGGTCCCGGTAACCCTCGTCAACTCGAGTCGTGGCACCATCATCGTTGATGCGTCTGCGGGAGCCGGTAGCGTGGTGCTCGATACGGTGCCAGAGGAAGACTCGGTGCTCGTCCGCATCGAGACCCATGCGGACTCTGTTCAGCTGTCGACCAGAAGCGACCAGGGCCTTCCGGTCGGCTTCGTGACACTTCCCACCCGTGCGGGACCTCAAAGAGCGGCGTTTCAACGCTAGCTGTGGCCAATTGGCCACACGCTGCCACTGCAACGCCAACGGCATCGTTCCGTAACGTCATATCGCACAATGAGGTACACATTCCGTCGGTGTCTAGCACCGTTCTTGCTCCTTCCGTGCCCGACGAAGAGGCTTCCAAGTCCGTGGAAGGAAGGCGGAAGATGAAGCTCGGCAGTTCGCTGTTGTTCCTCGCGCTGACGGCGGGACTCGCGGTGGTCGCGCTTACGGGCGCGGGATTGGATCTCGAGTCGCCCGCTGAGACCACGATCGACGCAGACGCATGGTTCGTCTGAGTCGACGGGGGTCCGCGTGACCGACAAAGAAACCAGGCAGGCCCTCGCCGAGGCGATCAGTGCGGACGTCAGGACGAGGGTCGACTTGATCGCGGACCAGTTCATCCGTGCCGCGTTCGAGGCTGTGCCTCGCGGCGAAGTGTCGCGGGTACTGGACATCGCAGTAGCCGAGGTTTCCGCCGTCCTGGGCGAGGGAGTGGCGGCCCAGGCCCGGGAATGGGAAAAGCCGCCCTCTACTGAAGCCGACGAGCCCCTCTGACTGCCCCACACTCCACGACATCTTCGCTACAACGCCAGAGGACCTGCCCTTCCGCGAGCTCGTGTTGCGGCATACCCTGTATCGAGTGTAGAGTGTGGCTGAACACACGACGCCGCGTCGAAGGAGGCCCATATGCGCATGCAGGAGCTGGTTCGGGAGACCGGTATTCCACGCACGGCGATTCACCACTATCAGCGCGAGGGCCTGCTCCCGCCGGCGACCAAGACGGCCCCCAACGCTGCGCTGTACGGACCGGAGCACGTCGAGAGGCTGAAGCTCATACGCGCTCTTCGTGGAGACGAGCTCGGGCCCCTGCCGATGAGCACAGTCCGGCGCGTCCTGGAGATGGTGGATGGAGGGGTGGAACCGGAAGTGGCCGCGACCCTATGCTCTCTTCCCGTCGGTACCGCCCAGTCCGCAGGCCGGAAGGGGCGCCGGGGCAGTCCCTCTCTTTCCGAGGTGGCACGGGATGCGGAACTCAGCCTGTCCACCGCCCGGCGACTTCAGGAAGCCGGACTTCTCGTGGGGCGGCCGGGGCCGGGTGGTTCGACGGTGTACGATGAGGCGGACGCCACCGCCGCCAGGATCGTCGCGGACATTCTTTCGAACGAAGCGATCAAACTGGAAGATCTCGATCCGATCGGTGAGCTCGTCGGTGAGCTGGTCCGCTACGAGAAGGTCCTGACCACGCTGGCCACGGCCCGATCCGAGCCCGAGGAGGCCGCGGAGCGGAGGCGGTCCATGTTCCGGGGACTGAACGCACTCCACACCTACCTTTTCGCTCGTCTCGTGGCGGAGCCGGACGCCGGTTGAGGTGAAACCTCCAGGCGTTCAGCTACGTCAGGTGCAGGGTCGAAGGAAGCCCGGCGCACCGATCGAGGTTCGGCCGACAGCTTCCGGAAAACCAGACAGAACAGGATCCTGATCATGCGGATTCGCGCAAACATAGGGGTAGCCGCGCTGCTGGTGTTGGTGGGAGCGGGCGAGTTGTTGGGTCAGGAGGCGATGCGTCAGGTGACGCTGGAAGAGGCGTTGGGGATAGCGGAGCGGAACAACCCGAGCCTGGAGCAGTTTGCGTCGAACGTGGACATCGCGGGCTACCAGG
>CAJIAC010000129.1_pt1 | contig 32665 bp, 23 predicted proteins | sample 9198961 | NCBI WGS metagenome assembly CAJIAC01 (sample SAMEA7708276, study PRJEB35096) | sediment metagenome | biome: marine neritic benthic zone biome [ENVO:01000025]; feature: sediment [ENVO:00002007]; material: shallow marine sediment [ENVO:03000034] sea grass bed [ENVO_01000059] ... | reverse complement strand
GGTGGCTGAAGGCGGCACACAGGACGACCAGGTCCCGCACCGGAGTCTCGACGTCGTACTCGATCACAACGTCGAAGCCAGCGTCGAACGGGACCACGGAGACAGCGCGACCATCCGGTGCGACGGTTTGGACGGACCGGAAGACGACGTCCTGCTCCTCGTCCACCGTGGCGTCGTCGGGTCGCGTCCAGACGCCCTCCGCCGCCGAAGCCGAGGTCAGGTACTCCGCAACCACTTCATCCGGCCGCCCTTCCTTCACGATCCGACCGTGATCCAGGAGCATCGCCCGGCCGCAGAGTTGTGTGATCGCACCCATGTTGTGGCTGACCAGAATGATCGTGCGGCCGTGCTTGGCCACCTCGCCCATCTTGCCGAGGCACTTCGCCTGAAAGGAGGCGTCGCCGACCGCGAGTACTTCGTCCACGATCAGAATCTCGGGCTCCAGGTGCGCGGCCACGGCAAATGCCAGGCGAAGCGACATTCCGCTCGAATAGTGCTTTACCGGAGTATCGATGAACCTCTCGATCTCCGAGAAATCCACGATCTCGTCGAACTTCCGGTCGATCTCCCGCCGAGTCATGCCGAGAATCGCGCCGTTGAGGTACACGTTCTCTCGACCGGTCAACTCCGGGTGAAACCCGGTGCCGACCTCCAGCAGACAACCCACCCGGCCGCGGATCTCGGCCCACCCGACGGTAGGCTCGGTGATTCTGGAGAGCACCTTCAGCAAAGTGCTCTTGCCTGCACCGTTGTTACCGATGAAGCCGACGACTTCACCCTGTGTCACCGAAAACGAGATGTCCTCGAGCGCCCAGATGGTCTCGTCGAGCTCCGCCGCCCCGGTGGCCTGGCCGGACAGCAGCTTGCGCGCCCTCCGAAACGGAGTGGACAGGGTCTGGGATACCGTGTCGCGCAGCGTCCTGTACTTCGGGTCTTTCCGGGCTCCGATGTGGTACAGTTTGCCAAGCGACTCGACCTGGATGACTGTTTCGCTCATAGGGCCATCTCAAATGACGTCTGCAAAGGTCTTTTCCATCCTGCGGAAGTAGAACAAACCTCCGACGAAAATGGCCGTCGCCGTGAGAGCTGATACGGCCAGCATCGGTCCCGGACGCGTGTCGCTGCCGAGAAGCGCCCAGCGGAATCCCTCCACCACCCCGACCATCGGATTGATCGCGTAGAGGGTCCGGAGCGTATCATTCGTGATCAAGCTGCTCGAGTAGGCAATGGGGGTCGCGAACATCCAGAACTGCGTCAGGAAGGGTATCGTGTACCTGACGTCTCGAAACTGCACGTTCAGGGCCGACAACCAGAGCCCGACGCCAAGGCTGGTGATCAGGACCAGGAGCACCAGGCCGGGCAGCCACAGAATGTTCGCCGTCGGCACGTAGCCGTACACGGCCAGCATTCCTATGAGGACCAGGAATGCCAGTATGAAGTCCACCAGTCCGGACAGGACGCTGGCCACCGGAACCACCAACCGCGGGAAGTACACCTTCTTGAGCAGGTTCGAGCTGCCCACCAGGCTGTTCGAGGATTGAGCCAGGCCGAAGGCGAAGAGGGTCCACGGCACCATGGCCGTGAAGTTCCAGATCGCGTATGGCTCTCCGTCGGACTCTATGCCGGCCAAGTATCCGAAGAAGATCGTGAAGACTACCATCGTCATGAAAGGCTGGATGATGGCCCACGCCGCCCCCAGCACGGTCTGCTTGTACCTGACCTTGATGTCCCGCCACGTCAGGAAGTAGAGCAGTTCCCGGTATTCCCACAACTCGCGCAGCTTCAGGTTGACCCAGCCGCGGGACGGCTCGATCCGAAGGACCTCAGGGAGCGCCGCCTCGGCCGAGGAGGCCGACCCTCCCGAGCTCTGCAGGGAAGCCTTCATGGCAGCGCGAAGACCGATGTATTGGGCTCGCCGGCGTCCGCCATCTCGCGTGCCTCCGCTACCTGCTTCGAGACCCAGTCGTAGGTGAGCCTCATCCCTTCGCGGAGCGAGATCCCCGGCTCCCAGCCGAGATAGGACTGGATCAGCGTGTTGTCGCTGTTGCGGCCGTTGACACCCTTTGGCTTGGTGAGATCGTAGCTGCGCTCCAGATTCACGCCGGCGATCTCCTCTATGATGTCGATCAGGCCGTTCACGCTCACCAGCTCGTTGCTGCCCAGATTGATCGGCTCTCTGATGTCACTGTGCATGATCATCTGCGTGCCGCGGACACAGTCGTCGATGTACATGAAGCTCCGCGTCTGCTCACCAGTACCCCAGACGTCCATGGTGTGGCGGCCGCTCATGACGGCCTCAGCCACCTTTCGTGACAGCGCCGCTGGAGCCTTCTCGCGGCCTCCGTCGTAGGTTCCGAGAGGGCCGTAGACATTGTGATAGCGAGCTACACGCGTCTCGAGTCCGAAGTCCTCCATGAAGTGCCTGCACATCCTCTCGCTGAAGAGCTTCTCCCACCCGTAGCCGTCTTCGGCCATGGCCGGATACGCGTCCTCTTCCCTCAGCGCCTCGACGTCGTAGGACTCCTGCTTCCCCGCCGCGTAGACGCACGCCGACGATGAGTAGAAGTAGCGCGAGACGCTCAGGTCCCGGGCCGCCATCAGCAGGTGGGTATTGATGAGGACGCTGAGCATGCAGAGCGCCTTGTTGTTCTCGATGAACCCCATCCCGCCCATGTCGGCGGCGAGATTGTAGACCTGGTCGATCCCCTCGAGCGAGGCGTAGCAGTTCTCCCGGATCGTTAGATCGGCCCTCCGGTTGTCGGCATTCGGGTGGAGCTGGAACCAGACGTCAACGGGCTTCTTGTCGACCGCGCGCACGTCGAAACCCTGACGAAGGAGATCCGCCACCAGATGCCCGCCTATGAAGCCACCGGCCCCGCACACCACGACGCTGGTGCCGCCGGCCTTTCCGCCATTCTCTTTCATCGCTCGTCTTCCTTTCTTGCATCTGCCGACCGCAGACTCCACGGGTGGCAGTAAATGTTCGGACCTTCAGTGAACTGCCGTGCCGGCCGTCGCTGACTCCGCGATCCGGTCCACGAAGTACGGGGCCAGAGCGGGTGCACAGGTAAACGCGGGCGAAACCGCGTTGAGAACGTGGAGAGACTTCTCGTCCTCTTCGACAATGAAGTCCATTTCGAGGCGCCGCGTGCGCCGATTCACCAGTTGGGCGCGTACGCCTGTGCGCCCCCAGGTCCAGCCCTCAGGCTTCTCGGCATGCGCGAGGAGGAGCGAAGCAGAAGCGACGAGGTCCTTCCTGCGCAGCCTCCCGATTCCCTCGCGGGCCAGGCGGCCAAAGCCGATCCGGTCACTCGCGAGCACGCGAAGCTCGGTGCTGAGAGTCTGCGCCATCTCGACAGCGTCGAAGCGCTCCATCCCCGAATAGTGCTCGCGCCAGAGCGCAGGTGTGGCGGTGGGACCGATCTTGGTCCGTCCGCCCAGGCTCTTCGTGAAGTGCACGCCGAGAAACGGATAATCGAGACGCGGGACCGGATACACGTGAACGTTGAGCCTTGACTCCGGTCGATCGGTGACCAGGTAGCGCCCCCTGAACGGCAGGATTCGATAGTCCCGCGCCAGGTCGTGCTGGTGAGCGATCCGGTCGGCATGCAGCCCGGCCGCGTTCACCAGATAGCCGACATGCAACGTTCGCCTGTCCGTCACCACACCCCCAGCCCCATCCGACTGCAGGAATCTCTCGCCTGTGGCGACCGAGACACCACCTCGCCTGGCATCTTCCGCCAGGCTCCTGATCACCTCTCGCGAGTCGACCGTGGCGGTCGAGGGACTGAACAGTGCACGTTTCACCGTCCTTGCACGGGGCTCGATCTCACGCGCCTCGGATTCCGTCACCTGCTGCAGCTCCACCCCGTTCATGAGGCCGCGCCGAAGGAGCTCCTCAAGCTGAGCGAGCTCACTATCCTGCTGCGCCACGACGAGCTTTCCGCACCGGTCGATGGCGAGGCTCCTGGACTCGCAGTATTCGGTCAGGAGCCTGCAACCCTCGCGCGTGAACCGCGCCTTCAGGCTGTCGGCCGTGTAGTAGAAGCCGGCGTGGAGCACTCCGCTGTTCCTACCGCTGGCATGCATCCCACACCGGGGCTCCTTTTCAAGAAGGACGACGGAGCAGTCCGGAAAACGTCGACGAAGCTCGATCGCGATCGTGAGGCCTACGATCCCGCCTCCGATCACGAGGAAGTCGGCGGTCGAATCCGGATTCACCGCCCACCCGCGCCGGTGGGTTCGCCGACGAGCTCCCGAGACAGCTCGAGACGAACGGCCTGCCCGATAGAGTTCATCCCAACCTGAAGGATCACTTTCCCGGACCGGGCTTCGATCACGCGGCCCCGAACGCCCGCGAATGGCCCCGCCCTCACGTTCACCTCTTCACCCCGCTCGAGCATGCGCTGGACTTCGACAGGAGACCCGGTCACAGCGATGGCGGCCACGAACTTCCTTACATTCTCGATCTCGTCGGCGGTGATCGGCGCAGGCCTGCCGGCCGAGGAGACGATCGAGGCAACGCCGGGAATCCGCAGGGCCGTGGTGAACTCCGTCGGCGCGAGTCGCGCGAAGAGGTAGCCCGGAAAGAGAGGCCATTCGACTTGCTTCGTCCTGTCGTGCCAGCGGCTCTCCCTGGTCACCAGGGGGACGTAGGCCTCGACCGACCGCTCCTCCAGGCCGCGCGCCACCTTTCTCTCATGACGCGCCCGCGTGTGAAGGGCGAACCACTCTCGGCCATCCGGTCCTGGTTTCATGCGTACCTGGCTGAAGGGTGCACTCCGTGCCCGTAAGTAACAGACGTCGAGTTCCCGGGGCTGCATGCCCGACTCAACCTGTCGCCTATTCTCGTTCGCGTGGCTCGTCCCAACCTGCGGCGAGCCTTTGGCGCCAACGGCTCGGACCTACCGTGAGTCGCCGACATATTCCCCAAGCGAAAAGGCAAGAAGCGATCCCGCCGCGTGCTACACCGTTAAGTACTTTTTACGTATGGACTTCAACCGCATTTGTCCGGGGTGCAACACCCCTGTGTTGCGTCGCCGCAACACTCGATCATCAACATAGCGAGGCGACGTCCCGAAGTCCCGACCTAGAGCCTGCGGAAGGGGAGAACCAGTGTGAACACGGTTCCCTCACCCCGCCGTGTGCCGACCTGCAGTCGCCCTTCCGCCGCCTTGACCAGTCGAGCACAGATGGAGAGCCCCAGACCATGCGTCCAACCCCGGGTCTCTCCTGGAAGCCGACCGGCCACCGCGGAGTCGATCAGCGACCTCAGGTGGGCTTCATCCGTGTCGATGCGATCGTCCGAGATCTCGAATCGAAGATCTCCGCCAGACGTCTCATCTACGCGGAGGGAAACTCTGCCGCCCTCGTCTACCGCCTGCACCGCGTTCGAGACCAGGTTCAGCAGCACCCGGCTCAGCAGCTGCGGGTCGCCACTGCGGAGCCCTTCCGTCTGGATGTCGACGTGCAGGGTCACTCCGCGCAGGTCGACGATCGGACCTAGAAGATTCCGCACATCTCCCAGCGCTGACTCTACGGAGAACGAGCTCTCCGCCACCCGGATGTACTCCCTGGAGTCGAGCCGGGCGAAGTCGATGAGATCGTTGATGAGGCCGACCAGAGTGACCGCCGCCGTATACAGGATTCCGACCTGCCGCCCCTGAACCTCGTTCAGTGGCCCACTGCGCTCTGCCCGGAGCGCATCCGCCAGAAAGAGAATCGAGTTGAGCGGTGACCGGATGTCGTGCGACACGTCCTCCAGCATGCGGCGGTGGGCCGCGGCCGTTCGCGTCTCGGCCGCCAGAGCGGCGTCGAGGAGGGCCCGGTCCAGGGCGGCATGGTACTCGGGGGACGCCGACTCTCCGGGTGCCCGGCGGAAGGTCTCGGCGACGGCCCACGCCTCCTCGGCTCCCAGCCCGTGGTACCAGGGCTCGGAGTCGGGAGCGGCTATGACGGCCTCCGCCTGTGGCCGGCCGGGACGCGGCAGCTCGCGCGCGAGGTTGGCACCGGCCGACTTGAACCGCTCGGGAAGCCGGGCAACCAGCCCATCCGGATCGAACGGCGCCGGAGGGCCGGGTGCGGAGTCATCCGCGCCGGCGGATTCGCCTGTCCAGGAGTGAGCGCCATCCCCCATGAGAGTCACGAGGCGAAGGCCTCACGGGCCAGCCTGTGCTTGTCCATAAGGCGATAGAGAGTCGTCCGGTCGATCCCGGCCTGGCGAGCGGACTCGGACATGTTTCCGCCGGTACGGGCGATCAGGTTCGCCAGGTACTCCCGCTCGAAGCGGTCCACCAGCGTCTGCTTCGCGTCGTGGAACGGCATGCGGAGGTCGATGGCCGGTCCAAGGCCGCTCGCGCTCGCCATCTCGGGCGATTGCTCCAGAATGCTCAGCCGCTCGGCCGGGATTTCCTCGTCCGGGTCCGAAAGCACGACGAGGTTCTCGATGACGTTCTGGAGCTCCCGGACGTTTCCGGGCCACGGATAGTGAATCAGGGCGTCCAGGGTCTCGGCGGCGAGACGCGGTGGCTCGTCGCCCGGAAGCTGGTGCCTCTTCCAGAAATGATCCACGAAGTGGCGGATCAGGACGGGGATGTCCTCCGGCCGGTCACGAAGCGAGGGCAGGTGGATCGGCACGACACGGAGACGGAAGTAGAGGTCGTGCCGGAGAACTCCCTCCTTCAGGGCTTCTTCCGGTTCGCGGTTGGTCGCCGATATGAAGCGCACATCGACCACGGCGTCGTCCTTCTCGCTCCCGACGCGCCGGAGGACCCCGTCCTGGAGTACGCGCAGGAGCTTCGCCTGAATCGGCAGGGGCATTTCCGCGAGCTCGTCGAGGAAGAATGTTCCCTGGTCCGCCACCTCGAGAAGACCCGCCTTGTCGCGAATTGCCCCCGTGAAAGCGCCGCGCTTGTGGCCGAACATCTCGGATTCGAGGAGCTCGCCCGGCAGGGCGGCGCAGTTCACGGCCACGAAGGCTTTGCGGGATCGACGACTCTCGCGGTGGATGTACTGCGCGAACAGCTCCTTCCCGGTCCCGCTCTCGCCGGTGATGAACACGGATGCACCGGTCGGAGCGACCTTGAGTGCCTTGGCCACAGCCTCACGCATCGAAGCCGACACGCCAAGGATGGTGGTCCCCCGCTCGACCAGGAGACCCTCGCGCTGCGAAGGTTGCGCCACCTTCTGCGATCTGAGCAGCGTGAACGAGGCCCGGCCGATGAGAACGAGCAGCTGCGTGGCCGTGAACGGCTTGGGCAGGTAGTCCCATGCTCCGGCCTGGATCGCGCGTACCCCGTCCTCCGTCGTCGCGTGGCCTGTCATCACGATCGCCAGGCAGTCGGGATTGCGCTTGCGAAGCTCGGCCAGAATGTCCAGTCCGTGAACCTGCGGCATGTTCTGGTCGATGAGGACGATCTCGTACGTCTCGCCTTTCAGCCTGCGCAGTGCCTCCTCGCCCCGCCGCTCCACGTGACAGTCGTAGCCCTCCCCGGAGAGGACCGTTTCGCAGCTCTCGAGAATGCTGGGCTCATCGTCGACGACGAGGATGCGAATGGCGGCCCTGTCTTCGGGGGCCACCAGTACTCTCTCGGCGTCGTCTGAGATGGGCTCACGCAGGTCGATGTTGTCATCCATGAATCGATCATCCCTGGTTGTTAGCACACGTGCGCCACCGTGGTGGTTCACGTGTCGTGCCGGCGCCACGGCCGGTCGCGCTGTGGAGATCAAGAACTGGACCGGGAGAGGGGAGGATCACCGCGTAGAACAAGGACATCCGGGAATGTTGAGGATTCGCGACACATCGGCGGGCGGACGCACCGGAACCGGGGCCTGGCGGGGGTCGCTTCCCGTCGCATTCCGCAACGGGATCGGCCAAATCACACTACCTGGAATCCTATTCGCAGAGCGCCGCCGAGGGGTACCGAGGGCGTCAGGCAGCCTCCGAAGTCAGGCCCTGAAGGGTGATCTCGGCGATCCTTCTCGCCGCGTGTCCATCCCAAAGCGCGGGTCGATTCGGACGATGAGGCGCCTCGATTCGTTCTATGATCGCGTCCACGAGATCATCCGAGTCGAGGTTCAGTACGAGGTTCGTCCCCTGGCGCACGGTGATTCTGCGCACGATGGAGTGGTCCAGCGTGACGCAGGGAACGCCGAGGAGCGTAGTGGAATCCTGAATCTCGCTCGCGTCCGTGACCACGGCCGCCGCATCCTGTACCAACCCCAGTAGCTCGGCGTACGTGGTGGATTCCACCACGGTCAGCGGAGCCAGCAGGCGTTCCAGCTGATGTCGATGGACGTTCTCGGCGATCTCGGGCTCCATCACGAGAATCGTGGCTCGACCCGTAGCGAGCGCAACGGAGTCGAGCGACGCGAGTATCTTCTCCAGGCGCTCCGCGTCGACGACGTTGCGTCGTTGGCGCAGGAGGACGAGCACAAAGGAGCCCCGCTCCAGCCCCATCACCGAAGACAGGGCCAGGTGGGAGGCCCTCTCGCGGAGCCGCATGAGGGAATCGGCCACCACGTTCCCCACGACGTGAATCCGGTTTCCGGAAATTCCCTCCTGGAGCAGGTTTGACTCGGCCTCGGGGCCGGCCGTGAACAGGGTGTCCGACAGCCGGTCCGTAAGGAGCCGATTGACCTCTTCAGGCGCGGAAGCGTCCCCCGTCCTCAGGCCCGCCTCGAGATGCGCGGTCGCAATTCCGTTCTTTCTGCCCACGATGGCTGCTGCGAGAGCGGCATCGACGTCGCCCACCGCGAAGATCCAGTCCGGCTTCGTCCGGGAGACGATCGGCTCCAGGGCGATCAGAGATCGACCGGTCAGCAGGGCGGACGAGCCTCCTCCCATTCCGAGCACGTGATCGGGTTCGGGCAGGTCCAGCTCCGACAGGAATGACTCCTCTGGCGCGTAATCCGACCTGCGCCCCGCGTACACGAGGACCTGCTCCTCGGCCCCCTGGGCGCGCAGCGCCCGATAGACCGGAGAGATCCGGAAGAAGCCAGACCGCGAGCCGATGACGTGGAGTACGTTCACGATCCCGTCCTCACTCCACCGTTACGCTCTTGGCGAGGTTGCGCGGTCGATCCACGTCGCAGCCGCGGAGGACCCCGATGTGATAGGCGAGGAGCTGCAGTGGGATGCTGCAGATGACGCCTTGCAGGCTGTCCTCGGTGCTCGGAACGATGAACACCTCATCTGCGAGTTCCGCCAGGCCGTTCGGTTCGGTAGTGATCGCGATCAGGACTCCGCCGCGTGCTTTCACCTCGCGCATGTTGGACAGAACCTTGGGATATACTGCGTCCCTCGGCGCGACCACGACGACCGGCATGTCCTCGTCGATGAGAGCGATCGGACCGTGCTTCATCTCCGCCGCGGAGAAGCCCTCCGCGTGCACGTAGCTGATCTCTTTCAGCTTCAGAGCACCTTCGAGGGACACCGGGAAGCTGTAGCCCCGCCCGAGGTAGAGGTAGTTGGAGTGTCCCAGGTCCACTAGACGGCGGGCCATGGCTTCGATCTCGCCCGCACGGTCGAGGATCTTCCGTACCTTTTCCGGGAGCGTCTGCAGTTCGCGCAGGACACGATCCGCCACTTCGGGGGCGAGTCCGCGCTGGCGTCCCAGGTAGAGGGAGAAGAGGGACAGTGCGGCCACCTGCGAGGTAAACGCCTTTGTCGAGGCCACGCCGATCTCGGGCCCCGCGTGGAGGTAGATCCCGGCGTCTGTGGCACGCGCCACCGAACTGCCCACCACGTTGACGATTCCGAGCGTGGTGGCGCCCTTCTCCTTGGCCAGGGAGAGGGCGGCCAGCGTGTCCGCAGTCTCGCCCGATTGCGAGATCCCCACCACCACGGTTCCTGGTTCCAGCACAGGGTTTCGGTATCTCCACTCCGAGGCGTATTCCACATCCGCCTGGACTCGGGCGTATTCCTCCACCATGAATTTCCCTATGAGACCCGCATGCCAGGAGGTCCCGCAGGCCGTGAAGACGACGCGGTTGGTCTCACCGAGAACGGACGCCACTTCGGACAGGCCCCCGAGCTTGACGACTGGCGTCGACCGCTGGATCCGGCCCCGAAGAGTCGCCGCCAGGCTCGACGGCTGCTCGTGGATCTCCTTCAGCATGAAGTGCGCGTGTCCACCTTTTTCGGCGGATTCCAGGTCCCAGTCAAGCTCCTCCACGGGTTTGGCGATCCGCGACAGCGCATCGATCGAGAGAATGTCCGCTCCGGAGGAGTCAAGGACCGCGAGCTCCCCGTCGTCCAGGTAGACCACCCGTCGCGTATAGGGCAGGAGAGCCGCCGCGTCGGAAGCCGCGAAGATCTTTCCGTTGCCGAGGCCCACGAGGAGCGGGGAGCCGCGACGCGCACAAACGATCCGGCCGGGCTCGCGAGCCGACATGACCGCGAGGCCGTACGTCCCCTCCACCATCGCCAGCGCACGGGCCACACTCAGGTGAAGCGGAGGAAGCCAATGTTCTTCGATCAGGTGAGCCAGGACCTCGGTGTCCGTATCGGACTTGAAGCTGTGTCCGCGCCGGATCAACTCTGCCCTGAGAATGTCGGCGTTCTCGATGATTCCGTTGTGACAGACCGCGATCTCGCCGGAGCAGTCGGCGTGCGGGTGGGCGTTGGCTACCGTCGGCTCTCCGTGCGTGGCCCAGCGGGTGTGAGCGATGCCCGACTCGCCGTCGACCGGATCTTCATCCAGAAGGTCGCCGAGGGCGGCCAGCCGGCCTGCGGCTCGCCGCATCTCGAGACCCACTCCGTTCTGCACCGCCAGGCCCGCCGAATCGTAACCACGGTACTCGAGGCGCGTGAGGGCCTCGAGAAGGATGGGGCTCGCCGGCTCCGCGCCGGCGTACGCGACGATTCCGCACATGGACTGCGATCCTCCTCGTTTGAGCACCCGCGTCGAGCGGGGGGCGGAACCATCCGCCCAGCGAGGAAGGCAAGTACAAGACACGGGCCAGACCGGACCCGCGCAGGCCGACACCCGGGAGTCGACGCGTAATCCTATAAATGAAAGCCAGTTACGGGTGATGAGAATCCACAGGCAGCCAACCGATGCGGACGCGTCACGGTGCCCCTGTTGCGGTCCTGCAACAGGCGGGCGGTCCGGAGACGCGGTAGTTGTTCGGCGGTCAGGGGGTCAGGGGCCACACCAGGGGGATCAGCGCCACACAGACGATCGCCAGCAGAATCTGAAGCGGCACCCCGACGCGCGTGAAGTCGGTGAACCGGTAACCGCCGGGACCGTATACGATGAGGTTCGTCTGATAGATGGGCGTAGACATCGAAAGAGCGGCCCCGACCGTCACGCCGATCACGAACGGCCTGGGGTCGAGTCCGAGCCCGCTCGCAGCCGACACGGCCACCGGGAACATGATCGCCACGGAGGCTGCGTTGGCCACGAGGGCGTTGAGGATCAAGGCCCCGACGATCAGGGCGGCCAGGACTCCTACCGGACCGAAGCTGGCTCCCGCACCCTCGACGCCGTGGGCGAGGATCCCGGCCGCCCCGCTCGACTCCAGAGCCACGGCAATCCCGAGTGCCGAACCGATCGTGAGAAGAACGGACCAGTCGATCGATCTCTTCGCCTCTCCCAGTCGCAGGCAGCCAGTGATGACCATAGCCATCGCCGCACCGATGGCGCTCACGACGATGGGAACCACGTCGAAAGCGGCCAGGGCCACCATGGCGCCCAGTATGAGCACCGCAACCATGGCCCGGCTCCGCCGCGGCGCAACGCTGTCTCCAACCCGGCTCACGAGATAGAAGTCCGGAGAGTCGCGGAAGGCGCGGGAGAAGGCTTGTGCCGCCTCGATGAGGAGCGTGTCGCCCGGCCTGAGCACGATGTCGCCGATGCGCCCTTCGATGCGCTCCCCACGCCTGTGCACGGCCAGCACGGCCGCGTTGTAACGCCCCCGAAACGCCGCGTCGCGTATGCTCGAGCCCACGAGCGGCGACCCTGGCGAGACCACTGCTTCGTGCAGCTCCCAGCTGCTGGTGTCGGGCGGGCGGTCCGACGTCGTGGGCGTGAGGCCGTCGAACTTGCGAAGGTCCACGATGCTCTCGACCACGCCGGCGAACGTCAGGAGGTCGCCCGAGAGTAATCTCACATCCGGCCCGACCGGGGAGATGATCCCTGTCGGCCGCTCGACACGGACCAGGAAGAGCCCCGGGAGGTGGCGCAGCCCCGCCTCTTCGATGGTCCGGCCGATCAGGGGAGAGGGATCCGTGAGCCGGAGCTCGACCAGGTACCTGCGAACGGCTTCCCCGACGGTCCGCACGGGGATCCGGTCCGGCAGGAGCCGCGGCGCCACCCTCGACAGGTACGCAATACCCAGAATCGCGCACGGCACGCCGATCGCCGACAGCTCGAAAAACCCGAGTCCCGGCATCCCGGCCCGCTGCAGCAGACCGTGGCTGACGAGGTTCGTCGAGGTTCCGATCAGCGTACAGATGCCGCCCAGGATGGAGGCATAGGAGAGGGGAATCAGGAGGCGCGACGGAGAGACCTGATTTCGCTTGGCCCAGGAGGTGACCGTCGGTACGCCCATGGCGACTACCGGCGTGTTCGCCAGAAACGCCGACAGCACCGCCGAGGAGGACGTGAGCCGAAGCAGCGCCCGTCCCAGGCGACCGCCGCTCCCGAGGATCGCCCGAGAGGCGCTCTCCAGGACTCCGGTTGACCGTATCGCGGCCGCGACGATGAACAGCGCTCCCACGGTGGCCACGGCCGGGTTGCCGAATCCGGCGAGGCCATCCTCCGGCGTGACCACCCCGGCAGCCATGAAGACCACCAGGGCTGCGAAGAGCATCACGTCGGGAGGTGCCACGTCCTTGACGATCAGCAGGATCGCAAGGGCGATCACCGATAGTGTGAAGATCGCTGCCGGCGTCACCGGCACCTCCGCTCTAAGGGGCTGGCGCTACCCCCGCGACTGATACGATTTCATCAGTATGGCCGCGATTTCCGGACGCGTGAACTCCTCTGGCGGTGACTCGCCTCGGGAGAGCATCTCGCGGACCTTGGTACCGGAAAGGAACACCCGCTCCTCCAGCGACGCCGGAGACGTCTTCGCGGTGGCCATCTGCTTCGTGCGCAGGCAGTAGAAAGAGTGCTCGAACTTCATCGGCTCGATGCCGAGCGCGTCCAGGTCGATCTCGTCGAATATCTTCTGCGCGTCGTACGTCCCGTAGTAGTCTCCCACTCCGGCGTGGTCCCGTCCAACGATGAAATGAGAGCAACCGTAGTTTCGGCGCATGATAGAGTGGAAGATGGCCTCGCGCGGTCCGGCATAGCGCATGGCCGCGGGCAGCACGGAGAGCATCACCCGGTCGACCGGGTAGTACCCATCCAGCAGAACGTGATAGCACTCCATGCGAACGCCGGCCGGAATGTCGTCGGACTTGGTCTCTCCCACGAGCGGGTGGACAAGCAATCCGTCCACCGTCTCCAGCGCGCACTTCTGGATGTACTCGTGCGCCCGGTGGATCGGGTTCCGAGTCTGGAACGCCACCACCGTCTCCCAGCCCCGGTCCGCGAACCCTGCCCGAGTCTCTGACGGCTTCAAGTTCTCTACCGGGAAGCCCGTGATGTCCTTTTCGTATACGTAGCGAATCGCGCCTCCGACGCACTTGTCTCCCATCCGGTACATCGCCGCGACGCCCGGGTGCGCATCGTCCGTGGTCCGGAACACGTTCTCCGCCTCTCGAGCCCGCTCCCGATCGTACACCTCGGCCACATCGATCACGGCCGCCAGTTCCCCGTCGGGAGCATACAACGCCGCTTGTTCGCCGATGGACAGCGCCGCGGCCTCCTCGTCGGTCGCCGGCAGAACCACGGGTATGGACCACGGAAGTCCATTCGGCAGCCGCATGCGCTCGACGACGGACTCGTACTCGTCACGCCCCATGAACCCGTCGAGCGGGGAGAGACCGCCGACGGCGATCAGGTAGAGATCGCTGAGCGTCCACTGCGATAACTGCAGGCGGGGCATGTCGGCGGCCGCGCGGCGCAGCGATTCGGCCTCTTCGGCGCCGGCGACGCGGTCGATCAGTACTCCGCCGTACGGTTGTATCGTCATCTTGGGTTTCTCTCTCGGTGGCCATGGGGGATCGTCGAAGACTGTGTGCCTATCGCCATCCTGTTCAAGCGATGTAACCGTTCGCGACCAGGTACCTCAACACCTGCTCCACACACTCGTCGAGGGAGTGAACCGCCGTGTCGACGGTCAGGTCGGCGGCGGTCGGCTCCTCGTAGGGCGCGCTGATCCCCGTGAACTCCGGGATTTCGCCCGCGCGGGCCTTCTTGTACAGCCCCTTCGGATCGCGCTCTTCGCACACGTCGAGCGGCGCGTAGACGAAGATCTCCACGAAGTCGTCGGTCCGCGCTGCCGTCTCGCGGATCCGGTCCCGGTCCGCCCGGTAGGGAGAGATGAAGGCCGTGAGCGCGAACGTGCCGGAATCCGCAAACAGTTTCGCGACCTCTCCGATTCGCCTGATGTTCTCCGTGCGATCCTCCGGCGAAAAGCCCAGATCGCCGTTCAGTCCGTGCCTCACGTTGTCCCCGTCCAGGACGTAGGAATTGAGTCCCAGATCATGAAGCCGGTGATCGAGCGCGTTGGCGAGCGTGCTCTTTCCGCTGCCCGAGAGCCCGGTGAACCACAGGATGGCGCCGCGGTGCCCCAGTCGACCTTCACGCTCCTCGCGAGAGACATGACCTTCGTGCCAGTGAACGTTGGTGGACTTGTGTGTCATTATATCTTTCGTCTTCTTGTCGTTGATTCTATCGAGTGCTCCGCCCGACAACCGCAACTTCGGACGGCTAGAGTATCCCGGCCGACTCGCGGCGCACCAGAGGCAGGGCGCCGGCCCAGCTCGACGGATGGCCCGCGAGTATGCCTCCCGGCTGCTTCGGATCCGCCTTTCCATAAGCCAGCGGCTGCCCTCCACAATCCGTCACCTCACCGCCCGCTCCACGCAGCATGGCTTCCGGGGCACACGTGTCCCACTCCTTCAGATATGGAACCGGATGCACGTACAGGTCCGCTTCCCCTGTGGCTATACGAGCACATTTCACGCCAACCGATCCCGATGGAACGATATCCACGGAGGGAAGCGCCGCTTCGATCCGGGCAAGCCGTTCGTCGGGATGAGAGCGCGAGCGCACCAGCCGTGTTCGCCCGTCGGCCGGTCGGCTGACGTGCAGGGACCGCAGGGGGCCGATACTCACGGCGAACCCCGCCTCTGCGGCCGCGTTGCACTCAGCCACCCACGCGCCGCCATCCGCAACGCCCAGGTAGAGACGCCGGGAGCCCGGAACGTACACGGCTCCGAGAACAGCCCGGCCGCGGTGGGCCAGACCCACCATGCAGGCGAACTCGTCGATCCCGTCGATGAACTCGCGCGTGCCGTCCAGGGGATCGACCACCCACAGCCGACCGCCGGCGCCGGCTCGCGAAGGCGGAGCAGATTCTTCGCTGAGCACGGCATCCGCGGGGCAGCGAGAGCAGATGACGGCCAGGACGGCATCGTTCGAGGCGTGATCCGCCTCCGTCACCGGATCCCCGGGGCTCTTCTCCTCGGTCTTGAGAGAGTCCGAACGGTAGAATACGAGTGTGGCCATCCCCCCGCGTACGGCAGCCTCGGCGGCGAGGCGGAGGTCTGCCTGATGTGCTGCGGGAAGGGCCTGGTCCACGTCGTCTGGGAAACGCACCGCCCCCGAGAATCCGGGGGCCGCGGCATGTCCGGGCTCTTCAGCCCCGGAACTGTCGTGCATCATGAGGTCGAAGACGCGTCCGCGATGCGGATACCTCCGCCAGCGTCGCATGCCTCTCGGTACGCCGCTTGCGCGGCGGCGATTCCGGAAAGGCTGACGATCCGCCCGACCATGGGAGCGACATGTCGCGACTCATCGTCTGCCCCGGTCTCGAAGCGATCGGTCAGCTCGACGATGCCTGCGCTCAGAGGGGTCAGCCCGGTGGAGATGGTCTCAGCCGCCGCCACTTCGGTGAGCCTTCGGACCATCGATGTCACCCCGGCGGCATCGGTCCCGAAGGCCACGATTCCCAACTCGGTGTCGCCCACCCAACCGCACACGTCCGACTCCCGCACCGTTCCGGCGCAGAGGCTGGCGGCCTGACGGCGAACGCCGTCGAGCAACTCCGCATCGGGTGCGCGAGTCGGGCCGACGACGGCACAACTCAACGCGCCCCCGTACCGGCGAGCCGCACCCCCGAGGACCCGGAGCATCCGCATCATACCAGCCAGGTTGAGCAGCCCGGTGGATACGTCTGACAGGGAGCCCTCCTCCGCCGCCTCGATCAGCAGTTTGATGTCCAGGAGGCGCCGCAGCTTTGCGACCACGAGGTTGGAGCGGACGGGCTCCTTGATGATGTCCCAGGCTCCGGCGCGCATGGCAGCCGCTTGCTCCTGCTCGTGCCAGAAGTTGGGCGAGTACACCAGAATGGGAACGCTGGGCTTGAGTACGCCGGCCCCCAGCGAGGCGGCCAGGTCACTCACGTCCATGTCCGGGAGACCCTCGTCGATGATCACCATGTCGGGGCTCATCTGAGACCCGTCCCGAAGTGCGACCCGCGCCGAGCGTACGCGCGTAAACTGGAATCCTTCGGGCTCAAGCACCGCCTGAAGCGCCGAAGCGAACCAGTCGTGCGCACTCACCAGCATCACGGTGATTGAGTCCACTCGGGGTAGTCGGGGGCCGTTTGCCATGCGCCTGGTGCTCCTGAGTGCCTGGAATGGGACGAAGTGAACGGCTCACTTCCGTCCGCTACTCGTTCTCGTCGTCCGTCTCGAGCGACTTCTCCCGCTCGAACATCACGGGCAGCGTCTTCAACATGATCAACAGATCGAACCAGAGCGACCGGCGCCGCACGTACTCGATGTCGAAGTCGACCTTTTCCCTGACATCGTCCACCGTCTGGTCCGCTCCGCGGTTGACCTGCGCCCAGCCCGTGATTCCCGGCCGGACACGATTGCGCAAGCGATATCCGTCGATCTCCTTCTGCAGCTCCAACACGAAGTTGGGACGCTCGGGTCGTGGACCTACGACCGCCATATCTCCCTTGAGCACGTTCCAGAACTGCGGGATCTCGTCCATGCGGGTCGCACGCAGGAAGCTTCCGACGCGCGTCGCGCGGTCGTCGTTCTTGCGCGCCCACACCGGACCGGAGTCGAGCTCCGCGTCGATCCTCATTGTGCGGAACTTGTAGATCATGAATGGCCGTCCCCCCAGGTCGTTGACCCGGCGGCCCGTCCGATCGCGGACGTCCAGGCGGCCCCGACGATCGAGCCCGATCCTCAGCTGCCGGTAGATGACGGGACCGGGACTGTCCAGACGCACCAGCAGCCCAATGACGACGATCACCGGCAGAAGGATGATGAGTGCTACGGTGGCAACCAGGAAGTTAGCCGCCCGCAGCAGGAACTCCTCGATGCGGCCCACGGCTCGCGGCGCTGGAGCTTCTGGCTCCAGACGCGGCCCCTTGGGCCCGTCCAGGCGGACGAAGCGGCGTCTGGCCGCTCCTCCCTGTCGCAGGCGCATAGCGGCGACGCCGCCGAGGTCGTTGACCTGGTCATCTGTGCTCATGGCACGCTCGTTCTCGGGGTGATCGTAGTACGCCCCCGTTCGAGCATCTGTCGTGCCAGTCCGATAGATTCTATTCAACTTCTGCATTTACAACATCTTAGGTTGTTTCGCCGATGGAGTCCAGACCGATGGGTATTGCGCCATCACCACACATCGGGCGGGTTAAGGCAGTCCCAGACCCAACCGTTAGCTACTCCAGGCCGTAGTCTCGGATCTTGTAGAGAAGAGCCCGATAGCTGAGGTCCAGGAGCTCGGCCGCCCGCGTCCTGTTACCCCCCGTTACCTCCAGCGCGCGACCGATCAGGTGCTTCTCCAACTCCCACGTTCGCTTCTTCACGGACAACTCGTCGCTGGACAGGTTGCCGCCTGCCGCCTTGACGGATGTCTTCGGGTCTCGGATGGTCATGGGCAGGTCATCCATGCCAATCTGCTCACCCTCGGTCAGCACCATGGCCCTTTCCACCACGTTCTCCAGCTCCCGGATGTTGCCTGGCCAGGAGTAGGCGGTGAGCGCCTTTACCGCCTCCGGCTCGAACCCGGCCACGCTGAGGCCCAGGCTCTCGTTGTACAGGTTGAGGAAGTGCTGCAGAAGCACAGGAACATCGTCGACCCGGTGACGCAGAGGGGGAAGGTGGACGCGGACCACGTTGATCCGGTAATACAGGTCGGAGCGGAACTCGCCCTCCTGGACGTCGGCCTCGAGGTCGCGAGCCGTCGCCGCCAGGATGCGAACGTCGAGAGCGCGGGCCTTTGACTCCCCTACCCGTCGAATCTCGCCCTCCTGCAGGGCGCGCAGGAGCTTGACCTGCAGCGTCTGCGGAAGCTCGCCAATCTCGTCGAGGAGAAGCGTCCCGCCCTGCGCCTCCTCGAACAGTCCGGCACGGTCCCGTGAAGCGCCGGTGAATGAACCCTTCACGTGCCCGAACAACTCTGACTCCAGGAGGTTCTCAGGGATCGCGCCGCAGTTGACCGGCACGAAGGGACCGTCGGCTCGCCCGGATGATTGGTGGATCAGGCGGGCCACCAATTCCTTCCCTGTCCCACTCTCTCCCGTGATCAGGACCGTCGTCGGGTGCTTCGCCACCCGTTCGGCCAGTTCCACGGCCGCCGTCATTCCGGAGCTCGCGACGACGATTTCACCGCGGCGCTTCTCGGCCCGCACCTCTTTCCTGAGACGCTTGATTTCGCGGTCCTTAGAGCCGTGCTCCTCGGCGATCCTGACGCGAAGCAGAAGAGCCTCGGGAGAGAACGGCTTGTCGATATAGTCGTAGGCTCCCTTCCGGATCGCCTCCACCGCCAGGTCCTGGCTGCCGTAGGCGGTCATGACGATGGTTCGCGCACCCCCGCCCGCTTCCCGGTGGCGATCCAGAAACTCCAGGCCGTCCACGCCAGGCATCCGAACGTCAGTCAGGATGAGGTCCGGGACCCACTCCGCGGCACGGGCAAGCGCTTCCTCGCCGTCCGAAGCGGTCGCGACCTCGTACCCTTCGTTCTCGAGGATCAGCGACGCCGTGCGCCTCAGACCCGAGTCATCGTCCACCACCAGGATCTTCATGCTTCCGGCTCCATCGTCACAGGCAGGAGTATGCGAAACGTCTTGCCCTCGTCTCCGGCGGGGATCGCCTCGATCGTACCGCCGATGTTTTCGATCAGTCGGGCCGACACGGCCAGGCCCAGGCCCGTGCCCAGGCCGGGCGCCTTCGTGGTGAAGAACGGGTCGAAGACGCGCAACACGTCCTCGGACTGTATCCCGGGTCCGCTGTCCATGAATAGAATCTCCACCGCGGCATCGCCTTCCGACAACTGTCGGGCGGGCCCCGGGTCGAGAGCCTGGTCCAATCGTCGGAGGTGCGAGTAGTCGATCCCGTGCGGGTCCTCGCGGCGGCTCCTCGCCACCCCCCAGCGGTCACGGGCCGTTACGACCATGGATCTGGTGTGGATCCGGATCCACTGCGGTCCCGGTGCGTCGGCGGTGGCGTCCACCGCGTTGAGCAGGAGATTCACGAGTACCTGCTCAAGCTGAAACGGGTCGGCGCTTACGCGCGCCCCTCCCTCGGAAAGATGGACGTCCAGTTCGACGTCCTTCAACGATCCCTGCAACTGCATGAGCTCGACCGCCTGCCGCACCGACTCCGAAACGCTCACATCTCTCGTGGCTGCGGCCTTGGGACGGCCGTAATCCAGGAGGCCGCGAACGATCGCGTCGATCCGGCCCGCCTCATGCCCGATTCCGCCAAGCCATTCCGCGTCGCCTTCAACGCTACGCCGCCCCAGCTCCACGTACCCCAGGATCGCGCCGAGCGGGTTTCCGATCTCGTGAGCGATACCGGACGCCAGTCTGCCAATGGACGCCATCTTGTCCGCCCGGGCCAGACTGGTGCGGGCAGCCGAAAGGTCCCGGTTCGTCAACTCCAGAGACCTGACGTTCTCAGCCAGCAGTTGCTGGTTGTTGATGAGCCGGGCGGCCATCTCGTTCACCGCGCTAGAGAGGCGGTCGATCTCGGCCGTATCGGACCTCGGCAGACGATGCTCTTCGAACCCGGCCGCGATCCGCTCCGCTCCGTCCACCATGCGTGCGACGGGGCGCGCAACCAGGACGCGAAGGCGGTAGTCCGCCACGAGTCCGAGCAGTACGAGGTCGATGGCGATGGCCGCGACCAGTGCGCCGTAGAGATAATCGGACGGCAGCGACAGGCGCTCCCACACGAAGACGACCACGGCCAACGAGAAGAGGGCCAGGAACAGCAGAATGAGGAGGCCGCCGATAAGGCGGACGCGGAGCGACAGGACCCGGGATTCCGGCTGGTGGCCGGACGCCGGGTCCGCAGCAGGAGTCACGGGTGTGCGAGCCATGCAGCCATAGTAGTGCGGGCCGGAGACCGGACGCTATGCCTGAACGTCGGATGTCGAACGCGCGTAGAAGGAGGCGAACCCGGTTGCCACCTGTGGCATCCCCACCATGTTTCGTTGCGAGCGAGCCACAGATTCGGGCCATGCCAACCGGCGTGGATAACTTTGTAACTGCACTTCCATCAATATTTTGACGCGAGTCGTCGCACGGGACCCCTACTTGCTACACACTCTGGCCGTCGGATCGCATTCGCCCTCTGGCGGGCGGACGCACGATCATTCATCGCAGGAAGCGAGGGGAAATGAGAAACCACTGGAGGTCAGCCGCCGGTTTGATTCTGGCGGTCGCGGTTCTGGGAGCCTGTAACGGCGAAGTTCCGACCGACCCGAACGATGCCGGGGGCGCGATCGGCGTCCTGGCGGCGGCAGAGGAGAGTTGCACCACCGCTGACTTCAGCGGCTTCGGGCATGGTGATGCGGTGAACGCGCTGACGGTATTCGGAGAGGCGATCACCGTTACCACCACTTCTTTCAATGCCGCTGGAACTGCGGGAGCAGGAACGAACCAGGCCCGAGGATTCGACGGGCAAACGACGCACCCCGAGGACCTCGATCTCTACTTCAATGACGACGGACTCGGTTACTGTAACGGCTGCGCCACTCAGGACCGGTTCATCATCGTTGAAGACCCGGGCGGTTTCGCGGCGCAGGGAGATAGCCGATATGGAGGTACGATCTCCCTGACGGGCTTCGGCGCCATCGAGGGTGACGTCTATCTCAAGACCGTGACCTTCGTGGACTTCGACAAGGCGCAGGACCCGAACGAACCAGAGAGTCGGGTGGAGGTGGACGGCACCACGGTCGCGGCTGCGCCCGAGACGGGTGACGGTGGCGTCGCCGTCGACTACGCGGTGGACAAGGAGATCATCGCCGATGAGGTGGCGCTGGTTCTCGCTTACATGTCCTCCGGCGCATTCGACGACCTCGTGTTCTGTAAGGACGAGCCGGACCAGGGAGGTGGCCAGGGATGCACGCCGGGCTATTGGAAGCAGTCGCAGCACTTCGGTGACTGGACCAACTACGACCCGTCCGACTCGTTCGGAGGCGTATTCGATCTGCCCGACTCGCTGGAGCGCCCCGAGCACAATGTCAGTCCGGCCGGCCTCACGCTGCTCGACGGCGTCAAGCTTCGGGGAGGAAAGGTCAATGCGCTGATTCGGCATGCGGTGGCCGCACTGCTCAACGCTGCCAACCCGAATGTGGACTACGACTACACGGAGCAGCAGGTCATCGACAAGTTCAATGCCGCGATCGCCGGCTCGGCTGGGGACATTGAAGACCAGAAGAACGACTTCGCGCGCCTGAACGAGCAGGGCTGCCCGCTTTGATTCACTGACCGCACTGCGGCGGACCCAGCGGTCCGCCTCGTTTCCTGCAAGACCGGCCCGGACCTCGTGTCCGGGCCGGTTTTCTTGGTACTTAGTAAATTTGCGCTTATGAGTGATTAAAGCCGCAATAATACAACATATCATGTACTATAAGGTACAGTGGAACACATATTGCTGTGTCTTAGGTTGTGCACTTGACGTTTGGATGGAAGTGGTCTAGCGTAGGCCTCGATCGAAGGATTCGCATTCGCACACTGGACCATTCCGGAGGAGCCGATGACGCCTGACACGATGTTCGCCGCCCCGACTCAGCACGAGGAGGCCGCCCGGTTCGCCACGTACGGCGAGCAGCTCGGAAACTCGCCGGACCCTGCCGGCATCCTTGAAATGTGCCGGGCGCTGAACGTTCGCTTCCTCCGCCTGACGTTCACGGACATCCTCGGTCACACCAAGAACGTGGAGGTCCCGGGCAGTCAGTTTCAGAAGGCCCTGGACGGCGAGATCCTGTTCGACGGTTCCTCCATCAAGGGCTTCGTGCGGATCGAGGAGAGCGACATGCTCCTCAAGCCAGACCTGGGCACGTTCCGCGTCTTCCCGTGGGGAAATCCCGAGGCGCGGGTCGCGCGCCTGATCTGCGATGTCCACAACCCGGATGGAACGCCCTTCGCAGGTGACCCCCGCCTGTGCCTGCGCAGGGTAGTGGACCGGGCAGCGGCGCTCGGTTTCCGCGCGTATACGGGGGTCGAGGCCGAATTCTTTCTGTTCCTCAGAGATGAGACGGGGCGCGCCACGACGATGACCCACGATGCGGCCGGCTATTTCGACCTCACGCCGGTGGACCTGGGCGAGAAGGCGCGCAGGATGATCGTAAACGACCTGGAGGCCATCGGCTTCGAGGTCGAGGCGGCCCACCACGAAGTGGCTCCCGGACAGCACGAGATCGACTTCAAGTACGAGGAGGCGCTCCGCACAGCCGACGACCTGACGACGTTCAGGTTCATCGTCCGAAACGCAGCTCTCGCGCACAACCTGCACGCCACCTTCATGCCCAAGCCGATCTTCGGACAGAACGGATCCGGCATGCACACGCACCAGTCCCTGTTCCGGGACGGAGAGAACATCTTTTTCGACGCAGACGCCGAGTACCAGATCTCCGACCCGATGCGGCACTACATAGGGGGACTCAAGGCCCACGCTAAAGCCATCGCCGCGATCACGAACCCGCTGGTCAATAGCTACAAGCGCCTCGTGCCCGGGTACGAAGCGCCGGTCGACATCGCGTGGTCCCAGCGGAATCGATCGCCCATGATCCGGGTGCCGGACCGGCGGGGAATAGGGACACGCGTGGAATTCCGCATGCCCGACCCGGCCTGCAATCCGTACCTGGCACTCGCGGTTCAGATCGCGGCCGGTCTAGACGGGTTGGAGCGCGAGATCGACCCTGGCCCGCCGATCGACACGAACGTGTGGGAGTTGAGTGCCGAGGAGCGGGCCCGGTACCAGATGGAGAGCCTCCCTGCGAATCTGGGCGAGGCCATCGTCGAGATGGAGTCCGACGACTTGATTCGAGAGACGCTGGGAACTCACCTGTTCGACAACTACGTGGCCGCGAAGAAGCAGGAATGGGGGGAGTACATCGCGCAGGTCACCGTGTGGGAGCAGGAGCGGTACCTGACCACGTACTAGCCGAGGACTGAGCGCAGGCCGGGGCGAGCCGCAGGGCCCGCTCCGGCCTGCCGGTTACTCTACGGTACGGCCCGCGCTCCACTGACCGCACTGGTCCGTGATGGCCTGTACGGCAACCATGAGCGCTGCCAGCCCCAGTTCCTCCGACGCCTTCAGCTCGCCGACCAGGTCTCGTATGCGCGCCAGCCCCTCCGTGCAGCGCTCGCGGAACGCGCTCATGGAGGATTCGTCGGCTCCATCCGGGCCGCTCTCGCGCAGGAGATGTCGTACGATCGCGCGACGCGCGGACTCGAGCTCGATCGTCAGTCTGCGGGCCGCTCGTTGCTCCCAGAGGTCGGCGCCCGGAAGATCTGCCAGCCGGTCCTGAAGCCACGGGAAGTCGATGTCCGACGAGATGCCGAAGTAGACCTCACCAACGAGCCGGGCCCCGATTCCCGTCTCTCGCGAAAGACTCGCCACGGGAAGCAGGCCGTCCAGGAACTCCAGGCAAACCAGACTCCAGGCCAGGTCCCTGTTCATTCCGTCCGCCATCCGCAGCGTCAGTCGGTCGCCGACCTGCGTCCGCTTGGGCTCCGGAAGCAGCTCGCCGAGATCGTTACTGAGCGTCGCGACGGGCTCTCCGTACCAGGCGACGAGCTTGTCCACGGACAGGTTGAGATCCGCGTTCGCCAGGATCCAGCGAGTTGATCGACCCAGCGACTCCGCCGCGGCGATAAGCCACTGGGACTGCACTCCCGCACTGACTTCGTGATCCAGGGCCTGCAAGCCTTCGATCAGCGCTTCCGCATCGGACACCCGGTAGGCCACGTACCAGGCCTTGGCGACCTCGGCTCCGCGCCGGTGGGCCTCCCCCATGATCTGTATCAGCCCCGCGGCTCCCATCGTGTCGACCAGCCGGTTAGTCAGTTCGGTGGACGCGATGTTCGGCCTCAAGCGATGTTCGGTCAGCGGAGCGTCACCGACTCGCTCGACCACCTCGGGGGCGAAGTACTGTCTGACGAGATCCATCATCGCCGGGTCGGCGAGCAGATCGGAGTCAGCCAGGCACCGCTTCATGTGCATCTTGGCGTACGCAAGAAGCACCGACAGCTCCGGGCGTGTGAGGCATGCCACTCCCGCATCCTGTCGCTCGACCAGGCTTTCGCCGCTCGGCAGGTGCTCGAGCGTGCGGTTCAGCAGCCCGGCTCGCTCGAGGGAAACGAGAGCGTCCACGAACGCTACCGGATTTCTTCCCGCCCTGTGTTGGTCGAGGCTGACCGCGAGGCTCTGGGTGTAGCTGTTCCTGAGAACGGCGGCTCCGACTTCGTCCTCAACCGCCGCGAGGAGAGTGTCGCGCTCGGTCTCATCCATCACGCCTGCGGAGACGCATTGACCCAGCAGGATCTTTAGATTCACCTCGTGGTCCGAGGTGTCGACTCCCGCCGAGTTGTCGAGCGCATCCGTATTCAGGCGGCCCGCGCGCAGCGCATACTCGATGCGGCCGCGCTGCGTCAATCCCAAGTTGCCACCCTCGCCCACCACCCGGGTCCGGAGGTCGCTGGCGGCAATGCGCACCAGATCGTTGCCCGGATCGGAAACTTCGGCATCTGTCTCCGAGTCAGCCCGCACATACGTCCCGATACCTCCGTTCCACAGGAGCTCCACGGGTGCGGACAGAATCGCGCGAACGAGGGCCTCGCCGTTCAACGAGGTGTCTTCGATCCCAAGAGCCGAGCGGGCCTCGACGCTGAGATGTATCTGCTTGTCGCCACGACCCCAGACGCCTCCGCCTTCACTGATCAGCTCAGAAGCGTAATCCGTCCACGAAGACCCCGGAAGCTCGAACAGGCGCTGGCGCTCCCGCCAGCTGGCCTCGGAATCGGGGTCGGGATCGATGAAGATGTTGCGGTGGTCGAACGCGGCGAGAAGCCGGGTTTTCCGGCTCAGCAGCATTCCGTTCCCGAAGACGTCACCGCTCATATCGCCGATCCCGACCGCAGTGAACTCCTCCTCCTGGATATTCTTGCCCATCTCCCGGAAATGGCGCTTCACGCACTCCCAGGCACCCCGGGCCGTGATGCCCATCTTCTTGTGGTCGTACCCCTTCGATCCTCCGGACGCGAACGCGTCTCCCATCCAGAATCCGTACTTCGCAGACAGCGCGTTGGCCGTGTCCGAGAGCGCGGCCGTGCCCTTGTCCGCGGCCACCACCAGGTAAGGGTCCTCCCCGTCACGGATTACACATTCGGCCGGGTGCACGACCTCCCCATCCCGCAGGTTGTCGGTGATGTCGAGGAGGCCTCCGACGAAGTCGCGGTAGCTGGTAACACCCGCTTCCCTCAACAGGGCCCGATCCTCGGGCGGACGGCTCACCACGAAGGCGCCCTTCGCGCCCTGGGGAACGATCACCGCGTTCTTGACCTGCTGCGTCTTCACGAGACCGAGCACCTCGACCCGGAAGTCCTCCAACCGGTCACTCCAGCGCAGTCCTCCCCGGGCTACGTCTCCCATCCGCAGGTGCGCTCCCTCGGTGCGCGCACTGTTCACCCAGATTTCATGTCTCGGCCGCGGATCGGGCATGGCCTCGATCTGGCGGCAGTCGAACTTGAGCGCGATCGGAGCTTCCGGGTGCGCGCGACGGCGGGCCTGGAAGTAGTTCGTCCGGGTGGTACAGTCGATCAGGTTGAGGAGGCGGCGAAGTGTGCGGTCGTCGTCGATACCCTCGACCTGTTTCAGCGTATCCTGAAAAGCGTCCCGCAGGGCGATCCCGGCCATCACCCGATCGCCGATGAGCGAGGGGTCGAACTGCACCTCGAAGATCTCCCACAGGAGCCTGGCGGCCCTCGGGTACGCTACGATGGGTCGGCGCAGCCCGAGGCGGCTCGAGACCGCTCCTATGCGGAACGCGTAGGCTCCGTAGGCTTTCAGCAGGGAGACCTGGCGCCACGTGAGGCCCGCGGAGAGAATCAGCCGGTTGATGTACAGGTTTTCGGCCCAGCCGGCCTGCACCGCTCGGAGAGCCTCCTCGACCCGCGGCTCGGCGGTTGCCCGGTCCACGTTCCACTCGGCCGGTACGTCCACGAGAAAGCCGTGAATCGTCAGCGGCTGGCCGCCGTCCTCGAGGGCCACGTCGTGCACCTCGGCACGGATCACCCGAAAGCCGAAGTTCTCCAGCACCGGCATGACGTCGCTAAGGTCGTGACTCTCTCCGCGGTCGAAGGCGGTCAGCCAGTAGCGATGATCCTCGGGCGGATCCAGGTCCAGAAGGGTCACCCGACTCTTCCCGGAGGAGCGCACGTCTTCGAGCACCTCGATGTCGCGGACGGCCGTTCGCGCCGGAGTGGTGGCCACGTATTCCGAGGAGAAAGCCGAGCCATACCGTTGGACGAGCTCCGCGGCCGGCTGCGGCCCGACCGTTTCCTCGAGCGCCGCGCGGACCTTCTCCCCCCAGGAGCGGATCGTCTCCCGCACCTGTTCCCTGAGATCCGACAGATCCACTTCCGTCACGGCGTCGGGCGCGGCCGCCACGTGGAAGTGAAGCCGGGCCTGCGCCCCCTCGCCCAGCGCCAGGTGGTAGTTGAGGATCTGGCCCCCGTAGGCCTCGACGATCAGGTCCTGCACCCGTTGTCGGACTTCGGCTGAGAAACGGTTCCGGGGCATCACCACCATGAGAGTTGCGCCCCGGCCCAGCGGATCGGGGCGGCCCAGCAGCAGGACCTCTCCGCTGGCGTGCGTCTCGAGCAGGGCATCGATCACGGGCAACAGCTCCCCGACGGGAGCCACGAACAGGTCCTCCTTCGGCAGGCTGTTGAACAGACGCACGATCAGGCCATGATCGTGCGTTCCGGTCTCGACCTGCTCCTCCTCGAGGATCTCGGCCAGCTTTCTCCTGAGTATGGGGGTGGCGGACGCGTCCTTAGTGAAGGCCTTGGCCGTGAACAGGCCGAGGAATCGGCGTTCCCCGAGCACCGTCCCGTCTGGCGCCAGCCTCTTGATGCTGACGTCGTCCATGCGCGCCCGCCGGTGCACCGGAGACAGCGCATTGGTCTTGGACACCATCAGCAACGGACCGCCCAGGACACGCGCCGTCAGCTCGGGCGGAAGGTCCTCCACGGGGACAGCGTCGTAGACCTTCGAGCTGAGCTCGTCGGACAGGATTCCGCAGGAGGAGCCTCTCAGGAGCTGGACCTCCCTTCCCTCCATCTCCGCTGGCCTGATCTCGTATTCGCGGAAACCGAGGAAGACGAAGTTCCCGTCACGCAGCCACTCGAGGAACTCCTGTACCTCAGCCAGTTCTGGGCTCCTCCACTCGAGCGCCTCCTTCAGGCCCTCCAGGTCGCGCCCGATCTCATGCGCCTTGCCCATCATGCTCTCGAAGCCGCCCGTCGCCAGCTGAACCTGACCGAGTCGGCGTGCTACTTCGGAGGCCAGACCGGTATCGTCGTCCGGCTCCAACCCCTCGAACAGGATCATGGTGGCCGACGTGCGTGTCCCGGGTCCGACCCGGTCTCCTATCGCCACCACCCGCCCTGCCAGATCTCTGGACAGCGACAGGATGGGGTGGAGGAGCGCGATGATGGAGTACCCCTCGGCGGTCAGCATCTCCTGCAGCGTCTCGACGATGAACGCGCAATCGGACATCACCGTGAACAGCACGGCCCTGTGTGGCCGATCTGGCAGGCGAGTCAGACGCACCCCAATCCGCCCGGGCTCCGTGTCCTCGAGGAGCCGGAACAGGGTGGCGGCCTGCGCGGACACCAGACCCGGCTCCGCCTCCTCCAGTCGGTCGGCGGGCGCGCGCGAAAGGAGCCTGCGCCCGAACTGTCCCAGCAACTCCGGATCGTGATCCGGTAGCCTGGTTCCCAACGCCTCGATCACGTCGGCTACGCGATCTTCCATCGCTCGTTCGTGCTCCATGGTGCGTGCGTCTTGTGTGCGGCCCCCTCTCCACGAGAGCCGCTCCAATCCGACCGGGTCCCGTTGCCGGGCCGGAAGCGAGGGACAATACTGCTGCCGTGCCGCACCGGCGAGTGGCCGGTGCGAAGACCGCCGGACTACAGGTGAACGGACCGCATGATCAAGGGCATCGGCATAGACCACGTCCGCATCGAGAGGGTGCGCGAACTCCTCGAGCGCTATCCGGATCGTGCCCGGGGCAGGCTGTTCACCGACGCCGAAAGGCGTGCGTGCGAGGGAAGGAAGCGGCCGGACGAGTGCTACGCGGCTCGCTTCGCTGCGAAGGAGGCATTCGCGAAGGCATTGGGTACGGGCCTGCGGCACGGAATGCGCTGGAGTCATATCGAAATCGAGACGGACGCCAGTGGGCGACCTCGCTTAACGCTGCACGATGCGGCCTTATCGGCCTTCCAACAGGCCGGCGGGGTGTCGGCGCACCTCAGCTTCACGCACGAGGCGGGAACGGCGGCGGCCATCGTGATCATCGAGGGCCCCTGAACAGGTCGCAACAAACGACGAGATCCCAAGGAGGTCGCGATGCGAGTGAGCATCGAATACTGCGGTGTTTGAAACTACGGACCTCGAGCCGCCAGTCTGGCGGCCAGCCTGAAGGAGCAGTATCCGGACATGACCGTCGACCTGGTTCGGTCGGGAGGCGGTGTGTTCGAGGTGGAGCTGGACGGAGAGCTCATCTACTCGAAGAGAGCCACCGGACGTCACTGCACCGAAACGGAGGTCCTCGCGCTCATCGACCGCTGACCCGGGTGCACGCCGTCAGCTCCCGGTGAACGATCGGGGCGGGTATCGCATCCAGAGCCATACGAACAGGGCGAGCGAAGCGTAGGCAGTCACGGAGTCCCCCGTGAGAAGGGTGCCCACGATTCCCACCAGGGCCTGGCTTTCGGCCAGGGCCCACACCAGGATCGCCGCCGTGCGGGCCTGGTCGGGCGTCGAGCCGCGCCCCGCCATCCGGCCTCGGATGACGCCGGCGCCGAGGGTCGCCACCGCGGCGAAGCCCAGCCAGATCACTCGCATCACGTTGGGCTCGACGGAGCCGCCTACCGGGTCCAGCACGAACAGAACGATCGCGGCGAACAGGAATACGCCCAGAGCCATAGCGGCGTAGATCGCGCCCAGGGCTCCGGGAGCTTCGGGTTGCGAGCGTGGCATGAGTCCTCCTGGAGGGCGGCACCGGCGGCGCCGGAACGTGGAACGTTCTGGGGCTCGCCGTGTTTCAGTAGATGAAACGACCCCCAGAGCCACGGTGCCTACCTTGGATCCTATCCCCGCAGTCGATCCGTGGCCGAGGGGGTCGTTCCAACTGCCCCGCAGATCGGGCCGCTGAGAATAGGAGAGCGCTGCGGGACGCGCAAATCGCTCAGTCCGCGGCCCGGCCGTATCGGTCCTCGAGCCGGACCACGTCATCCAGCTCGGGCGTTGATACCTCGAGCAGCACGCTGTCCTCCAGCGCTTCCATGCGGTGGACCGTCCCCGGGACAATCTCGACCGCCGTCCCCGGCAGCCAGGACACCACGTCGTCATCGAGGGTAAGTCGAATCTCCCCGCTGAGCAGGTATAACGTCTCGTGCTTCACGCGGTGCTTCTGCAGGGACAGCAGGTGCCCCCGCGTAACCTCGAGCACCTTGCCGGCGTAGCGCTCGTTGTGGGCGTACCAGATTTCGCGGCCCCACGGTTTGTCGACGATCTTCGGCTCTGTCGGCTCGCTCGCCACTATTTCGCCACCCTGTCCGGGTTCAGTTTGCAGTTCGAATCGCGCCCAATATACCGGCGGAGAGGGGTTCGACAACTCGATCTCACCGGTAGTCGTGGCTGCGTACGGTTCCGAGGTCGCCCTTCAGATTCAAACTTTCGGCCCGACGCGCCAGCACGTTCACCACACCCTTCTCGTTTTCCACGACCCCTTCCAGCAGGAGCAGCGGAGCCCGCAGGGTGTCACCCATCCTCTCTCTCACGTCGGGCATGACCACGAAATTCGCGAACCCCGTCTCGTCCTCCAGGGTCACGAACATGACCCCCTTGGCCGTCCCGGGCCTCTGACGACAGATCGCCAATCCTGCAGCTCGGACCCGATCGCCGCTCGTACGCGACCGCAGACCCTCCGCTGTCAGCACACCCTCACGCTCGAGTGCCGGTCTCAAGAACTCCATTGGATGCCCCTCCGGTGACAGACCGACACACCGATAATCCGCCGCCACCCTTTCAAGGGTAGACATTTCCCGGACCGGCTGCGAGGACTCGTGCGCTCGCCTGGCGAGCGGTCCCGCATCTCCCCGGGCCTGTCGAAGAAGCTCCCACAGGGCCTGCCGACGACCGGGCCATAGCGTCTCGAATGCGCCCGCTTCGGCCAAGACGCGAAGATCCGGGGGTCCGAGGCCACTCCTTCGCACCACGTCCTCCACGCTTCGGAACGGCCCCTCGTCTCGAGCCGATTGGAGTTTCTCCCGGGCTTTCGGACCGAGGCCGTGCACGAGCCGAAGCCCGATTCGAAGGGCGGGAGCGTGGCTCCGTGACGACTCCGGACCTGAAGTCGCCGGCACGAGGGAATGCGCTGCTTCCAGAGTGGAATTCCACTCGGAGTGCGCCAGGTCGACCGGACGCACCTCCACCCCGTGCCGCCGTGCATCGTTGATGATCGTCGCCGGCGAGTAGAAACCCATGGGCTGTGCGTTCAGCAAAGCTGCGTAGAACTCCGGTGCGTAATAGCACTTCAGATACGATGAAGCGTAGACGAGAAGCGCGAAGCTGGCAGAATGACTCTCCGGAAAGCCGTAGTTCGCGAAGGCCGTAAGGTGCTTGAGAATCTGGGCCGCCACGTCCGGAGACACGCCGTTCTGCCTGAGCCCCTCCACCAGGTCCTTTTCGACTTCCTGCATCTTCCGATGCGAGCGCTTGAATCCCATGGCCCGGCGCATGTTGTCCGCCTGCCCCGGGGTGAAGCCGGCCAGCGTGATGGCCACTTTCATCCCCTGTTCCTGGAACAGCGGAACGCCGAGTGTTCGCTTCAACAGGGGCTCGAGACGAGGGTCCAGGTAGGTGACCGGCTCCTCTCCGTTTCGCCTCCTCAGGTACGGGTGCACCATGTCTCCCTGGATCGGGCCCGGACGAATGAGTGCCACTTCGACCACCAGGTCGTAGAAGCAGCGGGGACGCACGCGAGGAAGCGTGTTCATCTGGGCCCGGGACTCGATCTGGAAGACCCCGACCGTGTCCGCTGCGCAGATCATGTCGTACACCACCGGATCGTCGGGAGGCAGGCGCGCCAGGTCGATCGTCACCCCCCGGGTGCGCCGGATGGTGTGAATGGCATCGCCCAGCAGGGTCAGCATTCCGAGCCCCAGAAGGTCGAACTTGATGAACCCGGGAAGATCGAGGTCGTCCTTGTCCCACTGGATCACCGTGCGATCGGCCATGGAGGCCCGCTCCACGGGAACGATCTCACCGATCGGTCGATCCGAGATTACGAACCCGCCCACGTGTATCGATCGATGGCGGGGAAGATCTTCCAGACCGGCCACGGTCCGGACTACGGCCGCGGTCCGGACATCGGAAGGATCGAGACCGGCGCGAACGGCGCCACCTTCCGCGAGCCGACGGGCCGCCTCACCGGCTCCGGCGCGATCCACTTCCAGGGAAAGACGATCACCCTGCGCCGGAGAAAGACCCAGGGCTCGGGCGGCATCCCGCGCCGCCATCTTGCCCCGGTACGTGATGGATTCGCACACCATGGCAGCGTGGCGCCGACCGTACTTCTGGTACACGTACTGGAGAACTTCTTCCCGTTCTCGATGTGCGATGTCCAGGTCGATGTCGGGGGGCTCGTGGCGCGACTCCGAGAGGAAACGCTCGAACAGCAGGTCCAGCCCGATGGGGTCCACAGCCGTGATGCCCAGACAGTAGCAGACCGCCGAATTCGCCGCCGACCCTCTGCCCTGCACCAGGATTCCACGACGATTCGCGAATCGGACGATGTCCCACATGATCAGGAAGTAGTCGGCCAGGTCGAGTCGACCGATGATCGCGAGCTCGTGATCGATCTGTCGTTCGTGGCGGGCGTCCATCCGGTCGCCGTATCTCTCACGCGCCCCCTGTTCCACGAGCCCCCTGAGGAACGCATTCCGATCGCCCCCCCCGGGTACGTCGAAACGAGGAAGCCGAGGCTTCAGGTCGGTCATGTGG
>CAJIAC010000097.1_pt1 | contig 33169 bp, 34 predicted proteins | sample 9198961 | NCBI WGS metagenome assembly CAJIAC01 (sample SAMEA7708276, study PRJEB35096) | sediment metagenome | biome: marine neritic benthic zone biome [ENVO:01000025]; feature: sediment [ENVO:00002007]; material: shallow marine sediment [ENVO:03000034] sea grass bed [ENVO_01000059] ... | reverse complement strand
CCCTCGCGAGCCGCGTCCACGGCCTCGATGTCTCCGCTTACCACCACCTGTCCGGGCGCGTTGTAGTTCGCCGGAACCACGATCCCCTCGCTGACCGCGTCACACACCGCGCGCACGGCTTCGGCCTCCAAGCCGATCATTGCCGCCATGGTACCCGGCCGAATCGTTCCCGCACGGCCCATGAGCTCGCCTCTGCGGCGAACCAGGCGCAGCGCGTCGTCGAACTCCAGTGCGCCGGCCGCCAGGTACGCGGAGAACTCCCCGAGGGAGTGCCCGGCGCCCACGCGGACCCGCTCCCTGACTTCGGCCGGGAGGCACGACCACGCCGCATAGCTGTGGAGCAGGATCGCCGGCTGCGCATTCTCCGTGCGCGTCAGGGCCTCCTCCGGGCCCTCCCAGCAAAGCCGACGGAGGTCCAGTCCTAGAACGTCGTTGGCCCGCTCGAAAGCCTCGGCGGCCCGCGGCTCCGTCTCTGCCAGTTCTTTCCCCATTCCCACGAACTGGGAGCCCTGACCGGGCATCAGGAGCGCGATCTTCCTTGCTGACACTGGCTACACCCTCCGGGCCGTACGTGTGGGCACGGCCATCCATGCGGATTCAGCGCCGGCGGATCCGGCGCCACACTCTGGCCCGACGGCTCGTCGGCCCGAATTCGGTCGCGAGGTCCTCGACCATCCCCGACTCCACGCAAGTTGCGGCGACCCCGATCGCGTTCTTGATCGCACGTGGTGGTGAGGCGCCGTGGCAGATCACCGAAACGCCATTGACGCCCAGCAGAGGTGCGCCGCCGTACTCCGTGTAGTCCAGCACGGTGAGCGCCTCGCGGAGGCCGTCCCCGCACGCCTCGGGATCCAGCTCCGCCTCGAGCACGCCGGCCATGAACCCGGCGATGGACTCGTAGAACTTGAGGAGAACGTTGCCCGCGAATCCGTCGCACACGAGGACGTCGCACCTGCCGCCGATGATGCCGTGCCCCTCGACGTTGCCCACGAAATTAAGATCTTCGTCCTCTTCCAGCAGCCGATAGGTGGTGACCGCCCGGTCTCCTCCCTTCGATGGCTCCTCGCCGACGTTGAGCAGTCCCACCCGTGGGTGCTCGAGGCCTAACAGGTCGCGCATGTAAACGGATCCGAGGTGTGCGAACTGGTGGAGGTGCGAGGCCCGGGTGTCGATGTTCGCACCTGAGTCCACCACGAGGACCGGCGCGCCCGCGGTCGGAAAGATCGTGCCGACCGTCGGTCGCTCCACCCCGGGGATCATTCCCAGGAGAAGCCGCGAGCCCGCCATCACTGCTCCCGTTGAGCCGGCACTGATGAAGGCGTCGGCAGAGCCGCTTCTGAGGAGTCCGAGACCCACGACGATCGAACTGTCCCGCTTGCGCCGGATGGCCCGCACCGGCGATTCGTCACCCACGATGATCTCGGAGGCCGGCACGATCTCCAGCCCAGCCGGTAGATCGGCCGGCAACTCAGGCTGAATGCGTTCCGGAATCCCCACCAGCGAGACCGCGAAACGCTCCGGCCACTCCCTAACGGCAGACAGCGCGCCCTCGACTATGATGCCGGGCGCGCCGTCTCCTCCCATCGCGTCCAGCGCGATGCGATGCATGTCAGTCCGGGCTCGGCCGCGAGCCCGTCAGAACTCTTCGGTTCTGACGATCTCCCGCTCACCGTAATGGCCGCACGTCGGGCACACTCTGTGCGGCCGGCGAGGATCTCCGCATCGCGGGCAGGCTTGATGAGCGGTCGTCGCCGCCGCGTGATGCGTGCGCCGCTTGCGCTTACGCTGCTTCGAGGTCCGCCTCTTGGGTACCGCCATGATCCAACTCCCTATCCTTCGTTGCCATCGTATTCACCACGGTGTCCTTCGGCCTGTCCGTCCGACACCATCTGTCTCAACACGTCCCAGCGGGGATCCGGTTCTTCCCCACCGCAGCCGCAGTCCGCGTCCTGATTGAGCTCCGCCCCGCACCTCGGGCAGAGACCGCGGCAGTCGTCCTGGCACACCGGGAACTCCGGCGCGGCAAGCAGCAGCTCTTCACGAAGCGGCCCGCTCAGGTCCAGCTCCGCTCCGTCCGGGTCCAGCGGAAAGACGGATTCCTCGCCGTCTTCCACCCGTACCGAGGGATCGAATCGATAGTCGAACTCGACCTCCACCGGACACAGAACCGGTTCCAGGCACCGGCGACAGCTTACCGTCAGCCCGGCCTGCAACTGCCCCGTCACCCGTACCCCGCCATGTCCGCCGGGCTCCGCCCGGTATCGCAGCCGCGGCGGCTCCGCGATCTCGATTTCCTCGAGCCCCCAGGCCGCCGCGTCGGCCGGCAGATCCGCCGTTCCCTCGGCCGGTCCGCCGCGCAACCGATCGAGGTCGATCCGTGCTGCCGGAAAGCCGCTATTCATAGCGTTTCAAACCGTTTCTGTCAATCCGGGTGGCGAGGCATCATCCCCCGAGGCGATCGGTCCCGGCGAAGAAGAAGGAGATCTCGATCTCGGCGTTCTCATCCGAGTCCGATGCGTGGATCGCGTTGCGCTCCTTGCTCTCCGCATACTGTGCCCGAACCGTTCCCGCCTCGGCCTCCGCCGGATCCGTCGCGCCGATGACCCGACGCAGCTCCCCCACGGCATCGGCCCGCCTGAGCATCATGGGCATGCAGGGCCCCGATGTCATGAACTCGACGAGGGAGCCGAAGAACGGGCGCTCCCGGTGCACCGAGTAGAAGGCCTCGGCCTCACGCCTCGCGAGGTGCGTGACCCTGGCCGCCGCGATACTGAAACCCGCCGCCTCGAGGTGCGCGATGATCTTGCCGGCCTTGCCCGACCCGAATGCATCGGGCTTGATGATGGTCAGCGTTTCCGTCCCTTTCATTCGGTCTATCTCCTTCTCAATCCTGCAGTCTGGTCTCGATGAGGCCGACCAGGTCGGCCGGCCTCTCAGCTACAGCGATCCCGCAGTCGCGGAACGCGGCCATCTTCTCCGCCGCCGTTCCCTCCGCGCCTGAGATGATGGCCCCGGCGTGGCCCATTCTGCGGCCCGGCGGCGCCGTCTGGCCGGCGATGAATCCGACGACCGGCTTCGTCATCTGGTCCCGCACGTAGGCTGCCGCAACCTGCTCATCCGTACCGCCGATCTCGCCGATCATCGCGACGGCCCTCGTATTCGGGTCCGCCTCGAAGGCCTCGAGGCAGTCCACGAAGTCCGTACCGATCAGTGGATCCCCTCCAATCCCGACGCACGTTGACTGACCGATTCCGTGCCGGGTCAGCTGGAAGATCACTTCGTACGTCAGGGTGCCCGAACGACTGACGATCCCCACGGGTCCCGCGGCCACGATCTGTCCGGGCAGAATGCCGATCTTGCCGATACCGGGCGCGATCAACCCCGGACAGTTGGGTCCGATCAGCCGGGCGCCCTTCTCACGGACATAGGGCAGCGCCGTCATCATGTCCGCTACCGGGACACCCTCGGTGATGCACACAATCAGTTCGACTCCTGCGTCGGCCGCCTCGAAGATCGCGCTGGAGGCGAACGCGGCCGGCACATAGATGACGCTCGCGTTCGCGCCGGTCTGCTCGACCGCCTCGGCGACCGTGTTGAACACGGGGACGGTGTCATCGAACGACTGCCCGCCCTTCCCCGGCGTGACTCCGGCGACGACACGAGTTCCGTACTCGATCATCTGCCGGGCGTGGAATGAGCCGTCGCGGCCGGTAATCCCCTGCACCACCAGGCGCGTGTTCTCGTCAATGAAGATGCTCATGACCGAAGTCCTCTTGTGGTCTATGCCGGTTCCCGGTTCGCTCTAGCTCGAGCTTCCCGCCGCCAGTGCGACGGCGCGCTTCACCACCTCATCCATGTCCGTCATGGCGTCGAAACCGTTCTCCTTCAGAATCTCGACCGCCAGCTCCTCGTTCGTGCCCGTGAGACGTATGGCGATGGGAAGGCCGACGTCGATCCGCCTGGTGGCCTCGACGATTCCATTGGCGACGTCATCACATCGGGTGATCCCACCGAAGATGTTGAAGAGAATCGACTTCACGTTCGGATCCGACGTGATGATCTCGAAGGCCGTGACGACCTTGTCCGGGTTGGACGATCCCCCTATGTCCAGGAAGTTGGCGGGCTCCCCGCCGTAGTGCTTCACCAGATCCATGGTCGCCATCGCGAGGCCGGCCCCGTTCACGCAGCAACCGACGTCACCGTCGAGCTGGATGTAGCTGAGGCCCGCCTCACGGGCCTTGAGCTCCGCTGGATCTTCCGCCGACTCGTCGCGCATGGCCTCGACGTCGGGGAGACGGAACAGGGCGTTGTCGTCAATGTTCATCTTGGCGTCGATCGCCTTCACCTCACCAGCAGGCGTCGAAATCAGCGGATTGATCTCGGCCAGGGTGCACCCGGCGGCCCGATAGGCGGCGTACAACTGCGCGATGATGCGTGCCGCCTGTCGCGCCAGCTTCGGATCGTCGTACAGCGCGTAGGCGAGGGCCGAGGCCTGGTGCGGCAGCAGCCCGTAGCGGGCATCGACCGGGAGCTTGTGGATCGCCTCCGGGTTCGAGGCCGCGACCTCCTCGATGTCGATGCCGCCCTCGGAGGACACCATGATCACGTCGCTCTGCGAGCCGCGGTCCATCACGATACCCAGATATGCCTCGGTATCGATATCCTCGGCAGGGGTAATCAGCACCTTCTCGACCGTGAGTCCCTTGATCTCCATCCCCAGAATGTCTCCGGCCTTCGCCCGGGCGTCCGCGGCGTCATCGGCCAGCTTCACTCCCCCCGCCTTGCCTCGTCCTCCCGCGTGCACCTGTGCCTTGACCACCACCATGCCCCCGAATGAGTCCGCGATCCGCCCCGCCTCGTCGGGTTTCGTGGCGACCTCTCCGGGCGGAACCGGCACTCCGTGGGCCCTCAGGATCTCTTTGGCCTGGTATTCATGGATGTTCATGACTGCCTTTGCCGCTCGTGTTTTACTCGAATCCGCCGGACGGAATCCTGTCCGGCGTGACGGTCGTTCCCGACGTTCCGGCGAGACCCGCCGGGCCTTCGTGCAGCTCAGCGATAATCGCCCGCGCTCCACCACCTTCGACGAAGTGAACGGCTGCCTCGACCTTGGGCCCCATCGAGCCCGCACCCAGTGCGCCGCTCTCGAGCAGGGCCCGTCCCTCCGAGGCCGTCATCCTCGAGATCAGACGAGCCTCGTCAGTACCCCAGTTCTCGTACACACCCTCTACGTCGGTGAGGATCAGCAGTATCGAGGCTCCAATCTCGTGCGCCAGCAGGGCGGCGGCCCGGTCCTTGTCGACGACCGCGTCCACTCCTTCGACCCCGAGCTGCGGGTCGAGGTAGACCGGTATCCCCCCGCCCCCCGCCGCGATGACGATGTCGCCGCGTGCGACCAGTTCCGCGACCATTCGCGACTCGCGGATCTCCACCGGCAGCGGGCTCGGAACCCGGCGTCGCAGGTTCCCCCGCGAATCGGCTTCGATTTGCGTGCCCTCCGTGCGCAGCTCCTCCGCGACTCCAGGACGGATGGCCCGGCCGATGAACTTCGTCGGCTCCGTCATCGACGGGTCGTCCGGATCCACGACGGACTGCGTGATCAGCGTGACCACGCGGCGATCGCTGCCCGCCGCGTGCAGCGCGTTCTGGAGCGATTGCTGGATCATGTACCCGATCCAACCGGCCGTTGCCGCCACGAGCACACCTAGCGGTAGCTGCTCCAGCCGGGAGCGGGCGATCTCGTTTCTCTGCAACTCGTCGCCTACCTGCGGTCCGTTGCCGTGCACGACCGCGATGCGCCATCCCTGGAGAGCAAGACTTACGATCGGCTCCATGCTCTCGCGAGTGTGCAGGAACTGGTTCCCGATCGAGGCCGACTCTCCCGCTGGCGAGAGGGCGTTTCCTCCGATCGCTACGACGACCGAGCGGTCAGCGGAGTTCACGTCGGTCCTCAGGCCCCGGCGATCTCGGGCACGGTGACACCCTCCCGCCCGAGGTACTCCGCCACATCGTCGCGAATGCGAACGAGGCCTTCCACGGAGTCGGCCTCGAAACGGGCTACGATCACCGGCTGAGTGTTGCTGGCCCGAATCAGGGCCCAACCGTCCTCGAACTCGACGCGCGCGCCGTCGATATCGTTCACGGGGTGACGCGCCCGATAGTGCTCGACGGCCCGCGCAACCACCTCGAACTTGCGATCCTCGGGACAGTCCACGCGCAGCTCGGGTGTGGACGGGTACGCCGGAATGGCCTCCGCGAGCTCCGAGAACTTCTTCCCGCTTCTCTGGACGAGACCCGCCAGACGGGCCGCCGCGAAAATCGCATCGTCAAATCCAAAATAGTTGTCTGCAAAGCAGATATGACCGCTCATCTCACCTGCTATAGGAGATCCTGACTCCTTCATTCGCTCCTTGATTAGCGAGTGACCGGTCTTCCACATGACCGGCACGCCGCCGGCCCTCGCGATCATCTCCGGGAGGGCCTTGGAACACTTGACGTCGAAGACGATCTCGGCGCCCGGGTAACGAGGCAGTGCATCGAGTGCGTACAGCAGGAGCAGGTGGTCTCCACGCACGATGCCTCCCGTCTCGGTGACCGCTCCGATTCGGTCCGCGTCCCCATCCAGGCCGACGCCGAGATCGGCACCCGTGTCCACCACCCGCCGGATCAGGTCCACGACATTGGCGTCCACTGTCGGATCCGGGTGATGATTCGGGAACGTGCCGTCCGACTCGCAGTACAGGCAGTCGACCTCGATCCCAGCGGCCTCCAGAGCCTGAGGAGCGATCACGGAGCCCGTGCCGTTGCCGCAGTCGAGCACCATCCGGACCGGGCCATCCACCCGTGCTCTTCGCCCGATTTCGTCTGCGTATCTGTCCAGGATCTCCAGGCGATCCGTGCTTCCCCCGCCTTCGACGTAGTCGTCCCCCTGCACCAGCTCGCGAAGCTCCTGAATGGCGCTGCCATACAGGGCCCGGTCTCCGACGATCATCTTGATCCCGTTGTACTCGGGAGGATTGTGCGAACCGGTGATCTGGATACCGCCATCCGTGCCAAGGACGTGCGCCGCGTAGTACAGGGCCGGTGTCGGTACCGTGCCCACGAGGCGGGCGTCGGCTCCGGACGCGTTCAATCCTGCCGCGAGCGCTTCCGCGAGGCCTGGAGAACTCGGTCGGTTGTCGTGCCCCACCACCACGATCGGGTGATCCACGGTGCGGCGAAGGCGAGTTGCGTAGGCCCGGCCGACGGCGGCCGCGACCTCGACGGTCAGGTCATCGCCTACGATACCGCGAATGTCGTATTCCCTGAAGATCGTGTTCGAAACGTTCATTTACTCGCTTCTGTCAGTGAAGGTATCTGCTAGCGCACACCCCGTCGGCCGACTGAATGCGGCCCGACGGGGCAGGTTCGAGGTCCGGCGGTCCGCCTCAGTCCGTCGTCGCGTCCGGCAACCCGATCGGGACCGCGGGCTGTGAGAGGGGCGTCGCCGGCCGCGGGGCCAGATCCTGGCCGACGACCTCCGCCGTTTGAATCGCTCGGCCGGGGAAGAGACCGGACGCGAGGATCGCGAGAGCGGCGACCACGGCGGCAAGCCGGAAGGCGCCGCCCGGCGCGGCAGGCAGCACCGCATCTTCGGGCGCTTCCTCGAAGTACATCTTCCAGATGATCCTAAGATAATAGTAGTACGATACGAAACTGGTCAGGACCAGGATCACGGCCAGGGTCACCTGTCCGGCATCGACGGCCGCAATGAGCAGGTACAGCTTGCCAATGAATCCTCCGGTCGGCGGGAAACCCGCCAGGGAAAGGAGGAAGATCACCATGAGTCCGCCGAGAAGCGGCCGTCGCCAGCCGAGTCCGCGGTAGTCCGCAAGGCCGGTCCGCGAGTCTCCCTTCCCCGCCACCAGTCCCACGACCGCGAAGGCTCCGATCGTCATGACGGCGTAGACCGCCAGGTACAGGAGCGCAGCTGAGCGCCCTGTCGCACTGCCCGCCACCACACCAACCAGCAGGTATCCGGCGTGCGCGATGGACGAGTAGGCGAGCATTCGCTTGACGCTGTCCTGCGCCAGGGCGATCAGATTCGGCACGATCATGGTAAGGACGGCGAGCCACCATAGAATCCCGGTCCAAACCTCGGCCGCGGGAGCCAACTCGACCGTAACGATGCGGAGCAAAGCCGCAAAACCCGCCGCTTTCACCCCGGCCGCCATGTAGCCGGTGACCGGTGTGGGAGCTCCCTCGTACGTATCCGGGGTCCACATGTGAAATGGTACGGCCGAGATTTTGAACGCGAACCCGACCACCACCAGGGCTACGCCCGCATACAGGAGGAAGTTGCCTTCCTGTGCACCGCGGGTGATCTCGGACGCGACGAGAGCCAGGTTGGTGCTCCCCGTGGCCCCGAAGAGGAGGGCGATTCCGTACAGCAGGAACCCGCTGGCAAACGCGCCCATGAGAAAGTACTTGAGCGCCGCCTCGGCCGACCGGGGGTCTTTGCGATTGAAGCCGGTCAGTACGTAGACAGCGAGGGACATGAGCTCGAGGGAGACGAAGACCACGATCAGATCGCGCGAACCCGCCAGCAGCATCATGCCCACGGCCGCCATCAGAACCAGGAAGTAGAACTCCCCGACGTCCAGACCCTCGCGGCGCAAGTAGTCGAATGCGAGGAAGAGCCCGAGTGCGGTCGCGCCGAGGATCACGAAGTTCATCGCTATCCGAAACGTGTCCATCGCGATCATGCCACTGCGGCCGGGAGCCTCGAACTCGAGCAGGTACCCGTTGGCCACGAGAGCGAGCAGCACGCCCGCCACCGCCGTCCAGCCCACCCACGCGCGGCTCGGACCGGACCGGCTGCCACGCTGGAATACATCCACCATCAGCACCAGGAGTCCGGTAGCCGCGAGAACGACTTCCGGCAGCAACGCCCACAGGTAGTCGATCGGAGAGCTGAAATCCAGGATCACCTATTTATCCTCTCAGTCTACTCGTCGGCGCCGAGAATCGGCATCCGGTCGAAGCGCAGATCCGATGCTCCGGCCACGACCGGGGCGGCTACCGCCCGCTGCTCCACCTGATCGATGAGCGCATCCACCGACGCGGCGGTCCGTGACAGGAAGGGCTGCGGATACACGCCGATCAGCACGATCATGATTAGAGCGGGAGCGAGCACGACCCGCTCACGCATGGTGATGTCCGACAAGGCCCGGTTCTCCTCCCTGTCGATCTCGCCGTACAGCATGCGCTGCACCATAGGTAGCATATAGGCGGCAGCGAAGATCACGCCCGTCGCCGCAATGAACGCCACGACCGGATACTTCTGGAAGGTACCGATCAGAATCAGGAACTCACCTATGAAACCGTTGGTGCCCGGAAGTCCGATCGAGCTGAGGGCCACGAGGAGGAATGAGGCAGCGAAGACAGGCATCACCTTGGCGATCCCTCCGAAATCCTCGATCATGCGCGTGTGCCGCCGCTCATACACCATCCCGATCAGCAGGAAGAGTGCTCCCGTGGAGATTCCGTGGTTGACCATCTGGAGGATGCCGCCTTGAATCCCCTGCGTCGTCAGGGCGAACAGCCCCATCATCACGAAGCCCAGGTGAGCGACCGACGTGTAGGCAACCAGCTTCTTCGCGTCCGGCTGCACGGCCGCGACCCACGCCCCGTAGATGATCCCGATCAGGCTCAGCACCATGATCGTACCGATCACAGCAGGGCTCGTTGCGGCATGCGAGAAGAAGGGCAACGCGAACCTCAGGAATCCGTAGGTGCCCATCTTGAGCAGCACCCCCGCAAGGATCACCGAGCCGGCCGTGGGAGCCTCGACGTGTGCATCCGGCAGCCAGGTGTGCACCGGAAACAGCGGGACCTTGATCGCGAACGCGAGGGCGAACGCAGAGAAGAGCACGAACTGAAGGTCACGAGCGATGGGAAGCTGAACCAGGTCGTTGTACGCGAACGTGATCACCCCGAACTGGCGATAGTAGAGGTAGACCATCACCAGGATCGCGACGAGCATCAGCAGCGAGCCGATAGCCGTGAACAGGAAGAACTTCACGGCCGCGTAGATCCGCCGCTTTCCACCCCACACCCCGATGATGAAGTACATCGGGATGAGCATGATCTCCCAGAACAGGAAGAAGAGGAACAGGTCCAGAGCAACGAACACGCCGATCATCGCGGTCAGCAGGAGGAGCAGCATGGCGTAGTACGCCCTCTGGTTCCGCTGGATGTACGTGTAGGAGCCCAGTATCGCGAGAGGTGTCACGAAGGTCGTCAGCAACACCATGAGAAGCGAAATGCCGTCGATGCCGACGGTGTAGCCGATTCCCCAGGCCTCGATCCAGGGCACCGAGCCGTAGTTCTGGATGGCTGCCGTCCCCGACCGGAACGTCCAGAAGAGCGGCAGCGAGATCAGAAACGCGATCACACTGGTCCCGAACGCCACGTGACGGGCCAGCTGCTCACGCACGGCCAGGCAGGCCACCGATCCCGCGAGCGGCAGGATGATCAGCAGACTCAGGACCCAATGACTCTCGAAGAAATTGCTCAAAGCTCTAATCGCTTGCTGGGTTCGTCACAGCAGAAGCAGGGCGAGTATGATCACCACGCCCGTCACGAACCAGAACATGTAGCCGGCTACTCTCCCTGACTGGAACAGGCTGCCCACCCAGCCCACCATGCGCGTGCCGGAAGCCATCGCATCCAGGGTGCCATCGATCAAACCCGCGTCGACGATTCTCCAGCAGCCGCGCCATAGCGCCAGGAGCGGCCGGATGATCACGCGGTCGTACAGCTCGTCGACGTACCACTTGTTGTACAGGATGCCCGCGAAGCCCGCGGGGGCTTCCGACTCGGCCGCCGGACTGTATCTGCGATGCACCAGCGCCCGGAAGGTCAGGATGACCACGAGCAGGGCCACGACCGTCGAGATGATGGCCCACGCGGCCTCGCCGCCACCCAGGGGCGACTCGTGCGCCTGGTGGAATCCATGCTCCATCATCACGTGTCGCGCCGGGTCCATCACGGGCTCGAGCCAGTGATGGAGGGTGTCCACCGCCGGCAGCACCGGAAGGGCATCCGGGATCTGGATCCAGCCACCCACGATCGAAAGGACGGCGAGGATGGCGAGGGGAATCCACATGACGGCCGGCACTTCCTTGAGGTGCGGCTTCGCATCCGCACCACTTCGGTTCTGTCCGTGGAAGGTGAGAACCATCAGGCGCGTCATGTAGGCGGCCGTCAGCACGGCGGCCAGGAGCGAAACGACCCAGAGCACGGTGTACCCGTACGAGCCGGCGCTCCAGATGATCTCGTCCTTGGAGAAGAATCCGGCGAACGGAAAGATCCCGGCGATTGCCACGGTACCGATCCACATGGTCGCCCACGTGATCGGCATCATGTTCTTGAGTCCGCCGTAATTCCGCATATCGTTCGGATCATCGTGCCGGTGCACCTGGTGCAACGCGTGGTGCATGGCATGAATCACGGCGCCCGACCCCAGGAACAGGAGGGCCTTGAAGAAGGCATGCGTCATCAGGTGGAACACACCTGCCGTGAACGCTCCCACGCCCACGGCCAGGAACATGTAGCCGAGCTGCGAGACCGTGCTGTACGCCAGCACCTTCTTAATGTCGTACTGCTGCGTCGCGATGGTCGCGGCGAAGAGCGCGGTGCCGGCTCCGACGGAGGCTACTACCGCCTGTGATACCGGCGACATCGCGAACAGCACGCCCGAACGGGCCACCATGTAGACTCCCGCCGTGACCATGGTGGCCGCGTGGATCAGCGCGGACACAGGGGTGGGGCCGGCCATGGCGTCGGGCAGCCACACGTAGAGGGGGATCTGAGCCGATTTCCCGGCAGCCCCGAGGAAGAGCAGCAGGGTGATAAGGGTGACCACTCCGCCGGCGAAGACGAGCGTTTCCGGTGCAGCGGCGAACACCTCCACGAAGTCCAACGTCCCGAAGTGCGTGAAGATGAGGAACATCGCGACCAGAAAACCGAAGTCACCGATCCGGTTCACGATGAACGCCTTCTTGCCAGCCGACGCGAACTCCCGGTTCTCGTACCAGAATCCGATCAGCAGGTAGGAGCAGAGGCCAACTCCCTCCCAGCCAACGAACATGATCGGGAAGTTCGCTCCCATCACCAGGATCAGCATGAAGAACACGAACAGGTTGAGATACGCGAAGTATCTCGAATAGCCCGGGTCCTCCCTCATGTAGCCGATGCTGTACACGTGAATCACCGACGACACGCCGGTGACGATCAGCATCATGAGAACGGACAGTTGGTCGAACTGCAGATCCACTCCGATGGACAGATCGCCGACGGCCATCCAGGTCCACAGCGATACGACCGCCGGATCGTGTGGGAAGGCACCTCGCATGGCGAGGAAATTCGCCACGACGATTCCAAACGCGCCGATGATCGCTGCGGGGCCCACGAGTCCCGGTATCCGTTTGTTGTCCCGCCACAGGAACGCCCCGAGGCCGTTGATCACGAACCCGACCAGCGGTAGCAGAAGGATCAGGCCGGGAAGGACAGGGTGGTAGCCTGACTCGGCGTGCTGCGCGACCCGAAGGACCGACTCGAGGAGATTCACCATTTCAAGAGATTAAAGCGATCGACATCTACGAGCTCGTAGTGCCGGAAGATGGCGATGATGATGGCCAGCCCGACGGCCGCTTCCGCGGCGGCGACCGCCATGACGAAGAACACGAACACCTGGGCTTCGATTCCCAGAGACCGGGAGAATACCACGAGCGTCAGGTTCACGGCATTCAGCATCAGCTCGATACACATGAACATGATGATCGCGTTCCGGCGCAGCAGAACGCCGGCCGTGCCGATCGCGAACAGAAGCGCGCTGAGAATCAGCGAATAGGTTTCTATATCCATCCCCGACTCACGGTGCTCTTCGGCGCGCCAGCACGATGGCCCCGACGATGGCCACCAGCAGGAGCAGCGAGGTGATCTCGAACGGCACGAGGTAGCTGCGGAACATCGGATCGGCGATCACGCCGACGGCACCCCGGGACTCCAGCATCGCATCCATGGTAGCCTGTCCCATTCCGCCGGCCATCGAGGTCGTGTGCCCATCCCTCAGGGTGATCAAGAGGAGCCCGAACACCGCGCCCGCCGCGGCGATCCCGATCATGCGGTACAGCGTCCCCCGAAGATCCGGACGCTTCGACGGGCCGAGGTTCAGGAGCATGATCACGAAGAGGAACAGAACCAGGATCGCGCCCGCGTACACGATGACGTTGACGGCCGCGATGAAATGCGCATCGAGAAGGACGAAGATCCCCGAGAGAGCGAAGAACGACATGACCAGGTAGAGGAGGCTCGCCACAGGATTGCGGGCCAGCACCATCGCGGCGGCCCCTCCAACGGCCATGACAGCGAACAACACGAAGAAGAAGTCTACAATCATTCGGACGATGGGTCGGCGGGATCCCAGAGCGCCGTAACCGGATGGTCATTCTCGCACAGCCGAGCCAGATCGTAGACCCAGCGCTCCCGGCTGTACTCGGCGTTCTCGTAGTGGACCCCTAGGTGAATCGCCTCCACGGGACAGACTTCCTGGCAATAGCCGCAGAAGATGCAGCGAAACTCGTCGATCTCGTAGACCGCCGCGTACCGCTCCCCGTTCTCGTCCTCCGCCGGTATCAACTTGATGCAGTTGACCGGGCACACCGTGGGACACAGACCACAACCCACGCACTTGGCTCGGCCGTCTTCGTGGACCGCCATTCGATGCGTGCCACGCCAGCGTGGCGCGAGCTCCCATTTCTCATCGGGATATTGCTGCGTCGGCTTGTCGGGATTCCGGAAGTGGCGGAACGTGATTCCGAGCCCCTTGCTCATGGCCCGGACATACGAGCTCTCGCTCTCCGGCCTCTCGACGACTCTGACTTCTCCCGGCATATCAGTCTCCCTCGACCCCGGCAGCCGCAGCCGCGGCGGCTCGCGGTGTCTTTCGCGTCTTGGCCGTCGCCCCCTTCACCAGACGGCCGCTATCGACCAGGAACAGGAGGAAGAGAGCCAGCAACAGGTTGATTCCGAACAGAGCGGCCGAGAAGACGAGCCCGACCTCGACACCGGCCGAATCCAGGGCGTAGATGGCGACGGCCATGAACATGATGTACGCCATCAGCGCCGGTATGAAGACCTTCCAGCCCAGGTCCATCAGCTGATCGTACCGGAACCGCGGAATCGTCCAGCGCACGAACATGAAGAAGGCCACCAGCAGCACTGTCTTGATGGTGAATGCCAGCAGGGTAAGAATCGTCTTCCACCACGTCGGCTCTCCGACCACCGTACCGTCCGCCAGCACGCGGACGTTGTCTCCGCTCCAGAACGGGATGTCCCAACCTCCAAGGAAGAACACCGTGATCAGCGCCGCGGTGGTAATCAGGTGGAAGTACTCCCCGAGGAAGAACATACCGAACTTCATGGAGCTGTATTCCGTGTGGTATCCTCCCACGATCTCGGCCTCGGCTTCCGGGAGGTCGAACGGCACCCGGTTGGTCTCAGCCAGGCCGGACACGACGAAGAAGAACGCCGCCACAAGCAGCGGGAGGATGAACCACATTCCGTAGGTGGCAGGCCCCGCCCCGAAGGACTGTTGCATCGATACCAGCACCGGCATGCGCACGTTGCCGGCCAGCATCAGGACGGGCACCAGGCTCATGGCCAGACCGATCTCGTAGCTGATCATCTGGGCCGAGCCGCGCAGGCCACCGAGGAAAGAGTACTTGCTGTTCGACGCCCACCCGGCCATCACCACCCCGTACACGGCGAGCGAGGCGATGGCCAGCACGTAAAGGAATCCGACGGGCACATCGGCCACGATCATATCCACTCGCCCCCAGGGGGTCGGAAGCGGGGAGCCGAGCGGAATGACTCCGAACAGAACCGTGGCTGGAAAGAGGGCGAGAGCCGGAGCCAGCACGAAGAACTTCTTGTGCGCCGCCCCCGGAGTGACCTCTTCCTTCAGGATGAACTTGAGGCCGTCGGCCATCACCTGAAGGATGCCGAGCGGCCCGACGCGGTTGGGCCCGCTCCGGTCCTGCATGAAGCCGGCGACCTTCCGCTCCATGTAGGTGGCCAGGGCGACACCCAGCAGGAGGAGCACGAAGAAGACGAGTGTTTTCAGAATCGTGGCGACGACGAAGGCCGTTCCGCTGACCGCCTCCATGCTGCCCCCTATTCCGCCGCGAGGGCCGGCTGAGCGGCCTCGCTGAGAAGTTCACCCCTTAGCCCGAGTCCGTTCCACGTGAGTTCCGTCATTCCCGGGGTGTCCGCCGCCATCACCCCGAACGCGTCGGCGACCACGCCCACGCCCGCGGCGCCGCCGAGCTTCTCGAGAAGACGACCGAGGAACATCCACGGCGGCCGCGCCACTCCCGGCGAGCGAAGGGCCCGGTGGAATCGCTGCACGCGGCCTTCGTAGTTGATGAAGCTGCCGTCCATTTCCGGAACCGTCGAGGCCGGGAGCACAGCCGTCGCGTTTTGTGCGGCCGGGTACATGTGCGAGCCGATGTAGAGGAACATCCCGGCGTTGCGTCCGTACTCCGGCGGCGCGCCCGCGAGCGCATCGCCGAGCACGACCAGCTGAGCTCCGTCTTCGACTTCGGGCAAACCTGCCGCCCGGCCGAAGCCCATCGCCTCGGCGCCCGCGGCGTTCGGAACGCGCTCCGCTCGCAGCTTGAGCCTGGGGAAGCCCGCGAGAGTCACCTCGTCTCCCAGGGGCACTTCAAACGAGCCGCCCGATATTCCTATCCGGTCGAGCAGCTGCCGGGTGTAGTACAGGCTCTCGTTGGACGCGGCCGCAGAGACCGTGGCGACTCCGCCCTCGGCTGCAAGGCGACCCGCCAGCCATTCCAGCGCCTCGTTCCAGCTGGCCGGCTCCAGCTCCTCTGCACGACGGATCAGGGGCGCTTCCGCCCGCACACCCCGATTGGCCATCACCAGCGTCCGGCGGCCGGTATCGCACATCCAGTACGAGTTGACGTCCGGATTAAACCGTGGCTTCGTGCGAACGATCTGGTTCTCTTTCGCGTCGATGTCGATGTTGCAGCCGGTCGAGCAGCCGGGACAGATCCCGGGCGCCGAATCCATGTCCCATGCCCTGGCCTTGAACACGAAGTCCTCGTGCACGAGCGCCCCTACCGGACACACGTCCACGATGTTTCCCCTGAACTCGTTGTCGAGGTCCCTGCCGGGGAACGTGTCGATGTACGCCTTGTGTCCTCGCTGGGCTACCACCAGGGCGTTGTCGCCGGCGACATCTTCCATGAAGCGGACGCAGCGTGTGCAAACGATACACCGATCGCCGAAGTAGAGGATGTCGTCGGCGACCCGGTCCCGTCCGAGGACCATCTTGGCCTCAGCGAACCGGCTCCTCAGCTGACCCGTCTCGAACGCATAGTCCTGAAGCATGCACTGCCCGGCAGCGTCGCAGATCGGGCAGTCGAGGGGGTGGTTCAGAAGCAGGAATTCGATGACGGACTGTCTGGCGGTCTCGGCCGTGGCGCTGGTCGTGTGTACCACCATGCCGTCGCCCGCCGGGAACACGCAGGAGGGCTGGAGCTTCGGTTGGCCCTCCACCTCCACCAGGCACATTCGGCACTGCGCCGGCCGACTCGGGATGCCCGGATGGTAGCAGTAGTGCGGAATGACCACGCCGGCCCGTTCCGCCGCCTGCAGAACGGTAGTCCCGGCCTCGACCGTTACGTCGACGCCATCAATGGTAAGTGAGATCTGACTGGCTGCGTCGCTCATCCGTCGGCGATCCCTCGATATGGCTCGGGTCTCAGCGCCTGATCAGCGCCTCATAATCATCTCTGAACTTGTCCAGCGAAGACTTCAGCGGGAACACCACGCTGTCGGCCAGCGGACAGATGGTGCGCCCGGTCATCTGCTCGCACAGGTGATACAGCGTGTCGATATCGGCGAGGGTGCCGTCGCCCGCCTCGATGCGGTGGAGGATCTTGGCCGTCCACGACGTACCCTCCCTGCACTGCACGCACTGGCCGCAGCTCTCATGCGCGTAGAACTCGGCGATCCTGCGCATCGCGCGCACGATGTTCGTGTCCTCGTTCATCACGATGGGCGAGGCCGTGCCGAGGGCGGTTCCGGCCTCCGCCATCCCCTCGTAGCAGCCTGAGCAATCCAGCTCGTCGGCCGTCAACATGGCCGTGGATGAGCCGCCAGGGATCACGGCCTTGATCTTCTTACCGTTCGGAGCCCCGCCACAAACCTCGTACAGGACGTCACTCAACTTCACGCCAAGCGACAGCTCGTAGGTGCCCGGACGCTCCAGGTGACCGGAACAGCACCAGAGCTTCGTGCCCGGGCTCTTCTCGGTTCCCCATTGTCGATACCAGTCCGCCCCCTCCTCTACGATCATGGGGACTGCGGCCAGAGTCTCGACGTTGTTCACCGTGGTGGGTCTGCCGAAGGCCCCCGACTGTGCGGGGAAAGGAGGCTTGATCCAGGGTTCGGCCCGCCCGCCCATGAGCGAGCTCATGAGCCCGGTCTCCTCGCCGGCGATATAGGCCCCGGCACCCAGATGCACCGTCACATCGCAGCTCCAACCGCTGCCGAGGATGTTCTCGCCGATGTAACCCGCCTCGTACGCCTCGACCACGGCATCGCGCAGGAGGGCACTGAACGGGAAGAACTCGCCGCGCACGTAGATGTAGACGTGCTCGGCCCGGATGGCCCGCGCAGAGATGAGGCAGCCCTCGATAAGGAGGTGCGGGACCCAGCGGAGGATCTCGCGGTCCTTGAAGGCACCAGGTTCGCTCTCGTCGGCATTACAGCACAGGTAGTGGGGGCCACTCGGCTCCTTCGGCATGAAGCTCCACTTGACCCCGGTCGGAAAACCCGCGCCGCCTCGACCTCGCAGCCCCGACGCCTTGACGACCTCCGTGATCTCATCCGGCTCCATATCGAGGGCCTTCGGAAGCGTGGCGTATCCGCCGAGCTCCTTCCATCCCTCGAGTGATCGCGCCTTCTCGTCACCAAAGTGGCGGGAGAGAAGCGTACCGACTTCCAGATCGTGGCTGTACGGGTAGCCCATCGGTGTCGCCCGCCTAGTCCAGTTCGTCCAGGATCGCCGGCACCTGGTCCGGCGTCACGTTCTCGTAGTAGCGGTCGTTCACCTGCACCGCCGTAGCGAATCCGCATGCTCCGAGGCACTCGGCCTCCATGACCGTGAACCGTCCGTCCTCGGAGACTTCCCCCGCCCTCGTCCCGGTCTCCGCCATGAACTTCTCGAACACCTCTTCAGCCTCGTGCAGGTGGCATGATATGCAGGTGCACACCTGGATCAGATGTCGGCCGACGGGGTGCTTGTTGTACATCGTGTAGAAGGTCGCCACCGAGCGCACGAACGCCGGTGTGAGGGCTAGAGCCTCTGCGATCTCCGCCATGTTCTCGTCCGACACCCAACCGTTCCGCTCCTGGGCATAGCCAAGCATGGGCAGGAGCGCCGCCCGGCGATCCGGGTAGCGGCTCACCGCCTTCTCCAGTCGATCCCTTCCCTCCTCGTCCTCGAATAGACGCTCGGTGGGCCTGAGGTCCGCTACCTGGAAGGCCTGCGCGCTGGCGGCCGCGGGGTGCATGGGCTTGTTCATTGATCTCCGTTGTCGGTCATCGATCGATCTCGCCCAGGACGATGTCGATCGACGCATTTGCCGCGATCACGTCCGACACGAGTCCGCCCTCCACCAGGAGCGGCAACGCGGCCAGGTTAACGAACGAAGGCCCCCGGAACCTGCAGCGGACCGGTTTCGAACCCCCGTCCGAGATCAGGCCGAAACCCAGCTCCCCCTTCGTCGCTTCCACCGAATACCACACGTCTCCTGCCGGAACTTGCAGCCCCTCCATGACGAGCTTGAAGTGCGCGATCATCGCATCGATCGACGACATCGCCTCGCTCTTGTCTGGCAGGATGACGGCGGCATCCTGGACGTTGATCGGGCCGCCCGGAATCCGGTCCAGGGCCTGCGTGAGGATCCTGATGCTCTGGCGCATCTCCTCCATGCGGACCAGGTAGCGATCGTAGGCATCCCCGACGACGCCAACGGGGACGTCGAAGTCGTACTCGTCGTACCCGAGGTACGGTCTCGCCTTACGGATGTCGTACGCGATGCCGCTTCCCCGGAGGTTTGGGCCGGTGAGCCCCAGGTCGAGAGCTTTCTCCGCATCGATCACGCCCACGTCGACCAGGCGCGCCTGGAATATCGAGTTCTTCGTGATCAGCCGTTCGCACTCGTCCAGCGTGGCGGGCAGTCGGTCCACGAATTCGCGGCATGCCTCAAGCCAGCCCACGGGCAGATCCGCGACCATCCCCCCCACCCTCGTGACGGAGGTCGTGATCCGCCCCCCGCAGTAGGCCTCGTGCAGGTTGTAGATGCGCTCGCGCTCCTGAAACGTATACAGGAAGACGGTCGTGGCGCCGACGTCCATCGCACCGGTACCGAGCCACAGGAGGTGTCCGAGGATCCGGTTCAGTTCACTCAGGATCAGGCGGACCTCCCGACATCGCGGGGTGATCTCCACGCCCAGGAGGCTTTCCACCGCGAGTGCGTAGCCGATGTTGTAGATCATCGGCGCCAGGTAGTCCATTCGGTCCGTGTACGGGATGACCTGATTCCACTCTCGATACTCGCACGTCTTCTCGAAACCGGTGTGCAGGTACCCGATATGAGGTATGCAGCGGACGACGGTCTCTCCGTCCAATTGGAGGACGAGGCGCAGCACTCCGTGAGTTGCCGGGTGCTGTGGCCCCATGTTGACCACCATCTTCTCGCCTTCCAGGTGGTCCCGGTCCTCCGCCTGTTCGTCCGCGGCCGTGGCCTCCGTCTCCAGCAAGCCCGCCAGCGCCAGCTCTTCGCGCGCGTACACGTCCTCGGTCGAGCGATTCAGCGCACGGCGAACCTGCTCCGATCGCGTGAAGCGGCCACGCAGCGGGAAGTCCTTCCGTAGCGGGAATCCCTCATCGTAGTTCTCCGGCATGAGAATCCGCCGGAGGTCCGGGTGTCCCTGGAAGTCCACGCCGTACATGTCGTAGACTTCGCGCTCGAGCCAATCGGCTGCCGTCCAGATGTCCACGCAGCTCGCGACGGACAGCTCAGACCTCGGAAGCTCGGCCAGAATCCGCAGCATTCGTCCGTGCACTGTGGACCAGACCTGGTACCACACCTGAATGAATGCACCACCTCCGAGATCGGCCCCCATGACATCGAGCAGGAGGTCGAACGCCTGATCAGCGTCCGACTTCAGGAATTCGAGGATTTCGTGCAGCCCCTCCGGCCGTACTGAGACGACCGGGGTTCCGACCGGGTCGACGTGTACCTGTCCAACGGCATCGCCGAATCGGGCACGGAGCGTCCTGACCGTCTCGTGCTCTTCCGGGTCGGTGCACGCCGGCGATCCGAGCACCAAGTCCGGCACGGACCCCACTGCGGTTGAAGACATGGCTCAGTCCTGGTGTTCCAGGAGACGTTCTCGACGATCCCGGGGCCTCGAAACGGCCGACGTGCCCTCGACCCCGCTGATGCGGTTCTGACGCGTCGAGTTGCCGAAGGGCTGCGCCACGAGCTCGATCGCCTCTGGAGGCAGGTTCGGCTCACCCGCTGAATGGGGGCTCTCTTCCCGGTGGACCGGGTTTCGCAGCGACTCTCCCTTGATCTTCTCCTGGACCATCATGAGGGCGTACAGGAGACTCTCCGGACGGGGCGGACAGCCCGGAACGTAGACGTCGACCGGCACGATCTGATCGATACCCTGGACGATCGTGTAGTTGTCGAACATCCCCCCGGAGCTGGCACACGCGCCCATGGAAATGCACCACTTCGGCTGCGGCATCTGGTCCCAGATTCGTCTGAGGATGGGCGCCATCTTGTAGGTGACGCGGCCGGCAACGATCATCAGGTCCGCCTGCCTGGGACTAAAAGAGAACCGCTCTGCACCGAACCTGGCGATGTCATACTTGGAGCCGGCGGTGGCCATCATCTCGATGGCGCAGCACGCCGTGCCGAGGGGCATAGGCCAAAGGGAGTTGCGGCGCGACCAGTTGACCACCGCGTCGACCGTCGTGGTCAACCAGGAGGCCGGGGCTCCAGTATCCAGCTCCGCCCCCCCCGGCGCTACCGTCGGAAGCGTTCTTCGTTCATCGGCCATTCGTCAGTCCCACTCCAGCGCACCCTTCTTCCACGCATAGGCCAGGCCTACCGCGAGGACGAACATGAAGATGAACATCTCGATCAAACCGAACAGGCCGAGGTCTCTGAAGATCACGGCCCACGGCAGGAAGAAGATGGTCTCGATGTCGAACACGATGAACAGCATCGCGACGATATAGAACTTGACGGAGTACCGCTCACGCGTGTCGCCGAGGGGATCGATCCCCGACTCGTACGGCATCGCCTTGACGGCCGTCGGACGGTATGCGCTGGCGAGATGCGAAAGCAGGAGGAACATGCCAGCGGTGAGCAGTCCGACCGCGAAGAGAATGACGACGCCGACGTATGCCTGTGTCATCGCCCGTCCAGGCCGTTTGTGAATTTGTTCACGAATCGAGCCGAACATAGCTCGTGGCGCAACAAAGCGTCAAGCGCGCGAGCAGGGCCAGCGCGAACCCGCTATTCTGCTGTCAAATCAAGCTTTTCGACAGATTGAACGAGTGGTACGCTGAGCCGAGGACACAAGAGAGCATGGAAGGCGTTCCCGGACAAGAGGTAGTACACGTACAGGTCCCGGACGGCACGGTCGCCGTTGAGCTTCGGGGGCCGGCCGGCGCCGGAACTGCGGTAGTGTGCCTGCACGGACTGACGGCCCACCGGGCTACGTGGGAGCCGGTCGCCCGATGCCTCGAGCGGCGGCACCGCCTGCTGCTCATCGACCTCCTGGGACGGGGCAGCTCCTCTCCTGCGCCTCACGCCCCGTATGACCTGGCAACCGAGGCCGGGCGCACGCAACAGGTCCTGGAGGCGCTCGAGATTCGGCGGCCCGTGATCGCAGGCCACTCCCACGGAGCCGCCATCGCCGTCGCGCTCGCCCGCGGCGGCGATGTCGCAGGACTTCTGCTGGCGAACCCCGTGACGCCGTGGCTGAGCAGACCCGCGCTTCTCGCCGTCCTGGACCTCCCGGGAGTTCAGCGCCTGCTGCCCCCGGTGTTTCGGCTCTTCCGCACGCCGCTCACGCGCTATATGCTCGTGCGGCGAGTCTTCGCGGACTCCCGCTCGATGCCCCGAGGGCTGACGTCTATATACGCCGAGCCCTGGGCCGACGCCTACAGGGTGCGGACACTCCCGCGGCTGCTGAGGCAGTGGGATCCTTCGGAGCTCGAGGCATACAGCGGCATCGAAGTGGGTCAGGTCTGCGTGGTCGCGGGAAGGCAGGATCGGCGTGTACGGCCAGACGATGCCCGGAGGTGGGCGCAGCGGCTGGGGGGCACCTTCACAATGCTGGAAGGGTGCGGCCACTCGGCTCCGGAGGAACGGCCCGAGGCGGTAGCCGCTTCCCTGGGCGAGCTCCTGGCAAGAACGGAATCGGAAACGACCGAGGTAGACAGAGGATGATCAAGAGCGACCGTTGGATTCGAAGCATGGCCCGCGAACAGGGCATGATCGAGCCGTTCACCGACGATCAGGTCCGGGAGGGCGTCATCTCCTACGGGCTCTCCAGCTACGGATATGACATGCGGGTATCGGATGAATTCCGGATTTTCCACAACGCGCTGGCCCCCGTTGTGGACCCCAAGCACTTCGATGAGCGGTCGTTCATCGAGTTCCAGGGCGATGTGTGCATCGTGCCGCCCAATTCTTTCGCCCTGGCGAGGTCGGTGGAGTACTTCCGCATCCCCCGTAACGTGCTGACCATCTGCGTGGGCAAGAGCACCTACGCGCGGTGCGGGATCATTACGAACGTCACTCCCTTCGAGCCGGAGTGGGAGGGACACGTTACGCTTGAGATCAGCAACACGACTCCGCTGCCCGCCCGAATATACGCCAACGAGGGAATCGCACAGGTGCTGTTCTTCGAGTCCGACGAGGCCTGCGAGACGAGCTACGCCGACAAGAAGGGCAAGTACCAGGGGCAGACTGGCGTCACCCCGCCCCGTCTCTGAAGCCAAGAGGGGGCTACGGCTCGCCTCGGGCCGGATCTCCAGATCGAACTGCGGCCATGGCCGCGAAGATCCAGCCGGCCAGGAAGCAGACCCCACCCAGCGGGGTCACGGCTCCCAGGGCGCGGAAACCCGTCAGCGCGAGTGCCACCAGGCTTCCCGAGAACAGCGCGATCCCGAGGACGAACGACCAGACCGTCCTTCCCCAACCCGCCCCGGGCCAACGTTCGCTCGCCAGTCCTGCGAACAGGATGGCCAGCGCGTGCGTAAGGCCGTAACGCACGCCGGTCTCGTAAACCGCAAGCAGATCCGGCGTCAGCCGCGTCTCCAGCGCATGAGCCCCGAAAGCGCCGGCAGCGACCCCCGCCCCCGCCAGAATCGCCCCGATCAGCAGGTATTTCTTGTGCATGCGGGAACATGTGCAATTGCGAAGCCGGGCGCGAGCCCGGAACTTGCACTCATAGGCCGTGGGTGCGTGCATCTGGCGCGCGGCCCGGACCGTCGGTTACGAACGCTGGATGGAACGCGATGAGCGAAGACAAGGCCCCGACTCGGGCCCGAAGAGTGGTCTTACTGCTGGCGGAGGATCCGCTCGCGCCCGAGATCGAACGGGCGCTCAGCGGCATCTCGGCCGAAGTGCACGTGGTGACGGATCCGGCGGGCGCGGCCGAAGTCGCCAGCGCCGATGATCTGGTCCTCGCCAGACTCGACACGGTGGCCCTGACGTCGAGCGCACCCCGGGCCGATGCCCCGGCGCAGGTCCGAGCCCGGACGCCGAAGCCTTTCGCGAAGAACACGTTGTACGCGGAAGCGAGGGTATACGTAGAGGAAACGCTTGCCCGGGTTCGCGAGGGAGGCGATCCAGACGTTGACCGGGGACGCGTGGTTGCCGAGCGCATGCATACCGACCTGCTTCGGGACAACGTCCTCATCAACCGAAGCCTGGAGCCGCACGACGACTATGATCTCGCCAGCCACTCCGTCAACGTGGCGATCATCGGCGGTAAGCTCGCGCTCGGGATGGTGGCTGGTGTGGAGGACGTCGTCCAGGTGATCCACGCCGGCTTGCTGCACGACATCGGCATGGCCCGCCTGCCGGAGACTCTACTTGGCAACCGGGGAGCATGGAGCGACCGCGAGCTCGAGACCCTGAAGAAGCATCCGGTCCTCGGGGCCGACATCATCGAGCGGTGCGCACCGAGAAACGAATGGCTGAAGCGTGCGGTGCTCCAGGAACATGAGAGAGCACGCGGCCAGGGATACCCTTACGGCCTGTACGATCGCGACCTGGACCCGGTAGCGAGGATCCTCGGAGTCGCCGACGTTTTCGAGGCGTTGTCGCATCCCAGGTCCTACCGCTCGCCCTTCACCGCGCTCGAGGCGCTGGAGCGCGTGGTCGGCATGCAGGACGAGTACTTCGCTCCCCAGGTGGTATCTGCGCTCGTCAACGAGATCTCGGCCTTCCCGCTCGACAGCTACGTTCAAATCAGCTCCGGTGAGATCGGCCGTGTGGTGGCCACCGATCCCTCGAACATCCTGCGCCCCAAAGTGGAACTCGTGTGGGACGCGAACTGGAACGCGGTCACCGAGCCGGATACGCTGGACCTCGCGACTCGACCCGATCTCACGGTGGCGCGGGCCCTCCTGGACGCGGAGCTTCCGATCACCTGACCACGCGATCGATCGGGCACCGCTTCGAACCGGGGGTCTCTGGATGTGACGAAGGGGCGGCGCGATGGCGCCGCCCCTTCTGTATTCCAGCTCGTCCAGCCTTCGAATCAGGCGGAGTCCGTCGGGTTGGGTATGAGGAGGGCCGAGGTCACCGCGGAGCGCCACAGGAGGCCCACGCCCCTCCAGTGCCAGGTGTTGATCGCCTCGGCGCCGCGTTCCTTCAGCCGGATCGCGTGGGCCAGCAGCCTCTGCTGAAACTCCGTCGGATCGTCGCCGATCGCTTCCTCTGCCAGCACGATCAGCTCTTCGGCCACGGCGAGAAGCTCCTGGGCTTGCTCGACCGTAGGCCGTTCACCGTTGAGCACCGCCAGCAGACCCAGCTGCTCGGCCCGATGGGCCTGGCCCACCGCACGGCGGTACCAACCCTGCTCGGCGGAGAACCTCGCACGCCTCAGCAGTTCTCCGGCCCGGAACAGGATCGTCTCCTGGCGAACGGTCGGATCCGTGATCAACTCGTTCGCAAGCCAGATGGACTCGCCGCCCCTGGCAATCGCGAAGCGCACCACTTCGGCCGGATCCCGATCGAACTCGGGGTGCCTGTGCCGCATTCTATCCGCCATCTGCAGGGCGAGTATCAGGCGCTCGCCGGCCGCTACCGGATCTCCGTCGTCTCGATAGGCGTACGCCTCCTCCAGGAGCCCCTTCATGCGGGCTTCGAGATCGTCCTTGCGGGCGAATTCGTCGTCCGCTTCTCCGATCCGCTCGATCAGCCCTTCGACGCGGCCGAACAGCTCATCGAGGCCCTCTTCTCCGTGCCGCTCGAGCATTGCGCGCACGAGCTGCATGCGGCACTCCCGGGCCTGGTTGCGAGCGGCATCCTGATTGCCGTTCCGCAGGAGCTGGCGCGCGTCGCGGAAGCACTGCCGCCCGTTTCCAAACGGAGGTCCGTCCGTGGGGCTGTTCATGGAAAGCGACATGTCGTCGATCAGGACCTCCGTCAGATCGGGGTCGCTGACCACCTGCAGCTCCATGTCCGCGTTGACGCCGAGCTCGGTGTTCGAGTCTCCGCCTGGTGCCGTCGGGGTGTCGTCGCAGGCTCCGGCCCCGATGGCCAGCAGCCCGACGATGAACAGGTTTCGCAGTTGATGTCTCATCTCTGGATCCTCCCGTGAATCGACCGGCCGAGCCGGTTCTCTCTTGTCGAGGCAGTTCGCCCAAGAGACGACCGATGTGGCCCGGGGGTCACACGGGGTTCGATTGGCCCCGCTCGCGACGCACCTTCCGGCCGCGCGGCAGGGGGAGGACCAGGTACGACTTCGTCACGGGGTCGAAGGCCTCCAGGCGTACCTTGAGGCCAAAGCCCATGACGTCCGCCCTGGTGTGCACGTGGACGATGTGAAGGGCCCCCTCCGCGTCCTGCCACTGGGCGCGACCCGAGCCGGGCTCGGGTCCGGTGTTCCGCGTCACCAGGCGCGCCTCGGTCCCTTCGTACCCGGGGCGATTGAAGCGCACCGCTTCGATCGGGCGGAAATACCTGACCCGGACGCGGGCCACGACGCGGGCGACGAACCAGCCGGCCGCAAGGGAGGCGGGAAGCACGTAGAGGAAGCGGGGACCGGGGGATCCGAGCGCCAGGTCGTGAATGGCCCCGTTCCACGTCAATCCCACGACGGCGGCGACCATCAGGGCCGCGGCGGGTACGAAGAGCCGTCGCCCCGGCGAGCGACCGGCTACGGCGAGGGCGATCCCGGCTGCCCCCACGACCAGAAAGGCCGCGTTGTACCACTGGATGAGGAACTGCCAGTACGTCATTGCGGGGTCCAAGGAGAAGCGCCGCACGCGACGCCTCCCCGAATCCCGAACTCCTCCCGCATGCCGCCCTGCGAAATCCTCAGAGCTGGACGAGCTCCATGGTTCCGCGCACGGCTTCCGCAGACGCTCCAAGCGCCTCTCTTTCGCCGTCGGAGAGCTCGATCTCCAGCACCCCCTCCAGGCCGCCCGCACCGAGCTTGCACGGAACACCCAGGAAGAGCCCTTCAAGTCCGTACTCCCCTTCGAGCCACGCGGCACACGGAAGCACTCTCTTCTTGTCTCTCGCGATCGCCTCGACCATCTGGACGGCCCCCGAAGAAGGGGCGTAGTAGGCGGAACCGGTTCCGAGCAGCTTCACGATCTCTCCCCCGCCCTTGCGGGTCCGGTTCACCAGCGCCTCGATCCGGTCTTCGCTCATCAGCTGCGTCAGCGGGATACCCCCGACACTGACCGTGCTCACGATCGGGACCATGCTGTCCCCGTGCCCCCCCAGCACCAGAGCCTGGATGTCTTCCACGCTCACGTCGAGCTCCATGGCGATAAAGCTCCTGAAGCGCGCCGTGTCGAGGATCCCGGCCATGCCCATCACGCGCTCCCGCGGGAAGCCGCTCACGGCCTTGGCCACGTACGCCATGACATCGAGGGGATTCGTCACCATCACGATGATCGAGTCGGGGCTGTACCGGGCAATCTGCTCGGCGACGCTGCTGATGATGGCCGTGTTCTTCTGTACCAGGTCATCCCGGCTCATCCCCGGCTTGCGGGCGAGCCCGGCCGTGACCACGTAGACGCCCGAGCCGGCCGTCTCCTCATACCCCTGCGCCCCGGTGACCATGGTGTCGAAGCCCTCTACCGGAGCCGACTCCCACTGATCCAGCGCCTTGCCCTGCGGAACGCCCTCCAGAATGTCGACGAGCACGACTTCGCGAGCGAGCTCCCGCTCCGCGATCCGCTGCGCCGCCGTCGCACCGACGTGACCGGCCCCTACTACGGTGATCTTATCCACGATGAGCTGTCCTTGAGTGGATGAGGTGGTTTGGAGAATGTCAGGGAAGGTCGGACGCGCTGGGGGACGCGCCGCCAGTCCTCCCCGGTCCAACCTACTTCGCGTACGTCGAAGCGCAACCGGCCCTTGCGGGGTCAGCCTCCGACCTGGCTGAGGGCGCGCAGGCCGCCACTTCCCTTCGCGGTCCCGAGCTGCAGGAGGTGTTTCTCGGGCTTCTCCCTCAGAGCCTGACGAACCGCCTGGACGACGTCGCCGCCAGAGCGGAGCGGTGCCTTGAGGTCCACCTCGTGCGTTCCGAAGAGGCAGGTCCTGAGCTTGCCCTCGGCGGTCAGCCGCATCCGGTTGCAGCGGTCGCAGTAGTTGTGCGACAAGGGCGTGATCACCCCCACCGAGCCTGGCGCACCGTCGAACTGGAAGTAGGTCGCCGGACCGTTGCCCATGGGCCCTCGAGCCGGGCGCAGATCGCCGATCCCGCGCAGACGGTCGAGAACTGAGTCCGTAGACAGAAATCGATCCGAGAGATGGAGATTGTCGCCCGTGGGCATGAGCTCGATGAAGCGCACGTGCCACGGCCGCGTCCTCGTGATCTCGGCGAAGTCCTCCACCTCATCGTCGTTCAGGCCACGCATGAGGACCGTGTTGATCTTCAGCGGCGCGAACCCGATCCGCTCCGCCTCGGCGATCCCCTCGAGCGTCGCGTCGAAGAACCGCTCCGCCCGTCTCGCCATGTCGCGGAACCGTTCCCGACGCAGCGTGTCCAGGCTCACGTTCACCCGCCGCACGCCCGCGTCGTGCAGCTCACGCCCGAGCTGCGGCAGCAGGATCGCGTTGGTTGACACCGCGATGTCCTCGATGCCAGGGATCTGTGAGAGCAGGTGCACGAGATCAGGGAGGTCGCGGCGGACGAGAGGCTCGCCTCCGGTGAGGCGGATGCGGCGAAGTCCAAGATCCGCCATCTGGCGCACCACCGACGCGATCTCCTCGTACGTGAGGAACTCGTCACGGTGGATCCAGTCGAGGCCCTCTACCGGCATGCAGTAGGTGCAACGCAGGTTGCACTTGTCCGTCACGGAGATCCTGAGATAGTCGATCGTCCGTCCGAACTGGTCACGCATTTCGGTCCCCGGCAGACTCTCGCTCACCTGCCCTCACTCCTCCACGCCGTCAGGCGCGTCCGGGCCTGGAGGCGCCTTGCCGCCGAGCCAGCGACTGGTGCCATCCGCATACTCCTCGCGCTTCCACAGGGGCAGCCTCTTCTTCAGCTGCTCGATGACGTACGTCGACGCGTCGTACGCCGGCCGTCGATGTGGCGCCGCCACTACCACTACGAGGCTGACCGTCGGTGGCGCAAGACTGCCCACCCGGTGCCGTACCCCGATCGCCGAGGCGCCCGTTTCGCTGAGCGCCTCACTGGCGATGTCGTGCAGGACGCGGTCGGCCATGCTCCGGTACACCTCATAGTGGAGGCGGGAGACGGAGCGGCCCTGGTTGTGGTCCCGTACCCTGCCCTCGAACAGGAGCACCGCCCCATCCGACTCCCGGCCCACGAGCCCGAGCACGTCCTCGCCCCTGAGCGGAGCTTCGGTGATGTCCGCCACGACCACACCAGAGGCTGCTTCGGGACCGACCGTCATCCGCCCGCCACGGGTGGAATCAGGGCGATCTCGTCACCCCGGGCCACCGGCGAATCGTCGGGTTCGTACCGGTGATTGAGCGCAATGGCGGCACTTCCCATCAGGCCGGCCAGCGCCGGGTGCTCATCCAGCGCATCCCGGACGTGACGAACGGTCGCGCCTTCGAGCAGAGACACGCGCAGAATCGATTCGCCCGCCAGCTCCCGGTGCCGGCCGAACAGGAGCACCCCGACTTCAAACCGTTCCGTCACCCGACCGGTTCCCGAGTCCGGAGCCACGAAAGAAACTTGCCCACTGAATCGCTGCGCCTGAGGGTGCTGACCCGCACCTGGGTCTCCTGGGCCCCTTCTTCGACCCAGGCGGAAATTGCCAGGCGGCTGCGGAATGTGGAAAGCGTCACGTGCCGATCGCTCTCGTCGACGACGGTCGCGAAGTCGAGCGAGTCGCCGGCGGTGAAGAAGCGGCGTGCGCCCTCCAGGACCTGTGCGGGAGCCAGCTGCGTCGTGGTCTGCGTAATCATCGAAATGCTCTCAATCTGCCGATCTTGACGCCGTCCGGGCGCCGCCAATAACATCCGCGTCCGTGGAGCTCGGTCACGCCGCCCCCGACGGCACGACGCGTCGAAAGTAGTGCGCGGGCGAACCTCCAACAATCACCTCGACTTGGGGAGTTCCACATGCGGTTCTCCAAGAACATCGACTCCCTGGTTCCCTCGGCCACTCTCGCGATCAGCGCCCGAGCCAAGCAGATGAAGGCGGCCGGGGAGTCCGTCATCGACCTGTCCGCAGGCGAACCTTCATTCCCTACTCCGGAGGTTGGCATCCGTGCCGGCGTCGATTTCGTCGGTACCGGCAAGTCGGGTTATCCCCCCACCCCCGGAATTCCCGACCTCCGCGCCGCCGTCGCCGCGTACGTGAACGAGAGCACGAGCCGCGCGAGCGCGACTGCGGCGAACGTGTTGATCTCGGCCGGCGTCAAACAGGCGTTGTTCAATGCGACGTACTGCCTGTTCCAGCCGGGCGACGAGGTGATTGTTCCCGCCCCCTACTGGCCCACGTACCTGGCGGTCCTGAAGCTGGCCGGAGCCACTCCGGTCGTGATCCCGACCTCCTGGGAGACGGGTTTCCAGATCGACGTCGCCGACCTGGACCGACTGGCCACTCCAGCCACGAGGGGCCTGTTCCTGAACTCGCCGGGGAACCCGAACGGTGAGACGTACGGCCGGGACCTGATGGCCGAGATCGTGAAATGGGCTGGGGATCGCGACCTCTGGGTGGTCTCGGACGAGATCTACCGGCGTCTGCACTACGGCGGAGACACGGCGACGTCCGCGTTCGACGTGCCACACGAGGCGTCGCGGGTGCTCCACCTGGACGGAATCTCCAAAGCGTTCAGCATGCCCGGTTGGCGTATCGGGTATGCCGTGGGCCCCGAGGCGGTGATCGGAAAGATGTCCGCCCTCCAGAGCCAGACTACGTCCGGAGCCGCGGCTCCGTCTCAGCATGCCGCACTCGGAGTCATCGCGGCGGAGGAGCGCGACCAGATCGTCGCAGAATTCCGGGAGGTTCTCCGGCGGCGGCGAGATCTGGCCGTAGAGTCGCTCGCGGGAGTGCCAGGGATCGAGTGCCGAACACCGTCCGGGGCGATCTATCTCTTCGTCCGCCTCACGGGCACCACGGACTCCATGAGCGTGGCCGAGCAGCTCCTCGTGCAGGGCGGCGTGGCCAGCGTACCGGGCGAGCCCTTCGGCACACCGGGCTTCCTTCGCCTCAACTACGCCGTCTCGGACGATGAGCTCAAGGAGGCTCTGGCCCGCATCCGGACCTTCTTCTCCTGACCAGAAGCTGCGGTCACGTCACCGGGACGTGACCGCAGGCAGGCACGGCTAGAGAGCCTCTTCCACTTCCTTCTTGAACAGACGGGACGGTTTGAAGATCGGTACGGCGCGCGCCGGGACCGTCACCGATTCGCCCGTCCGCGGGTTCCGGGCGATCCTGGGCCTGCGATTGCGGACCTTGAACGTGCCGAAGCCGCGGATTTCGATGTGGTCTCCGTTGGCGATCGCCCGCTTCACCGCGTTGAGAAACGCATCGATCACGGCAGCGCAATCTTTCTTAGTGACACCCGGCCCGATTGCCTCATGAACCTGTTCGACGAGATCAGCTTTGGTCATGTGAATCTCCCTTGCCGGTGGTAGTGGATCCGGCCAGCCTCTTGATGCTTCCTTACGTCACGGCCACTGATAGCGGAGCCGCGGACCGATCAGCGATCGATCCAGGACACGCGCGATTAGCGAATGCAGCCTGGTCTCCTCGATTCCCCACAGCAGTTCCCACAGTCCGACCCTGCGCTCGGAAGGTCTCACGGTACGGGGGCGCTCTCCGAGGCCCGACATCTCGCCCGCGAGGTCGAGCGCTTCCTGGAGCGTCGCGGTTCGATCCACGAGGCCTGCCTCCGCCGCCCGCGCACCCGACATCACCCTACCGTCCGCGAGGACGCGTACGCTGTCGGCCTCGAGCGTCCGGTTAGCGCTGACGGCCGAGACGAACTGCTCGTACACGTCATCGACGAGCTGCTGGACCATCGCCCGTTCGTCTTCCGTGAGGTCCCGGACCGGCGATCCCAGGTCCTTCATTTCACCGCTCTTGACGACTTCCAGACCGACGCCCGCCTTGCGCAAGAACTCCTCGGCATTCGGGAACTGCATGATCACCCCGATCGAGCCCGTGATGGAGCTGGGGAGGGCCAGTATGCTGTCTGCTCCCAGGGCGACGTAGTATCCGCCCGAAGCTCCCACCTCGCCAATCCAGGCGACAACCGGCCGGTCGTCTTCTTCTCTTAGTCGCGCCAGCTCGGAATACATGCTCTGGGCGGTCCCCGCCGTGCCTCCTGGCGATCGAATCTCGATCACGAATCCCCGGACCGTCGCATCGTCGCGGAACCTGCGGAGACTCCGAGTGAAGGAATCGTCCGACTCGATCAGGCCATACACGGGAATCACCGCGATGCGGTCGCCCGACATCAACGGCGCAGAACCTCCGAGGATGAGACGCAGAACTACGGCGGAGCCGATAGCGAAGAACGCTAGGAGCAGGACAATGCTGAGAACCGTCGTGCGGCGCTGCACGCTAAGTGGCTCCCGCGTACGGAGATATGCTGCCCAGAACTGGAAGCGGGCGGAGTCCCGGGCGGACTCCGCCCGGTTCCGACGGCTACAGGCAGGATGAAACTAGTATCGCGGTGGAAACCGTGTCAACCGGTTGGAACAAAGGAAGTTGCGTCCATCGCATCGACGAAGCGCCGGAAGAGGTATCGGCTGTCGTGCGGGCCGGGTGCCGCCTCGGGGTGGTACTGCACGGCGAACACCGGCCGCGACGCGTGGGAAAGGCCCTCGACGGTACCGTCGTTGAGGTTGAGATGCGTGACTCTGAGGTCATCCGCACCCGCCGCGGACCGCCCGTTCGTCTCGATGGCGAAACCGTGATTCTGCGACGTGATCTCCACGGCGCCGGTCTCGAGGTTGCGCACGGGGTGGTTTCCTCCCCGGTGACCATACGGGAGCTTGTACGTTCTCCCTCCGAATGCCCGGGCGATCAACTGGCACCCGAGGCAGATGCCGAACACCGGGAGGCCGGCATCACTCACCGCGCGTATCACATCCGCGGCAGCGGGCACGGCGGCCGGATCACCGGGTCCGTTGGAAACGAAGACTCCGTCCGGGCTGCGCTGCAGGATGTCCGCCAGCTCGGCCGTCGAAGGCAGGACCTCGACTCGGTAGCCCGCGGCCGCGATCAACTCGAGGCTCCGCCGCTTCACGCCGTAATCCAGGCAGACCACGGTGCCCTTCTCCGGCCCGTGCGCGGGAACCTCGTAGGCTTCGGGAGTAGATACCAT
>CAJIAC010000069.1_pt1 | contig 34438 bp, 24 predicted proteins | sample 9198961 | NCBI WGS metagenome assembly CAJIAC01 (sample SAMEA7708276, study PRJEB35096) | sediment metagenome | biome: marine neritic benthic zone biome [ENVO:01000025]; feature: sediment [ENVO:00002007]; material: shallow marine sediment [ENVO:03000034] sea grass bed [ENVO_01000059] ... | reverse complement strand
GCGGCCGGGCTGATCACCGGAGGATTGGCTGCCTCGACGCTGTTCGAAGAGGACCTCCGCCGGTCGATCCAGGGATCGCGCGGAAGAGCGGGCGACGTCCTCGAGCGCGTCGGCTTCTATTACGGAACGCCGTTCGTAACCGTGCCCGCCAGCCTGTTGACCTATGGCGCCGGCGTGGCGTTCGGATCCGACGGAGTGCGCGACACCGGGATGATGATGATGGATGTCCTGCTCCTGGTCGGATTGGTGCAGCAACCCGCGCGCATGATCGCCGGACGGGCCCGCCCCGAAACGGGCGACGGTCACTTCAGCTTCAAACCGTTCACGACGGCGAACGACCGGGCATCCTTCATCTCCGGTCACGCCTGGAGCGCGTTCGGGATCTCGAACATCGTGGCCCGGCAGATCGACCAGGGATGGGCGTACGTGACCTTCTTTTCGCTGGCCGGGATTACGGGCTGGAGCCGTCTCTACGCGGACAAGCACTGGCTGTCGGACGTGCTGGCCGGGTCCGTTCTGGGATACCTGACCTCGACGACCGTCTGGAACTGGTTCCAGGAGCAGCGCCTGGGTACCGACCTCCAGGCCGTATCCGATGCCCGGTGGGTGACCTTCAGCTTCAGATTCTGACCGGTCTCTGCCGCTGCCGGATCAGGGGAAGATCCCTAGCTCCTCGTAGCAGACCATGATCTTGTCGATCGAGTTGATGAAGGCCGCCGCGCGGAGGTCGAGGTCTCCGTTGTGCTGCTTCTGCACCTCGCGAACCTGGTGGAACGAGCCGATCATGGTCTCTTCGAGGCCCGAGTTGACGAGATCCTCCTCATCCGCCCCGCTGGCGAACGCGGTCATGTCCTGATCCGAGAAGTCCACGCCCGTGGCCTGTTCCACGGCCGAGAGCAGCTGGCGGTGCGCCTGTTCGTCGAAGCGCTTCTCCATCCTGCCGAACCGGACGTGCGAGAGGTTCTTGAGCCACTCGAAGTAGGAGACGGTCACGCCGCCCGCGTTGAGGTACAGATCTGGAAGGACCATCACGCCCTTCTCCTCCAGGATCTCGTCGGCGGCAGCGGTCGTCGGTCCGTTGGCCGCCTCGGCGATGATGCGAGCCTGGATGCGCCCGGCGTTCTCACCGGTGATCTGGTTCTCGAGGGCGGCCGGGACGAGGATGTCGCAGTCGAGCTCCAGGGCGTCAGCCGAGTTTTCGATATCCGTCGCCCCGGGGAAACCGAGGATGGATCCCGTCTCCATGCGGTGCGCCACGACCGCCTCGAGATCCAACCCGTCCGGGTTCGCGATCGCGCCCTCGTACTCGGCCAAACCCACGAGCACGGCCCCGTCCTCCTGGAGGAAGCTAGCTCCATGGTACCCCACGTTGCCGAGGCCCTGCACGACCACCCGCTTCCCTTCGAGGCCGAGCGAGAGGCCGAGTGCCCGCATGTCCTCCTCCACGTCGCAGGCCTCGCGCACGCCGAAGTAGACCCCGCGGCCGGTGGCTTCGAGCCGGCCGTTGATGCCGCCCTGGGCGATGGGCTTTCCGGTAACGCACGCTTCCCCGTTGAGTTCATCTCCTCCCTTCAGGGACTTGAACGTGTCCACGATCCAGGCCATCTCGGTGGGACCGGTGCCGTAGTCGGGGGCGGGGACGTCGACGCCGGGTCCGATAAAAAGCTTCTTTGCCAGCTCGAAAGTGTACCGCCGCGTGATGCGCTCCAGCTCGCCTGTGGAGTACTTCCTGCGGTCGATCTTGATCCCCCCCTTGGCACCGCCGAAAGGGACATCCACGATCGCGCACTTGAACGTCATCAGGGCGGCGAGGGCCATCACCTCGTCCTCGTTGACCATCGTGCTGTACCGGATTCCACCCTTGGTCGGAAGCTTGTGGTGGCTGTGCTCGGCCCTCCAGGCCTGGATCACCTCGATGGACCCGTCGTCCCTCTTGAGGGGGAACGTGAGCCGGTAGACACTGTTGCACTCTTTGATCTGGGCGAGAAGGCGGGGGTCGTGACCGGAGAGGGACGCGGCCCGGTCGAAGGAACGGTTCACCTGGTCGAGAAAGCTGACGTGCGTGCCCAAGTCGGAGCCTCCGTGGCGGTTTCCGTTCGCAGGCCGGGCGGAGTCTACTCCGTGCCCCCGCCGCCGAACACAGGTCCCAATGTACTCAAACGGAGGGGGTCGCAGGGAAGTCCGGGACGTGTTCGAGAAGGTCGCCGGGATGCGGATCAGGGCAGGGGGCAGCCGGAGACTTCGTAGGTGATCTCGACGCGTCGCATTTCCGCGGTCAGCGCCTCGTGACGGGCGGCGCGCTCGTCGGAAAGAGCTTCATCGAGGCGTGACACACCGACCACGACGTACGCCAGCCACCGGGCGTCGACGGCCACGTAGGCTTCCTGGAGCGTCTCACACGACAGCGTACCGGCCTCGAAGTCGTCCACGAAGGCGCGGAACTCGTCCATGGCCCCGTCCGCCGAGTCGGCGAGCGCGTCCAGGGCATCGAGACGCGAGTCGAACTGCTCGGGCAGTACGTCCGGATCCTCTATACCCGGCACCATGAGCTCGATGTCAGGCGCGAGAACCACCGGCGGGGCCTGGTCCAGGTCGCCGGGATCGCCGGCTGTCTCGTCTGTTGGATCTGCGGAGGCGCCCCGAGCGGGTGCTGCGGCGGCAGGACCCCCGGAAATGGTGGACGGCGCGCGTGATGCCGCCTCCGGAAGCTGGAAGAGCCGGTCGGCTCCGAAGATCGCCAGGCCGATGATTCCTATGCTCGCTGCGACGTTGCCCGCCTGGCGGGCCCAGGCGGTCAGGCGCTCCCTGCGCTTCCTTCGCTCTTCCTCGAGTTCGGGACTCAGGTCCTCGGACGATTCCTCGGACGCCTCGGCAGCGGGCGTCGCAACTACCTCGGTGGCCTTCTTCAGGTCGGCTTCCGCCACTTCCCGTCGCGCCCGCTCCACCCTGATCTGCTGCGCCGCTTCCTCGGCCTTGATCCTGGCTGCGGCCTCCACGGCCCGCTGAAGCTCGGCATCCCGGCGCCGCTCGACCTCTTGCGCCGTGGACTGGCGAATGGCTTCGAGCTCAGCGCCGCGACGCGCGACCGTCTGCTCGAGCGCCTTCCGTTCCATCCGCAGGCGCGCCACTTCATCACGAGCGAGCTCCGCCACCTTGCTCGCCTTGGCGGCCATGCGGGCCGCTTCCGCCTCGGCTTCTTCGCGGGCCCGCTCCAGCTCAGAAACCCGGGCCGAAGCCTCATCCTCTGCCTTTCGGCGCCGGTCCGACTCCAGGCGGGCGGCGCGCCAGGCATCCTCCGCTTCCGCGGCGAGTACTGAAGCGCGCTCTTCCGCGGCCGCCTTCTCCGCCTCCAGGTTCTCTGCCTCGAGCGCGATGCGTTCCTCCGTCTCACGCAGCGCCGCTTCTTCCTGCTCCGTCTTGAGGGCGGCTTCCTCCTGGATGGCTTCCTTGGCCGCCCGCTTCTCGGTCGCCTTCTGCAAAGCGTCCTCCGCCGCCTGGCGGGCGGCGTCCAGTTGCAGGGACTTACGCTCCGATTCCTGTTCGGCAGCCTCGCGGCGAGCGGCTTCCGCTCGAGCGGCCTCGAGCGCGTCCTCCGCCTCCCGGGCCATGCGCTCGGCCTCGGCGACGGCTGCCTGGCGCGCGGCTTCCATCTCGGCGGCGCGTCCGGCGGCCTCGATCTCGGCCTCCCGGCGGAGCGTCTCCTCTTCCCTGCGCTTCGCCGCTTCTCGCTGGGCCGCTTCCAGAGCCGCCTCGGCCTCCGCAGTGCGGCGCGTAGCTTCCGCCGCCGCCGTCTGCTTCGTCTCGTCGAGCTCGGCCGTGATCCTCGCGGCCTCCTCCTCCGCCACTCGCCTGGCTTCCGCCTCTGCCTCCCGCCGGGCGGCCTCCTCCTCGGCCTGCTTCCGGGCGGCCTCGACCTCCTCGGATCGCCGGGCGGCCTCCGCCTCGGCTTCCTCGCGAGCCGCTTCCAGCTCCGCCGCCCGCTTCAGGGCCTTGGCTTCCGCTTCCCTGCGAAGGGCCTCTTCCGACCGGTGCCTGTCGGCTTCGGCTTCGGCCGCGGTGCGCGACTGCTGGGCCTCCTCAGCGCGGCGCTCCCATTCCTCGGCGGCACGCCGGGCCTGCTCCACTTCCTCGGCGCGACGCTGGGCTTCCTTCTCCGCTGCCTGCCTGGCTTCGACGGAGGCCTGCCGGATGGCCTCGAGCTCGGCGGTTCGCCTGGCGGCTTCCTCTTCCGCCTCCTTGCGGGCTTCCTCCGCCTCCGATGCCCAGCGAGCCGCCTCGGCTTCGGCCGCCTTGCGGGCCGCTTCGATCTCGGTCGCGTTGCGCAACGCCTCGGCGATCGCCCGTTCGTGCTCTTCGGCCTCGTCCTGCCGTCGAGACGCCTCGCGCTCGGCGGCCTCACGGGCCGCCTCAGCCTCCGCGGCTCGCTTCGCCGCCTCGAGCTCGGCAGCCTTAATGGCGGCCGCGGCCTCGGCGGCCTGTCGCGCGATCGCTTCCTCGGCCTCCTGGCGGGCCGCCTCGAGCTCCGCAGCCTGGCGGGCCGCCTCCTGCTCCGCGGCCAACCGCGCCTCGTCCAGTTCGCGCGCCTGGCGCGCCGCCTCGGCTTCCGCCGCTATGCGAGCCTGCTCAGCGGCATCGAGCGTGGCCTGAAGCTCGGCGGCCTGCTGGCGGGCCTCTTGCTCCGCTACCTTCCGGGCCGCTTCCAGCTCGGCGGTCTGCCGCGCAGCCTCTTCCTCGGCAGTCTTTCGCGCCTGCTCGGCGGCTTCCAGCGTGGCCTGGAGCTCCGCGGCTTGCCTCTCGGCCTCTTCCTCGGCTCTGCGCCTGGCCTCTTCCAGCTCCGCCGCGCGGCGGACCGCCTCCTCTTCGGCGCTGTGCCGGTTGGCCTCGGCAGCTTCGAGAGTGGCCTCCAGCTGCTCCGCCTGCCGCCTGGCCAGGTCCTCCGCCTCCTTCCGTGCCGCTTCCAGCTCGGCCGCCTGCCGCTCGGCCTCTCTTTCGGCCGCTTCCCGCGCCTCCTCGGCAGCGGAAAGGGTCGAAGCGAGCTCGCGCGCATGTCTCTCCGCCTCGAGCTCGGCGGCCGCCCGCGCGGTTTCCAGCTCGGCGGCCCTGCGCGCAGCCTCTTCCTCGGCTTCCTGACGGGAGCGCTCGGCGGCAGCCAGGGTTGACTCGAGCTCCGCGGCCCTGCGCTCGGCCTCCTTCTCCGCCTGCTGTCGACTGCGCCGGGCCTCCTCGAGCCTTCGCGCGGCCTCTTCTTCAGCCGCGATCCTCGCGAGTTCCTCCGTACGCCTGCGTTCGGCCTCCTGCTCCGCCGCCTCACGCGCCGTGCGGGCCTCTTCGGCATGACGGGCGGCCTCTTCCTCGGCCGCCTGCCGCGCTGCTTCCTGTTCGGCGACGCGACGGGCTGCGTCCGCTTCGGTCGCTCGGAGCGCCTCCTCGAGATCGGCCGCGCGCTTCTCGGCCTCGCTGGCGGCGGACCGCAGCTCCTCCAGATCGGAGGCGAGCCGGTCCGCCTCCTCTTCTGCCTGGCGGGCCTCCTGCTCGGCGTGCCGGGCCTCTTCCTCGGCTTGCCGGGCGGCGTCCTCCGCCTGTCTTCGCTCCTCCTCCGCCCTCGCTTCTTCCTCCCGAGCCATCTCGGCCGTGCGCTGGGCGGCCAGTTCTGCCGCAGCCTGCTCTGCAGCGGCCTGCGCCGCCTCCATCTCGGCCGCTCGGCGGGCCGCCTTCTCGGCCTTTCGCGCGGCCTCCTGCTCGGCCTTCTTCGCCGCCTGCTCGGCCCTTTGCGTCTGCTCACCGAGCTCCGCTGCAGTCCTGACGGCCGCCGCGACGATGGACCGCCTCGCGATCTCGTCGGCCAGGGGGCCTGAGAATCCGGCCGGTTCTCCGAACACGTGGTCGCGCGAGGGTTCTGGATCACGAACGGCCGGCGACGCATCGCCCAGGTCCTCGCGAACGACCTTCTCGCCGGTCCGCACGTTGGCCCAGTCGAGCACCGTTCGGCGCTCGAGGCCGCCGAGCGTCCGGGTCGGCACCACCTCGTAGAAGGCGTGTGGCTCGGTTCCGGACAGGCCGTCGAACGTGGTTCGGAAGAATGCTCCCTCCGCCGCGTCCCCCGCACCGACCACGATGGCGCTATGCCATGGCTCGGCGAAGTACTTCTGGTGGGTGTTGATCTCCGCCTCGGCGAACGATGCGGATCCGGGCGAGCCGCGCAGGTACCAGCCGACCAGGTTGCCCTGCATGCTTCGGGCGGCCTGTCTCAACTCGTCCCACGCGTCGGCCGGAACGAGGTCGACGGGGTCCTCGACGAGCGCATGCGGAGAAGGGATGACGTTGGTGATCAGGACGTACTTGCGTCCGGACTCGAGGTCTTCACACAGATCTCCGGCCAGGAGTCCGAACGGTCGGTCCTCGTCGCCGGCGTCACGGACGTGCCGGAGCAGACTGGCCAGCGCGCTCTGGCGAATGAAGACGTCGTACAGGGGGATGGCGGCTGCCGCTTCGACGCCCAGCGGTTCCCAGTGAATGCTCATCGAGAGCGGCCGGGGGACCGAGATGTGCACGCGCTCCATCGTGCCACCGCCCGCGGCGGGTTTCATCACGTGGACCTGGGCCTCGTTCTCGGTCGGCATGTCAGGGATACCGGGCTCGTCTCATGGTCGTCGGCGGTGCACCATGCGGCTCGCGGCCGCACTCTTCCGCGTACGTGAACAGCAAGTGCCGTTCCACCGCACGGCGTGCGCTCCGCTCGCCGTATGTGTGCATAAGTCTGCCACGAAAGCAGTGGCGAGGTGGGCTCTACGTGCAGCACACAGGTGAAAATCGTGTGAATCAGGCGAATTATGGCGAAAATCCGTTGGTCGCTCCGAATCACGCTGGATTCGTGTCACGCGGCGTTCCGGCGAGCTTCCTCCGACACCAGCAGGTCCACCAGCTCCGCGATCGCTTCGGCCGGCTGATCCAGTCCCGGCTCGTCCCGATGCAGCTCCTCGATTCGCTCGAAGATCACCTGGGCCACGGTCAGCTCCAGGTAAGGCATGGAGCGCGCCTGAGCCACGAAGTCCTCGTAATCATCGTCGCGGGCGGCTTCCAGCAGGTGCAGCACGCAGAGGGGGAGGGAACCCTGGCCCTTCTCAAGAGCGCCGGTCCAATAGGTGGTCCAGTCGTAGAAAGAGACCTGCATGCCACCCTCCTCTCCACAAAGAGTCGCAGACAAGAAGAGCAAGAGGCGATCCCAAACTCCCGATGACCGGAAAACGCCCTTGGAATCAGCGGATTCTCCCGACCACCCGGTCCTGCTCCGCGGGCGCGCACTCGCGCCACCCACGCAATCCGGGTCTTGACCTTGCAAATGCCATGGCCGCCGGGTCTCCCCTCGCTGCGGGCCGCCGCCGTTTGCCGGTGACCGGCTCCCCCGCTACCGTCCCGGATGCCCAATCGACTGCTTCGCGAAAAGAGCCCCTACCTGCTTCAGCACGCCCACAATCCGGTGGACTGGTATCCGTGGGGCGAGGAGGCATTTGCGGCCGCGCGCGACCTCGACCGCCCGATCTTCCTGTCCATCGGATACTCGACGTGTCACTGGTGTCACGTGATGGAGCACGAGTCGTTCGAGGACGGGGAGGTGGCCGCCCTCATGAACGAAGCGTTCATCAACATCAAGGTGGACCGGGAAGAGCGGCCGGATATCGACGGCATCTACATGACCGTCGCCCAGATGACCACGGGGCAGGGAGGATGGCCGCTCACGATCGTGATGACGCCGGATCGAGTGCCCTTCCTGGCTGCCACGTACATTCCCCGCGACGACCGGCACGGCAGGGTGGGGATGGTCAACCTCGTCCCGCGCATAGCTCGCGCGTGGTCCGAACAACGCGAGGCGCTCCTCGAGTCAGCTTCCTCGATCCGGGCACGCCTGGAGGGCATGGCATCGGCCGACTTCCGAGGCCGATCGCTAGGGCCGGACATACTGCGCGAGGCGTTCAGCGAGCTGTCAGCGTCCTTCGACCGGGAGGAGGCGGGCTTCGGATCGGCTCCCAAGTTCCCCACCCCCCACCGCCTGCTGTTCCTGCTCCGCTACTGGAAGCGGACCGGTGTGGACCGCGCCCGGGAAATGGTTGAAGAGACTCTCGATTCCATGAGGGCCGGGGGCATCTTCGACCAGGTCGGCTTCGGCTTCCATCGCTATTCCACGGACCGTGAGTGGCTCCTCCCGCACTTCGAGAAGATGCTGTACGACCAGGCGATGCTGATGCTCGCGTACACGGAGTCGCTGGAGGCAGGTGGAGGCGACGCACGGGAGGCGGTGGTGCGCCAGGTCGCCCAATACGTCCTTCGCGACCTCCATTCTTCGGACGGAGCCTTCTTCTCTGCGGAGGATGCGGACAGCGAAGGTGAGGAGGGCCGGTTCTACGTGTGGTCGGCCGATGAGGTGCGTGAAATACTGCCTCCGGAGACGGCCCGGGTCGCGATGGAGGCCTGGGGCTTCCGGGAGGACGGCAACTTCCGTGACGAGGCCACGGGCCAGTCCACGGGGCTGAACATCCCGCACCTGCGCCGGGACGCAGGCCAGCCTTCGGACCTGCTGGAGTCCGCGCGTCGCGCCCTTCTGGAGAGGCGTGAGACGCGGGTGAGACCGCTGCTCGACGACAAGGTCCTCACTGACTGGAACGGCCTGATGATCGCGGCCCTGGCCCGTGCCGGGCGGACGTTGCGCGATGAGACTCTCGTTTCGTCCGCCGCCTCCGCCGCCCGCTTCATCGCGGACACGATGTGGGTGGAGGGAGAGCTTCTCCATCGGTTCCGCGAGGGCGAAGCGGGTCTGCACGCCAACCTGGATGACTACGCTTTCCTCGCGTGGGGTGAACTCGAGCTCTTCCAGGCCACCCTCGACCCGCTGCACCTGGGTCGTTCCATCTCCATCACGGATTCGATGATCGATCGGTTTCGAGACGCCGAGCGAGGCGGGTTCTTCTTCAGTCCGGCGGGCAGGGACGACCTGATCGTCCGCCGGAAGGAGGTCTACGACGGGGCCGCGCCATCGGGCAACTCCGTGGCCCTCTACAACCTCGTTCGACTGGCCAGGCTCACCGGGATGCATGAGTACGAAGACCTGGCAGCGGAGACCGCTTCGGCGTTTTCCCGGCAGATCGCTTCGCAGTCCTCGGCGTTCACCTTCTTCCTGTCCGCTCTCGACCTCGCGATCGGGCCCTCCCGAGAGCTGGTGGTCGTGGGAGAACCCGGTGCAGCGGACACGGAGGCGCTGCTCGCCGTGGCGCGAGAGGGGTACCAGCCCGGGCTCGTGGTGCTGGTCAGGCCGCCGGGGGAGGACGGCCGGGATGTGGTCTCACTTGCGCCGTTCACCGAGAGCTTCGGGCTCCTGGACGGACGGGCGGCGGCGTACCTGTGCAGCGGCTTCGCCTGCGAGCGCCCCGTCTCCGATCCGGCGGCGCTGCGCGACCTCCTGGCCGAGGCCTGACGCGGTTACGGCGAGCCCCGTCAGCGCCGGTCCAGCACCGCTTTCAGCTTCACGTGCCAGCGGGATACGTCCCCGTCCGCCACATCCGCCTCGAGGGCCGCGAGCTTCACTCGCTTCAGGCCGGGAAGCACGGTCGCCGCCTCCTGCAGTGCGTCGACGACCGCACCCTCGAGCGATTCCGCTGAAGATCCCTCGATCTCGAGCTTGACCTCCTGCGAGGCCACCAGGATGTCGTCCGAGGAGACGACCGTCGAGAGATAGCTCTGCCGCGCCTTTCTTCGACCCTCCTCCAGGGCCTTCGTGGCCGTCTCGGAGTCGATGTCGAGGTCGTCGCGGATCCGCTTCAGGAACGCTTCTTCCTCCGGGTCGAGCCGGTGGTCGGACAGGACCTCCTGCACCGCCGCTCCGTACACCGCGCACGCCACCTCTTCGTGCACCTCGGAAGCGACCGCGTCCGGAAGCACGAGGACCGTCCTCAAGTGCGCCAGGTCCTCGACTTCCGTGTCGCTGAGCGAGTGGTCCACCAGGCAGAACTCCACGTATCGCCGGTACAGGTCCCGGCACTGGGACTGGAGGCGGGCCATTTCGATCCCGTGGCGGGACGCGACCTCGCCGATGCGGTCCGCGGTGACGTCGGACAGGTCGGCCGAGCCCGCCAACAGCGCCTCGATGTCGCGCGCGGCCGCGCCGCGGGCCTTCCGGCCCAGCAGGCGGGATCCGAGTCCCCCCGAAAGCTCGGGGCTCTTCTCAAACGGTCCGGACATGCTCGATACCTCCTGCGGCTGCATCACCAGGGCCAGTCACGAAATCCCGTTCTCGGAGGACTGAGAATGCCCCCCCGGGGCGCGGACGGCAAACGCGACCTCCCGAGGTCGTGCTCCGGCGCGGCGGTGGGTAGATTGCGGGCCATGGACAGATACCTGGACGTGCGCGTCGAGGTAGCCGCCGCGCTGGCGACCGGACGCCCGGTGGTGGCGCTCGAAACGACCGTGTTCGCGCACGGACTTCCGCACCCGGCCAACCTGGAAGCGGCGCGTGCGATGGAGACGGCCGTCCGGGAGGAAGGGGCCGTCCCGGCCACCATCGGACTCCTCCGCGGCCGGGCCATCGTCGGCCTGACGCCCGACGAGATCGAGGAGCTGGCCGTCGGGCTGCACGTGGCGAAGGTGAGCGTCAGGGACATTGCGCCCCTCATCGCGTCGCGAATGCCGGGAGCGACGACGGTCGCGGGTACCGCGGCGCTGGCGAGCGCCGCCTCCATCTCGGTCGTGGCCACGGGTGGAATCGGCGGAGTTCAAAGGGGAGGCGAGGCGAGCCTCGACGTGTCGGCCGATCTGCAGGAGCTCGCCGAAGCTCCCATCGCCGTGGTCTGTGCCGGAGCGAAGTCGGTCCTCGACCTCAAGCGTACCCTGGAGACTCTGGAAACCCTCGGCGTACCCGTGATCGGGTTCGGAACGGACGAGTTTCCGGCCTTCTATTCCGCCGACAGCGGTCTGCTGTTGGAGCACCGCGCGGACACGCCTCGTGAGGTCGCTACGGTGCTCGAGGTGCAGCGGGCCCTGAAGCGGCGTCAGGGCGTGCTCGTGGTGCAACCTCCCCCGCCCGAGGCAGCCATCCCGCTGGCCGAAGTAGAGAAGTGGGTCGCGACCGCGCTGGAGGAAGCGGCGCAATCGGGGACTTCGGGCAAGCGGCTTACCCCTTTCCTTCTGGATAGCGTGAAGCGCTCGAGTGGAGGCCGATCGCTGGCCACCAACCTGGCGCTCCTCGTATCCAACGCACGCCTGGCAGCGCGCATCGCGAGGGAGCTGCTCTGAGGTCTTCGCCCCGGCGGCTTCAGATCAGGAGAACAGCTCGCGGGTGACCACGTTCCGATGGTCGAAGATCCGTTCGACCTGCCGGACCACCAGAGGTCGGGCCAGTGCGCCCAGCGGGCCGAAGGGGATCCTGTAGCGCACCTCGTCGATCAGGATGGTACCCGATCCGTCTTCCTCGAACCGATGGGTATGAACCCACTCCCGGTACGGGCCGCGCAGCTGCTCATCCACGAAGCTATGTGGGGGGTCCCACGACGAAATGAGCGTCTGCCAGGAAACCGGCACGCCCCAGATCCGCAGCCGATAGTCGATCAACGTCCCCTCCCGCATCTCGATCGGCAGCGGCGTGAGAATCCGGAACCCGAGCTCGGGCGGCGTGATTCGCCCCAGATTCTCTGCGTTCGCGAAGAACGCGAACACCTCGTCTCGCGGCTTCTCCACCCGCATCTCGCGGCGTAACGTCATGGGCACCGGCCGACTCCTGATTCGGGACCTCCTGCTCCTTACTCTGGCCGCACAGTAGGAGCGGGTACAGTGAATGTCAAGCAAATATTCAGGATTTTATCTTGACATAGGGGCGCAGGCTGCACATATTTCGGTGCGAGGAAGCGCTCGTACAGCCGCTGTCCAGATATGACTCGTGCCTGCCTGTAGCGGGAGAGATAGATTGATCGCCATGAACGAACAATTCGAGACGGACAAGCGCCATCCGATCCAGGTCGTCGCGAAGCGCACGGGTCTGACGGCGGACGTGCTCCGTGTGTGGGAGAAGCGATACGGGGTCGTCGAGCCCGCTCGCTCGGCTGGCGGACACCGCCTCTACTCCGACCTCGACGTAGAACGTCTGAGCCTGCTGCACCGGGCGATTTCGGCGGGCCGCAGGATCAGCCGGGTGGCCGATCTGTCGCTCGACGACCTGCACGAGCTGGTGCGCGAGGACGAGGACGCGGCCGTGCACCGGCAGCGCACGATCGAGCCCGGCCTGTCCGCTGCGCCGGACACGTACGTGACCGGATGCCTCGACGCAGTGGAGACCCTGGATGCCGTCAAGCTGGAGAAGTCGCTCATGCGGGCCGCGGTGGCGCTCTCGGCGCCGGCACTGATCGACGACGTCCTCGCCCCGATGCTGGCGAGGATCGGCGAGCGCTGGGAGCATGGTAAGCTGAGTCCCGGGCACGAGCACCTGGCCTCGGCCGTGATCCGTCGAGTCCTCGAGTCTCTGACCAACGCGGTGATGCCGGGCCCCGAAGCCCCGGGCCTCGTGGTGGCGACGCCGTCCGGACAGATACACGAATTCGGGGCGCTGTTCGTAGCGGCAGCCGCGGCTACCCAGGGCTGGAGAGTCATCTACCTGGGAACCGACCTCCCCGCAGTCGACATCGCGGACGTTGCCCGGAGCATGAACGCATCGGCCATCGGCATCAGCCTGGTGTTCCCCATGGACGACCCCGGCATCGCCGCGCAGCTCAGCGAGCTGCGTTCCGAGGCGGGGCCCAATATGCCGATTCTGGCGGGAGGCCGGGCCTCGGCCGCCTACCGGGAGCCCCTCGAGGCGATCGACGCCCGGATCATCACCAGCGTCGACGATCTGTACGCCACGCTGTCCGCGATCGAGAACGATCGCGTGGCCGCCTGACGGGAGGCGGACGGCTCGCTCGACGTCAGGACGAATACCGTTCCAGGTACTCTCTGAGGTGCAGCTTGCGGGCCGTGTTGGCGGAGGTCATGTAGCGGATCTTGCCGAACACCGGTCGCTCCGGCCCCCACGGCCGGTCGTAGCGACCGAGACACCAGTAGATCCCCGAATAGGAGTTCGGGTCCCGTCCGTCCAGGGCGTACCGGTTGTTGAGCTCGATCATCACCCGGGCCGCCTCTCTGGGTGACGGCGTCCACTCCAGGATCTTCTTCCCCCATAACATGCGCAAATAGTTGTGGATGATGCCCTCGCGGCGGAGCTGCCGCTGCGCCGCATTCCACAGCTCGTCGTGCGTGAGCCCCTGCTCGAATACCTCGAGGCTGTACAGGTAGGGCCTCGGATCGGAAGAGTGCTGCTCCAGGGTCTCGAGGGCCCACCCCGGCAGTGACTCGTAGTCCCGGTGATCGGGCCGGTTGGCCGCCATGTTGAACCCGAGCTCGCGCCACGTGACCAGCTGGTCCAGAAAGGCCTCTGCGGCGGCGCTCGTCCCCCACCAGCCCGTGCGCTTCCCGAGGGTCGGCCGGCCCTCGAAGTCGGGACGCCATCCCTCGTGCTGGGCAATAGACCCGAGGATCTCGTGGGTCGAGATGTGGCCAAAATGCAGGTAGGGGGAGAGGCCGCTCGCCGCGTCCTCATCCGGCTGATTCCGATCCTCGGCATAGCGCGCCAGCTTGCTCCCGAGGAAGGCATCCAACCGGGCTTTTGCCGCCCGCGCTCCTCCCCGGATCTCGGCGGGCTCGACCGAGTGGTCTACCGGAAGCTCAGCCAGGTCCAGGCCCACGGAGGTCAGCAGTGTCGACGCATCCGGCCACCGGCGCAGCACGGACTCGGACAGCACCGGAGCGGGACATCCCTCGAGCTTCGAGACCGGATCCGTCTGTGGGACGCGTTCGAGATGGACGGGCAGCGACTTCTGCAGGTAGCGGCGAAACGAGTACGCGGTGGGGTAGGTCTTCGCGGTGGCATAGATGGGATGCAGGCCATTGGAATCGACGGCCTCCATCCGCACCTGCACCCGGCTGGCGGACGCAGCCAGCATCGCCGGAATGAAGAAAGTCGGATAGTCGTCGGTGACCACGACGGCGGCCTCGCTCGCCAGCTCCTCCAGGAGGCCGCGCCCGCCGCCCGTTTCCGCCTCCACGTAGGGAAGGTAGGTGACCCCCGGACGATCGCTCAGCGCCTCCAGGTTGTCCTGCATCCCATCGAGGACGAACCGGTGGAATCGGTCGCTGGCCCACGGGTAGTCGCAGCGCAGGGCTTCCAGCACGAGCACCCCGAACCCGAACTCAGCGGCCCACTCGGCCGCCCGCTCCAGCGCGAAGTTGAACCGGGTTCGCCGGTAGCTGGTCATCCAGTACAGCACGTAGCGTCCCGCCGGGTTCGGCTCGTCGTCGTTCAGCCGGCGGATGCGGATTTCGGGAACTGCTCCGTTCATTCAGGCTCTCCACCGCGTTCTAGACAAAAGCTTGACAATGCTCAGATGACCTCGTATTGTATTGAACATACAATGAACAGTACGTGACTTAGCTGTCGACCCTGATCCAACAAACAAGGAGAATACCCATGTTCGCCAAGACCCTGAGCGCCTTCGGTGTCGCGCTGGCCCTGCTCGTGAGCACGTCGGCCGCCACGGCCCAGATGGCCGATCACCAGGACGCCATGTCCAACGACATCGTCGACGTGGCTGCCGAGGCAGGCACGTTCAACACGCTGATCGCCGCCGCGCAGGCCGCAGACCTCGTCGACGCCCTGAAGGGCGACGGTCCTTTGACGGTCTTCGCCCCGACGGACGACGCCTTCGCCAAGCTGCCGGAAGGCACCGTCGAGACGCTTCTGAAGCCCGAGAACAAGGAGAAGCTGCAAGCCGTTCTCCTGTACCACGTGGTAGCCGGCAAGGTCACGTCGGACCAGGTGGTCAACCTGACGTCGGCCGAGTCACTCGAGGGCGATACGATCGACATCAGCGTCAAAGAGGGCAAGGTCTACGTTGACGATGCCCAGGTCATCGCCGCCGACATCGAGGCGAGCAATGGCGTCATTCACGTGATCGACGCGGTCATCCTGCCGTCCATGGACTGACCCGTCGCGGGGCGGGGGAGCTCGCACGCGCCCCCGTCCCCGAACCACCCTGTTGGTCTCGCGAGGCCCGTCGCTCATGTTGCGTCGGGCCTCGTTCACGATAGAGAGGCACGCCGGCCGACCGGTGTGCCGGGAGGATGCAGTGAGTGAAGCACCCGTGGTGGTCGTTCTCGGAGGCACCGGAGGCATAGGCTCCCAGTTGACCCGTCGTCTCAGCGGTGCAGGGACCCGCGTCTTGGCCGTCGCCCGCACCGAGTCGGACCTGGCAACACTGGCTTCCGAGACCGGCGCCGAGACCCTGAGCGCGGACGCGACGAGCTTCACGGCGGTGGAGGAAGCCGCCGGCCGGGCGCGCGACCTGTTCGGACGAGTCGACGGGATCGTCAACTGCGTGGGGTCCGTGCTCCTCAGGCCGGCGCACATGACCTCGGAATCCGCCTATCGCGAGACGATCGCGCTCAACCTCGACACGGCGTTCGCGGCCGTGCGTGCGGGCGGCAAAGCCATGCAGGAGGGGGGCTCCATCGTGCTCGTGAGCACCGCCGCGGTCCGGTCAGGCCTCCCCAACCATGAAGCGATCGCCGCGGCCAAGGGCGGGGTGGAGGGCCTGGTGCGATCTGCCGCGGCCACCTACGGACCGGCCGGGATCCGGGTCAACGCGGTGGCGCCCGGCCTGGTGCGCACGCCTCTGACCGAGCGGATCACCTCCAACGAGCGCGCCTCGGAGGCCTCCAGGTCTCTTCACGTGCTGGGCCGCCTCGGCGAGCCGGAGGACGTCGCTTCGGCCATCGCGTGGCTGCTCGAGCCGGGGCAGAGCTGGGTCACCGGTCAGGTCTTGGGCGTGGACGGCGGGCTGGGCAGCGCCCGGACGATGCCCCGTGGCTGACCCGGCCGATCTGACGCTTCTGACGGGCGCCACCGGCTACGTAGGCGGCCGCCTGCTCCAGTCGCTCGAGGAAAGCGGGACCCCCCTGCGTTGTCTCGCCCGGCGGCCGGAGTACCTGGCCGCTCGCGTGGCTGCCGGGACCGAAGTGGTCGGCGGGGACGTGCTCGACCGCGAGAGCCTGTCCCGGGCGATGGAGGGCGTCGCGACGGCGTACTATCTCGTCCACTCGATGAGCGACGACGGGGACTGGGAGGAGATGGAGCGACGCTCCGCGCGGGTGTTCGGAGAGGTCGCCGCCGAAGCAGGTGTCCGGAGAATCATCTATCTCGGCGGCCTCGGCTCCGGGCCCGACCTGTCGGCTCACCTCAAGACCCGGCAGGAGGTCGGCCGCATACTCGGCGAAGCGGGCGTTCCCGTGCTCGAGCTCCGGGCCTCGATCATCATCGGTTCCGGGAGCCTGTCTTTCGAGATGATCCGCTCCCTGGTCGAGAAGCTCCCGGTCATGACGACGCCTTCCTGGGTCCGCGTGCTGGCGCAGCCGATTTCCATCGAGGACGTGATCGCGTACCTGACCGAGGCCCGCACTGTGCCCCTGGCGGAGACCCGGGTGTTCGAAATCGGCGGAAGCGAAGTGGTCAGCTATCGAGAGATCATGCGGGAGTACGCCCGCCAGAGGGGCCTCCACCGCCTGATGATCCCGGTACCCGTCCTCACGCCCGCGCTCTCGAGCCTGTGGCTGGGTCTAGTGACCCCGCTGTACGCCCGCGTCGGCCGCAAGCTCATCGAGGGCGTGCGCAACCCGACCGTCGTCCAGGACGATGCTGCGCTGCGAGCGTTCTCGGTCCGTCCCCGCGGGGTATCCGAGGCCATCCGGCGAGCCCTGGCCAACGAGGACCGGGAGTTCGCCAGCACGCGGTGGTCGGATGCGAACGGTCACTCCTCGAAGCGTCCGCGGCGGTACGGTCGGCGGATCGTGGACAGTCAGACGGTGCGGGTGGACGCGCCGCCGGCCGAGGCGTTCGGGCCCGTGCGCAGCATCGGGGGGGACGTCGGCTGGTACTACGGCGACGTCCTGTGGCAGATCCGGGGCTTTCTGGACCGCCTGGTGGGGGGACCGGGCCTGCGCCGCGGTCGCCGGGATCCGGTCGACCTGAGACCGGGCGACGCTCTGGATTTCTGGAGAGTCGAAGCGTTCGAGCCGGATCAGCTTCTGCGCCTCAGGGCGGAGATGAAGCTGCCCGGGCGCGCATGGCTGCAATTCGAGGCCGAGCCGGACAATGGCGGCACGATCCTCACTCAGACCGCCGTCTTCGATCCGACGGGGCTGGCCGGCCTGATCTACTGGTACGTTCTCCTGCCGATTCACACGCCCATGTTCCGGGGCATGCTGAGGAACGTGGCCCGGGCCGTCGAGCGGCCGCTTCCCGCCTAGAGGGTCAGCCCAGCTCCTGACCCGCCAGCGGCAGGTCGCGGATCCGCACTCCCGTGGCCGCGAATATGGCGTTCAGGACGGCCGGCATGGTTGGAGGCACCCCGGGCTCGCCGATTCCCGTCGGGACCTCCCCGGTCTGGATGATGCGCACATTGACCCGGGGCATCTCGGACATCCGCACGACCGGGTAGTCGTTATAGTTGCCCTGTTCGACTGCCCCTTCACGCAGCGTGATCCTGCCGTACTTCGCCAGCGACAACCCCATGGCCACCGCGCCCTGCATCTGCGCCTCGATGGCGTCCGGGTTGACCACCGGTCCACAGTCGACCGCGGTGTCCACCTGGTGAACGGTAAGCTCGCCCTCCTGGCTCACCGAAACGTGAGCGACCATCGCTGCGTAGCTGTAGAAGCTGCAGTGCATGGCGAATCCGAGGCCCTGGCGCGCCGGAATCGTCCGGCCCCAGTCTGCCATCTCGGCCGCTGCTTCTCCGACCGCTTTCAATCTTCCCGTGTCGTACGGAAACTGGCTGTCGATACCCTCGACTTCCAGAATGCGTGGCGCTCCCAGCATCGCCATGTGGAACTCGACCGGATCCCGGCCCAACTCGTGGGCCAGCTCGTCCATGAAGCTCTGCACGGCCGTGGCGTGGAACATGTTGCACACCGACCGCATCCACCCGATTCGGACGCTTGACGCTACTCTGCCGGCCTCGATCTGGATGTTGGGGAAGCGGTACGGCATGGTGGAAAGACCGAGCCCCCTCTCCTGCCCTGTCGGCGCAGCTCCTCCGTCCGGAAACGTCCACCCGATGGCGGGGAACACCGATCGGTGCATCCAGCCCGTCGGGCTTCCGCCCGGGCCCAGCGCGGCGCGAAGAACCTGGTAGCTTTCGGGATGGTAGAAGGCGTGGCGGATCTCGTCCTCACGCGTGAACAACACCTTGACCGGTCGCCCCGACTTCTGGGACAGCAGGGCCGCTTCCACCTCGTAATCCGGTTTCGACTTCCGACCGAAGGCGCCTCCGAGCAGCGTGACGTGGACCGCCACGTTCGAGCCCGGGATGCCGAGTGCCCCGGCGACTTCTCCGACCGTCCACTGCGGCGCCTGCGTCGCCGACCAGACGTCGCAGCGATCGCCTTGCACGTGAGCGGTGGCCGCAGGCGGTTCCATCATGGCATGCACTGCATACGGCGCGTGGTAGGTGGCTTCAAACACGCGCTCCGCTGCGGCCGCTGCCGCTTCGAAATCGCCCTCGGCCCGCGCGACGGTGCCCGTGCCGGACGCGATCTGCTCGAGTTCTGCGCGTCTCTGGTCGCTCGTTTCGGTGGCCAGCGGACCCGGCTCCCACTGCACGTTGAGCGCTGCACGGCCCTGCATGGCAGCCCACGTATTCGTGGCGAGCACCGCGATGCCGGCGTTCGTGAGCCCCGTCGCGTTCGGCTCCAGTTCGATGACGTCCACGACATCACGGACGGCCCGGGCGGCATCCGCGTCGTAGCCGAGAATCGATCCCTTCGCCACCGGACTCCTCTCGACGCTGGCGACGAGGAGATCGGGAAGATCGACGTCGTAGCCGTATACGGCATCGCCGCGCACCATGTCCTCGGTGTCAATGAGCCGCTGCGGTGTTCCTATGAGCTTGAAGTCGGCCGGGTCCTTGAGTGACGGCTCCTCGGGTACCGGCAGCTCCGCGGCGGCTGCCGCGAGCTCCCCGTACGTGAGCCTTTCGGATCCGTGCAGCACGGCCCCGGATTCGGCGTGACAGTCCCCGGCCGGGACGCCCCAGCGACGGGCCGCCGCCTCCACGAGCATCTCTCTGGCCGCCGCACCCGCGCGGCGCAGCGGGATCCAGTTCAGGCGCACCGTGGTGCTCCCTCCGGTCGACTGGTTGCCGTACTTGGGATGACCCAGGGCTTGCACGACCTTCACGTCCTCCAGGTCGACCTCCAGCTCTTCGGACAGAAGCATGCAGCACGTGGTCCGGGCGCCCTGGCCCATTTCCTGGCGGTGCACGGTCAACGACACGACGCCGTCCTCACCTATGCTCACCCACACGTTTGGCTCGAAGATGCCTGATTCCGCATCGAGGTCCGGAACCGGGATCACCGAGGCCCAGCCGCTACGGACACCCAGTATGAGTGCCGACCCGGCCAGTCCTGTGGTCTGGAGGAAGCTACGGCGCGAGACCTTCGTCACGGTGCTCATGAGTCGCCTCCCCCGGAGCCAGCGGCCTGGTGAATGGCCTCCCGGAGCCTCAGGTATGTGCCGCAGCGACAGAGGTTGCCGGACATGGCCTCGTCGATCTCCGCGTCCGTCGGCTTCGGGGTTCGCTCGAGGAGCGCCACCGCGGTCATGATCTGCCCCGGTTGGCAGTAGCCGCACTGCGGAGTGTTGGTTTCGAACCATGCGAGCTGGACCGGATGAAGGTCGTCGCCATTCGCCAGTCCCTCGATCGTCGTGACCGCGCGTCCGTCGACCGACTCTACGGTCGTGATGCAGGAACGGACCGGCTCACCATCTACGTGAACCGTGCACGAACCGCACAGCCCCGCACCGCAGGCGTACTTCGTGCCTTTTAGGCTGAGCAGGTCTCGAAGGACCCACAGAAGAGGCATGGCCGGATCGGCGTCGACGGAGCGTGATTGGCCGTTGACGAGCAGAGTGATCATGGGGCTCTCCGCTGCTGGGTTCGGTACGCGAGGAGGACTCACCCAATGAAGCTAATCGCAGGCGACGGAGGGAGCCAACGGGCATCGGGCCGATCAGCCTGCGGCCGCAGGGTGACAAGTGGAGCCTGACGATACATCTTGCCCGTGCCATTCCACGGCCGATGCGCCGGGCCGGGTCGTGCTCGGCGGAAAGCCGTTGCCCATATGTCTTTGGAGGCCATCATGCTTCGGACCCTGGTAATCCCCCGGCGGGTCGTCCGCCTCGCTCTCTGCATCGCGGCGCTGATACCGCTGGCGACTGCCACCGCACCTTTCGCGTCGGCGCAGATCGGCGGCGTGGACCTGGACACGATCCAGGCCGGCCGCTTCGACTACGGCAAGATGTGGACGTTCGAGTACGCACCGGCCGCGTATTTCAGCGAGACCTACGGCTTCGACGCCAGTCCCGAGTGGTTCGAGAGCGCCCGCCTCTCGGTGCTGCGGATTCCCGGGTGCTCGGCATCCTTCGTTTCGCCCCACGGCCTCGTGGCCACCAACCATCACTGCGTGCGGGGCCGGGTCGCGGGCCTGAGCGGTGAAGGGGAGGACCTGCTGACCGACGGCTTCGTCGCGCCGACCCTGGCGGACGAGCGGCGGATCCCGGGCTACTACGCGGACCAGCTGATCGACGTGCAGGATATTTCGGATCGCGTGTTCGCCGTGTCGGACGCGGCGGCGGCGGAGGAGCGTGAGTCGGCCCGAGCCGGGATCATCGAAGAGATCCAGGCGCAGCTCAAGGCGGAGCACGCCTCCGGGGGTGACTCGATCTGGGTGCAGGTGATCGGCCTGTACAACGGAGGCCGGTACTCGGCCTACGTGTTCCGCCGGTTCACCGATGTTCGCCTGGTCGTGGCGGCCGAGGTCGAGCTGGGATTCTTCGGCGGCGACCCCGACAACTTCACCTATCCTCGCTACGACCTCGACTTCTCGTTCCTGCGGGTCTACGAGGACGACCGGCCCTACCAGCCCACCCACTACTTCGGCTGGGGTGAGGGCGTGCAGCCGGGCGACGCGGTGTTCATCATCGGCAATCCGGGGCAGACGAACCGGCTGAAGACCATCGCTCAGCTCGAGTACCAGCGGGACGTGTCCGTTCCGGGCATGGTTCACTTCCTGGACACGCGTCTCGGTGTCCTGGCGGACTTCCGCAAGGCCGATCCCGAGGGCGCGCGCGCGATCGGAATTCGGAACTGGATGTTCGGGCTGTCGAACTCGCTCAAGGCCAACACCGGCCGGCTCGAGGCCCTGAACAACCCCATGATCCTGGCCCGGAAGGCTGACGCCGAGCGCAAGCTCCGGGCGGCGATCGAGGCGGACGAGCAGCTGAGCGCGACGTACGGAGATCTGTTCGACCGCCTGGCCGCGATCCAGGAGCAGAAGCGGGAGTTCGCCAGCTACAGCGGCGCGTTCGGGGGCATGGGCAACATGTTCGCCGGCTCGATCACGATGGCAAGGGCCATGCGCGCCGAGGCCGTGCTCAACGCGATGGCGGAAGGCGAGTCCGGGGAAGAGCTCGAGGAGCTCATGGCGGAGTTGCGCCAGGTGGGCGATCGGCCCGCCGAAGTCGAAGTCGGCTTCCTCGCCCATCGCTTCGCCGACTTCGGGCGATACCTGGGCGCCGATCATCCGGTCACGGTGGCCGCGCTGGGCGGGCTCGAGCCCGACGCCGCGGCCCGGGCCATGCTCGAGAACAGCGTCCTCGCTGACCGTGCCGCCACGCTGGAGGCGATCGAAGCCGGTACCCTGGGCGTAGAGGACCCGATGATCGCCCTCATGGCCGAGATCGTTCCGATCACCAGCGAGTTTCAGCCTCGGATGGGAGCACTCCAGGCCGAGGAGAACGATCTGCAGGCGGCCCTCGGCCGCGTCCGTTTCGAGGTATACGGGAGCCAGATTCCGCCCGACGGCTCGTTCTCGCCGCGCATAGCCGACGGTATCGTGAAGGGCTACGAGTACAACGGCACGCTCGCGCCTCCGTACACCACGTTCTACGGGCTGTACGACCGGTACTTCGGGCACGGGGAAGGCGTGGGGATCGGCGAGGAGTGGAGCCTGCCCGAGCGCTGGCAGACGCCGCCCGAGGGACTGGATCTCAGCACGCCGCTGAATTTCGTCTCCACGACCGATTCGTACGGCGGCAACAGCGGATCGCCGGCCGTTACGCCGGATCTCGAACTGGTGGGACTCAATTTCGACCGCAACATCAACGGCCTGTCACGCGACTTCATCTACCTTCCCGAGCAGGGCAGGAACGTGATGGTGGACGTGCGGGCGATCCGGGCGGCCCTCGAGACCGTATACGATGCCAACCGGATCGTGGCCGAGATGGTGTCGGGCCTGATGTACGAATCAGAGGACGAGGCGGACGCCGCGGCCATGTAGCCATGTCCAGTCGCGCCTACCACACTTGAACCAGGAGTTGCAGATGAGCCGCTTCAGAATCACCCTGCTGGCGATGGCGGTCGCACTCGCCACCGCGTCCCCGGCTCTGGCACAGAGCTCGAAGTCCGGGATCGCGATCTCCGCCGGCGCCACGACGAGCGACATCGAGGGTGGGGTCATCGTCCGGAACACGTCCAGCCGCTGGGGCTTCATCGGCGGATTGACCGGCTTCTTCCGACCGAGTCGGAACAGCTCCGTGGCTCTAGAGGCGAACTACGTTCAGAAGGGCGGGCGGGACGTCGCCCGGCTGGATTACATAGACGTTCCGTTTCTCATCGGGGCGGTCATCCCGACGGACAACGACCGCCTGAACTTCAACCTCTACACGGGCATCGGGATCGGTTTCAAGGTGAGCTGCAGTGAGGACGAGGCGAATCCGGTGAGCAATCTCTGTGACAGCGCGAAAGGCACGGAGTGGACCTGGCCCTTCGGCCTGGCGTTCGTGGTGCGCTCGCAGACCGGGAAGTTCTTCGGCCTGGACGGGCGTTACTCGCTCGGGATCTCGGACGCTTTCGAAGGGTCGGCGGCCCGAAACCGTTCGTGGCAGTTCAAGGCCTTCTTCGGCGTGCCGCTGGGCTGAGGGCAGAACTCAGCTCACGGGGCCGCCCTTCGCACAGCGGGGGCCGATCTTTTTGGCCCTTTTCGTGTATAGGCGGTTATACTGAGGAGAATCGGCGTTCGCGGCCCGACGCCAGCGCCGGAGGAGCGGATGTCCGCCAATTTCGTCAGTGAGCTGCTAAGGCGCCGGGTCCCGCAGGTGGTCGGTGTGTACCTGGCTGCCGGCTGGGGTCTGCTGGAGTTCACGGACTGGGCCACCGGCCGTTTCCAGCTCTCCAACGGAGCCACCGACCTCGTCGTGGGCACCTGGATCGTTTGCCTTCCCCTGGTCGTGGGGGCCGCATGGCGCCTGGGTCAGGCCGACCGTCGCCGGCGCACCCCCGGACGCGGCACCCCTGTGGCCATCCCCCCCGCCCGTCCCACGGACATCGTCGTCCTTCCGTTCGCGAACCTGAGCCAGAACCCCGAGGACGAGTATCTAAGCGACGGGATCTGCGAGGAAATCACGAACGAGCTGACTCGCATGGAGGGCCTGCAGATCGTGGCCCGGACCTCGGCCTTCGCCTACAAGGGCAAGGCCATGGATGTTCGGGCGATCGGCCGCGAGCTCGGGGCCGGGGCCGTCCTCGAAGGCAGCGTGCAGCGATCGGGCAATCGTCTCCGGATCACGACGCAGCTGGTCGAGGTCTCCACCGGTTACCACCTGTGGTCCGAACGCTTCGACCGGGAGATGAAGGACGTCTTCGACATCGAGGACGAGATTTCGGCCAACGTGGTGCAGGCTGTGCGGGGGATCCTGAAGGATGCGGAGCGCGAAGCCCTGGCCAAGAACCCGACCGACGACGTCCGGGCATACGAGTTCTACCTGCGAGGACGGCAGTTCTTCCGCCAGAGCCGCCGAAAGAGCCTGGATTACGCGCGCCAGATGTTCGAGAAGGCCGTGGAGGTCGATCCAGGGTTCGCCCTCGCGTGGACCGGGATCGCGGAGTCCATCTGCCTGACGGACATGTACTATCCGTCCAGCGGCGCGGACCTCGGCCGGGCGGACGCGGCCAGCGCCCGTGCCCTCGAGCTGGACTCCGGTCTGGCGGAGGCGCACGGAGCGCGGGGGTTCGCCCTGCTCCAGCTGAAGCGGGTGGACGAGGCGGAAGAGGAGTTCAAGACGGCCATCGAGCTGGACCCCACCCAGTTCGAGGCGCGCTATTTCTACGCTCGTGCCTGCTTCTCGCAGGGCCGGCTGGAGGAGGCCGCCCGGCTGTTCCAGGAAGCCGCCGGCGTGCGCGAGGATTACCAGGCGGCGTTCTTCGCGGCCCAGGCCCTGGAGGCCCTCGGCCGCGACGGTGAGGCGGCGGACGGATACCGGCGGGCGCTGACCGTCGCGCAGAAGCACATGGAGCTGAACCCGGACGATCCACGGGCCGCGACCATGAGAGCGGTGTCCCATTGCCGTTCGGGGGATCGGGCCGCCGGTCTCCGCTGGGCCGAAAGGGCCCTCGAGATCGACCCGCACGACGCGGGCGTGCGGTACAACGTCGCCTGCCTGTACTCGCTGGAGGAGCAGCCGGACCGGGCGATCGAATGCCTGGAGAAGGCGATGGACGCCGGCTTCGGGCACCGTGACTGGATCGAACAGGACCCGGATCTCGATCCGCTGCGCGAGCTCCCGCGCTTCCAGGAGCTCGTGGCCCGCCTGTAGACGGTCGCCGCGGCACGCGGTCCGCCACATGCGCAAAGAAGTGTCGGGTGAGCAAGAACGTGCCGGGCCCTCGGCCCCCTCCTCTTCGGCATGACTCGCGTAACATATTTCAAATACAGAACATAAGCGCCCGACTGAGCCGACCGCCGTCCGGTACGCGGGTTGCGTTCCTGACCCTCGCGATCACACGAGAGAGACCCTCAATCGCGAGGAATCGACATGAAGCACCTTCGTTGGACGGTAGCGGCAGTGGTCATCGCGGGGCTCACGGCCTGCGACTCCACCCCCGTCGATCCGGGCGACACGCAGCCCGGCGACGGCATCGACGTTTCCACCCCCGTGTTCGGGGCGGTCCCGGTCCTGAACGAGGCCGACGGCCACCTGTATGACGCCATATCGGCGGGCGGCGGGATCAACTGGATCGACGCGCGCGCGGCTGCGGAGGCGATGAGCTTCGGCGAGTGCCGCGCCTACCTCGCTTCCATCACGTCGGAAGAGGAGAACGACTTCATCCTGATGAACCTCCCGTCGGTCGTCCCCGTGATCGGGAACGGCTACTGGGTCGGGGGCTACCAGCCACCCGAAACGACGCCAGCGGATGCCGGCTGGCTGTGGGTCTCCGGCGAGGCCTTCGGATTCACGGACTGGTCGGACGGCCAGCCGGACGACAACGGCGTCCTGGCTGATGAGGACGCGATCCACTTCATGTCCGTCAGCGACGGCGGTCTCGGTGGAGTGCCGGGCTGGGCGGATCTCAACCAGACGGAAAACACGCCCGGATACGTGGTGGAGTTCGATGGCGAGTGCTCGCCGGACGAGGTCGTCGAGATCGTGCTGAGGCTCAAGCAGGGTGAAGGCGCTCGGAACATCAACCTCAAGAGCCGGGGCAAGATCGCCGCGGCCGTCCTGTCCATACCCGACAGCGGAGCCGGGGACGGATTCGACGCGACCACGATCGATCCGGCCACGGTCACCCTGGGAGACGGTGCGGATCCGGACGCGCCGGTTTCCGCCAACAAGCACGGCAAGTACCGGGTCTCGTTCCCCGACCTGGACGAGGACGGCCTGGCCGACGCTCTCTTCCACTTCGAGACGCAGGCCCTCATCGCGGCAGGCCTGAACGCGGAGACCACGGAGCTGGTGCTGCGCGGGATGACGACGGATGGAGTGGAGTTTTCCGGTACCGACGCGGTGAACGTCAAGTAGCCGCGCCTGAAGTCTGGGGTGGTTACCTGGGTCCGGGGCGCCGGCTCAGGACCCACCCCAGGCCGAGCGTGACCGCTGCGCCGAGGGGCGTCAGCCAGGTCCACGCCAGGTTTGTGAACAGGTGCGCGCCCGTGGCCGCCGCCAGTCCCACCCCCATGCAGGCCAGCACGTCCACTTCCCGCACTCTCCGGTTCCCGACGGCAAGCAGGAAGACCCCGAGAACGGGGCCGAACGTGATGGAGGTGATCGTAAGACCTGCCTCCAGCACCGATCCCCATGCCCGCGCGAGCGCGGCGACCGCGGCCAGGGCGATCGCCCAGCCGGCGGTCAGGATTCGTGAGGTGCGAAGCGCCGCCTGATCGGATTCCCCTGAAGTGCGGCCGAAATCGAACGTGGACGCGGAGGCCAGCGAGCTCATCGACGAGGAGAGCGTGGACATGGCCGCCGCGAAGACCGCGGCGATCACGAGGCCGCCCAGCCCCGGCGGCATGGCGGTGGCGATGAATCGAGCGAAGACCTGGTCCGCCGACTCGAACGGGGTCGCCGGGGGGAACGCTGCGTAATAGGAGTAGAGCAGGGAGCCGATGACCAGGAAGAGAGCCATCTGCGCGAACACCAGGAATCCGCTCGTCACCACCGCCTTCTTCGCGTCCCGGGCCGAGGGGCACGCCAGCAGCCGCTGCACGAACATCTGATCCGTACCGTGGGTGGCCATGGTGAGGACGGCGCCGCCCGCGATGCCGGCCCAGAACGTGTAGGGTTGGGACAGGTCCCAAGCGAAGTTGAACACGTCCAGCTTGCCGGCGGCCTCGAGCGCCGTGGATGCGGCGGACCAACCGCCGGGGATCGATCGCAGGAGGACCCACGCCCCCAGCGCCGCGCCCCCCACGTACACCAGGAGCTGCACGGCGTCGTTCCAGATTACGGCCTTGAGCCCGCCCCGCATCGTGTAGTAGAGAGTCACCCCGGTGACCAGCACGATGGCGACCGGAAGCGGCATCGGCAGCAGCGCCTGGAGCACCAGGGCGGTGGCGAACAAACGCACCCCGTCCGCGAGAAGGCGGGAGATCAGAAAGACCGCCGAAGAGAAACGGCGCACGCGCGCGCCGAACCGGTGTGCCAGGAGTTCGTACGCCGTGCTGATTCGCCCCTCGAAGTACGCCGGTACGAGCCACCAGGCGACCAGGAACCGGCCCAGCACGTATCCCGCGGCGACCTGGAGGAATCCCAGGTTCCCCGTGTACGCGATCGCAGGTACGCCGACGAAGGTCAGCGTCGACGTCTCGGTGCCGACGATGGACAGCGAGGCCGCCAGCCACGGGGTTCGGCGACCGGCGAGGAAATAGTCTTCGAGGTCCCGCTGCCCCCGGCCGAGCCGGCCGCCGAGCCATACGGTGAGCCCGAAGTACACGAGGACCACGAGCCAGTCGAGCGCCATGCGGGTCTACAACCCCAGGCGAAATCCGACGGCCGAGGCCGCCACGTATCCGAGTCCGAAGGCGAGCTCGGAGAACCCCACCTCCTTCGCCTTCGCGGGACGGCGGGAGGCGGACAGTCCGCGAACGGAGCGCACCAGCAGAACGGCGAGCGCTCCCGCCGCGAGCCACGGCGCCAGGCCCCGCGCGGCCAGGCCGGCGCCCAGCAGCACCGCACCCAGGTGAGACCCGGCCGACGGCCGGCGATCGATCTCGGCCCCACGCTCGAGCCTCAGCCGGGCCCGGACGTACAGGATGGACGGCACGGCCCGCGCCTGAAGGAGAAGCCACAGGGTCCAGGCTCCGACCGGCTCCCAACCTCCGGCGAGGGCGATCGCTGGAGCCGCCGCGGCCAGTCCCATCGGGGCGGCGAGCTCGGGAAGGAGACGGCGCGCCTGGTTGCTGGCGTCGTAGGCCGCATACACGAGCAGTAGCGGGCTGAGGACGATGAACGGGACGAGCACGCGCCAGCCACCGAGCGCGACGGCGACGGCGAACCCGGCACCCGCCAGCGTGGCGTACAGCAGGGCGAACCGCCCGGCCCATCTGAACCGGGGAGACGCGTCCAGCCGGTGACGGTTCCTCCAGAACATCTTCGCCGGGTGCCGCATCAGGAAGGCCGTGACCGTAGCCAGCGCGATGGCCACTCCGGCGAGGGAGGGGGCGACGGCCAGGCCCAGCAGAACGGGCTCGGCGAGGAATCCCCAGCCCCCGTGTTCGACCGGGAACGCGATGGTTCGGAGGCGAACCTTCGGTGTGGCGCTCATGGCGGCAGAGGATAACACGGCCTCCGGATGCGGGGTAGGGAGGACTGCCGATTGATTTCCGGACGCCTGATATCTAATATATCAGTTATCCGTGATGCTTTCGTCTCGAGAGCCTACCCGGCCCATGCGCCTGGACTGGAGTCCGCGGTGGAAGGACCTGAAACCCTCCGTCTGAAGTCCCTTCGGGAACTGGTGTACGAGCATCTGCACCGGGCCATCAACTCCGGTGAGCTCAAGCCCGGGTCCTTCATCGATCAGAAGCGCCTCGCCGCCCGGCTGGGGATCAGCCGCCAGCCTCTGCGAGATGCCCTGATCCAGCTGGAGCTGGAGGGCTTCGTGACGGTGATCCCGCGGCGGGGGGTGGAAGTACGCCAGCTCGAGCTCGACGACATTCGAGACCTGTACCAGGTGATCGGCTCTCTCGAGAGCTACATCCTGATGCACGCGTCACCCTGCCTCGGCGAGGACGAAACGGCCGAGATGCGGAGCCTGAACTCCGCCATGGTGGAGGCGATCGAAGCATCGGACTTCGACCGCTACTGCGACCTGAATCTCGCGTTCCACGACGTGTTCCTGCGTACCTCGGACAACGAGCTCCTCCTCCGAACCGTGCGGATCTGCAAGCAGCGCCTGTACGATTTTCCGCGCGAGAGACAGTTCCACCGGGAGTGGGAGCTCGCCTCGACGAAGGAGCACGAGCGGATCGTGCGGGAGATCGAGACCGGTTCGTGCGCCGATGCGGCCGCGTACCTGAGGGACGTTCACTGGTCCTTCGACGTGCAGCGTCCATACGTCCGCGCCTACTACCACCTGGAGCACGTGTCGTGAGCGCCGCGCCGGCGTTGGGCCTCGTCTTCGACGTGCAGCGATTCAGCCTCCAGGACGGCCCTGGCATTCGGACCACGGTATTCCTCAAGGGCTGCCCGCTGGCGTGCCGCTGGTGTCACAACCCGGAGGGAATGACGGGGGCGCCGGAGATCCTGGTCACGTCGGAGCGGTGCATCGGGTGCGGGGCGTGTGTGGATGCCTGCCCGCACGGTCTTCCGTCCGAAAGCGCCGGGGGGTGGGCCCTGCCGCGCGAGCTGTGTGAGGCATGCGGCCTGTGCGCCGATGCCTGTCCCACGGGCGCCCGACGCCTGGTGGGCCGCGACCTCACCGTAGAGGACGTGATCGAGGCCGCGACGCGGGACCGAGTATTCCACGAGCAGTCGGGCGGCGGGGTCACGTTCTCGGGGGGCGAGCCGCTCCGGCAGGCTGACTTCGTGATCTCGTGCCTGGAGGCCCTGCGGGCCCTGAGGGTCCACGTCGCCGTAGACACCTGCGGCCTGGTCGAACGGGAAGACCTGCTCCGGGCGGCGGCAAGCACGGACCTCTTCCTCTACGACCTCAAGCACATGGACCCCGGTGCGCACGCCGAGCTGGCCGGGGCGACCAACGACCGGATCCTCGGCAACCTCGAGGCCCTGGCCGAGGTGCACGACGAGATCTGGGTGCGCGTGCCCGTGATCCCGGGCGTCAACGACGATGCCCTGAACCTCAGGCGCACCGCGGAGTTCGCGGCTGCGCTGCCGTCGGTGCGGAAGGTCAGCCTGCTGCCCTATCACGAGCTGGGAGCGCAGAAGCGCGCGAGGATCGGGGCCGAGCCCTCGACGCTCGGGGCCGGCACGCCCCCGGCAGATCGAATGCGAGACGTCGCCGCCGTGTTCGAAGCCGCGGGACTCTCGACCACCATTGGAGGATGAGGGAATGACGGAGAGAACGGCGGAGCTGAGGCGGAAGAGCCTGGCTGCGGAGCCGAGTCTGTCGGCCGAGCGCGCGCTCCTCCTCACCGGGTTCTATCGGCGTGCGATGGGGCGGCTTTCCACTCCCGTGCTCCGCGCCCGCGCCTTCGAGTACCTGTGCGAGAACAAGACGCTGCACCATGGAGACGGTGAGCTGATCGTGGGTGAACGGGGCCCGGCGCCCAAAGCGGTTCCGACGTTCCCCGAGCTCACGTGTCACTCGGTGCAGGATCTCGAGATCCTGGACACGCGGCCCAAGACGCGGTACGCCGTGGACGAGGCCATGATCTCGGCGTACGAGACCACGGTGATCCCGTTCTGGGAGGGCCGATCGCTGCGGGACCGGCTCTTCGCGGCTCTTCCCTACGAATGGCACCGCGCCTACGAGGCCGGGGTGTTCACCGAGTTCATGGAACAGCGGGCTCCCGGCCACACGGTGCTCGATGACAAGATCTACGGGAAGGGGCTGCGCGACTTCCAGGCGGACATCGATGCCGCCATCGCGAGCCTGGACTTCGTCGCCGATTCCGAGGCGATGGACCGGCGCGAAGCGCTGGAGGCCATGCGCATCTCGTGCGACGCCCTGATCCGGTTCGCGGAGCGGCACGCTGAGCTCGCGGAAAACCGCGCCCGAGCCGAGTCGGACCCCGAGGAGCGGGCGGTTCTCGAGAAGATCGCGGCGACCTGCCGCCACGTGCCCGCCCACGCACCCCGCGATTTCCAGGAAGCTCTCCAGTCCTACTGGTTCTGCCACCTGGGCGTAATCACCGAGCTGAACGGATGGGACGCGTTCAACCCGGGCCACCTGGACCAGCACCTGCTGCCCTTCTACGAGCGTGGACTGGCCGAGGGGACCCTGACGCGGGACGACGCGAAGGAGCTGCTCGAGGCGTTCTTCGTGAAGTTCAACAACCACACGGCGCCGTCCAAGGTGGGGGTGACGGCAGCGGAGAGCGGGACCTACACGGACTTCGCCAACATCAACATCGGCGGCGTGCTGGCCGACGGCTCGGACGGCTCGAACGAGGTCTCCCACATCCTCCTCGAGATCGTGGACGAGATGCACCTCCTCCAGCCGAGCACCAACCTCCAGGTCGCCTCGGAGACCCCCGACGAAGTGCTGGAGCACGCGCTTCGGGTGATCCGCAAAGGGTACGGGTTCCCTTCGCTGTTCAACACGGACGCGGCGGTGGCGGAGCAGCTGCGGCAGGGGAAGACGCTGGAGGATGCGCGCGCCGGCGGCTGCAGCGGCTGCGTCGAGGTAGGCGCGTTCGGCAAGGAGGCGTACATCCTTACCGGGTACTTCAACCTGGTGAAGATCCTGGAGATCGCGCTTTACGGCGGGCGGGACCCCAGGACCGGGCAGCAGCTCGGGCCGCGCACGGGCGAGGCCTCGACCTTCGCCAGGTTCGACGACCTGTACGACGCGTTCGAGACGCAGCTCCGACACTTCGTGGACGTGAAGATCGCGGGAAACCAGGTCATCGCCCGGATGTACGCCCGGGAGATGCCCGCTCCCTTCCTGTCGGTACTCATCGACGACTGCATCGCCGCGGGACGCGACTACAATGCGGGCGGCGCGCGGTACAACAACCGTTTCATCCAGGCGGTGGGGATCGGGACGATCACGGACAGCCTGGCCGCCATTCGCAGGGTCGTTTTCGAGGACGAGGTCGTCGGACTTCCCCAGCTGGTATCCGCCATGGAGGCGGATTTCGAGGGGAACGAGGCCCTGCGCCAGCGCCTGCTGAACCGGGCCCCGAAATACGGGAACGACGACGACCAGGCCGACGACCTGATGCGCCGGGTGTTCGACTCCACCTTCGACTGTATCGACGGCCGGCCGGCCGGAATCGGCGGGGTTCACCGCCTGGAGATGCTCCCCACCACCTCGCACGTGTACTTCGGTTCGGTGACCGGGGCGACGGCGGACGGACGGCGAGCCGGCACGCCGCTGTCGGAGGGGATCTCGCCGGTGCAGGGGGCCGATCGAAACGGACCGACCGCCGTCTTCCGTTCCGCCGCCAAGATGGACCACATCAAGACGGGCGGGACGCTGCTCAACATGAAGTTGACGCCCTCCCTGATCGAAGGCGACGAGGGAATCGAGCGATTGCGACACCTGGTACGCGGGTACTTCGAAATGGACGGACACCACGTGCAGTTCAACGTGGTGGACGCGGCTACCCTGCGGGAAGCCCAGGCCGATCCCGATTCGCACCGCGACCTCATCGTGCGGGTCGCCGGTTACAGCGACTACTTCTGTGACCTCTCCAACGCGCTGCAGGAAGAGATCATCGAGAGAACGGAGCACGCCGCCCTATGACGAGGAAACGTCCGAGTCTCCCGGGCCTCCTGCTCGTTGCCCTGCTTGCGGCCGCCTCCGGCGCGTGCGGCCCCACGGCCGAGTACGACACGGTCATACGGGGCGGCACGATCTACGACGGGAGCGGCGACGCGCCCTACGTAGGGGACCTGGCCATCGACGGCGACAGCATCGTCGCGGTGGGGGACGTGGGACGCGCGGCGGGATGCACTGAGATCGATGCCTCCGGCATGGCAGTATCCCCCGGCTTCATCAACATGCTCTCGTGGGCCACGGAATCGCTGATCGAGGACGGACTCGGGCAGAGCGATATCCGGCAGGGGGTCACGCTCGAGGTGTTCGGCGAGGGCTGGTCGATGGGTCCGCTCAGCGAGGCCATGAAGATCGAGGAACGTGAGTCGCAGGGAGACATCCGCTATCCGATCGAGTGGACCACGCTGGGCGAGTACCTCGAATGGCTGGTAGGCCGCGGAGTGGCTCCGAACGTCGCTTCCTTCGTGGGCGCCACCACGGTCCGCATCCACGTCCTCGGGTACGAGGACCGGGCTCCCACCGAGGCCGAGCTGGAACGGATGCGGGAGCTGGTCCGCGAGGCCATGCTCGAGGGGGCGCTCGGGGTGGGGTCGTCCCTGATCTACGCCCCGGCGTTCTACGCGGAGACCGACGAGCTCATCGCCCTGGCCGAAGTCGCGGGCGAGCACGGGGGTATGTACATCAGCCACATTCGGGGCGAGGGCGCCGGCCTTCTGAAGAACGTCGAGGAGCTGATCACGATCGCCCGCGAGGCCGATATCCCGGCGGAGATCTACCATCTGAAGGCGTCCGGCCGGGACAACTGGGACCGGCTGAGGGACGTCATCCGGCGTGTCGAGGCGGCGCAGGACGAGGGTCTGCGAATCACCGCGGACATGTACACCTATAACGCGAGCTCGACCGGCCTCAACGCCGTGATGCCGCCGTGGGTGCAGGAGGGCGGCTTCGACGCGTGGGTCGAGCGCCTCCAGGATCCGGGGATTCGCGAACGCGTGAAGACCGAGATGAACGATCCGGCCGGGGAGTGGGACAACACCTGGCTCAGCGCGGGGTCGCCGGACAACATCCTGCTTACCGGGTTCCGGGAGGACTCCCTTCGGTACCTGACCGGCCGTACCCTGGCCGAAGTCTCGCGGACGAGGGGGACAGGGGCCGAGGAGACGGCGATGGACCTGGTGATCCAGGACGGAAGCCGGGTGCAGGCGGTCTTCTTCACCATGTCGGAGGAGAACATCCGCCGGAAGATCGCCGTCCCCTGGGTCAGCTTCTGCTCCGATGCCGGCGCCTACGCAGCGGATGGAGTATTCCTCAACTCCCAGCCGCATCCCCGCGGCTACGGCACGTTCGCGCGTCTCCTGGGCATGTACGTGCGCGATGAGCGCATCATCCCGCTGGAGGAGGCCGTCCGCCGGCTCACCTCCTTCCCCGCCTCGAACCTGGGGATCCAGCGCCGCGGCTCACTGCGGCCGGGCCACTACGCCGACGTCGTCGTATTCGACCCGGAGACGATCGCGGATCGAGCCACGTTCGAGAAACCGCATCAGTATGCCGTGGGGGTGAAGTACGTGTTCGTGAACGGAGAGGCCGTCATCCTGAATGGCGGGCCGACGGGGGCCAAGCCCGGGCGGGTGGTACGTGGTCCAGGGTGGACGGGCTGGAACCGGGCTCAGTCCTCGCCGTCCTCCCTGGCTTCGGCGGCCAGCCGCTCGCGGTCCTCGTACAGGTAAGCTCCAGGGAAGTCCGGCTCGACGTATTTCCGCTTCCCGCTCCACGACTCGATGTCCAGCCTGAAGACGCTCGTTCGCTTCAGCTCGTCTGCAGTGATCGGACGGTAGTCCCGGCCCGGCCTCAAGTGCGGGGCGTACTTGTCGAGAAGCAGCTGCAGGCCGTATTCGGCCTCCTCGGGCTCATCGACGATCGACACGGCGCCAAAGATCACCACGCCTCCGTACTCGATGCTGAACTCGAGGGCTTCGTCGGCGGGGAGCAGCCGGCCCGTCTCGAACACGGTGAACGCGGCGCGCGGATCGGACTCGACGTTGCCTCGCGTCCGGCCGGTGCGCGCCGTGTGC
>CAJIAC010000010.1_pt1 | contig 35459 bp, 33 predicted proteins | sample 9198961 | NCBI WGS metagenome assembly CAJIAC01 (sample SAMEA7708276, study PRJEB35096) | sediment metagenome | biome: marine neritic benthic zone biome [ENVO:01000025]; feature: sediment [ENVO:00002007]; material: shallow marine sediment [ENVO:03000034] sea grass bed [ENVO_01000059] ... | reverse complement strand
TCAGAATTCGATGTTGATCCCGAGCGTGGGCAGCACGCCGATCGATTCGTTGAATTCGGGCTCGTCCGTGCGCGGATCCCAGCGGACGGCGCTGATGTTGTTCCGGTTGTAGACGTTCTGGACGTCCACGTACACCTCGAGCTGCCAGCTCCGGAAGCTGAACCGGCGGTCCACCCGAAGGTCCAGCGAGCTGAAGGTCGGGAATCTCTCGCCCTCGTTGTAGAGGCTCCAGTCCCGCTGGCCCGTGTCGGGCCCGGTGGTGATGAACGGCGTCGTCGGGAGGCCGGTGGCGATCCGAAATTTCCCGCTCACTTCCCACTTCGGGTTGATCCTCCAGCCTGTCGATATCGAGCCGATGAATCGCGTGTCGTAGGTGCCGGGTCGGTCCACTCCTTCGATCGATGCGTACTCCGAGCGGCTGAGGCTGAGGCTCAGGAGTCCGTACAGCGGGATCTCGCTCAGCCGCTTCTGGAGAAACAGCTCCGCTCCGTAGGAACTGCCGGTGCCGACGCTGAGCAGAGGCTCGAGACCGAACGGGATGTCGTTGGTCGCATCCTCGAAGCCGGACGGTGAGAGCACGGCCTGCGGTCGGAACACGCGTGCCGGGTAGTCGTCATACGACTTGTAGTAGCCCTCCAGCTGGAGACGAAGATCTGGCCGGAGAAGCTGCTCCACGGCCAGCGTCACCTGGTCCGAGACGATCGGAGTGAGGGTCTCCGGATTGCCGGGATCGCCGATCAGCCAGATGTAGGAAGGCGGCTGCACGTAGCGCCCGAGACTTCCGCGCAAGGAGGTGCTGGACGCGACCTGCCAGGTGGCCCCGATGCGGGGTGACAGCCGAAAGCCATCATCCACGAAGTCATAATAGTCGGCTCGGAGTCCACCCGTAACACGGAAGCGATCGTTCGCTCGAATCGACGCTTCGGCGTAGGTCGCGTTACGGAACGCGGTAAACGAGGTGTCAACGGCCAGGGGCTGCGGTTCGCCGTTCTGATCCGTCCGGACCTCTCCGGCCACCTCCACGTTGTAGGTAAGGTCGCTCGCGAACTTCAGGTTGTTGCCGATCGTCCAGGACAGCTTTCGCGCCGGATCCGTGGCCCACTCCACGCGCAGGCCGTTTTCTCCCTCGTCGGAGAAGTTCTGCAGAATCGTCTGGGGCGGGTCGGTGAACAGCGTCTGAGTGGTCTCGAAACTGGTGAAGGTGCGGCCCACGGACACCTCCAGCCGACTGCCCGTGAACAGTCGATCCCAGGTCAGCCCCGCGAAGTACTGCTGGATATTCGGCGCCAGCGTGCGGCTGTTGTCGTAGATGTCGTCCGCGTCGTCGTTGTTGAACGAGATGTCGTCCAGCGCGCCGACGAACAGGAACGAGAGACCGTCACGGCCGCTGAGCCGGTGACTCGTCTTGAGCTGAAAGTCCCAATACCGGGGGATGAAGCTGAAGCCCACCGCGTTGAACAGCAGGTCCAGATAGCTGCGGCGGGCGCTGAACAGGAAGCTGCCGCTGGAGCCGATCGGCCCTTCCAGGATGGCGCCCGCGCCGGTGGCGGACACGTTCACGGTGCCCGACAAGCCTTCCGGGCTTCCTTCACGAAGCCGAATGTCGGTTACCGAGGCAGTACGATCCCCGTATCGAACCCCCATGCCACCGCTCGAGAACTCCGTCTCGCGGACGAATTCGATGTTGATGAGAGAGAGCGGTCCACCTGTGGATCCCTGCGAACCGAAGTGATTGATATTGGGAACTTCCACACCATCCACGATGAACAGACTCTCGTAGGGAGCGCCGCCCCGCACTGCGAGGTCGTTCCGGCCCGGAGAGGTCACGGCCACGCCCGGAAGCAGAGAGACCGACCGGACCACGTCTTCGATCACCCCAGGCGTGCGCCGCGTGTCCACCGCATCCAGGGTCCGGGTGTTGGCGGGAGACTCCTGGGCCGGTTCGTTGAAGAACGAGGGCGTGACCTCGATCGCCTGCAGTTCGATCGGTTGCGTCGGGAGCTCGATTCTGACGGTGAGGGGCTTTCCCGACCCGACGATGACGTTCGAAAGAAGCACGGGCCGATAGCCCAGGGCGCCGGCTCGCAGCGTATAGGCGCCGGGAGCAATGCCCCGAATCGCGAACCGGCCCTGACCGTCGCTGATGCCCGTGAGATCGGTATCGATGATCTCCACCAGCGCGCTCGGAACAGGCTCCCCGGTGACGCCCACGACGCGGCCGAGGATCGTGCCCTGCGGGGCCTCCTGGGCGACCAGGCGATCGGCAGTGATTCCAGCGCTCAAGAGCGCAGCAAGGAGAAGCGTGCTTCGCAGCATGCGCCGGAGCATAGTCGTGTGGGAGACGGCTGTCACGGCCGTGCGGAGGCCGGTGGCGGACACCCCGGACTTGCCAGATCGGCTCTCAATCGCGTTCATTGGCGTTGCATCATCCAAATTCCGGTCGCCGGACCTGCGTGCCCCGCGGCGGGAGCCGAATTCCAGGCAAGGAGAAGCCACCATGAGACCGCAGATCCGACTGCTCGGCTTGGCCGCCGTCACCATGCTCGCAGCTTGCGCGCCGCAGGAAGCCACGGAGACGACGGAGACCCCGAGTGCGCCGATGCTCGATGCCGAGACCGTTCGCACACAGGTAGACCAGTTCGTGTCTGTGTGGAACGCGGGCGACGTGGCCTCACTCGGCTCGATGATCGCCGAGGACGCCGTCCTCATGCAGCCTGATGGGCAGCCCCTGGTGGGCCACGATGCAATCATGGCCACGATCTCCGAGGGGTACGACATCGCCATGTACCAGCAGTCCGCCACCGTGGACGAGGTCCTCGCCCTGGGCGACTACGCGTACGCGCGCGGCACGTGGACGCTGAACCCGACGGCCGAGGGTGGCGAGGATGCCCCGTCCATGAACGGCAAGTGGTCCGTCGTTTACAAGGCCGGGCCCGATGGCGACTGGCAGACGTGGCGCTGGATATGGAACCAGCCGGCGGGACAGGGAGTGGCCGCCGCCGAGTAGACCGGCTCAACTGAACAACCGGTTGTGCCGGAACCACGCTCGGACTACGCTGGCGATGTGGTGATTCCTCCAGGGAGCGCACGCGCCGCTGGTGGTCACATTCACCAGCCGTTCCTCGCCATCGGAGTAGTAGCATGAAGCTGGTCATCTTCGGATCCACCGCGGGAACCGGCCGCGAGCTCCTTGAGCAGGCGCTCGAAGACGGCCACGAGGTGTCGGCGTTCGCCCGAGCACCGGAGAAGATTGACGACCTCGAGTACCCCAACCTGCGAGTCGTTCAAGGCGACGTTCTCGATTCGGCCGCCGTTGCGGCAGCGGTCGCCGGGCAGGAGGCGGTGCTCTGCACCATCGGTGCGGGCGCAGGGAGGACGACCCTGCGTGAGAACGCGACTCACAACATCGTGCAGGCGATGGATGCGGCGGGCGTTCAGCGCCTTATCTGCCTATCGTCTCTCGGAGTCGGTGACAGTCGCGCCAACCTCGGCTTCTTCACCAAGCACGTCGTCGTCGGCCTCTTTCTACGCCACGCCTTTGCTGACCATAAGCGCCAGGAAGCCGTCATCAGACAGTCCCCGCTCGAGTGGACCATCGTTCGTCCTCCCCGCCTGCTGGACACACCGCGAACTGGAGTCTATCGGCACGGCTTTCCGCCTTCGGACAGGGATATCAAGGGGCAGATCTCCCGTGCGGATGTCGCCGACTTCATGCTGAAGCAGTTGACGGACGACAGCTATCTGCAGAGGACGCCTGGAGTGTCGTATTGAAATCGCGCGAGCAATGTCTCGCTTCGCTAGACGAGGATTCCGATCGGCTCCGCTGACCCGCCTACCCTGCCGTACAGATCCTATCGATCTCCTCGAGTTCGTCGTCCGTCAGCGGTGGACCACTGGCGGCGGCCAGGTTCTCCTTGAGCTGCTCGACCGAACTGGCGCCGATGATTGAGCTGGCGACCCGGCCGTCGGGCCTCTGCCGAATCGTCCACGCGATCGCCAGCTGGGCCAGAGTCTGCCCCCGGCGATCGGCCACCTCCCCGAGCGCTCGGACCCTGCCAAGCGCTTCTTCGGTGACCTGGCTCGCGGTCAGCGCCCCGGAGTAGCCGTCGTCCCTGCCGGCCCGTGAGCCTGATGGAATGCCGCGCAGATATCGATCCGTCAGCAGCCCCTGGGCCAGTGGGGAGAACGCGACGACGCCCATTCCCGCTTCGGCCGCCGCCGAGAGCAGCTCGTCCTCGATTCTTCGCTGGAACATGTTGTACTTGGACTGGTTCACGAGCAGCGGCATGAAGCCGTTGTCGGCGACGCAGGCGGCCGCGAGCCGCGTCTGGTCCGCATCGTAGTTGCTGATCCCGGAGTAGAGCGCCTTGCCCATTCGGACCGCGGAGTCCAGCGCACCCATCGTCTCGTCCAGCCGCGTGAGCGGGTCGGGTCTGTGGTGGTAGAAGACGTCCACGTACTCGACCTGGAGACGGCGGAGGGACTGATCGAGGCTGGACAGGACGTACTTCCGGGACCCACCGTCTCCGTACGGCCCTTCCCACATCAGGTAGCCGGCCTTGGTGGTGATCGTGATCTCGTCACGCGGAAGGTGCTTCAGGATTTTCCCGAACCGCTCCTCGGCCGATCCGGGAGGCGGACCGTAGTTGTTGGCCAGATCGAAGTGGGTGACGCCGCGATCGAAGGCCTCGAACACGAGTTGCCTGCAGACTTCGTCGTCGGCCCTGGCTCCGAAGTTGTTCCAGCAGCCCAGACTGACCACGGGTATGGTGATGCCGGACGTACCCAGGCGAGCGAAGGACATTCCTCTGAAGGGTGCCGCTGTGTTTCGATCGGGAAGCGGGTCCGTAGACATGTTCTAAGCGGGGGTCGGTTTCTCCGGCGAGGACGCAGACCCGCCTGGTTTGAGTTCCGGCTCCGCCCTGACGACGGACTCCACGGCGGTGTTGACCACCTGCAAGGCGGTGACGGCCTGGTCACGTACTTCGCTGCCCGGCTGGGCGAGCGCAACAACCCGGTTCAACGGCGCTCTCTGGTTCTCGACCGCCTGAATGAAGCTCGTCAGCAGACTCTTGAGCCTTTCGAGCTCCGCTTTGTGGCGCAGGTCACGTCGGATGTTGATGAGCACGACGAGCGTTGCGACGATCCAGCCACCCACTCCAAAGAGCACTTCCACCAGCTCCATCTTTCCGACCTTTCGGGTGTTCTACGCGCACGTCATTGTGGCGGACTTCTAAGGTAACGATAGCTGGGCGACCGGCTATCGGGGAGTGCTGACACCCTGGGCTGAGCAGGTTTTCGATAAGACCCACCGAGGTATACCTTTCCTGAGGTCCGTAAGCAGCGGCGGCCCCTCACCCCGCGGAGCGAGGAGCACGAGACCTGGCCCGGCACACGGAGAGCACCAAACGGCGGCGGCGCGCAGCCGGCATTCTCGCCCTGACAACGGCCCTTGCCCTGGTCTCGCCCGGGCTGGCGCGTGGACAGGAAGAGTCGCCCGATGCGGACGAGCTGATCGACTACGGCGCGCTCTACTCCGACGCGGACGACGGGATCGGCTTCTCCAGCGCGGGAAGTGGTGCGCAGAGCACGACCATCCTGAGCATTCCCATTTCGATTTGGATGCGCCGCCTGCCCTGCTGCGGGAATCCCATCACTCCCGAGGTCGAGGGTCGGACTCTCGGAATTCGCCTGCGGCTCACCGCGGTCGTCGGTCTCGCGCAATTCGACGACATCGCGGACTTCGACGTCAACAGCGTGGACCTCGGGGCGGTACTTCCAGGCATCGAGCTCCTGTTCAGCACGGGGCAGCGGTCCGTGCTCCGGCCGTACGTCGATGTGGGTTGGGCCGCCACGAGCTCGAAGGAAACGACCCTGGTGTTCGGAGAGATCGGGCTGCGGACCGAGTTCGTCTTTCCGTGGAAGCGCTGGGAGCTCGGACTGGAGCCGCGCTTGAGGGCAGGGTACAGCTTCACGGAGATCGAGAACGCAGACCTCGACTCTTCCACGATCTCGGCCAAGATGGATGCGCGGTACCCCCTCGGCTTCACGATCCGGGGACAGACGCCAGACGTAGGCCTCTACATCGAGCCCAGCTGGCACCCGAACGCGATCTCGTTTACGACCTCCACGGGCGAGGAGGAAGCGGTACACGCTCAGCTCGAGGTCGGCGCCACGCTGGGATTCAGATACCTGGCCCCGATGCTCTGCGGTCTGTTCCGCTGGCCCAGGCTCGGGGTCGGGTACCGATTCGGTGGCGGAACGAGTGGTTTTCGCATCCGGATCGGGGGCGACCGCGTCGTCCGACTCCCGCTGCTATGATCCGGAGACGCGTGGATCCTCGAGGTGGGCTCGTCCGAAGGAGACGCTCCATGCGGTACCTCGTGCCCCTGCTCGCGGCGGTGTGTCTCGTCGGCCTGGTTCCAGACGCTGCCCGTGGACAGGGCTTCACGATGGGCATAAAGGGGGGGCTGAACGTCGCGAACCTGAGCGTAGACGACCCTGCCGATTCGGACTTCGGCTTCGACAGCCGCACCGGGTTCGTCGGGGGGGCCTACCTCCAGTGCGGAGGCGTCGGCTGGTTCACGCTTCAGGGTGAGCTCCTGTATTCGCGCAGCGGCGCGAAGTCGAGGAGCTCGGATCCGGCTTACACCGTCGACCTCGACTACCTTCGAGTACCGGTGCTGTTCATGGCCCGCCTCTCGTTCGACGAGAGTCCCGTACTTCCGATCGCGTATCTCGGTCCGCAGGTCTCGTTTCAAACACGGTGCCAGATCACGGCGGATGGCAATGGCGCGTCGGCAAGCTTCGACTGCGCCAGCGAGGAGCTCGCTGAGCCCCTGATCACCAACCTGGTCGAGTTCGGGCTCGTGTTCGGCGGCGGCCTCGAGGTGCCGGTCAGCCGCCTGACCATGCAGCTCGACGCCCGCTACAACCTCGGGCTCTCGAACATCAACGGCGGGCCCGACGCGGATGACGTCAGCGTGAAGAACCGCGGTTGGTCGTTCATGGTCGGGCTCGGGTACCCGTTCGGGTGACCGACCCCTGGCAGGCTGTCGTCAGCGCGGCACAACCCGGGTGGAGACGGACACGACCGGCTCAATGGCCGCGTTCGCTGCTTCCCCTGCGTTGACCACGGCTGCCGTCAGCCAGACTTCCGAGTTCAGATCGAATGTAACGAGCACGGCCTCGTCGCTTCCGACCGCTGGCGAGGTCACCTGGCGCTCTACCACCAGGTCTTCCGCCTGCGCCACATCCACCTTCATGTCGGACGGGTAGTTGGTTCCGTCGATCTCGCTCCCGGCGTCGACCGTGACCTCGGCAGCCTGGAGCCGCATGCGAACGTGCCTGAACGCTCCAGTCGGCGCATCCTGCGCTCCATGCATGCTGGTCGCCGTGGAATCCTGCAGCAGCACCGTGATCCCGTTCAGGGTCCCCACGTCGATCCAGGTCTGTCCGTCTGTTGAAACGCTGAACTGAAAGTCCCCGGCAATGTTGCCGGTGAAGTCAGAGGGCACTGCAGGCAGATCGACGACCGCCCCGTTCATCTGCCCCTCGACCGGCCCCGCCGGATCGTCGCCGCATGCTGGCAGGATCGTGAGTGAACCGACGGCCAAAAGCAGCATTAGTGACGGATATCGCATTAGTGTCTACCCCTCCATACGGTTGACGGTCGCGCAGGGCGTAACGGAAGTCCATTTCATACAACATGTTGCAGCCCTGACGACTCCATTCCCTGGTTGGGATGGGGCAAGATGCGGACCGGAGATCATCCTGCGCGGTTGACTCATCGCCCAATCGCTGATACCCTAAGTGGTCAATTGAGACTGGTTCTCAACATCGCGTAACTCATTACCCTACACAAGACTGCGTCAGGTTATGCTTACCTTTCGTCCGGGTGTGCGAGCGTCCTTCTTCGCCATCGGAGCGTGCTTGCTCGTCGCCGGCTCCGTGGCCGCCCAGGAACCGGCCGAACCTCTCGAGCAGAGAGTCGAACGGCTCGAGCGGCAGGTAGAGGAGCTCAGGCGACTTCTCGATTCCGGTGCGGACAGCGCCCAACTGGCGGAGGTTCGGTTGCAGCTCGACGCGATCACGCGCGAGCTGGAGACGATGAGGTTGGGAGAGGCGGTCACCGCCAGCGCCGACACCCTTGGATGGGGTCTCGGTCCCGCCGCCTCGAAGGTGTATCGGGTGGGCGAGGGCGTATCGATCGGCGGCTACGGCGAGTTCCTGTACCAGAACCCGGCGTCCACGCGGCAGGATGGAGAGCCGTCGGAGGCGGCTTCACGCATCGATGCGCTCCGCGGAGTCGTGTACGTGGGATACAAGTTCAACGACCATTTCCTGTTCAACTCAGAGATCGAGTTCGAGCACGCGAGCACGTCCGAAGACGGCTCGGTCTCTCTGGAGTTCGCGTACCTGGACTGGCGCTTCCGCGGCCTCGAGGGCAGCACCGGGATGCGGGCCGGGCTGCTGCTCCACCCCATGGGGTTCATCAACGAGATTCACGAGCCTCCCACCTACCTCGGCGCCCTGCGTCCGGAGACAGAGCGGCGCATCATCCCGACGACCTGGCGGGAGCTGGGGCTGGGACTCTTCGGCGTGACAGCCGATTTCGACTGGCGTGTGTATGCGATCGGAGGACTGGACGCCGAGGGGTTCGACGACGGGGGACTGCGGGGCGGCCGGCAGAAGGGATCGAAGGCCCTGGCCGAGGACTTCGCGGGGGTGGGCCGATTGGATTGGACGGGCATTCCCGGACTTCTCGCTGGGGCTTCGGTGTACTACGGCGGATCCGGACAGGGAGCGGACGACCCGCTCGATCCGGGCGGCACGATCAAGGCGCCGACCCTGATCGCGGAGGGCCACGTCGGCTACCGCGCCCGTGGCTTCGACCTCCGTGGCCTGTTCGCCCTCTCCACCGTGGGAGATGTGGCTTCCTTGAATGCGGCCAGCGGCTTCACGGGCGCCGAATCCATCGGCGAGCGGCTGACCGGCTGGTACGTGCAGGCGGGATACGATGTCCTGAGGAAAGCTCGAACGCTCGTTCAGCTTCTCCCCTACGTCCGTTACGAGAGGATCAACACACAGGACCAGGTGCCGGACGGCTTCGCGACGGACCCCGCCAACGACCAGACGCTGGTCACCCTGGGGGCCCAGGTTCTTCCGATCCCCAACATCGCGGCCAAGGTGGACTACGTGATTCGGTCGAACGAGGCCGACACGGGGGTCAACGCTCTGAACGTCTCACTCAGCTACATGTTCTGACGTGCGATCTTCGGCGTGTGCCGCCCCTCTCCTCGCGGGGCTCCTCGTGGTCGCAGCCGGCGTCTCGCGCTCGGCCGGTGCCCAGGTCCTGATGACACAGGAAGAGGCGCTGCGGCTGGCCTTCCCGGCCCCGGCAGTCGTGGAGCGGAAGAGCGCGTACCTGACCGAGGAGGAGGTCGCCGAAGTTGCGCGACTGGCTCAGCCTGGCAGGAAGAAGGACCGGGCCGTCATCACCTATTACGTGGGCATCCTGGACGATCGCGCCCTGGGAGCGGCTTACTTCGATGCCCACCGCGTGCGCACACTCCAGGAAGTCTTGATGGTGGTGGTGGACCCGGCGGGTCGGGTGTCTCGAATCGAAGTCCTGGGATTCGCCGAGCCGCCCGACTATATGGCTCCTGACGGATGGCTGGAGCTGTTCGCGGGCCGTGCGCTGGAACCCGGCACGTCCACCCGGGGCGACATCCCCATCATCACCGGAGCCACTCTCACTTCACACGCCGTGTCGGACGCCGTTCGATACAGCCTCGCCCTTCAACGGGTGATCCAGCCTTTTGTCGCGGCGGCCGAACCGACGACGGCGGCGAGCGAGGCCGGCGGGTGACCACCTTCGAGAGGTGGTCCGTTTGGGTCTCGGCGGTGGCGGTCAGCGTCACCGGAGTCGGCTTTCTGTGGACCAAGTACTTCGTGACTTCGCCCGAACCGTGGGCCGTGGTGAGCCACCCGCTTGAGCCGTGGTTTCTCAAGACGCACATCCTCTTCGCGCCAGCGCTCGTCTTCGCCGTGGGCTTGATCGCGACCCGTCACATCCTCCCCCATATCGTGCGCGGGGTGATACGAGGGAGGCGATCCGGCCTGGTCATGGTGTGGACCCTCGTACCCATGGTGGTCAGCGGATACCTGATCCAGGTGGTCACGTTGCCCTGGCTGCTGACGGCATTCGTCGTGCTGCACATTGTCACCAGCGGGCTCTTCCTTGCGGGCATCCTGGGACACGCGCTCTTCGCCGCGCTCGGAGTGAGAGAGCCCGAGTAGATAGAGCCGCCGAGCCTCCCTCGCCTGCAAGTTGCCACGCACCCCGCACTATTTGAGAGGGTGAATAGAATCTTTCATCATCCCACCGTTGTATCTCGCGATAACACAATACTTTAAGTAATTCGTGAAACGGTACGCTTATTGCTCGTGTGTATGGGGTCTCCGTGCGCAAACCACGCGAAGTTTGTTGACGAGAACATGCGAGGATGGACATGAGGCTATCGAGGAGTCCGAGTGGTGAAGCCCGCGAGGCGCAATCACGCCATGCGTTCGAGGAGGTCGCGGTCCGCTTCGGTCCGCGGATTGCCTGGGTGTCCATCGCCATCGCAGCGCTTGCTCTGCTGACGGCCTCGTGTGCCGATGAGGCGGCCGGTCCTCCGGATCCGCCGAACGAGTCGAACGACCGCATCGAGATCACGAACGACGAGGGAACGCTCGACGAGAGGGTGAGCGGGGAGGAGTCGGACGTCCCCATCGATCCCGTAGATGGCTCCGGTCAGTTGATCGGCACGTCCGCATCGGTGCAGGCAGCATCCTCCGCTCTCAGCCTGCGCCTGGAGTCAGAGGTGAGCCCGCCCACCGTGGAAGGTGAAGTCGTGCAGGCCACGGCTGTCGAGATCTACGGCTCGAAGGTACGGGCAAGCTATAACATGCGGGGGGAGCCGCGCTTCGGCGCCGTCGATCTGATCTCGACTTCCACGCTGTCCAGGCCACGCCTCACCGCCTCCGCCACCTTCAACGACTCGGATGTGAGCGCGATCGGTTCGGACGGAAGCTTCGTATACCTGGCGGCGGCCACCGGAACGGCCGGCTTCGAGTATCCGGCCGTCCTCGAGCGCATGAGAGTCAAGAACGACAAGATCACGTTGGAAGACAACCTCAGGCTCCCGCTCAGCAGCTACGTGGGGACGAGCGCCCTGGCGACGAACGACTACGTCTACGCGACCTCTGGAGACGGCGGGCACGTGTTCGCCTTCGACCGGAGCTCGATGCAGCTCCTGGGGCAGTACCCACTCGACGACGCTCGGTGGGTGGCGTGGGACCCCGAGGGTGGCCGGCTGGTCGTGGTGCAGGGAACGCCGGGCCGGATCTCGGTCTTCGCGGAGGGCAGTTTCCCGGGCGGCTCCATGACGCTGCTCAACACGTTCCCGTTCCCCGGGGCCGACGTGCCCGAATCCAAGTCCACCATCGAGATCTCGGGAGGAAAGGCGTTCATCGCCGCGGGACCCGCCGGGGTGCAGATCGTCTGCCTCGACAACGGCCAGGTGGTCGGATCGGTGCCCAGGCCAGACCCGGCCGCACTGGGCCTCGATCCGTCCGTGGTGGTGACGAACGCCGTCACGGTGGACGAGGACGTGCTCTTCATCTCCAACGGCGAGGCGGGCATCTACGTGGCCCGCGGATCGAGGGATTTCGACCAGACCGCGTGCGGCGAGACGCAGCAGATCACCGTCCTCGGCAAGCTCCGGTTCGACGACCTGCAGTCAGCCAATCACATCGATTTCAAGAACCGCTGGCTGGCGGTCGCCGCCGGTCTGGGGGGCGTGAAGCTCGTACGGGTCAGCGGGCTTTAGCGTCTCGCATCAGGAGCTCTCCAGTTCCGTAAGCTCGTACTCGAACGTCTGCGAGTTGAACGTCACTCGGTAGCGACCGGCCTTCACGGGCAAGTTCATGCCGTTGAAGGCAGCGGTTCCGGACGGGAAGACGTCCTCGATGCGAACGCGGTCGGAGTTCCACAGGAACCCCGGCGAATCGATCATGTCCGGGAACGGCGCCCCCCAGTTGATGGCCCAGTCCTCGTTGGCCCTGAACTTGATGAAGCCATCCGTCAGCTCGGCCGTTGCCTCCCACGTGTGCGGCCCATTCTGCCGCATCGGCGTTTGCCGCTCGGTCTCCGCGGTCGTCACCATCGGCCAGCTCATCAGTTCGACGGACACCACGGGCAGGCTGACATCGGGAAGGCGGTTCTCGATCACCGTCTTCAGGTCGCGAAAAGCTTCCTGGTGAAGGCCCAGCAACCACGCGATGTCCTGTCGCAGGTCGATCACCTGGCGGAGGGCATTCTGGAAGTCGGGTCTGTCCAGGAGTTCCGCCGCACGCGCCCGGTTCTCGCTCTCGGAGATGCACTCGCCGCCCGGATACATGAGCGTCCGGATCTCGGCCATGTACGGACGGTCCATGAGGATGGTGGTCCCGTCGTTCGAGGCAGCCCCGCTGCACGAAATCAAGCCTTCCGCGCGCCAGTGGCGCGCGCCAAGCTCCCCGATCTGGCCGCCGACCGAACGCAGTGAGATCTGAAGCCCGTCGAGACTCTGGAACAGATTGTCCAGCGAAAGCAGCGTCTCGTCGAACGGAATGGACAGGGGGGTGTTGCTCAGCCGCACGTAGCCGGCCGGGTTGAACGAGCCGCTATACCAGTCGCTGCCAACGAAGATGTGGTCCAGCCGACCGAACAGCTCGTCGTCGGCCAGCTCCGACGAATCCAGGACGGCCAGCTCGAGCGCGTCCTTGAGGGCCAGGTTGTTCGCGGCGATGCCTATGGGCACCGCGGCTTCGTCGATCACGGCGTTGTAGTAGATCTCCTCTAGCAGGTGGTGGTAGGTGTCCAGATCCTCCCGATTCTGGCGCCATTCCTCGATCCAGAAGGAAGAAGTGATGCCAAGGAAGATGACTGCGGCTTCCAGGAACAGGAGTCCGGCGACCCGTCGGTTGCTCATTCCCTCCTTCATGAAGGCGAGTGGCATGTGAGCTCCTGTCTGGCATCGAGTGTTTGGGAACGACGCTCGCGTTCCGCAGGCGTCTCACAAGAAGTCTAAACGGTGGGGTACGGGCAAGGCCCTGCTCCATGTGGAAAACCGTGGCCCCGACCCAACAATTGGCGGGGGGGCGCGACAGGATCGAGCATGCTCGAAACGCAGATCAGGCGACTCTAAAAGATTGCGATGTATAGCGTTACGCCGGCAGGAGACGATTTCGCGGTAGCGGCATGGAGTTCGCGGTCGAGGTGTCTGTTCGAGGCGTCAGCGATTCCTGGGGAGACACATGCCCTCAGTCAGTCTTTCTTTTCTGATCACACTCTGCGGCATCGCGATAGTGGCGGCGGCGCTCAGCGTCGTGCGTCCGGATTCGGTGTTTGGTATCACGGCGCTCCTCCTCGGACTGTTCGGCGTGTACGGTCTCGGAATGCGGTTCCTGCTCCGCGAGCAGGATGAGGAGGTCGGTGAGCTGCGCAGCGAGTTGGAGCAGGAGAAGGCCAGCCTGGCGGCCGAACGGGCGGAGCGCTCAGCCGTAGAGAACCAGTTCATCGGGATCCACGTCGGCAAGCGCACCGCGAAGCCGGACCTCACGGTGCACTAGTCCTCGCCGAATCGATCGCCTGACGATTGTTCCTCGCCTCAACCAAGTCGTGCGCCTGCCTGTCGGAACGGATGTTGCCCCTCCCGTGTGCAAAGAATGAACCCGAATCCGTCTCATCGGGTTGATAAGGTACTCATAGGCGGGTAGGACACCCGCGGATGTGGCAGGAAGTGAGAGGAGCAGGCGATGCGCAAGCTGCACCTGGCGGGTTTCTTGTTCGTTCTGCTGTCGGTAACCCTCGTCGGCCGGAAGGCCGCCGGCCCCCTGACTCTTCATCCGGGCCTCGTGACGAATGTGGTCCACACCGGATCCGCCGGAAGCTGGTTCCAGGCGATGAAGCCGTACTGCAACACGGTCGAGGTCGCGACCCGGCATCGGTGGACGCCTCCCCCCGAAGGTATGGAGGGAACGGCGTACAGTGCTGCCTGCTACGCGCTCGCCGGGAACGTGGACCGGGCGCGTGAGCTGATCGGAACTCTGGAGGCCGACGATCAGTGGAGGGCGGCAGGAATCGTGTTCAACGTCGCACACCCCGTTGCGGACGCCGGAGACGATCTCTCGGCCGGTCCGATCATGGAGATGGTGGTCGAGTTCTGGCCCAATCACCACATGGCCCTCTACCACGCGGGAATGTCCGCCTACGTGCTGGGCCGCGGTGATGCCGCGCGCGGGTATCTTCAGCAGTTCCTGCACTACTACGATCTCGATGACGGCTGGGTACGAAACGCGAACAAGGTCCTGCAGGACATCGGTACTCCGTGATGCAGCAGACACCTGCCGGGAGCTCGCGATTCCTTGAGTCCGGTCACACCCTTGTGAACCGGTACGAGATCCAGCGCGAGGTCGGCCGGGGGGGCTATTCGGTCGTCTACCTGGCGCGTGATCTCGACCTGGATACAGACGTGGCCGTGAAGCTGCTCGTGCCTCCCCCTGCTCTCGCAGCTCTCGCCCGCGAACGCATGCGGCGCGAAGCGATCGCCGCTCGTGGCCTGGCTCACCCGAACATCGTCTCCCTGCACGATTTCGCCGAAGACGGGCCGTGGAGTTTCCTCGTGATGGAATTCGTGGAAGGACCGGATCTCCGGGAACGGGTGGACACGGAGGGTCCTCTCTCCGCCGCAGACGTCGTGCTCATGGGTTGCGAAATCGGCTCCGCACTCGACGCCGCGCACGGGCAGGGAGTGCTTCATCGGGACGTGAAGCCTCAGAACGTGCTTATTGACGAGGACGGGAGCGCCCGCCTGACGGACTTCGGGTCCGCCCGCATCGAGAGCCAGGCCACGGTTACAGCTACCGGCGGGGTCGTCGGCACCGTGGCGTACGCGGCCCCGGAGGAGATCTCGGGCCAGCGGGCGGACTCGCGCTCGGACCTGTTCTCGCTCGGACTCACCCTGTACTTCGCCCTCGTCGGGCGGTTGCCGGAGGGTCCGTCACCCCATCTGCCGCCGGCCAGGGTGGAAGGCGGACACCGGCCGAGGGAAGCCCGGCCGGAGGTGCCGCTGTGGCTCGATGAGGTGATCGCCTGCGCGACGTCGGCCGCACCGGGACACCGGTTTCCTACTGCCGGCTCGATGCGCGATGCGCTGCTCGCAGGCCGTGAGGCCGTGGATCTTCCTTCGCTCCTGTACCGGGTTCAAGAGGTTGGTTGCCCACTGTGCGGCACCGTGGATGACCTGGAGATCGGGGTCTGCCCGGGATGCGCGGACGGGGCGACTCGGGCAGACGCCCTGATCATCGTGTCGGCGCCCGACCAGCATAAGGATCGTGCGGACCTGGCCGACCGCCTCTCGAATCGACTCGGTCACGCCGTCCGTCGGGCCGACCTCCGAGATGTACTCTCAGGTGTGCGCCCCCTGGCCAGCGTCCCGGCGGACAGTGAGAGCAGCGTGATCTCTGCGCTCAGAGAACAGTCGATTCCCGTGACCGTCGAACCGGTCGGCACGGCATGGCGCAGAATCCCGGTGTCCTTCCTGGCGACGGTGCTGGCGGTGATCGTGGCCGGGCTCGCCGCCGGACAGCTCGCCGCGCCGTCGATGATGGTCGCCACGCCCCTGTTCGGGGCGCTGCTCCTCTCGCTGGCCGTTCGCCGCATCCGCACTCCGGTTCTCAGGGGATCGGGTCAGACACGGAATCGCCTGCCGGAGGCCGCGGAGCGCTCGGTCCGGCAAGCCCTCGCTACGGCTCGGCCGGGGCCTGCCCGCTCCCTGTTGAAGGATGTCGTGCGCATGGCAGCGGGCGTATACGAACAGGATGCCGCCGCCCCCTCGCCGGGCTCTCTCGGTGAACCACTGGAGGGGCTGGTCGTGAAATCCTGCGATCTCGCGGTCGACCTCGGCCACCTGGACGAGAGCCTGGCCATCCTCGAGGCACGGGACCGCGACGGATCTGGGGCTGTGCCGGATGACCGGAAGTTGGAATCCCTAAGCCGCGCCAGGCAGGCGCGGGACGGATTGACGCAGCAGCTTCTTGCGGCCGTGGCAGCATTGGGGCGCACCCGGATCGCAATCGCGTCAGGTGAATCGGCGGCGGCGGGATTGAGTGCCTTCAGCTCAGAATTGGAGATGAGTGCGACCGCCTACGCGGACGCCCGGCGCGAGGTAGAGGCGCTGGCCGGCTGACCTCACCTCACGGCCAGCGGACGATCTCGATCCATTCACTGTCGGGTAGCTCGTGGCGCGTCACGGTGCCCTTCGCTCCGAGCCGGTCAGAGATGGCGCGCGCGTATACCCCGCTTCGATCCGGGTCGGGCTCGAAGACCCTGTTTCCGTAGGAAATCAGTACGGTACCCTGCCCCGTCGAGCCGCCAACTGAAGCTGGATCCGGGGCCCATAGGACGCGCGCCGGTGATCGGCTCAGGACCTGGAACTGGATTCGGCCGCCCATCCCCACGAACCTCGAGGCACGAGGAGCGAGACCGGCGGGGTCGCGACTCGCGTACACGATCCAGCGGTCTTCGGGGGTCGAATCCAGGGCCAGCTCGGTGAAGATCTCCCGGACCTGCAAGTCGGCCCGCGAGTGATACGGCCTTGCCACGTCCCGTACGATTCCGCCGATGGCTACGGCGAGAAACGGAAGGATGGCGAGTGTAAGGGCCGGCACGGCCCGTCTCGTCCCCAGGACCTTCCGAAGCACACACAGGATGCCCGTCCCGATGAGGAGGCAGGCGGCGGGAGCCACGTGCTGCGCGACCCGGGCGCTGGCGCCGTACGGATACCTCTCGAGCGCCGCGGCCAGGAACATGAGCGGCAGGGGACTGAGCAGGAGCCACAGGACCGGCCTTCGGGTCCGCCACAGGACCACGCCGCCTACCACGGCGAGCAGAAACGAAACCGCGCTGCCTCCGGAGTGCCCCCCGTTCGGGTAGGCCAACATCATGCCGGTGTGCACGTCGAGGGCCCACAGAGGGAGGAGCCAGGGCCGAGACATCGGCGGGAAACCGGCGACCCAGTATGAGGCCGGTGCGGCGTCCCGCTGCCCGGCGCCGGCGAGAACGTACATAGCCAGAAAGCTGGCCACGATCAGCAGCCCGGCCGCCAAGGTGAGCCACCGTCCACGTTCCCGTGAGCCGGCCCCGTACACGAGCAGCCATGCGCAGGCACCCGCGCTCATGAAGATAGACGGGTACGACAGCCAGGCGGCCCCGGCGCCCAGCAGAGCGAAGAGGCCCCACCTGCCTGTGCTACGCGGGTGCTCGTAGACGGACCAGGCGGCGAGCACGATCGCCAGTGCGAGCAGGAGGTCGAAGCTGTACGGCTTGACCTCCGCGGCGTATCGGACGGGATAGAACGAGGCCGCGAACACGGCCAGCGAGAGCATCGCGGAACGCCGGTCCAGCAGTTTCCGGGCGAGAACCCAGAACAGTACCGTCGCCCCGATTCCGGCCAGGAAAGGAAACAGCCTCAGCGCCGGCTCGGAGAATCCGAGCAGCCGTGCAGCCGCGAGCTCCAGCCACAGAAAGCCTGGCGGCGCAACCTGGCCGTACTCCAGGGTCTGGAGCAATCCGGCGAAGGAGCGGTCGTAGAAGTTGACGGCCAGCATTCCCTCGTCGCCCCACATCGGGAAGACGAGAGCGTAGCGAACCGTGCGCCAGGAGAGAGCGGCCAGCAGGAGTACCAGGCTCCAGCCGACGAATGCCGGCCGCCCTCCGTCCCCGCCCACCGCGGCACCAGGCAACGCCGGATTACCGGTAGTTGCCGAACCTCAGCTCGACTCCGTAGTCCTGCGCCCGCAGGTAGGCCATGACCTCCTGCAAGGTGTCCTTGGACGGAGCGATGACCCTGAGCTCATCACCCTGGATCTGCACCTGCACCTTCTTGAATCCCTCGCCCCGCACATCCTTGGAGATCTTCTTGCCAGTCTCCTGGTCGATTCCCTGCTTGAACCCGATGGTCTGACGGGCGCGGCCGAGTGAGCCCTCCTCCACGTTGCTCTCGGAGAGGTTCTTCAGCGGGACCTTGCGCCGCGTGAGCTTCTCGCGCAGGACCTGCGCTAGCGCCTGAAGCCGGTAGGTGTCGTCCGCTTCGAGCGCCACCGATGCGCCGGCCCGGTCGAATACCATCGTGCAGTTGGTGCCCTTGAAGTCGTAGCGCTGGGCAACTTCCTTGTGGGCCTGGTTGACGGCGTTGTCGACCTCCTGCAGGTCCACGCCCGTGCTCACATCGAAAGAGCTGTTCTTGGCCATGTTTGATCCGCAATGTGGGTTTCTGGTGATATCAGCGATGCAATCTACCCGGGCCGCGGCGCGCCCACCAAGCGAGCGCGGTTGACTGGGGGCCGCGCGCACGTTCCTGTGGCCCCATGAACCGCGAGACTCTCGTTGACTGACTCTCTGGCCGGGCCCCGGCTCACGCGCGTAGTCCGGCTCCCCGGCGCCGTGCTGCTCGGGCTCGGGTCGATCGTCGGGACCGGGGCATTCGTGAGCATCGGGATCGCGGCCGGGGTCGCCGGGCCGTCCGTGCTCCTGGCCATCGTGCTCGCGGGCCTCCTGGCGACCTGCAACGGGCTTTCGAGCGCCCAGCTCGCAGCCGCCCATCCGGTCAGCGGCGGGACCTACGAGTACGGGTATCGCTACTTGACCCCCACCCTCGGGTTCACGGCGGGCTGGATGTTCATGAGCGCCAAGTCTGCCTCGGCCGCTACCGCAGCATTGGGCCTCGCCGGATACCTGCTGGCAGCCGCCGGACTCGGTGGCCGGGGCCTCCAGGTAGCGCTGGGAGTCACCGCCGTCGCTGGCGTAAGCGCTCTCGTGTGGCACGGGACCTCGAGGTCGAACCGGGCCAACGCAATCATCGTGTCGGTGACGCTCGGCACCCTCGCGCTCTTCGTGACCGCCGGGTGGCGAACCGCGTCCGCCAACTCGGCGTCGACGCTGGCCGGCGTGCTGCCCGGGCCGGGAGAAACCCGAGGACTGCTGGAAGCCACGGCGTTGATGTTCGTCGCCTACACGGGCTACGGCAGAATCGCCACGCTGGGCGAGGAAGTCACCGATCCGGAACACACGATTCCGCGGGCGGTCATCGTCACCCTGGCCGTCTCCGTTCTCCTGTACATCAGCGTTGGCCTGGTGGCCGTTGGCTCCGTGGGTGCGACACGCCTGGCCGAGATGACGGCAAGCCGCGCCGCACCGCTCGAGGACGCGGCGCTGGCCTTCGCCGGGCCTGGCCTGGCCCGAATCCTGGCGGTGGGAGCCGTCACCGCCATGCTCAGCGTGCTTCTCAACCTGGTCCTCGGCCTCTCCAGAGTGATTCTCGCGATGGCGCGGAGAGGTGACGCGCCCGGTCGCCTCGCCACGATCGACGAGGCCCGGAGTTCGCCCACCGCGGCAGTCGCGGTCGTGGCGGTCATCATTGGGCTGCTGGTCCTCATCGGAGACGTGAAGACGACCTGGTCGTTCAGCGCCTTCACGGTTCTGGTCTATTACGCCCTCACCAACCTCGCGGCGCTTCGCCTCCCCGCCGAGGCGCGACGCTATCCGCGCTGGATACCGGCTGCTGGACTCGCGGGCTGCCTCGGACTGGCGTTCTGGGTGGAGTGGCGCGTGTGGGCCGCCGGACTCGCGGTCATAGGCGCCGGATTCGCGTGGCGCGTCCTCGTTCGCCGGCACGCGGCCGGGTGATCGGACCGCTGATCTCTTGCCGGCCGCCCGTCCGTCGGGCACGTTCCCCCGTCCACCGGAGCACGGGCTGCAGGCAAACCGACTCGCGGAGATTCATGCGACACTGGAGTTCGTTCCTCCTCCTCGCCGTTTTGTCCGGCCTCGTCGGGGGTTGTACGAAATACGTCCCGGCGAACCTGCCGCTCGAGCTGACAGACGCGCAGAGCGGGCAGGTCACATACCAGGACGAGATGGGCCGGACCATCGGCGGCGCTGAAGCGGATGGACCCGAGTATCGAATCACGATGAGTGACGGCCTCCAGTTCAACATGAAGTCGCCCCGCTTCGCGGGGGACAGCGTGGTGGGATATTACCGGCCCAGCGGAAACCAGGAGTGGGCGCGGCTGGCCGTCAGCTCGTTCGAGGTGCGGCGTGTGGAGAAGAAGACCATCGACTGGTTCACCACCTCCAGCCTGCTGGTCACTCCCATCACCATCGCGCTGCTCGTCACGCTCTGAGGTCCGGCCTCGGCCGCGCCGACTCGCTAGCCGAATTCTCTCAGCACGTGGCGCAGGGGGTCTCCGGTGAATCCAGCCCACCCTCCAGCCCGCTCGACTCCGGCGCCGAGTCGGCATCACCCCGAGGCTTGACCCGGGCCCGGTAGCGCACGATCAGCACGACACCCGTCAGGATGATCGCGGCCGCGATCACGGTTCTCAGGGTCACCGGCTCGTCCGCGAGCGCCCACCCGAGGAACACCGCCACCACCGGGTTCACGTACGCGTAGCTCCCCACCCGGGCCGGGCTCTGGTGCCGCAGCAGGAACACATAGGCTGCGAAAGCGATCAGGGAGCCGAAGACCATCAGGTAGGCCAGGGCCAGCAGGGACTTCTGAGATATGCCCGAGTAGTCCACGCGAGCCCACTCGCCCGCAGCGGTGCCGGCGACCAGCAACAGCGTGCCTCCGGCGATCATCTGGAGCGCCGCCGTCATCCAGGGCGACCTCGGATGCGGGAGATGCGTCCCGAACACCGACCCGGTGGCCCAGGAGATCGTCCCGAACACGACGACCACGGACCCGATGAACATCATCCGCTGGTCGCCCGTCAGCTCCACGGGCCCGACGAGCACCGCTACGCCGACCAGGCCGAGAACCAGTCCCGCCACGATGGCGGGCGTCGGACGCCGTTTGGCCGGCCCGAGCCAGTCCAGCAGGACCATCCACACGGGAACGATAGCTACGATCAGAGCCGCGAGGCCCGAGGGAATCCACTGCTCGGCCCACCCCACGGCCCCGGTGCCGCCCAGCAGCAGCAACCCGCCGATGACGGCCGCCCCGGCCCACTCCCGCGCTGTCGGTCGCGGCTCGCCCCGCCAGCGCAGGAAGGCGTACATGATGACGCCGGCCGTGAAGAACCGGGCGAACAACATGAGAAACGGCGGCAGTGTTTCGACCGCGAAGCGAATCGCCAGGTACGTGGAGCCCCAGACGAGGTAGATCGCGGCGTATGCGAGGACGATCGAGGTCGTGCCGGGCCTGTGGTCCGTCACCTGGATCGATCCCGCCATCGGCCCTCCGCCCTCTCGTGATCGTGACCACTCGCAGACCCGCGAAGTCAGCCGGGGTCGCGGCCGACAACATGGTGGGATACTACCGGTCGAGCGACCCTCGCGTGTCCAGACGGAGGCCCAGCCTCACAGCAAGAGCCGCGGCCTTCCGATACTCGATGCCTGCTATTCCCCGGTTCAGCTCCCGGTGTCGCTGACCGTCCACCCTGCCCGCGGGCCGGTACTGATCCATCAGGTTGACGTATGTGCCCGGCCCCAGCTCGTCCGCCAGCCAATGAAGGATGGCTTCAGTCTCGTCGAACGCGCCTGGCATCAGCAGGTGACGGACGAGGACTCCGCGGCGAGCCAGGCCCTCCGGCCCCAGCTCGAGCGGGCCCACCTGCTCGTGCATGGCCTTGATGGCGGCGCGGGCGGTGACCGGGTAGTCGGCCGCTTGGAGCCAATCGGCGCTTGTCTCGGCCGACCACAGCTTGAAGTCGGGCATGTAGATGTCCACGATTCTGTTCATCAACTCGATGGTCTTGAGCGAATCGTAGGCGCTGGTGTTGTAGACGAGAGGAAGCCGCAGACCGCGCTCGACGGCGGGAACAAGGGCCTCCAGGATCTGCGGCGCCACGTGCTCGGGAGTGACGAAGTTGATGTTGTGACAGCCCCGCTCCTGGAGCTCCAGCATCAGACTCGCCAGGCGGGTTGGAGGAGTCCCGCGCGATCGAACTGGCTTCATCCCCTGGCTGATGTCGTAGTTCTGACAGAACACGCAGCGCAGGTTGCAGTGGGCGAAGAAGATCGTGCCCGATCCGCGCCAGCCACGCAGACAGTCCTCTTCACCGAAGTGGGGAAAGGCGCTGCTCACCACGGCATGGCGTCCCGTCTTGCAGGCGGACCATCGATCAGCGAGGCGGTCCACAGCGCAATCACGGGGACACAACCGGCATTCGGCAAGCCGGCTGAGGGCGCTCGCGGCGCGGCCGGAGAGCTCCGACGGCGTGAGACCGAGGTAGGCCGGGCGCAGGGTCGTTCCGATCAGCAGTAGCCTCCGGATGGGGAAACCGGCGTCCGATGAGTGTATATTATACAGGTGTCGTACGTCGTGTCCCTCACCGGGCGGTAAGGATCATGCACCCTGACGACCGGGGGCTGTCCCGCACCACTCCCCTCACCTGGGTCACTGCAGCCATCTGCCTTCTCGTCACGAGCTGCGGAGACGACGACTCGACGGGTCCGCCGGATCTTCCGGGCGGCACGCTTCCCGTCGAGACCACCCCCCAGCTCCAGGCCTGCGTTACCGATGTCGCGCCGGGCGGGGCTCTCGTCGAGTTGTGCCTGCCTGATGCATGGAACGGTGAGATTCTCATGTGGGCGCACGGATACGTGAACCCGGGACCCGATCGGCCCCCGTACGAGCCGTTGGAGCTTCCTGCCGACGAGGCGAGCGGCATCCCGGTGAAGGACATCCTCCGCACGGTGGGAACCGAGGCGTCGGGTTACTTCGGGTACGCGAGCACGAGCTATCGCCGCAATGGGCTGGTGGCCCCCGAGGCCGCGATCGACCTGTCCGAGACATCGGAGTGGGTGCGGGAGCAACTCGCCAGCCTCGCCGCTGCCCGGGGATTCAACCGCCTCCCCGTCATCACCTACCTGGTCGGCGCTTCGGAGGGTGGGCTCGCCACGGTTCTCGCGGTTGAGGGCGCGGACGCGGGTTCCTTCTTCGACGGCGCCCTGGCCCTGTGCGGTCCGATCGGCGACTTCCGGAGCCAGATCGAGTGGTTCGGCGGCTTTCGCGTCGTGTACGACTATTTCTTCCCCGGGATCATGCCGGGGAGCGCGGTGGAAATACCGAACGAGGAATCCGTGGTCACCGACGGCAACTGGGACGCCACGGTGACCGCAATCCTCGCCGCGCTGGATGCGGATCCGGACGCCACGCAGCAGCTGGCAGCCGTCACCGGAGTGCCACACGACGCTGGCAGTCCAGAGACTTTGCGTGAAGCCACGACCGAGATTTTGCGCTACAGCTTCATGGGCACGAACGACGCGACTGACGTGCTCGGGGGCAATCCGTTCGGCAACGAGAGCACGGAGTACTCGGGATCGACCGACGACGAAGCGCTCAATGCGGGCGTCGCCAGGCACGCCGCGGACGGGACCGCGCTGGTGGCGATCGAGGCCACTTTCCAGACGGACGGGCAGCCGCGCATCCCGATGCTCGTCATGCATACCACCAGGGACCCGGTCATCCCGATGTGGCACACGGATCTGTACGCGACCAAGAACGCGGGAGCGGCGGAACCGGTGACTCTGATACCGGTGGACCGCTTCGGTCACTGCGGTTTCAGCCTGCCGGAGCTGCTGGCCGGCTTCTCTCAGCTCGTGCTCGAGGTCAGGGACCAGGACCTCGTGACGTCGACCTCGGCCTTCCCCACCCTCGCAATGCGGGAAGAATTTCTTGACCTGGCCTGGCGAGCCGGCGCCCGGCCGCAAGTGATCGACTAGCGCGGATCGTGCGGGAGCGTCAGTCCCGACGGAACGAAGGGTATTGGCACGGCAAGGCCCGGAGACACTCGTGGCATCTCCGGGCCTCGCCTTCTTCCCGGGTGGGGATCACCCAAGTTGTGTGGCCCGGCGCCCCGCGCTTCTAGGGCACCGGGGTTCAGGTCAACTCACGGTGCGGGGACGCACGTGTTCGTGAGATAGTCGATCGCGTTGTCCAGCAGCGAGTTTGCGTACGTCGGGTTGTGGACTCCAAAGTCGTGTGAGTCACTCACGAACGCCGCCCCGTACACGGCCTCCCGCTGACACTCCGCCCACAGGAAGTTGTCATCATCGAGCGTCAGTTGGAGCGTCGCCCAGTCGGCGTAGCCCATCAGGACCGCCACCTCGTCCAGCTTGTCACGGACAGGCTGCTGGAGGGCTTCCAGGTCGGTCACTGTCAGCGTCCCATGACACGCCACGCAGCCGAGGAGTTCGCCGGTGGCTTCGTCGATCGGGCTGAAGTTGTGCACCACGTGCCCGCCCGCGTCCTCGGAGAACAGCATGTGGCAGGTCACGCAGGCGTCCTCGATCATCGCCTCGTGCGCGTGGTCGCCCTCGTACGTGTAACCCTCGATCTCGTACGACCCGTCGCCGATGAACATGTCGCCCTGGTTGCTGTGGTGCGGCCCAAAGTGGCCGTACCCGACGGCGATCTGGTTCGCGACGTTGTCGTTGTTGCGCCGTGCTTTGTGGCACTGCACACAGGTCTGGCCGGCGCCGTATCCCTCGATCGTCGGGGCTTCCTCATCATCCGGCTCCCATGGAACCGTGTACGAGAGCGTGACCGGATTGACATTGCGCAACTGCGACTCGTTGCCCGAGCCCATTTCGCCTACGTGCGGATCGTGGCATGTCGGGCACCCGACGAAGCTGACCTCACCGTTCGTGATCGAACCCGCCGGAAACGCGGGGTCGTTCCCCTGGATGTAGCCCTCGGACGTGTGGCATACCTGGCACGTGGCGGAGTTCGCGTAGTACTCAGCGTTGAAGGCGACGATGTCACCGCCCGCCGCGTTCGCGTGCCCCGACGTTTTCCACTCGTCGATCTGCGTGTCGTGGCAGCCCTGGCACAGCGAGAGCGACTCGCCCGTGTCCGGATCGTCATTCGTCGCGAACGAGACCTCCGGTATGTGGGCGTTGAAGTTCGGGCCCATGGCGCCGTGGCAGGACTCGCACTGCACGCCCTCGAGGGCCATGCGACGCTCGGCACCCTCGGCCGTGTCATCCCCGATGTACCCGCTGTAGCCGTCGTCCGGCGGCTCGCAGAGCGCCGGGTCGATCTCCTCGGCGCCGAACTCGACCTCGCAGTTGAAGCCGGTCGTGTGGCACTGCAGGCAGTACAGGTTGTCCTGGTTCTCGCCGAGATCCAGGAACGCGTTCGTGTGGTTGGTGACCAGAACCTCGCCCACGGTCGTCGCGTGGCAGTGCTGGCACGCCTCGCCGAAGTTCCCCTGGTAGGAAAACTCGCTGAAGCTGGTGCCCGGAGGTCCTTCAGGGCCTTCGGGGCCTTCCGGTCCCGGAGGTCCTTGCGGTCCCGTGTCGCCCGTGCAGCCGACCAGGGCGAGCGACAGGATTGCGAAGATCCCCAACCCGTGTCTGAGTTTCATTGTGCCCCCTCAAGAGGTTGCTCTCCCCAGAACAAAGAGGCTCGGCGCAAGTGGGGGGTACGCCGCCGAGCCCTACCAATTCTGGGAGCCGAAGTGCAGAAAGAGTGCCAAACTCGGCCTCAGACGGGTCGATACGTAGTTTTACGCAGGTACCTAGGTACTTATGCGGATTCCCCGCGTGTGCGTCTGTCGTAAGTGAGGGAGTGGTAGACGGTTGAGTGGTGACAGTCTGTCCCAAGCCTGTGCCGATGCGCCCCGTGCAGGGGAGCGGGCCAAAACGACGAGGGGGCGGCCGCCGAATCCTGCCGGCGACCGCCCCCCTCGTGAGCCGCGAGGCTCTGAGTCACACCCTCCGACGGATCAGCCGGTGGACGCGTCCGTCTTCTCCTTCTTCTCCTTCTTCTCCATCTTCTCTGGCTGCTCCATCGGCGCGATCGTCATCTGGCCCGTGCGCCCCTCCTCGGCGTTGTCGGTGCAGTCGCCGGCATAGCCGCCGTCGTCCTGCTTCTTGAGGTTACAGGAGATCACCGTGCTGGCTTCGTCGGGCGGCGACCAGTTGTAGCTCACGTAGTCGGCGCCCATCGAGAGGTCATTCATCTCGATCTTGACCTGCTCGCCCTCCATACCCTCGGCCACGATCCACCCCTTCATCCCGCCCTCACCCCTGGTCATCTCGTAGGCGATCTCCATGGACTCCTGGTCCGGCGGAGTCATCGTTCCCTTCATCCAGCGGGACTTCGCCATCTTCTCCGGCTTCTCCATCTTTTCGGCCTTCTCCATCTTGTCGGCCTTCTCAACCTCCTGCGCGACGGCCGAAGGCGCCGCTACGACCGCCAACAGCATCATTACGACGGCCGCCATGACCAGCTTCCTCATGTCCTACCTCCAATACGAGTGGCTACCCGGGCAGTCCCCCGGGCGCAAAATCGGTCGGGGCTCTCTCGGCCCACGTGACACTAGCTACCCCTCGACCGCTCTCGGTTCCGTTCGCCACGGCGAGATCCTGGAGGCGTTCTCGGCACTGGATCGGCTGGTGGAGGGCCTGGCGGCCGGGTAGCTACCGGGTCGAGAACTTCACCGGAATCTGCGCCTCCGGTTAGCTTGGGACATGCGCCGCTCGATCACCATCACCCGCTTTCGCAAAGCGTTCGGCCCCGGCCTGATGTGGGCGGCCGCCGCCATCGGCGTCTCCCACCTGGTCCAGTCCACGCGCGCCGGAGCCATGGCTGGCTTCGGGCTGGCGGGAGTCGTTCTCCTGGCTCTCGTGCTCAAGTACCCGTTCTTCGAGTTCGGACCCCGCTACGCGGCCGCGACCGGGCTGAGTCTCGTGGAAGGGTACCGGCGGATCGGGCGCTGGGCCCTGTGGCTCTACCTGGGAATCACGCTCAGCACGGCCGTCGTGGTGCAGGTCGCGGTGGTTCTGTTCACCGCGTACCTCTCGAAGCTGGCGTTCGGGCTCTCGTGGTCCGTCCCGCTGGTGGCCGCGGTGCTGTGCGCCGCCTGCGCCGCGATACTGGCGGCCGGGAGGTTCCAGCTCCTGGACCTGGTGATCAAGGTCGTGATGCTGGTCCTCGCCGTCTCCACGCTGGTCGCCGCGTCGCTCGCCCTCCCGGGAGCGGACCTCTCGACCCTGTCGCTCTGGCCGCGCGAAGCCCTGTCGGGGGCCGTACCACTGGCGTTCGTGCTCGCCCTGATGGGCTGGATGCCATCGGCGATCGATATCTCCGTGTGGAGCTCCCTGTGGACGCTGGCCAAGGATCGGGCGTCCGGTGTGCGTTCCGAGCCGGATGCCGTCCTGCTCGACTTCCGGATCGGCTACGTGGGCACCGGCGTGCTCGCCTTCGCCTTCCTGGCCCTCGGCGCCGCCCTGATGTACGGCGCCGGTCAGTCATTCAGTCCGCGCGGAACCGAGTTCTCGGGCCAGGTGATCGATCTGTATACGGGCACCCTCGGCGGCTGGACCCGGCCCATCGTTTTGACGGCCGTGCTCACCACCATGTTCTCAACCACGGTGACGGTCATCGACGGTTTCCCAAGAGCCATCGATCGGGGACTGCGAGTCGCGTTCGTGGACCCGGAGGGAACGTCGTCCTACGCAGCTACCGGAGTGGCGTACTGGGGCGCGATCGCAGTTCTGAGCAGCCTGACCGTGCTCGTCCTTGCCGTCCTGCCGGGATCGCTCACCGCGATGGTGGACTTCGCCACGATCATCTCGTTCCTGACGGCTCCGGTGCTGGGCTATCTCAACCTGCGTGCGGTGACCTCCGATTCGGTCCCGCCCGACCTCAGACCCGGCCGGGCGCTCGTCGCCCTGGCCTGGATCGGACTGGTGGTGCTCACCGGCTTCGCTCTGGTCTACGGATTCACGCGCTTGGGCTGAAGCTGGACCTGGAGGTTAATCCCCCTGAGCGACCTGCCGCGCAGCGGTGCTGAGTCGCATCAGGATATGGTTCTTCCGAGCGTGCGTCGCCGGGAGCTCTCGCGCCAGCAGACGCATGGCCGCGATCAGGTCACGGTCGCGGCTCCGCCGCAGCGGTCCGGTTTCCGGGAAAGTCGCGAGGGCCGCCACGAGGGCCTCGCCCGGATGCTCGCGTACCCAGTCGTCCGTCTGCTCCAGGTACAGAGCGATCCGGTGCGTGGCCAGCTCGACCGCGGCCGCGCTCTCGAGGAGCTGATCCACCGTTCCAGGTTTCTTCCTGTCCGCCATCATCCGGTTGCCCGCGTGGGTGACCCCTGGCCCCGCATTCAGCGGGAAGGTTTGGGGTACACTGTGGCAAACGCCATACCGCCGCTGAAGTTCTTGTATTTGCAGACAGTTACAGAGATCGCTCGCGACTTCGTGGCAGCGGGACTGCGGCGGATTGGGCCTGCAAAGGGCATTTTGGATGAGAAAAAGGGGCGGTCCTTGCGTCCCGCCCCCAGCTCCGGCACACCACTTGTACGACTATCTCCGCTGCGCGCTCCTGCGTCGGGGCGCTTTCGCTCCGCTTTGCGGATAGGCGGCGAACCGGGGCAGATAGGTTCCGGCGTGCCCTCCGCCGGTGCCTACAATATACGGTTTGAAAACTCGTTGGGGAGGGCGGCTCCGGACGCGCCTAGCCCACCGCGCACTCGTTCTTGCCAGCCTCCAGCACATCCGCCTGCTGCGGCGTCACTTCCGCCAGTCCGACGTTGATCGCCTTGATGTGCGGATACGTCGCCGGCGGAGTCGAGACATGGGATTCCACCCAATCCCGGAATTCGTCGGCATCCGAAATCCGCAGGGTGGCGTTCCCGTCGCGTGCCTCCCTGAACGACCGATCCACGCTGCGATCCGGATTGCGCTCATCTTCGCGTCCGTAGTGGGCGGGCAGCAGTCGCGCGTTCGCCGACCATTCCTTCCGCGCTCGCTCCAGACTGTCCCAAAGGTCCCCGATCCAGGCGTCCATCTTTCCAGCCAGGTCCGGCCGGCCGATGGAGTCCACGAACAGGAAGTCGCCGGTGAAGGCCGCCGACTCCGCGCCCGGATCTCCAAGCAGGAACGTGACGCTCCCCTCCGTGTGCCCCGGCGTATGGAACACGCGGATCGGGCGATCGCCGATGGCGATCTGCGTTCCATCGCTCAGCGGCGTGAAGTCCAGTCGCCCCGGCGTGCCATCGTACGGCCACACGTTGTCGGCCGGATGCAGGTAGTAGGGAATGCCGAGTTCCCGGGCCATCTCGGGCGCTCCGCTGATGTAGTCGGCGTGGACGTGCGTGTCCGCGATCGTCACGATTCGGGCGTCCGCATCGGAAGCGGCCTCGGCCCAGGCACGCCAGTCCCGGGACGGATCGATCGCCAGCGCTTCGTCGCCGGCGATCAGCAGGTACCCCAGCGAGCCCTTTCCCAGCCGGTCGAACTGGATCAATCGGTCGAAGCCGGGGGGAGGTGGCAGCTCTCGCGGAACGACCAGCCGCATCCAGGCCGTCACTCCTCCGCGGAGGGACCACGCCTCGTAGCCGCGCTGACCCAGCATGGCGGCGATGACGCGGCTGTCGTTGCCGTGCCCGCAGACCACGGCCACGGGGTCGGCCGGATCCAGGCCAATGGATACGGCGGGGTCCGCCAGGTGCACGAATTGGGAGCCGCGCACGTTGTGGAAGCGCTCGGGCGGAACGGGCTCGACCCGGCCCGCGGCCAGTCGCTGGGGGGCCCGGACGTCGAGCACCCTGATCGGCTCCCCCGCCTCCAGACGGGCCGCGAGGTCGAAGGGCTCGATCTCCTGCGCTTCGGGCAGCTTCACGCGTCGGCCCCCATTTCCTCTTCGACCTCCGCCACCGTCTTCGGAATCGGACGGCCGAGGACCCGGTGCCCGTCCTCCGTGACGAGCACGTCGTCCTCGATTCGGACTCCCCCGAAGCCCTTGTAGGAATCCAGGACGTCGAAGTCGAGGAATTCGGCGTTCGTCCCGTCGGCCCGCCACTGGTCGATCAGCTCCGGAATGAAGTAGCAGCCCGGCTCCACCGTGAGCACGAATCCCGGCTCGAGCGTCCTGGCGGCTCGCAAATAGGCCGTGCCGAACTGCTTGCTGCGCTCGAACTCCTTTCCATATCCAACGAGACTCTCGTCCAATCCCTCCATGTCGTGAACGTCCAGGCCCATCATGTGGCCCAGGCCGTGCGGCATGCAGATCGCGTGGGCCCCGGCGGCCACCGCCTCGTCCACGTCGCCCTTCATGATCCCGAGGCCCTTGAGTCCGGTCGCGATTTCGCGGCATGCCACGAAGTGCACGTCGCGGAACGAGATCCCCGGACGCATGGCTGCCGTGGCCGTGGTGAGCGCGCCGAGCACGATCTCGTAGATCTCCTTCTGCCGGGTATCGAACGTCCCGGTCACGGGCATGGTGCGCGTGATGTCCGAGGCGTACCCCATGGGCGAGGTGGCGCCTGAATCATGCACCGCCAGCTGCCCGGTCTTCATCACGTTTTCGTATCCGTGGTTGTGCAGCACCTCGCCCCGGACCGAGAAGATGATCGGAAACGAGGTCAGCCCTCCGCGCGACAGCACGACACCCTCCACCGCGCCCGCCACTTCGCGCTCCACCATTCCCGGGCGGATCATGTGCATGGCCAGGGTGTGCATGTCGTAGCTGATGTCGATCGCGATCTCGATCTCGGCCGTTTCCTCGTCGGTCTTGTAGAGCCGCTGGTCCACCACGGCCTCGAGCAGGGGCCGGGACACGTACTCGTCGGTCTTCAGTCCCGGGATGCCGAGCATGCGGGCGAGCTTGATCCGATTCCACGCCCGGTACTGGGGTAGGAAATGAATGTCGCGTCCCGCGTCCCGGGCCGCGCGAAGCACCTCCCCCAGTTTCTCAGGCTCCTCGCTGCGGCTCACACCCACGTGAGCGCACTCTTCCGCCAGGGTGGGCAGCGGGCCGGTCCACACGATCTCGTCCACCGTCGGCTGGTGGCCGAAGATGGTCTCTTCCCCGGTGTCGGCGTCGATCACCCCCGCCAGGCCTGCCTGGTCCAGGCCGAAGTAGTAGAGGAAGGAGCTGTCCTGTTTGAAGTGGTACGGATTGTCCGGATAGTTCATCGGAGCGGGATCGTTGCCCAGGAACAGGATCAGCCCGGATCCTACCCTCTCGCGAAGGACACGTCGCCGGTCCGCATATGTGCTCGCCTCGAACATTGGAGCTCCTCCCCTGGCGGGGTTATCGGTTCGTCACGGGTCGAGTATCAAGTCGAGTATCAAAAGGGGTCACACAACCAAAGTACGTCAGGCGCCGCGGGGCGGGACCCCCGCGAGCACCGCGTCCAGCTCGCCAACCACCCGGCCGGCGTCCTCGTGCGTGAACACCAGGGGTGGCTTGATCTTGATCACGTTCTCGAACGGGCCATCCGTGCTCAGGAGGATGCGCCGGTCGCGCATGAGGTTGACCACGTCGGCCGCTTCCTCCGTCGCCGGCGCCAGGGTCTCGCGATCGCGCACCAGCTCGACGCCGATGAACAGACCCAGCCCCCGGACGTCTCCCACCAGCTCGTGCCGGCCTGCCAGCTCCGAGAGACCCTCACGGAAACGCGTCCCGACCTCGAGGGCGCGGGCCCGAAGGCCCTCCTCCTCGATCACATCCAGGACCGCGAGACCGACGGCGCAGGACACGGGATTACCGCCGAACGTGTTGAAGTACTCCATCCCGTTGTCGAACGCGTCCGCAATCTCCCGCGTCGTGACCACGGCGCCCATGGGGTGCCCGTTCCCGATCGGCTTCCCGAGGGTGACGAGGTCCGGAACCGCCTGCTGCGCCTCGAAGGCCCACCAGTGGGAGCCCACGCGCCCGAATCCGACCTGCACCTCGTCCGCCACGCACAGGGCTCCTGCGTCCCGCGCATTCCCATATGCCAGCTCGAGGTAGCCGTCTGGGGGAACCACCTGCCCGGCGCATCCGGGGACCGACTCGGCGAAGAAAGCCGCCACGGACCTGCCGTCCAGCACGGCCCGCCGGATCTCGCCGGCCACACCCTCCGCGTACCGGCTCGCGGCCTCCGGATCCCCCGAGCGGTAGGCGCCGCGATACGTGTCCGGGACCGGCGCGACGTGGACGTGCTCGGGCTTCCCGGTTCCGCCGGCATGGTCGAACTTGTATGGGCTGAGATCGACCATGCCGCCCGTATTCCCGTGATAGGCCCGGTCCAGGACCACCACGTCGTGGCAACCGGTGGCGGTCCTCGCCATGCGCAGCGCCAGCTCGTTCGCCTCGCTTCCCGAGCACACGAAAAAGCACACATCCAGGCCGTCCGGCATGGTACCGGCGAGGCGCTCGGCGTAGCGCACGATGTTCTCGTGCAGGTACCGCGTGTTGGTGTTCAGGACCGACATCTGGCGGGTGGCCGCCTCCACCACGCGCGGGTGGCAGTGACCCACGTGACAGACGTTGTTCACGCAGTCCAGGTAGTCCAATCCCTCCGCATCGTAGAGGAACTGTCCTTCGCCGCGGACGATCTCGAGGGGCTCCCGGTAGGCGAGGCTGAGCGAGCCGCCGAGGTACCGGCTGCGGAGCGCGCGAATCTCCTCAGGCGGCATCCGGGCCTCGTTATCGGACATCTTCCTCTCCGAACGGTCGCACGGCGGCGCACGCTTCCTCGAAAGCCTCGATCCACCGTGAGATCGGGGTATCGACCATTCGCCCCAGAACCGCCCAGGCCGGCTTCTCGGACACGGACAGGTACTCGTTCTCGGGCTCCTGCGCCCGCCGGTACGCGGACATCGTGACACTGACGCACAGGCGAGCCTCGATCAAGCGCGGCACCACCCGGACCTCAGCCCGGTCGAGTCCCAGGATCTCGTGATATCCCGCCAGCACCCGCGCTCCCGAGGCCGCGGGGGCCGGAGCATCGAACATGGCGTAGGTCGCGGCGATGGCGACCTCGCACGCGCGGGCCGTCCACAACAGGTCCCCGAAGTCGAGCAGGGCCACCACGCGGGCGGCGGCCCCCTCCCGCCGAGCGAGGAGGTTGTAATCGTTCGCATCGTTGTGGATCACCTGCGACGGGAGACTGCGGAACCGGGGAGCGGTCTCCTCACGGTACTCCTCCAGCCTTCGGCGGACGACTTCTCGGCCGTCGGGATCCCGAACGTGCTCGTTGAACCGAAGCGCTTCCGGCGCGTGCCGAAGGTCCCAGGCGTAGTTCCGCCGCGCCGCCGGCACGTCGAAAGACGCGAGGCGCAGGTCCAGGTCGCCGAGGCCGCGGCCGAGCTCGGTCCATAATTCGCCCGGCGGATCGGTCAGGTCCGCGAGCACGGTCCCCTCCAGCCAGGTCACCAGCCACACCGGGTGGGAGCCCTCGCGGGTCCAGCGCTCGCCTGCCCGGTTCGGGACCACGCGCGCCGTCTCCAGCCGGCCCGGCTCACGCTCGAGGAGGGCGAGGGCTTCGATCTGGGCCTCCAGGAGGCGCGGATCTTCCTCCGAGTTGCAGATCTTGAGGACGAAGTCGCCCACACCGCCCGCGCCACCCGGCTCAGTGAGTCGGAAATTCTGATCCACGTAGCTCGGAAGCTCGCGGGCCGTGACTCGCAGACCGTAGTGGCGGTAGGCCAGCTCCTGCGCCTGTTCGGTCGAGAATCGAGGTACGATCTGACGCCGGCCTGGACCTAGACCGTGGCCTTGTGCAGCTGGCGTTTGAGCCGGTGGATCTTCCGGCGGGTCCGCTTGAGCTGCACCGAGTCCCTGGCAGCCAGGGCTTCGTCACGCTGCACTTTCAGCTCCTTGATCCGCGCCTTGATCGAGGCCTTGTCGATACCCACCACCTCGTGATGAGCGTGGTCCTCGATCCCCAGCGCGTGGCACAGCGCGGGCACCAGGTCCTCCTTGTGCATCGTGGAGTACCCGTGGAGCTCGTCGTGATCGCCCAGCTCCTCGGCGATCTGGCGCAACTTCTTGACGGGAGTCTTGTGGAGTTCTTCCCAGGTGTGAGCCATTCGCGTCCTCCTAGAAGGGGGTTCAGCGAGTGTTCGCGGCGGGGAGCCGCTGAATTCCAATATACGGCCTCCGCCTCTCTCACACACCGAGGCTGGGCCCGGCCGACCCGGTCGGTCCGCCCGGCCAGCCCGTCCGCCCGGGCGGTCGCAGCTGGCAGGGAGCGGAAGTATGTTCCCACCGTCTCACGAGCGAGGGGTTGTCTTTGGCGATGAACGACAGTGAGCTTCGTGCGGTCGTCGTCGGAGGCGGGGTAGTCGGCGTCTGCTGCGCCTACTTTTTGGCCCTCCGCGGGGCCTCCGTCACGTTGCTCGAGCGGGACGAGATCGGCCGCGCCGCGTCGTTCGGGAACGCCGGCCTCATCTCACCGGGCCACCCCCCCATCAATCGTCCCGGCCGGGTCGCGCAGGCGCTGCGCTCCATGGGCGACCGCCTGAGTCCCCTGTACATCGAGCCACGCTGGGACCCGGGGCTGTTTCGATGGCTGTGGTCGTTCCGGAAGCACTGCACGCCGTCCCACGTCGAGCACTCGATGGCTTCCCTCGCTCCTCTGGGCCACCGTACACCGGACCTGTTCGCCGAGCTGGTCAGCGGCGAAGGCCTCGACTGCGACTACCGCGCCACGGGCTACCTGGAGGTGTTCGATACCCCGGCGGGACTCGAATCCGGACGTGAGGAGACGGAGGTCGTGCGCCACGGCTTCGCGCCCGAGTTCCTGCCGGGCCCCGCGGTGCGAGAACGAGAGCCACTCTTCGGACCCGGCCTCGAAGGCGGCTGGTACCATGACGAGGGCACGGTGATCGACCCGTATCGCTTCGTCGTGGAGCTGGCCACGCGCGCCGGAGCCAGGGGAGCCACGATCCGGACCGGGGTCGAGGTGCGTGAAATCACGTCCGAGCACGGGAGCGTGAAGGGCGTCCGGACTTCCGAGAACGAGCACCTGGCGGCGGACGCCGTCGTGCTCGCGACGGGAGCGTACAGCCCCGGCCTCATGGCCTCACTCGGGTGTCCGATCCCCATCCAGCCGGCGAAGGGCTACCACGCAGACCGGAGCCGAGAGGACGCGGACACTCCGGACCTCGCCATGCCGTGTCTCCTCGGCGAGCGAGCCGTCTTCTGCTCTCCCATGCCGGACCACGTGCGCATGGCGGGGACGCTCGAGTTCTCGGGCCTGAACCTGGATATGCGCAGGGATCGGCTGGAGCAGTTGGACGCCGCCGCTCGCCGCTACTTCGACGTGGGCGAGCTTTCGGACCCGGTGTCCGAGTGGTGCGGTCTTCGGCCGTGCACCCCCGACGGGCTGCCGGTGATCGGGCGGGTGCCCGGCTTCGAGGGAGCTTACGTCGCCACCGGCCACGCCATGCTCGGGCTCACCCTCGGCCCGATCACGGGGAGCCTGGTGGCCGACCTCGTGATCAGCGGGGCCGCGGCCCTTCCGCTCGAGGCCTTCCGCCCGGATCGATTCGCCGGGCGCTAGGAGGTCGCGAACTCCGGGGTTCAGGCCCCGTAGGCCGCCGCGAGCACGGCTGCGAACTCCTCCATCGTGGTCGGCGTGGTGTT
>CAJIAC010000103.1_pt1 | contig 37427 bp, 36 predicted proteins | sample 9198961 | NCBI WGS metagenome assembly CAJIAC01 (sample SAMEA7708276, study PRJEB35096) | sediment metagenome | biome: marine neritic benthic zone biome [ENVO:01000025]; feature: sediment [ENVO:00002007]; material: shallow marine sediment [ENVO:03000034] sea grass bed [ENVO_01000059] ... | reverse complement strand
GTATTCTCAGTTGTGGGACCTGCGTCCGACCCCACCAGCTCCTCGGACTTCACGACGGTCGCGAATTCGCCGTGAAGGCTCGCGAGCGACACCGCGTGAACCAGCTCAGCCGGGTGCACGACGCCGTCCGGACCGACCCGGTCGAACGTGGCCGTCGCATCCTCGACGACGAAGGTCTCAAAGCCCAGGTTGGCCGCCATGCGGGCAGTGGTGGACACGCAGTGGTTGGTAGTAAGGCCGACCATGACCAGGGACTCGATTCCCTGCTCACGCAGGTAGGACTCCAGGTCCGTGCCTATGAACGCGCTGTTCACGTGCTTCCGGAACACCGGTTCTCCCGGACGCGGCTCCGCCTCTGGCTTGATCTCCACGCCCGGCCGACCGGGACCCAGAGAGGAGCCTGGCTCCACCGACACGTGCTGGGCATGCAGGACCGGCCGGCCAGCGTCTCTCCAGGCCGCCAGCAGTCGCGACACGGCAGCTTCAGCCTGGGGATTGTTGCGCGGCCCCCAGCCCGGCTCATCAAAGCCTAGCTGAACATCGATGACCAGAAGTGCTGCACTCTCAGCCTTCATCCAGCACCTCCGGCTCCTCGGGCCCGGCCCGCACATAGAGCAGGCGGACCGCTCCGTTTTCCCAGGCCGTGACGTCCCGAAGCTGCAACCGGGCCGCCGGGAACGGATCGGGAAACAACGGGATCCCGCTCCCCAAGACGACGGGCATCACGAAGATCTCGTACTCGTCCACCGCTCCCAGCCGCTCGAATGCCCGCAAGATCTGGCCCCCGCCGATGAGCCAGCAGTCTCCTTCGTCCGCCTGCGCCCGCAGATGGCGAACCAGGGACGCCGGATCTTCCGCCCATACATGGGTGCGCGGAGGCACTGCGCCGAGGGGAGACCGACTCAGGACCCACACGTCGTGATCCGGATAGGGCCACTCGCCGAAGTCGAGCACCTGCTCGTAGGTGAGCCGCCCCATCACGGCGCAACGGATTCCCTGCATGAACGCATCGTAGCCGTAATCGGCGTCGAAGAACGGCTCCAGCCAGTCGACGCCGCCGTCGGCCGCGGCGATGAAGCCATCCAGGCTCACGGCAATGTAGAGGCGGATGCGCATCGGCTCAGTGGAACTGCGTGTGCCCGCCCTCGGGCGCCACGACCTCGCCGAAGTTGCCTTCGTACTTGTTCATATTGTCCACCAGCGCCGAGAGCACCCGCTTCATGTGACCGGGACTGATCATGACCCTCGATACGAGCTGGGTCCCGTTCGGAGCGGTGAGCAGGAAGTCGAGGATGAACTCCTCGCGCGTGTGGGTGACCAGCATGTTGTTGCTGTACCGGCCCCGGGCCACTTCGTCACTGGCGTTGATCTGGACCTGGGGACCTGCCGTACGACCGGTCTTCTCTGACATCAGGGGCGCTCCGGGCGAGTCGTGGATCGGGCATTCCGGACGCCCGAACGTAACACGGCGCCCTGTCCGGCGTCAGGCGCCCCTGGGGACGTCCCGGAGATCCACGCTCCCGCTCCCTCCCCCGCGCCACACCAGATAGACCGCCATGAGGATCACCGCGAGGGGGACCACGGGTTCCTGTGGCTGAAGCGGGAAGACCTCGGGGTCATCGGCGATGAGGTGGACATAAGACGCGACGACCATCACGAATATGATCACCATGGCGACGATCCGCGTGAACGCGCCGACGAGAAGGGCCAGGCCGGCTCCGATCTCCACGAGCGGAACCAGCCAGCGCATGATGCCGATCAACGGAATGCCCCCCGCCACGAGCTGCGCGGAGAAGGCTTCCGCCAGCATCGGGACGGCCAGCTTCATTACCCCGGTCATGAGAAACAGGGCGCCGAGGGCCATTCGAACGGCCCCCGCGAGGCTGTCGTCGCCGGTCCGGCGCACGTCACGCACGTCCATCGTCCAACTCTCCCTGGGCCGCCGATCAAGGCTCGGCTGTGGAATGACTCCGATGAATGTGCCGTGCTTCGAGTCCGGCGAGCAAGTCATCGTATCAGCTTCCTTCAGCGTACAACCTGGCGAGGACGATATTGCAGAAGCGGGCTACCTCGCCGCGCGGCGCATCAAGGGCACACCAGGAACCGGCGCTCAGTCTACGCGAAGGCTGCCGACGGGACCGCAGCCGTCTCGACTACAGAGCCCTCCCACCGAACCTCTCTCATTCTGAGGCCCGCGAGCAGGTCGTCATAGCAAGCCTCCCGACGCCCCACGAACTCTGGCGGGTTGATCCCCGGTTGCCGGAAGAGTCCGGTCGCCACCTGCCGGGCAACTACGGTACAGGTGTATCCGGTCGTGCGGGCCATGGATGTCGTTCCCGTCGCCTCGTCATAGAAATCGAGCAGGTCGTATGTGTACTTCACTTCCTGCCCGTCGCGAACACCTTCGACCTCGACCTGCATCACCGTGAGATCCTGCTCGCCCTCCCCCAGCTTCCAGTGCTCGAAGATCAACGCGGATGTCAGGTCGCGTGGGACTACAGACTGGCCGCGAACTTCGATCGGTTCCGTGCCGAGGAAGCCAGTATCCCGAAACACTCCCATCAGCTCCGCATGACCCGGGTACCGGAGGGTCTTTTCCTTCATGTCCGGTATGTCCATCGTGCGAACGAGTGAACGGAGGCCGTCCGTGTTGAAAGCCTCGAGCGTTCCGATCACGGGGAAGTTCATGAACTCCCTCTCGGATAGACCCGGACGCACGACCTCTCTGCCGCTCTCTACGAGGCGCGCCGGCCGCGCGTATACCTCGAGCACGTCCGCCGGAGAGAAGCACGCGCGATACTCGAACGGCCAGTCGCGCTGTCTCGGTAGGCCGCCGACATAGCAACGGTAGCTATGGATCCGATCCAGTTGAGTCTCGAGGTATCCCAGCGTAACGTTGCACAGTCCAGGCGCCACGCCGCAGTCGACGACCGCCGTGACCCCCTTCTCGCGGGCCAGATCATCCAGAAGAAACGGATCTTCCGGAAAGAAGGCGATATCCACCACGTTCCGCCCCGAGTCGATCACCGCCCGAAGGGTCTCGAATCCCATGGAACCTGGTACCGCGTTGATCACGAGGTCGGCATCTGACACGACACTTCGCACGCTCTCGGCGCGGCTCAGATCGGCCTGGACAGTGCGGACCCAGGCCGTCGAAGCCAGGGGCTCGAGCGCGGAGCCATCACGATCGACCGCACAAACCTCGTATTCACCCTCGCGCGCCAAGTCCTCTACGATCGTGTGCCCTATGAGTCCCGCGCCCAATACCGTGATTCGCATGTCGTAATCTCCAGGATGCCCCTCCTGAAACGGGGCAACCGAACAGGTTCAAATCCCTGCTTCTTCTACCAGCCTCGGAACGATGGACTCCCAGTGGATCGCCATGATGTGGACTCCGCGGATGCCGGGAGTGTCCTTCAGAGTTTCCAGTAATCCGAGTGCGATCCGCACGCCCTCCTCTCGTTGAGCTTCGTCGTCACCCGCCTCCGCCATCCGCTTCACGGTCTCGTCCGGAATCACCACCCCCGGAACCTCCCGCGACATGAAGACCGCTGCTCTGGCGCTCTTGAGAGGGACCAGGCCTGCGAGGATGTGCACCTTCTGCAGCACGTTCCTCTTGTCGAGGGCCTCCAGCCACTCCAAGAATCGATCGGGATCGAATACAGGCTGGGTCTGGATGAACTGGGCACCAGCGTTGACCTTCTTTTCCGCCCGGATGGCCTCGAACTCGGGAATCGCGCCGAACGGAGATGCGGCCGCTCCCAGAAAGAGCCGCGGAGGATTCCGTACTTCCCTGCCGTCGAGACACCGTCCTTCGTCACGCAGGCGCCGCAACATCCAGAGCATCTGGATCGAATCCAGATCGAACTGGTCTGCTTTGGCCACCGGGGCAGGACCGAACCGCTGGTGATCGCCGGTCAGACACAGAATGTTGGAGATTCCGAGGCCGGCGGCACCGATGGCATCGGATTCCAGAGCCAGGCGATTTCGGTCTCTTGCCTGAAGTTGCATCACGGGCTCCAGCCCGCTGTCCAGCGCGATCTTGCTCGAAGCCATGCTGCTCATTCGCGCTGCGGCCGAGGCGTTGTCCGTGAAGTTGGCCGCCACGACGTGCTCCCGGAGCCAGGCGACCTTCTCTCGGATGGCTTCCGCTTCCGACCCCCTGGGCGGGGCGATCTCCGCAGTGACAACGAATCCGCCTTCCCTCAGGCTCGACTCGAGCCCCGAAGCCGGTTCGTCGTACGCCGGTGGATGGTAGAGATCGTCTCCACTCCACCAATCAGGTTGGCGCACGTCGCGCAGCAAGGCGTTTCTTTCCTTCCGAAAGCGCTTTCGATCGAACAGGGCATCCCTGAGTCGGGGGCCCTGTCTCCTCGCTCGGAAGACACGAATCAGATCGAGCCAGGTCTCCCGTCCCACGCGCTCTCCGTCGAGAGGCGCATTGACCTCCAGCAGCCTGTCCTCCAGCCCCTTCCTGCTCGCCTTCTCGTAGATCAGGTACCAGGTACACGGTCGGGAAGGATCTACTTCACAGGCCTCCGGAGTGGCTCCCCCGCACGGACCGTTTCTCAATCCCTTGGGGCAGGTCATGGGACAGATCAGAGCCGTCTGCTCCAGAATGCAGTTGCCGCACATCCTGCACCCGAAGAGGGCCTCCTTGGTCAACCTCTCGACACGAGTGAAGCCCCGCACGAAGAAGTCGTCGTCTGTACGGTAGGGCCTGAAGGAGGCCTGGTAGCGGCGCGGTGAGAAGAGCGACATAAGACGTGACTACCTGATTCAGACGGATTAGGCGGTCGCTTCGCTTCTACCCTCGGAAGCGGATGAGCGACAGGCGGCGATCCAGTTCATGCAATGTTCGTCGTTCCCCATCAACAGGTCTCCCGTCAGGATTCCCGTGCGGCTCCTCTCGTCCAGAGGATTCGTGATGACGGCCGTGATGCCGGCGCCCACGGCCATCGAGAGGAAGGAAGCGTTGACCGCCGGCCTCCCGGGCAAACCGAAGGAGACATTGCTCGCCCCGCAAACCGTGTTTACGCCCAACTGGTCCCTTACCAGTCGCAGGGTCTCCAGGGCTGTGCGGCCGGCCCTCGGGGACGCCCCCACGGGCAACACGAGAGGATCGATGAGGACGTCGGTTGCCGGGATCCCGTGATCGTCGGCCCGCCTGACGATCTTCCTGGCGACCTCGAGCCGCTTCTCCCCCGTGTCGGGAATCCCGTCTTCGTCCATGGTGAGGCCGATCACAGCTGCACCGTACCTGCTCACCAGGGGGAGGACCGCCTCCATTCGCTCGTTCTCACCAGTCACCGAGTTCACGAGGGCCTTTCCCTCGTAGACCTCCAGACCTCGGGCGAGAGCCTCGACCACGCTGGAATCGATGCAAAGCGGCACTTCGGTGATCGACTGGACCCGCTCGACGATCCGAGCCAGCAGGGCCGGTTCGTCCACCAGCGGAATCCCCGCGTTCACGTCGAGGACTGTGGCACCAGCGGTCACCTGCGCGAGCGCGTCGGAGCTGACACGCGCCAGGTCCCCGGCGGCCATTTCCGCCGCGAGGGTCGCTCTCCCCGTAGGGTTGATCCGCTCCCCGATGATGCAGACGGGGCGATCGGGCCCGATCGCGACCGTCCTCTCCGCAGACCTGAGAATGGTCTCCACACGCACCTCCGATGGTCCTTGTTTGGACGGGCGGAAGTTACTACAATGTTCCATACTATGAAAGCCAGTTTCAAAACTGAATCATCGGACGCGATTCCCGGCACTCGAGCGGTCCAACGAGTCCTCTCTCTCCTGAAGGCCTTTCCGGAAGACAAGCCGAAGCGGAGCCTCACCGAACTCGCTGCCGAGGCCGGATTGAACAAGTCCACCGCGCACAGAATGCTGAGCGTCCTCGAGCAGGAGGGCTTCGTCGTTCGATGGCCTGAGAGCGGCAGTTTCCAGCTCGGTCCGGAGATGATCGTCCTCGGCTCGCGAGCGCTTCGGGCCGTCGATGTGCGGGCGGCGGCACGCCCGGAACTGGAGGCCCTGGCCGAGACCACCGGAGAGCACGCCACACTGGAGACGCTGGTCGGCAGCGAGGTCTTGATCCTGGATGAAGCGCGTGGCAGTGGCCTACTGGGACTCGCCAGTTCCATAGGGACACGGTGGCCCGCCCACGCCACGGCCACCGGAAAGGTCTTGATCGCCTTATCCGGGGAAGAGGCACTGGAGCCGCCGGGCGGCCTGCAGGCCATCACGGACCACACCATCGTCTCCTGGGACCGCTGGTCGCGGGTCCTTTCCGAGGTCGGACACTCCGGCTTCGCCACGAACATCGAGGAGCTGGAGTACGGCTACGTTTCGGTGGCAGCCGCCGTACGGGACGGAGACGGGGGGACCACAGTGGCACTGAGCGTTGGAGGATCGGCGCACCGCTTGACCGGTGATCGAATTCCCGCCCTAACGGAGAGCCTCTGCGAAGCTGCTTCCCGGCTCTCCAGGCGGCTGGGCTACCGCCCCGATCTTCCGGGGCCCCGCCCCGGCTAGCCATTCAAGGAGTGAGGCACCCCGAATGAGACCTACCCTCCGCTTCCTGGACGACGAGCTCATACTCCGGATCATGGACGAAGCCCGGAACCTGCTCCGAACGCTGGGGGTGACGATCCATAACCAGGAGGTGCTGTCCATCCTGGGCGATCATGGAGCGGAAGTCGACGCCGGGACCGAGCACGCGGCCCTCTCCGACGAGATCATCGACCGGGCTCTGGCGACCGCTCCAAAGGCCTTCCAGTTGTACGACGTCCTCGAGAACCCGACGCATGATTTCTCGGGTGACAACGTCCACTTCACGCCGGGTTCGGCGGCCATCAACATCCTCGACAACGAGACAGGGGAGATCCGCCGGCCGGTGACGGCTGACTACATCCGGTACGGCAAGCTCATGGGGGGCCTGGAGAACATCGCCTCTCAGAGCACGGCGTTCATACCGGCCGATGTGCCCGAAGAGGTGTCTGACAGCTACCGCCTGTTTCTCAGCCTCATGACGTGCGAGAAACCAGTCGTCACGGGCGCTTTCTCGGCTCGGGCTTTCGAGATAATTCGGGACCTGCAACTCATCGTACGAGGCAGCGCCGAGGAATTGAAACAGAAGCCTCTGACGATCCTGTCATGCTGCCCGACCCCTCCCCTCAAGTGGAGCGAGGCCACCAGCCAGAACCTCCTCGACTGCGCACGGGCGTCGATCCCCGTGGAGTTCATTTCCATGCCACTCTCAGGGTTCGTGGGCCCCGTCACCGTGGTGGGTACTTTGATCCAGCACACCGCCGAGACGCTCAGCGGGATCGTGATCAGTCAGTTGGCGAATCCCGGGACGCCGATGCTCTACGGAGGAGCCTCGGCGATCTTTGATATCCGATACGAGACGACACCATTCGGCGCGGTGGAAACCATGATGACCGACTGCGCCCACACCGAGATCGGGAAGTTCCTGGGCATACCCACCCAGGCCTATACGGCCATGAGTGACGCGAAGCGGCTGGACGCCCAGGGCGGGCTGGAGACCGGAATCGGCGCGACACTTGGTGCCCTGGTAGGCACCAACAACATATCCGGCCCCGGGATTCTCGACTTCATCAACTGCCAGAGCCTGGAAAAGCTGGTAGTGGACGACGAGATTTGCGGCATGACCCTCCGGATGCTGGAGGGAATCAAGCCCAGAGAGGACTTTCCCGCCCTGCCCATCTTCCAGGAACTGCTTCGTGACAAGCACCTCATCATAGCCGATCACACCCGGCGCCACCTGAGGGATGAGATCCACTTTCCCGGGCCCGTCATCGACCGCGCAGGTCGAGAACGCTGGCAGGCCGAGGGCGGGCAGAGCCTCCGCGAGCGAGCTTCAGCGGAAGTGGAGCGCCTGATCCGGGAAGCCGAGCCCACGCGCCTCGAGGAAGGTGTTAAGGCAGAGCTCATCGAGCGCATGGAAGGCGCCGCGCGGGACGCCGGGATGGACGCGCTGCCGGAAAGAGACGGATGACCGCCATCGTCCCGCTGGCGGCCCTCCGGCGAGCTCCTGCCCGCGACGTCGTGTTGCGGACGCAGGGCGTCCCCGAGGGCCACCAGGTTCCGGATCGAGTCGATGACCTGGTTCGGGAGGCGGTCGAGATCTACGAGGCTCTCGCCGAGCCAAGGGGACTCGTCCGCGGCATCTCCGTGTCCGACTTCCACGACGTTTACGTGGGGGATGGCCGGAACGACATACCCTCCCCACTCCCCGGCATCGTCGAGACCGCCGAACGCCTGGCCCTGTTCGCTGCCACTCTGGGAGAACCTGTCAGCCGGAAGATCAACGACCTCTTCAGAGGAAACGACGCGCCCCTCGGTTGCATGCTGGATGGTATCGCGTCGGAACGAGCCGACGCTGCGTCCAACATCCTGGGTCGGATCTTCCTCGAGTCCCTTCTCGAGGACCGCGAGGTGGATACCGGGGCGAAGGTGCTGCCGTACAGTCCGGGGTATTGTGGGTGGCATGTCAGCGGGCAGCGAAAGCTCTTCGCCTACCTGGACCCAGGACAGATCGGCGTCACGCTCAACGCCAGCTGCCTGATGTCACCGATCAAATCCGTGTCAGGCGTTCTGATCGTGGGGCCGGCCGAGAGCCACACCTTCGACAACGACTTTGACTTCTGCCTCGATTGCGTCACATGGCACTGCCGCGAAAGGATCGCGTCCACGACTCATGGTCACCCAATGACGAGATAATGGAGCCCTTATGGAGATCCTCGAGGATATCGCTCAGAACCTGATAGCGGGAGAAGACGAGACCGTCGCGGAACTGGTCGCCCGGGCGATCCAGTCGGACGTGGCCACGTCCGAGATCCTGGACGACGGCCTCATCGCCGGGATGAACGTGGTGGGTGACCGATTTCGGAAGCACGAGATGTTCCTGCCCGAGGTCCTTCTGGCCGCCCGGGCCATGGCTGCCGGAGTCACGCTCCTGAAGCCCCTGCTCGTCGCCGAGGAAGTGCCGAGTCGAGGCAAGGTCGTTCTTGGCTCGGTCCAGGGCGACCTCCACGACATCGGCAAGAACCTGGTAGGGATCATGCTCGAGGGCGCGGGATTCGAGGTCGTGGACCTGGGGATCGACGTCTCTGCCAAGAAGTTCGTCGACGCGGCCGTTTCCGAGGGAGCCTCGATCATAGGCGTGTCCTCGCTCCTCACCACAACGATGGCGCGGATGAAGGGAGTCGTCGACCTGGTGGACCAACGGGGCCTCTCGGAGAAGGTAAAGGTGATCGTCGGCGGCGCCCCGCTCTCTGCGGAGTTCGCTCGATCCATAGGAGCGCAGGCCTATGCGTACGACGCCGCCAGCGCCGTTGTGCAGGTGCAGGCACTGATGGCTGAGGGTTGAGGATCTCGAACCTTCGGCCTCTCCCGATTCCTCTAGGGCGAGGCCGCCTACCAGACCCGGGACGGGTTCAGGAGTCCTTCCAAGACTCCTCGTTCACCTTTCTCACGAACTCGATCAGACCCGCGAAGTACGTCTCCTGATCACACTCCCTCCGGCCCGTTCCGCGCGGACATCCGGTCGTACACCGCTTCCAGGTCGGCCTCCGCAAGGACCCGCCGCGTGGCTTGCGGCCCGCCGCCCCACAGGACGAGCCGGATCATGCCGTCTGCCAGCTCGATCCCGGTGATTCGGCCGTCGCTGAAGCAGCAGCAGCCCGAATTGAACAGGTGGGGGGTCGGCACCTCGTCCTCCCGTGGCGGCCCGCATGGGGCCTCATCGCCGAGCCAACCCCGATCCGTGCAGTCGGATACGATCTCGTCCCAGAACAGCTCATCCTCCACGCGGCCCCGAATCTCCTCCATGTCGAGCCCGAGGCGCCGCTCCAGCTCATCCACGATGGCTACCGACGCGAAGACGGGCCGATGGGTGTGCCCGGCGATCAGGACGAGGCCTTCCTGCCGCTCGGCCCACCGCCGCATCGCCCGGTGGTGCTTCTCTCTAACCTTCCGATTCGTGGACGGCGTGTTCCGGGACACGCTCGTGACGTGCTGAATCGGCTTCCAGATGAAGCGGACCGTAAAACGGGCCAGAAACGCGAGCCCGTCGCTCATCCCGGTGCCCTGGTGACCGTGCACGAGAAAGAGACGGCCGAGAGCGCGGTCGCCCAGGCGGACTTCCAGGAGCAGCGACTCGCGCACCTCGAGACCGCCGCCGGGGTAAAACGGACCCAGTTCGGATCGCACTGCGGTTGGCGACGCCCATTCTTCGTCGTGGTTCCCCCAGAAACGGATCAGACGGCCAGCCTCGTGGAAGGCCGCTTCCGCCGCGACCACGCTACGGTAGGAGGAAAGGACGTCGCCAATCCGGTTCTTCCACAATTCTTCCACGTCGCCGAGTAGCGCCAGGGTGAACCCCTCGCCGAGGTAGTGCGAAAGAGCCTCCACGTAGGCGGATTCGCACCGCCGGAAATCGTCGGCGCGATCGCGTTTGCCCCGGTGCATGTCGGACAGGATGATGAGCCGGTCCGCCGCCGCGTCGAACGGGATGGCCGGCGCGCCTCCGTGGCCCGGCGCCCGCTGGGCCCTTGAGAGGGCCTTGGACAGGCCGGCCGACACCCTAGCCTCGTACAGGGTTGAAGTGGAGCTTCCCCGCTTTCGCATTCACCCTCGAGTGGTTCAGGACTATGACCTGCAGCAATGTGCGCCGGCCCAGTGGCCGGTGCCAATGGCCGACCGCCCCGAGGGCTGGGTCATGCGCGTGTTCGCGTGATTCTTTGGACTGGTTCCTGCATCGCGGGGCTGCGGGACGCTCGCCTCCGCGCCCTTGACTCGGCTATCCACGAGGATCACCATGCTCGAGCCTCCCGAGCCAGGGATGGTCTGCTACGGCGCCGAGCCCCTTGCGAATCCGGTGGGCTGATCCGATGCGCCGGTACCCTGATCATTTTCGATATGGAGCGGAGTCTCCGATGAACCGACCCGCCAGCCTCGCGATCTTCTGGATAAGCCTGCTCGGGCTGTACCTGGAACTTCTGTTGATCCGTTGGATCGGGACGGAGATCAGGATCTTCGCCTACCTGCAGAACACAGTTCTAGTCGTCTGCTTCCTGGGCCTGGGAATCGGACTGTTCACGTCTCAGCGGCGGGCCAGTCCTGCCCGGGGGCTTCTTTCGCTGCTCATACTCGCGGGAGCCCTGGCCATACCCGCTTCTCGCGAAGTTCTCACAGGCACCAGTTCTCTGCTGACCGTCCTGGGCGAGATCAATATCTGGGAAATGGGCGGGACGACCACGGGCTTGGTGGCTGCCTTGTCACTGGCTATCGGACTTGTTCTCGCGTTCCTGCTCATGATCCTGGTCCTCGAACCATTCATCCCCATTGGACGTGTCCTTGGCAGGCTGATCGACGAGCACCCACGACCCGTGGTCGCGTACTCAGTCAACGTGGCTGGCAGTCTTGCCGGGATATGGCTGTTCGTGGCTCTCAGCCGATTCAGCTTGTCGCCTGCCACATGGTTCCTGGTGCTCGCGTTGCTGGCTGTCCCGGCGATACGGGGGGGCGGTAAGCAAAGGTGGGCGGTCGCGCTCGCGCTTGCGTCGCTGCCCGTCCTCGTCGCGCTGTCCGTGCGCCCAGAGGGCACGATCCGGACCGTTTGGTCTCCCTACCAGAAGCTCGAACTCGTAGGAGTGCCGCAGCCGGCCCCCAAACAGATTCCGACCGCCCGATATGAAGTATACGTGAACACCTCGGGCCATCAGTTGATACTCGACCTGTCGTCATCCGGACTGGGAGCGCGCAGCAAAGGACCGCAGGAGGGCGTTTCCCTGTCCACCTACGACGTCCCGGCTCTCATCCACCCGAATCCCGAGCGAGTCCTAGTCGTCGGTGCGGGGACCGGGAACGACGTCGCGGGAATGCTGAGAAACGGAGTTCGCGACGTAACGGCCGTGGACATTGACCCCGTGATCCTGGACTTCGGCCGCGAGTACCACCCAGAGCAGCCCTACTCTTCGCCCAGTGTCAGGACGATCAACACGGACGCCAGGTCCTTCTTCGCAACCACGCAAGAGCGATTCGATGTGATCGCATTCGGCTTCCTGGACTCTCACACATCCACTTCTCTCACCAATGCACGTCTCGATCACTACGTCTATACGATCGAGAGCTTCTCGCATGTAAGGGACCTTCTCCGCGACGGTGGCATCGTCACCGTCGCGTTCTTCCCCTTGCGCCCGTTCATCGCTGATCGGATTGCCGGCCAACTTGCAGATGTATTCGGAGAGCGACCTCTGGCATTTGACTTCCCGTTCGACGCACATGGGTCGGCCGGAATACTGTTTGTCGCCGGCGACCTCGACGCTGCTGGCAAACAGATGGCGCGAGTTCGGGAACTGGAGCGACTGACGGAACTCGCGGAGACACGTCCGGTGAGCCTTCCCTATACCACAGCTCCGGCTACGGATGACTGGCCGTACCTCTATCTCGATCAGCCGCGCATCCCGGCGCTCTTTCTTCTGCTCGGCGGACTGCTGGGTCTCCTGGTGCTATATGGAATGAGGGAACACGGCCTGCCACGGAGCATGAATCCGCTCGCCTGGAATCGAGAGCCATGGCACTTCTTCTTTCTGGGTGCAGCCTTCCTGCTTCTGGAGGTCCAGAATATCAGTAAGGCATCAGTAGTGCTCGGCAACACCTGGCTGGTAAATGCGGTTATCATCAGCGGTGTCCTGACCATGGTGCTTGTCGCCAACATGATCGTCTTGCGCGGGCCCCAAGTACCTCTGCTGCCTCTATTCGCGATCCTTGTCGCGGTCACGCTTGGACTTTACGCCACCGACCTGGCTCGCTTCGCGTTCCTCCCGTTCATGCAGAAGGCGATCATCGTGGGACTTCTAACCACGTTGCCGATGCTCTTCAGTGGGATCGCTTTCGCGAGCGCGTTTTCCGTGTCCACGGCCCGGGACGCAGCGCTGGGGGCAAACCTTCTCGGGGCGGTGGTCGGAGCCGTGCTGGAGCCGTTGAGCTTCCTGCTCGGGGTAAAGGCTCTTCTGCTGGTTGTGGCTGGGCTCTACGTTCTAGCAGCCGCTTCGCGACCGCGGGTTGGCGATTCGGGGCGGGCCTAGCCTACGCCGTCCCCCTCGGTGGATTCCGGGGCCGTGAGCAATGCCGGATCGAGCGTCGGTATTCGAATCATCATCCAGGTGGCTCCGATCGCGGGAGCGAGCAGCACGAACCTGGCCGGATGGGCCAGGACGAGGATGCTGGTGAGAATAGCCGCCCACGTGAACACCAGGATCGTGACCTTGCTGCTCGCGGGAAGGGCTCGGTGCTCCCTGTATCCCTTGATGATGGGGCCGTACACCCTGTGCCCCATCAGCCAGCGATACAATCGGTCCGAGCTCCGTACGAAACAGGCTGCCGCGAGCAGCAGAAACGGTGTCGTGGGCAGCAGGGGCAGAAAGATACCCAGCGTGGCCAGACTCACGCTCACCACGCCGACGCCTACGAGGAACCACTTCGGCAGGTAGCGACGTCCCGGTGGACGCTGCGTCCGATTCACGAGAGCTCAGTCATCGTGGTCCGCGGCTTCCATCGACTCCGCTCCGCGAAGCCGACCCGCCAGACGCGTGGGATCGTGAATCAGGATGGGGAGGTGCTGAGGGCAGATTCCGATTGCCTCACCCAGGTACTCGATCTTCACGATGGGGATGTCGCCGGACGTCCGGCCACAGGCAACGCAGCTCGCTTGCGTGTTGGTCATTCTCTCTCCATGTCCGATCCCGTCGACCGTTGACCGGTGGGTCTAGATACGGCACCAGGCCGTCCGGGGCAACGACGTGCGTCGGTCGGACCCCGTTTGACGCCATCGGGGGGACCGAAACACTTTGCCTCCTGTCGCCGGCTTCAGCCGGCTCCTACCCATGGACCGAGGTCGTCAGTGAGACTCCGCACACGCGGACGCTGGGGTGTGCAGGCGGGAATCATGGCCGGTATGGCCGTGGCCGCCGCCGTGTTCGCGCTCGACCTGGTTCGTTCGGAACCCCTCGCGACACCCCTCTTCCTGAGCCAGTGGGCGCTCGAGTCGCTGGGCCCGGGTCAGGAGGGCGAGATCGTGCAGACGCTCTCCGGGCTCAGTCTCGGGGGCCGGCTCGCCTTTTTCACCGGGCTCCACCTGGCCGTGTTCGCGCTGATCGGGATGCTGGCTGCCGCCCTCGCCAACCTGTTCCACGTGCGCTGGACCTACCGCACGGGAGCCGCCGTAGGCCTGGGGCTCGGCATACTGCTGTGGTCCGGCGCCTCCCGCCTGGGAACCTCATGGCTGGCCGGAGCCGGCCTGAGTGCGGAGGTCGTCGTAGGTGCATCGGTCCTCGGCGGAGCCGTCCTCGGGTGGCACCTCCGGCTGTGTCACCTTGATGCGGAAGAGGAGCCGCAGGACCGTCGCACCGCCTGACCCGTCCCCTACCCCTGGCCAGGTCGCCGCTTCCCTCTCCAACGCAAGAAGCGGCCCGGTCTCGAAAGACCGGACCGCTTCCGTTCGGGCCGTCGAACCGCGTGCCGCGGTCGACTAGTACATCCCGCCCATGTCGCCACCCGGCATGGCCGGCATGGCGGCTTCCTTCTCCGGCCTGTCCACGACCACGCACTCGGTCGTGAGCAGGAGCCCGGCGATCGACGCGGCGTTCTGCAGCGCCGTCCGCGTGACCTTCGTCGGGTCGATGACCCCACTCTTCACCAGGTCCTCGTACTCGTTGGTCGAGGCGTTGTAGCCCCAGTTCAAGGAGTTCTTCTCGCGGACCCGCTCCACGATGATCGAGCCTTCCGCACCGGCGTTCTGGGCGATCTGCCGCAGGGGCTCCTCGAGGGCACGCCGCACGATCTGTACGCCGATCTCCTCATCCGAGTCCTCACGCTCGATGTTGTCCAGAGCCTTCTGCGTCCACAGCAGGGCGACGCCACCACCCGGGACGATGCCCTCCTCGACCGCGGCTCGCGTAGCGTGCAGCGCGTCCTCGACCCGAGCCTTCTTCTCCTTCATCTCGGTCTCGGTCGCAGCGCCGACGTTGATCACAGCCACGCCGCCCGCCAGCTTCGCCAGACGCTCCTGGAGCTTCTCGCGGTCGTAGTCAGACGTGGACTTGTCGATCGCGACGCGGATCTCGTTGATCCGGCCCTTGATCTTGTCCGTATCGCCCGCACCATCCACGATCGTCGTGTCGTCCTTGTCGATCACGATGCGCTTGGCGGAGCCGAGGTCGCTCACGACCGCGTTCTCGAGCTTGAAGCCGAGCTCCTCGCTGATCACCTGGCCGCCCGTGAGAATCGCGATGTCCTGGAGCATCTGCTTCCGGCGATCGCCGAATCCGGGCGCCTTGACGGCCGACACCTTCAGGGTACCGCGGAGCTTGTTGACCACGAGCGTGGCCAGGGCCTCGCCCTCGACGTCCTCGGCGATGATCATGAGGGGCTTGCCCATCTGGGCCACCTTCTCGAGCACCGGGAGCAGATCCTTCATCGACGAGATCTTCTTGTCGTGGATCAGGATCAGCGGATCCTCGAGACCCGCCTCCATCTTGTCGGGGTCCGTGACGAAGTACGGCGAGAGATAACCGCGATCGAACTGCATCCCATCCACGGTCTCCAGGGTCGTCTCGAGGCCCTTCGCCTCCTCGACCGTGATGACGCCGTCCTTACCGACCTTCTCCATGGCGTCAGCGATCAGATCACCGATCACCGAATCGCTGTTGGCGGAAATCGTGGCGACCTGGGCGATCTCCTTCTTGCCGGAGGTCTCGACCGCCATGTCCGCCAGCTGGCCCACCACGTCCTCGACGGACGCCTCGATGCCACGCTTCAGGGCCATCGGGTTCACGCCGGCCGTCACGCTCTTCAGGCCCTCGGCGTAAATCGACTGCGCAAGAACCGTCGCCGTGGTCGTGCCGTCGCCCGCGTTGTCGGAGGTTTTGGTGGCAACTTCCTTCACCATCTTGGCACCGAGATCCTCGACCGGATCGTCGAGCTCCACTTCCTTGGCCACCGTGACTCCGTCCTTCGTGACGGTGGGGCTTCCGAACTTCTTCTCGATGACGACGTTCCGGCCCTTGGGGCCGAGCGTGACCTTCACTGCCTGGGCGAGCTTGTCCACGCCCTTCTTGAGCCGGGCGCGCGCCTCGGTGTCAAATTCCAGTTCCTTGGCCATCTTGATTGGACTCCTCTCTAGTGCGATCGATCAGGACTTGATCGTTGCGTTCTGTTCTTGCGTTACCGGCTAGCCGAGAACCGCCAAGACGTCGGACTCGCTGACGATCAGGTACTCGTTGCCATCCACGGTGACTTCGGTGCCCGAGTACTTGCCGTACAGAATCCGGTCACCCTTCTTGAGCTCGACCTCGATCAGCTCGCCCTGCTCGGTGCGCCGGCCCGGCCCTACGGCGACGACCGTGCCCTGCTGCGGCTTTTCCTTGGCCGTGTCAGGGATGTACAGCCCACCCCGCATCTCTTCCGTCTCTTCGAGAGGCTCGATGACCACCCGATCGGCCATGGGCTTGATTTTCGCGCTTGCCATTTCTGCTCCTCCTGGTGCTTCCGCTATCGGTTGACCTGCATTGTTTCCGAGACATCGCTGTTAGCACTCTTGCTCTGTGAGTGCTAGAAGCGCTCCCCATTATACCAGCCGCGAAGCCCCGGTCAAGTGGTATCACACACCGCGTTGAGCAGGGTTCGTGCCAGAAGAAAGCCCGCCTGTCGGGTCGATTTCGGCCATCCGTTCCTGCCTTCATGACGGCTCCACGATTGGGCCCTGTCAGGGTGGCGGGAGGCTGCCAGAAGGGCGGCGCTGAAACCGGCGCACGCCCGGCTGCGTAGGAGCGGGTAACAACGAATTGCGACCGCCCCGTGCAGCGAACCGTTGGACTTCAGGCGGGGCGGAATCGGATAGGGAGGAGAAACATGCTTCGGGCCATCATCACACTGCTGATTCTCGGCTTCGTAGGAATGGCGGTTCTGAGTCTGCTGTTTGGACTTCTGGTTCCGCTGCTCGCGATCGCGCTGAAGGTCGGCCTCGTACTGATCGTAGGCTATTTCCTTCTTCGCGTGGTCAGCCCGGCAAAGGCGGAGAAGGTACGAGAGAAGCTGCGGCGCGTGAAATAGGATAGACCAGGAACGGGCGGTCAGGACGAAGCGCCCTGCCCTTCCAGCAACTCGGACGCGGCCGCAAGGAAGTCGGCCGCGCCGTCCAGATGCCTCGCCAGTTCACGCAGCCGCTCCGCGGCAGCGTCGAGGTCCCCCGCCCTCAGGGCAAGCCGGATCGCCGGTAGCGGGAGCGTCGCGTACCCGTTGTCGGGATCGGAAGCGAACAGCAGCTGGCGGCTCCATGCGTCACCGGGGAGGCCCGCCTCGCTGGTCAACGATTGGCTGGCGGCCCGCAGTTTCTCGCTGATCCGGCGGCCGGCCTCCGGGTCGATCGCGCCCTCGGCCAGGTGCCGATCCCGCAGGGACGCGAACATGTCCGCCTGCGACCGCAACCCCTCGATCGCCCTCTTCAAGTCGGCCAGTCCGTCGAGCACGCTGGCGGAGACCGGCGACGCCCCGGGGGCGTCGAGGGCCGCATCGCCGACGACGTGCTCGGTCGCCGTGGCCGCCGCGAGAGCCGCTTTGATCTCCGCCTCCAGGTGCCCGGTCCGCTCGGCTACCACGTCCGCCAGTTCCGCGAAGTCGTACGGTAGCACGGGCGCGTTGGCCAGCCTCGAAACCACAACCGCGGCGATCCTGGCGACGGCCGCATGGTACAGGTAGCCCGGGTCGCCGAATTCCTGCATCCAGCGTGGGGTGTCGTACATGGAGTGGTACACCCCGCCCGATCCGCCGAACCCGAAGCCGATGGCGGGGATTCCCAGGTGCTGGTAGAAGCCCTTGTGGTCCGAGCCTCCGCCCAGGTCGCCGACGGCCAGGGGCTCCGGATTCGCGTCGGCCCCCATGGCCTGCGCCACCCGGTCATACCAGGCCTCGTACACGGTGCCCCCGCGCACCGGATCCTCGACCCGCCGGGCGGCGTCGCGGGCCATGGCTTTGAGTTCCGGCGACGCCGCGGCCCCGAACCGCGAACCCGACACCGGCGCATCCTGGTTGATGTAGGCGACCACAGACGCTCGCAGCCTATCCGCGTGCGCTTCCACCCATTCAATGGAGCCGATGACTCCCCATTCTTCGGCATCCCAGGTCACGAACACGACCGTTCGGCGAGGGCGCATTCCCTCTGCCGCCAGAGCGCCGAACGCGCGCGCGACTTCGACGACACTCGATGTACCGCTGACGTTGTCGATCGCTCCGGGGCTCCAGGAGTCCCGATGGGCCCCGATGACCACCCACTCATCCGGCCACTCGGAGCCCTCGATCACGGCGATCGTGTTATACGCAGCGTGGTAGGCCTGCTCACCCGTCTCGGTCTCCACCTCGAGACGGGCGCGTGTCGGCCCCGGGCCGAACCGGTACTCGATCTCGAGTCCGCCCTGCCACGACTCCGGAGCCACTGGGCCGCCGAGGGGTGCTAGAAGCGCCTCGGCCACCTCGTACCCGACGGGGATGACAGGAATCCGGGGCACACCCGCCATCTGTTCTTCGGGTACCCGTGGCACCCCGGGCAGCGACGGCCCGTTCGGCGTGGACGGGTCTCCCGTCGCGTTCAGCACACTGCCACGCTGGACTCCGCGCGGAGGCCGCATCGGACCCTCTGGATACACGGGACCTCGCACGAAGCCGTCGTTGGCTGGATCCGAATAGAGCAGAAGGCCCAGCGCGCCCCGAGCCTCGGCCTCACGCGCCTTGATCCCCCGGAACGAACGTCCGTAGCGGGCCAGAACGATCTTCCCCAGCGCCGAGATGCCGGCCGAGTCCAGCGTCCGGTAGTCCGCGGGAAGACCGTAGCCTGCGAAGACCACGTCTCCCTCGGCCGTGCCCACTCCCGAATACGCGTTGAACACCGGCACAGGGTCGATCCCCGTGGCCGGATCCTCTTCGAGCGCCGGCTCTGCGAGGTCGAAGAATGCCGGCTCGGGCCACGTCCGTCGCACGGAGACGTGCACGGGGTGCGGCATGTACAGGATCAACGAGTCGTAGGCGGCTTCGACGCCGGCCAAGGTGTGCCAGCGGATGACGGAATCGCGGGTCGCGATCTGTCCCTCGGTTCCCGCCACGTGCGCCCGCGCGCCAAGCGCCCGGGCCCAGCGCCCGACCGAATCCGGATGGATCGCGTCCAGCAGCGCCTGCTCGAAGCGAGCCTGCGCCCCGGTCACAGATACCGGGAAGCCTGGCAGCTCTGCAGGACCTGCTTCCTGTCCCCACGCGGGCGTGGACGCGACCAGGACGCACCCCGCGACCGCGGCCGACCACCACCCGGCGCCCGGCGTCTCCCGCATCACGAGGTCCCGGCTCCCGCCTCGCGCTCCATGTGCTCATCCGCACAAATGAGTCCGTGAAGTGTGAGATATGGATCCACCTTCTCCACCGTACGGCAGTGCGGCGCGATGACCTCCGCGAGCCCGCCCGTCGCGATCACGAGCGGATCGTCGGGAGCCCATTCCTCGAGTATGCGGCGGACGATCCCGTCAATCCCATCGACGATGGAGTAGAACACACCTGATTCGAGGCAAGTCACTGTTCGCCGCCCGATTACGGTGTCGGGCAGACGGATCTCGACCGACGGCAACTTGGAGGTAAACTCGTGCATTCGGTCGATGCCGGCCCTCGGTCCCGGCGCGATGACCCCACCCATGAACACCCCATCCGCCGTGATGCAGTCGAACGTCGTGGCCGTCCCGAGATCCACCACGACGGTGTTCCGCCCGTAGAGGCAGCGGGTACCGAGCGTATTCACGATCCGGTCGGCTCCCACCGAAGCCGGCTCGTCCACGTCCAGGATCACGGGAAGTGCGGTGGAAGCGTCGATCCGGCGGCACGGGATCTCCAGTGCGGCGAGCGCCTCATCCCATGAGCGGTCGATCGCCGGGACCACCGATGCGATCACCGCCCGGTCGATCGTCCCCGCACGCCCCAGCTCGGCGGACAGGAGCCCCTTGAGCATGAGCGCCATCTCGTCGCCCGTCGGATGACGCTGCGTGCTGATCCGCCAACTCTTCCGCACTTCAGGACCCTCGTACAACCCGAGCAGCGTCTCCGTGTTGCCGACGTCTACGGCCAGGATCATCTCGTTCTCCTCGCGGTCGCGTACCGGATTCAGGCCCAGGGGTCGACGATGGCGTCCGTGACCCGCCGGAGCGCGCCCCGGTCGGGACGAAACAGGAGGGCGCCGTCGGGGGCTATGCCCACGCACGTGCCCGGCTGTGAGTGTTCGTCCCCGGGCATTCTGAGGCGAGCTCGTCGGTCCCTCAACCAGTCATATCGATCCACGCGAGCCAGCAGGTCCCCTTCCAGCGAGACCGGAGCGTCGGGCAGCCAGGCCTCGAGCCCACGGATCGTGGCGTCGGCCACGGCGAGCAGCGGCACCGCTTCGCCCAGCTGGGAGTCGAGCGAGGACGCACGTCCGGCCAGACCGGCCGGCGCCTCCTGGCCGAGCGGCCGGACGTTGATTCCGACCCCTACCACCAGGTACCTGGGCCGAGACTCGGCCCAGGACGCCTCGGCCAGCACCCCGCCGATCTTGAGCCCGCCCGCGACCAGATCGTTTGGCCACTTCAGCCCTGGATTGAGTCCGGGGAAGGTCTTGTCCAACTCCTCCACGATTCCCAGGCCGGCCAGGATCGAGATCATGGCTGGATGCGAGAGATCGTCGGGTCGAAGCACCATGCTCAGGTACAGGCCCGCGTCCCGGGGGGAGTGCCAGTCGTTTCCTCCTCGCCCCCGTCCGGCGGTCTGCTCCCGGCACACCACCACCGTCCCTGCCGGCGCTCCATCGTCGGCCAGATCCCGAGCCACTTCGTTGGTCGAGTCCACCTTGCCGTAGAGGAATACGGAGTCCCGGTTCCACCGGGCGCACAGGGAGTCGAGCGACTCACCGGCCCACTCGTTGATCTTTCGCCTGCTCATCGGTCCGATACCAGGAGGGAGTAATCCATTGCCGGGGCAGAATGCGTGAGCGCTCCCACCGAGATGTAGTCTACTCCGGTGAGCGCGATCTCGCGCGCGGTCGCAAGCGACACGCCGCCCGAGGCCTCCACCAGCGGCCGCGGCTCCGACAGGCGTCGTACCCGGGCCACTCCTGCGGCCAACTCTTCCGCACCCATGTTGTCCAGCATGACGCGGTCGGGCCTCGCGGCCAGCGCCTCTTCGAGCTCGTCCAGGTTCGTCACCTCCACCTCCACCTCGATCCCCAGGCGCCGGGCGCCCGGAAGAGTCGCCTCGATCGCGCGCCGCACGCCGCCGGCCGCCCGGATGTGGTTTTCCTTGATCAAGACCATGTCGTAGAGGCCGGCCCGGTGGCTCATGCCGCCGCCGACGCCTACCGCATATTTCTCGAGCCATCTCCACCCGGGCGTCGTCTTTCGCGTATCGGACACGCGGCAGCCCGTGCCGGCGATCGCTTCGGCAAACCTCGCGGTCAGCGTTGCCACGCCCGACAGGCGGGCCAGGAAGTTGAGGGCGGTTCGCTCGGCCGTGAGGATGGATCGCAGCAAGCCGTCGACCCGGAGAACGGCGTCTGCGACCTCGACGCGTTCGCCGTCCGGTCGATCGACGCTCACGTCCAGCGCCGCATCGACATCCAGGAACACCTGAGCCGCTACGTGCGCTCCGCAGACGATCCCCGGGCTCTTTGCCAGGACTTCGGCCGAGCCGGTCCGCCCGTCGGGGACCGTCCATTCGCTCGTCCAGTCCGCCTCGCCCACGTCCTCGTCGAGCGCCATGCGCGTCAGAGCGACTGCTGCCGCGACTTCCGGTCTCATCGAAGCCCCGGAAGGAAGACGGCGGCGAGGAGGTAGGCCGACCCGACGACCCAGCAGTACCAGGCGAACCGGTGAAAGACCCCCGACTCGAGCATCTTCACGAACAGCCGGATGGCGGACACGCCAGCCACCAGCGCGGCCGCGAAACCGGCGGCGAGCACGGGGGCGCCCACTGCTCCGGCGCCGGCCTCACCGAGCTGCAGGAGGCCGGCGCCCAGTATCGCGGGCACGGACATCAGGAACGAGAACTCGGCCGCGGCTACGGCCTCGACACCGCGCCAGGTTCCCATGGCGACCGTCGCGCCCGACCGGCTGATGCCCGGAAGAATGGCCGCCGCCTGCGCGACGCCGATCCACAGCGCTTGGGCCGGGCCGGGCACCTCCTCGCGGGCCCGCGCGGATGTGAATCGCACCGAGTAGACGAGAACACCCGTTACGATGAGCATTCCCGCGGCCACCAGCGGACTCCCGAACGCCGACTCGAACCAATCGCGCGCCAGCACACCAGCGAGGCCCGCCGGCACGGAGGCCAGAAGGAGCAACCCGATGTACGTCCACGAGGTCCGCTCTCCCCGCACGGCGCCGGAGGCGAGGGCCGCGATCCGGCCCCGATAGACCCACAGCACCGCGCACAACGTCGCGAGGTGCACCACGACCTCGTATGTGACCCCAGGCAGATCGATTCGGAGGATCGCCTGGCCAAGGACCAGGTGTCCGCTGCTCGAAACCGGGAGGAACTCGGTGAGGCCCTGGACGATGCCCAGGACGATCGCCTCGAGCACACTCACGCCTCGCCCTCCAGCACCTCTTCGTAGAACCGCTCGTACATCGGCACCACGAGATCGGCGGCGAAGCGCCCAACGGCCGCGTCACGCGCGGCTCTGCCGAAATCGGCCCAGAGCTCGGGATCCCGCAGGAGGCGAAGGGCGCTGGCTGCCATCTCGTCTGCGGCGCCCACCGGGTGGAGGAAGCCGGTGACGCCGTCGTCAACGACCTCGGCCAGCCCGCTGCCCCCCGTTCCTACGACCGGCACGCCGCTGGCGAGAGCCTCCAGCGCCACGAGGCCGAACGATTCCTGCTCGGACGGAAGGAGGAAGACGTCGGCGCAGGACAGCAACTCGGCCACCGACTCCAGCTTCCCCAGGAACACGATGTCGTCCTGCACCCCCATCCGCCCGGCCAGCTCCGTGGCAGATGCTCTCTCAGGACCATCGCCGATGAGGACCAGGCGGGCGCCGACTTCACTCCGGATTCCGGCGAACACGCGGATCACGTCATCGACCCGCTTCACCTTCCGGAAGTTGGAGATGTGCATCACGATCTTCTCGCCGCTCGGGGCGAGGGCGCGGAGATGACAGTCGTCCCGATCGGGTTTGTAGATCTGGGGATCCACGAAATTGGGCACCACCCGGATGTCCAGGCGGTCGCAGTCGAAAGCCCGAAGGGTCTCGTCCTTCAGGTACTGTGATACGGCCGTGATCCCATCGGACTGTTCGACGGAGAAGCGGGTGATGGACCAGAAGGAAGGATCCTGCCCGACCAGCGTGATGTCGGTGCCATGCAGCGTCGTGACCACTCGCAGGTCCCGGTCCTGCTTCTCGAGCATCTGCTTGGTCACCCACGCGGCCTCGGCGTGCGGAATGGCGTAGTGCGCGTGCATGATCTGCAGATCGTGCTGCTGCGCCACCTGGTGCATCTGTGCCGTCAGGGCGAGTGAATACGGCGGGTACTCGAACAGGGGATAGTGCGGCACCTCGACTTCGTGGAAGAAAAGGCCCTCGTGAAACGACGTAAGCCTGAACGGCTGGGCGTAGGTGATGAAGTGGATCTCGTGTCCGCGTGCGGCCAGCTCGATTCCGAGCTCGGTCGCAAGAGCTCCCGACCCGCCGTACGTGGGATAGCATGCGATGCCAATTCTCATTCCGTCTCCATCTCCCTCAACCGGATATTCTCGCGCCCCTCGGCCGCGGCGCTCCTCGTGATCCGCCGCCAGTCGGCCGCGATTCTCCCGGCCAGTTTCGCATCCGCCGGCTCCGCCCGCACCCGGATCGCTCCTTGCTCGGGCTGGTGCCGCAGCCAGGTCCTCTGCCGCCGCGCGTACTGCCAGGTGTCCCCCACAATGGCCGTCACCGCCTCTTCGCGCGAGATCTCGCCCTGGAGCATCCTCCACACGTCACGGTACCCGATGGAAGTCATGGCCGGCGACCCCGGCCCGTGGCCACTCGCCGCGAGATCCCGCACCTCCTCGGGCCACCCTGAATCCAGCATCGCCTCGGTCCGCCGCTCGATTCGCCGGCGGTGGCTCGCGGATTCCATCTCCAGGATCCAGGTGCGGGCCGCGATGGACGCCGCCTCGGGCGGGGCGTTTCCCTGCCACCAGGACAGATTGCGCCCGGTGAGAAGGGCCAGCTCGATCGCCCGCCCTGCGCGCTGTCGATCGACGACGCGCAGCCGAGAACCAAGCCCGGGATCGAGCCTCTCGGTCCAGCGCCGCAGATCCTGGAGTTTCCGGGCGGCCAACCAGTCGCCGAGCGCCTCGCGCCGACCCCGGTCCAGGTCGGGCTCGCGAAACACGGGGCGGGTGAGCGCGCTCACGAAGAAACCGGTGCCGCCTGCCAGAATCGGCACGCGCCCGCGTGACTCGATCTCCCGAATCCACCGCCGGCACTCGCGCGCGAAGCGGCCCGCGCCGTATCTCTCGCCGGGCTCGAGGAAGGAGACTCCGTGGTGGGGGACGGACGCGCGGTCAGCTCCAGTGGGAGCGGCCGTTCCGATCTCCAGCCCCCGATAGGCCTGACGGCTGTCAGCCGAGATGATCTCGCCGTCCAGCAGGCGGGCGACCTCCATGGCCAGGGCTGTCTTGCCCGACGCCGTCGGCCCGAGGAGGACCAGGATTCGCGGCCGGTGGCTCACGACCGACCGAAGCGGCGCGCCAGCTCCTCCATCGTGAGGCGAAGGATGGTCGGCCTCCCGTGCACGTCGTGTCCGGGCAGCTCGGTGGCGAACAACCGGTCCACCAGCTCTTCCATCTCCTCGCGCGAGAGAGGCTGGCCGGCCTTGATCGCTCCCTTGCAGGCCATGCTCTTCGCGATGCGCTCGTGCTGGTTCCGGGCCGAGTTGACGAGATCGGATCCGTGCGTGAGCTCGGACACCATGTCGCGGAAGCAGGCCTCGGCATCGAAGTACGGGTGCGGATTCGGCGCCGCGTGCACGATCACCGTGCGGTCCCCGAACGCTTCGACTTCGAAGCCGACGCTGCGCAGCAGGCCGCCCAGCTCCTCTACGGCCGCGAACTCGGCCGGCGACAGGCGGAGGGTGAGCGGGAACAGCAGCCTCTGCGATTCCGCTCCGCTGCCGCCGAACTTCTCCATGATCTCCTCGAACAGCACGCGCTCGTGGGCCGAGTGCTGGTCCACGATCAGCAAGCCGTCACGAGTGGAGATCAGGATGTACGCGTCGTGCAGCTGCCAGGCGTGCGGCCGCACCGCGAGATTCGCAGCGCCCAGCCGAGGAACCTCACCCTCCGAAGTCGGATCCGCCTCTCCTTCGCTCGCGCCCGCCGCACCCCCGGACACCAGGAAGGCCAGCTGCGGGGGCGCCCCATCCTCGGGCCGCCGCTCCGCCACTCGGCCGCCGCCGTCCCTCCCCTCGCCGGGCGGCCGGTCCGAATACCGGGTGTCCGAGGGCGAAGGTCGATCGTCGGCCCCCAGTCCCGGAGCGCTGCTAACGGACCCCAGGCGCGATCGTACGGCTTCCGCGACCGCCCGCCGAACGAGGGCCGGATCGCTGAACCGGACCTCCGCCTTGGCCGGATGAACGTTGACGTCCACGTCATCGCCCCGCACCCGCAGATACAGGACGAAGCTCGGCCGCAGGCCGGGCGCCACCGTAGTGCGATACGCCTCGTCCACCGCCTGGATGAGCGCTCTGTCCCTGAACGGGCGACCGTTCACGAACAGGTAGCGGCGACCTCCGGCAGGGCGGGCCGCATCCGGACGTTGGATCAGGCCTCCGATTCGCACGCCGTCGAGCTCCGCGTCGAGCTCCAGCAGGTGGCCGGCTTCGTCCGCCCCCCAGATGTCGGCCACGCGATCCGCCGGGGTCTCCGCGGACGGTAGCGACAGCAGCTCACGGCCGTTGGACTCCAGGAAGAACGCCGTGCGCAGGTTGGAGAGTGCCAGGAGCAGCACGGCCTCGCTGATCGCCCGGGTCTCGGCCCCGGCGGCGCGCAGGAACTTGGCCCGCGCCGGCACGTTCTGGAACAAGGCGCGCACGGTCACCGTCGTGCCGGGCCGCCGGACGATCTCATCGCTCGATGTGATGCGCCCACCGGTCACCCGGACGCGGGTGGCGGGTGCGCCATCGACCGGAGCCGTCTCCAACTCGAAACGGCTCACCGCCGCGATCGAGGGCAGCGCCTCACCGCGGAAGCCGAAAGAGGCTACGCCCTGCAGGTCCCCGGCAGTCCTGATCTTGCTGGTGGCGTGACGATCGAGGGCCAGCAGGGCGTCCGGCCGGCTCATCCCTTCCCCGTCGTCCGCGACGCGGATGTAGGTCTTGCCCCCGTTCCGCAGCTCAATCCGGATCGAGTGCGCGCCCGCGTCGAGAGCGTTCTCCACCAGTTCCTTCACGACGGACGCGGGCCTCTCCACTACCTCGCCCGCGGCGATCTGGTTTGCGACGTGATCCGGGAGGATCTGGACGCGGCGGCGCCCCGGCGGCCCCTGGCTCACGGTGTGGGCTCGACGCCGTAGAACCGGCAGGCGTTGGCGAACGTGTGCGCGGCCGTGTCCACGACGTCCTCCCCGCGAATCGAGGCCAGGGCCGTGCACGTGTGCGCCAGCAGCGATGGCTCGTTCCTGCGTCCCCTGCGGGGAACGGGCGCCAGGTAGGGGCTGTCGGTCTCCAGGAGGAGCCGGTCGTGAGGGACCTGCCGCACCAGGTCCGCGTCCGCGTACTTCTTGAAGGTGACCATCCCGGAGAACGAGACGTACCATCCAGCCGCCAGGCCCGCATCGAGGAGATCGGCCCCGCCGGAAAAGCAGTGAAGCACCCCCACGACGCGACCCTCGAAGGTCCGGATCGCATGGATGGTGGTAGCGTCCGCTTCCCGCGAGTGAACGATGACGGGGAGATCGAGGTCCGCGGCGAGCTCGAGCTGACCCTCGAAGCTCTCGTGCTGCTCGGTCCGAAGCGAATGATCGTAGTGGAAGTCCAGCCCCGTCTCCCCGATGGCGACTACGGCCGGGTCACTCGCCAGCGCGCGCAACTCGGCCAGCCGCGGCCCCGAATACTCGTTCGCCTCGTGGGGGTGCAGGCCAGCCGTGGCCCAGATATCGGGATGGGAGTTCGCGATTCGGATGGCCTCCCGCGCGTCCGCCGGATTCGACGCGATCGTGACCATGCCCAGCACGCCCGCCTCGCGGGCGCGAGCGATCGTCTCGTCCCGATCGTCCGAGAACGCGTCGTCGGATAGATGCAGGTGGCTGTCGAAGAGCTTCACCGGCCCGCCGTTTGGATCAGCGGCGTCCCTGCTTCTCCTTGCGCTTCGACCGTTCCTCGATCTCCAGCAGCACGGGCGACGCAACGAAGATGGACGAGTACGTACCGATCAGGACGCCGAGGATGAGCACGAGGGCGAACGGCCGCACGACGGTTCCGCCCAGGATGAATAGAGCGAGCAGGGTCGCGAGAGTCGTCCCACTCGTGAGAACGGTGCGCGGCAGCGTCTCGTTGATGCTGGCGTTGACGATGTCCTTGTAGTCGTCCTTGCGCCGCTTCTTCAGGTTCTCACGGATTCGGTCGAACACCACGATCGTGTCATTCAGCGAGTAACCCAGGATCGTGAGGATGGCCGCCACGGTGGCCAGCGTGATCTCGATGCGAGCCAGGGAGATGAAGCCGAACGTGATCGTGATGTCGTGGAACGTCGCCACGACCGCCGCGAAACCGAACCGCCACTCGAAGCGGAATGCCAGGTAGACCAGTGTGAGCGCGAAGGACATGAGGATCGCGATCAAGGCCTTACGCTGGAGCTCCGATCCTACTTTGGGACCGACCGCATCGGTGCTCATGCTGTACCCGTCCGAGCCGTACGTCTCGTTCAGGAGGCCGCTCACCGTTTCGACGATCCCCTCGAAGTCCTGCGTGCGGACGAGGAACTCGTTCGAGTCCCCGAACTGCTGGATCTGCGCGTTCTCGAGGCCTCCCGTCGAAAGCACGGCACGCAGGTCGGAGACGGTCGTCTCCTCCGTGAAGTCGATCTGGAGCAGCGTTCCACCCGTGAAGTCCACGCCGTACCGCGGCCCGCCGGCCAGCACGAGGGAGATGAGGCCCGCCAGCAGCATGGCCGCGGAAAGTACGTAGGCGCGCCTCCGCTGGGCCAGGAAGTCGTAGTTCGCGTCTCGGAAGAATCTCATATCCAGGCCGTCTCAGATGCTCAGGGGCTCGGTCGGCGAGCGCCGCTCGAGATACATGAGGAAGAACGTCCGCGTCACGTACAGCGCCGTGAAGAACGAGGCGATGATTCCGATCACCAGGGTGACCGCGAAGCCTCGAATCGGGCCGGTGCCGAACTGGTATAGGATGGCGGCCGTGATCAGCGTCGTGAGGTTGGCATCCACGATCGCCGACAGCGCCTGGGCGAAACCGGCGTCCACCGCCGTTCGTGGAGTCTTTCCCGCATCCGATTCCTCACGTATTCGCTCGAAGATGAGCACGTTGGCATCCACGGCCATCCCGATCGACAAAATGAGGCCGGCGATACCAGGCAGCGTGAGCGTTGCCCCAAGGCCCGCCAGACCGCCCAGAACGAAGAGCACGTAGACGCAGAGCGCCGCCACCGCCATGACGCCGGCCACGCGGTAGTACCACATCATGAGGATCACGACGCCGATGATCCCGATGATGAACGCGTTTCTCCCCTGGCGGATCGAGTCCGCCCCGAGGGAGGCGCTGACCGAGTGCCTCTCGACCACCTTGATCGGCATGGGCAGCGCACCAGCCCTGAGGACCAGGGCGAGGTCCTGGGCCTCCTGGAAGCTGGACCCACCTCCCATCTCGATCTGGGCCCGCCGGCTGAGCGTCTGACGGATCACGGGGGCGCTCTGAACTCGCCCGTCCAGGACGATGGCCATGTACCGGCCCACGTTGGGCGCCGTACCTCGCTGGAACACCCGCGCGCCGCGCCGGGTGGTCTCGAACGGCACGTAGGGCTGGTTGAACTGCGGGTCGCGCGCCGCCGGGCCGGCGTCCTGCAGCAGGTCGCCGGTCAGAATCGGGTCGGACTCCAGCACGTAGAGCTCGCGATACGCCCCGCCGCCCGCAGACGTCGGTGCCGCTCCCCATCTCAGCTCCGTGTTGCGCGGAAGCGCGTTCTGCAGAGCCTCGGTGGCGAGATACCGCTCCACCGTGGGCACCTCTTCCTCCGCGACGAGCATGATTCCCGGGTGCTGTCCCTCGAGCAGTAGCCCCGTCAGCGGCCTCAGGTTCGGCTCGGCCTGATCCTGCTCGACGGCAGGGATCGCATCGGCCGCCGGGGTATCGGAAGCCACATCCGTCTCGGCGGCCTGGTCGGAAGAGTCTGGGGCGGCGGCCGCCGAGTCACCCGTCTCGGCTTCCGTGCCCAGGATGTCGCTCAGCGCCTGCGCCGGCTCCTCGGGCGCGGCTTCCTCCATGGCCACGCCGCGGAGGTTCTCCGCGCCCAGCTCCTGGACGATGCCCCGATCGATCCGCGGCAGCGCGTTCCGGAAGTTGTCATCCTCCCGGACGAGCTTGAATTCGAGGAAGGCCGTCCGTTCAACGATGGCCATGGCTCGCTCGGGATCATCGATGCCCGCCAGCTCCACGATGATCCGCTCGTTCCCGACCCGCTGGATCGTAGGCTCGCGCACACCGAACTCGTCGATCCGGTTGCGGATCGTGGTCAGGGTGCGCTCCAACGCGTCGGCGCGTGCCTCGGTCGTCAGCGTGTTGTCGGGATCGTCCACCTCCACCGCCAGGTGCATGCCGCCCTGCAGGTCGAGGCCGAGGTTGATCGCGGGGACCTTCTCGCCGGTGGGCCCCGTCTTCGGGACCAGCGCGTACACGCTGACGATGATCAGTCCCAGAATGACCAGGAGTCTGTTTCTGATGTTCTTCATGGAAACGGGCCAGTCCTCCAGCCGGGTGCCCTTCTTCGGGAATCGGCCCATTGCCGACTCCGTTCATAAGCGGCGCAAAGTACGGAGGAGAGGCCCGATTGAAAACCCCGGCGTTCGGCCCCGGGGACGTCCTCCTGCCTCAGCTTTCCCGGTGGATTCCGCTCCAGCGCAGGATGTCCTCCATGAGGCACCAGCCGGTGAGGCCCGATTGGAGCAGGTTGAGGCCTATGAAGAGCGTGAACAGGAGCCACCACGGACTCACCCACTGCGCCAGCGCCAGGCTGACCAGCAGGAGGGTCCCGGCGATGACCCGGATTTTGCGGTCCATCGTCATGAATGTCCTCCTTCCGTGTGCCCGGGCTCGCTCCCGGTGCGATCGCACCCGCATGCGGCCGCATTCTCCACGCCCATGAGGAAGGCCCGGATGGGGTGGCTCGGGTCCTCGACGGCCTTGCAGGCTTGCACACCGGCCAGGATGGCGGCCGCTTTTTCGTCCTCGGTGAATACCAGAATCAGCCCCGACCGGTACGGCGCTCCAGCACCGTACCAGCCGGCCGAGCCGGAGGGTCCGTGACCCTCGACGGGCATTCGGCTGAACGCCTGGACCTTCAGCTCGTCGAGCAATCGGTCCACGCACTTCTCGTCTCCCTCCAGGTACGTCAGCATCACCAGCTTCATGGGTCGTTCCTCTCCTTCGGCTGGACCCGCATCGGGCCCCTGTCATCGGGCTCTCGAGCCTGTCGAGCGATCATCCGCCCGCGGTGCCCGGCTGCGCCGCATCGATCACCACTTCCGTGGTCTCCGCGGCCGGCTTCTCCCGTCGAAGCAGGAAGTAAATTCCCGGCACGACCACCAGGGTCAGCAGCGTGGAAGCCAGCGAACCCGCAATCAGGGCTACCGCGAGCCCCTCGAAGATGGGATCGAACAGGATCACGATCGCTCCGATGATGACGGTCCCTGCCGTTAGGGCGATCGGGCGGGTGCGTACGGCCCCCGCCTCGATCACCGCCTGCTTCAGGGGGGTCCCGGCCTCCAGGCGCGCCTCCAGATAGTCGATCAGGAGGATCCCGTTTCTTACCATGATCCCGGCCAGTGCGATCATCCCTATCATCGATGTCGCCGTGAAGAAGGCGCCGAAGATCAGGTGACCCGGCGCGATCCCTACCAGCGTCAGCGGGATGGCCGTCATCATCACCAGCGGAGTGATGAAGCTGCCAAACCATGCCACGAGCAGGCCGTAGATCAGGAGCAGGGCCCCCGCGAAGGCGATGCCGAGGTCGCGGAAGACCTCGTAGGTCACCTGCCACTCGCCATCCCACTTCATCACCGGCTGCTCCACTGCGCCCGGCTGGCGGGCGTACAGCTGCCCCAGCGTCGCGCCCGACGGAAGCTCGATCTCGGCCACTTCCTTCCTCAGGTCGAGAATGGCGTACACCGGGCTTTCTTCCGATCCCGCGACTTCGGCCGTCACGTAGACCACTCTCTGCCCGTTCTTCCGATCGATGGGTTGCGGGACACTCACGAATTCGGTCTCGACCAGTTGCCCCACGGGGACCATGGCGCCGAGACGCGACGCCACGTGTACGGCCCCGATCCTGTCGGAACCCGACCTCGCCTCCTCGGGAAGTCGCACCCGAACTGGGATCGGAGCCCGGGCTCGCGGAGCCGAGAGCTCGGTGGCGACCGTCCCGCCCACACCGATCGCCAGCGCGTGCACGACCTGCTCCTTGGCCACCCCGGACAGGGCCGCCTTCTCTTCGTCGACCGAGAGACGAAGCTCCTCCTGCTCGTCGATCAGGGACCAGTCGATATCGACGACGCTCGGGTGCTCGGCGAAGCGAGCCATGACCTGCTCGGCCACCGCGCGCTGCGCTGCCTCATCCGGACCGTAGATCTCGGCCACCAGCGTCGAGAGCACGGGAGGGCCAGGTGGGACCTCGACCACCTTGGCCCGAGCGCCCGTACCCGAGGCCGCCACCACAGAGTCCACGATCGGCCGGACGGACTTGGCCACGTCGTGGCTCTTGGCCCTCCGTTCGGACTTAGCAATCAAGTTTACCTGAATATCCGCAACGTTATTGCCACGGCGCAGATAGTAGTGCCTGATCATTCCGTTGAAGTTGAACGGTGCCGCGACACCCGCGTACACCTGCACGTCCTTGATTTCCTCTACCCCTTCCAGCCCCCGAGCCACGTCCAGCGCCAGGGCCGAGCTCGTCTCCAGCGTCGAGCCCTCCGGAAGGTCGAGGATGACCTGGATCTCGTTCTTGTCGTCGAACGGAAGCATCTTCACCATGACCGTACGGGTGAAGAACAGACCCGTCGCTCCGACCAGCAGGAGTACGACGACGCCCAGCGCGGCAACGAGCCGGACCGGCTTCTCGAGCAGTGGCTCCAGGAGCCAGCGGTAGGCCCTGTAGATCCGGGTCTCCTCGAGTACGTAGGCGGACTCGCCCTCGTCCCCGTGGTGCGCCTTCCCGAGCAGCCGGAAAGCCAGCCAGGGGGTGCCGATGAGTGCGACCAGCAGAGAAAACATCATCGCCAGGCTCGCTCCGATCGGCATCGGGCTCATGTACGGCCCCATGAGTCCTGACACGAACAGCATCGGGAGCACGGCCGCGATGACCGTGAGAGTGGCCAGGATCGTAGGGTTTCCGACCTCGTCCACTGCGGCTCTCGCCGCGGCCCTCAGAGGCCGGTCCTTCATGCGGAAGTGACGCTCCATGTTCTCCGCCACGATGATCGAGTCGTCGATCACGATTCCCGTGACGAAGATGAGCGCGAACAGGGTCACACGGTTCAGTGTGTATCCGAAGATCTGGTACACGAACAGGGTGAGCGCAAAGGTGATGGGGACGGCGAGCATCACGACCACGGCGCTTCTCCAACCCATGAACACGGCTACGACGATGCCGACGGCGATCACGGCCAGACCCAGGTGTTCCTTCAGCGTCGCGACCTTCTCGCTCGCCGTCTCGCCGTAGTTGCGCGTGATGAGAGCCTCGACATCCGCCGGGACCACCCGTCCCTCGAGACGTGATAGCGTGTGCTCGAGCTGTTGGCCCACGGCCGTCGCGTCCGCGCCGGGGCGCTTGGACACGGATATGGCCACCATCGGGCTGAGCGACTCGCCAGGAATCCCGTGGAACGTGTAGCTGTCCACCTCCGCCGGGCCGTCGGTCACTTCGGCAACGTCGCTGATCTGTATCAGCCGTCCGTCCCTGACATCCAGCACGACGCCCGCCACATCAGCCGCCGTGGACAGGAACTGCCCACCAACCACTCGGACGACACGGTTCGCCGCCGCATATCGACCGGCCTCGAAGCTCACGTTGGCGGCCCGGAGCCTCTCCACCACCGAGCCCGGATCGATCCCCAGCTCCGCCATCCGCTCTGCCGACAGCTCGACCCGAACCTCTCTCGGCTGGCCGCCCGTTACCTGCACGTCGCGTACGTTCGGCACGGCTTCTAAGGCCGTCCCGACCTCTTCGGCGATACGTCGGAGCTCCGCGTGATCGCGGTCACCCGCCAGCGTCACGCTGAAGAAGGGCACATCGTCGATTGCGACCGTCTTCACCAACGGAAAGGCGAGCCCCGAGGGCATCCGGTCGGCGTTCTTCATGAGCGTCGCGTACAGGCGGATGAGGCTGTCTTCGAGGTCGCGTCCGACCTCGTAGCGCACGGTCACCAGCCCGAATCCCGGCTGTGCATGGCTGTACACGTACTCAACCCCGTCGATGCCCGAGAGCACGTTCTCCAGGGGAATGAGAGCGCGGTTCTCGATCTCTTCCGGCTCGGAGCCGGGCATGGGGAGATAGATGTCGGCCAGCGGTACGATGATCTGGGGCTCCTCCTCGCTCGGCAGCGTGGCACTCGTGTAGATACCGAGCCCGAGCGCCGCCGCGAGCAGAAGCGGCGTCAGCTTCGAGGTGAGGAAGGCGTCGGCCAGACGCCCTGCGATCTGGGTCTTCATCGCGCGTCCTCCGGCGTGAAGATCCAGTCCACCGCCTCCGTTCCCTCAACCGAAGCCCCGTCCAGCAATCCCGGAGCCGGACTGCGCACCACCGAGGAGCTCGTGGGGAGTCCGGCGAGGACCTCAACGGCATTCCCGGTGCGGCGGCCCGGACGGATCCAGCGCAGACGGAGCACCGAGTCCGCGACGACGAACACGCCGGTCAGCTGGCCCCTGCGGACGATGGCGTCGGACGGCACCCAGACGCTGGACTCCGCTTCGACCGGGACCTCGAGCCGCACGAATGTGCCGGCGGTGAGCGGGGCGTCCGCGTCGTCGAATGTGGCTTCCACCCGGAAGCGCTGGCTGGCCAGGTCGATGACTGGGACCACCCTGCGGACGGTCACGTCCCATCGGGTCCCGGTGTCCGGTGACAGGACGGCCAGGCGATCGCCCTCACTCACCGCATCGGCCAGCGCCGCCGGGAGGTCGGCCTCGACTTTGACCCCCTGGGAGCCCGTGATGACCATGACGGGCCTGCCCGGCACGGCGAGGTCTCCGGGATCGGCGAGTCGAGCCGAAACCGTGCCATCAAAAGGCGCGCGGAGCACGAAGTAGTCCCTCGAAGCCACGGCCTCCTCCAGCATCGCCTCGGCCGTGCGGAGCGCCGCCTCGGCGTGGTCGAGCTCCTGCTTCGTGGCCGCGCCGTCCCGCTCCAGGTTGGCCAGCCGCTCGTACGTGCGCCGGGCCACGACGGTCTGGGCCTCGGCCCGGGCCACGGCCGACTCGACGCCCGAGCCCTCGAGACGCACCAGGACCTGTCCTCGCCGCACGGAAGACCCGACGTCCACGGCCACCGACTCCACCGTCCCGCTTCCGCGCGTGGCCAGGTTGGCCGTCTCCCGCGCGACGACTCTCGCAGGGACCTGGGATCCGGTCTCGGCCACGGCTACCACACTCACCGCGACCGTTCCGGCCTCGACGAGCTTCTCGACTTCGCCCGGCTCCTCACCGCCGCAGGAGGCGGTAAACCCCATTAGCGCCGGCACGAGCATCATCATGTATCGCTTCATCGGTCGTTTCCGTTCTGGTGCATGGTCGTAACGAATCGGAGCTGCGCCTCCGCCATGCGAAAGGCAGCGGCGGCGTCGATGGCATGGCTCTCGGCTTGCGCCCTTCGGGCCTCCGATTGGAGCAGGTCCAGCGGCGTGGCCAGCCCCTCCTCGAAACGGCGCCGCATCAGCTCCGCGCCCGCTCCCGCGGCGTCGCGCGCCGCCACCGTGGCCGCTACGGCCTGTATGGCGGAACGCACCCCGTCCCGGGCCGCCGCGAGCTCGGCGCTCGCCTGGCGTAGAGCATCCTGGTAGCGCGTCTCCGCGATCGTGTGCGCAGCATCAGCCCGCTGTTTGTCCTTGGATCGGCTGAAGCCGGAAAACAGGTTCCACTTGAGGCCAACACCTACGGTCCAGTTGTCGCCGTCGCTCTGGAAGGCGTCGGCCGAATGGATCGCGTAGTTGCCGAACACCCCGATCTCAGGCAGATACTGCCGGCCCGCGCGCTTCGAGCTCGCCTCGGCGGCATCGCGCGCGCTGGACAGCGCCAGTAGGTCTGCCCGTACCGTCGGGTCGAAAGCCGCGGCCGGCGATGGCTCCGAGCCCTCGACCACCTCGACCCGCAGCGAGTCGGTCAACACCGGCATCACGGCCGCGTCACCACCGAGGAATACCGCGAGGCGGCGGCGGGCGTCGGTCTCCAGGCGCTCGGCGTCGACTCGCCGCGCCACGGCGAACGCGTGGTCGGCCTCGGCCTGGAGCAGATCCGCCCTCGTCAGAACTCCCTCCTCCACGCGGCGGGCAAACACGTCCCGGTTGGCGGCGGCCGCCTCCTCGGCCCTTCGCGCCGCCTGCAGCTGCGCTCCGGCTCGCTGAGCCTCCCGATACAGGACCTCGGTCTGCGTCAGGGTGGCCTCACGGGTGCGCGTGGACGACCAGCCAGCCGCTTCGGCCTCCAGCGAGGCGGCCCCGCGGGCTGTCCAGTCCGTGGGACTGAAGACCTTCCACCGCACAGAAAGCCGGTTCATCCAATCGTTGATTGGATCCGGGTTGTTCAGGGCGTCTACCTCGAAATCGGGCTGGCTGAACGTCCCCTGCCGAAGCTTGGTGCCAAAGACGAACACCGGGTCGTTGGACCGCACGAACCCGCTCTCGAAGTCGAGGCGGGGCCAGTAGATCGCGGAGGCTCCTCCGGCAGCGGCCGCGGCCATGTCGGCCGTCGCCGCGGCGATCCGGAGGTTGGCGTTACCGGCCAGGGCCTCCTTCCGGGCCGCATCCAGGCTGAGTGGCCGCCCCTCCTGTGACTGCTGGGCGCGCAACGGTGCCGGAGACTCCGCGATCCAGGAAGCCGCCACGAGCAACGCCAGGGCCCGCATCAACCATCTGTGGACAGGTATGCAGTTCATGTTTCGATCCGTTCCGGTCAGCGGTCCGTGACGTCGCACGCGCGAAGACAGTCGATCACCCGCACGACCTTCTCATCGCTGATGTCGTAGAAGACGTTCACGCCGTCCCGGCGTGCCGTGAGAATTCGCTTGTCCCGCATGAGATTCAGGTGCTGCGAAGCGGCCGCCTGCTCGAGCCCGATCGCTTCGCGGATCTCCGTGACGGTCTTTTCGCCCCCGTTGTCGAGCAGCTCGATGATCCGGAGACGGACCGGGTGTCCGATGCACTTGAGGACCCGGGCCGCGTCCTGAACCGTTGTCATGGTGATCGTCGCGATCTCGTTCCCCGTCATCTGGATTCATCCTCCGTTGGGTTACGGCACATAGGGACTACTTGCCTGATGGCTGAGTAAACATAGTAATATGCATATATATATATTGTCAAGACTTCAAACGCGCAATTGGGGAGTGGGTGCTCACCAGCGCGCGCGTGACCGGATCACCCCCTATATTGTCTATGCCGTGACGCGACTCCCAATCGCTTTACGGAGTGCATGGCAGCCCGGCCCGTCGGTCTCCTCCGCGGAAGCTACCGGGCAAAGTGTCGGCCGCAGACAGGCCGTGCCGTTACAGGAGAGGGGATGCCGGCTTTGACCAGGGTACGCGGAACTGCAGCGGTCTTCCTGGCTGCCGCGATCGTCGGATCTACGCACGCGTGCAGCCCGGACGCTCCCGGCGGTGGCATCCCGACGCATCCTTCGGACGGTTTCGCGGTGGCCCTGGAGTGGGACCCGCCGACGCAGGATGCGCTCGGCCGACCGCTCGCGGACCTGGCCGGATATCGGCTGTACCACTCCACTTCCCTGCCGATGGAATCGGACGGCCTGATGCTTGAGGTCGGCGCGGAGCCCCGCGCCACGGTGGATGGACTCCCTGCCGGCCTATACTACTTCGCCGTGACCGCGGTGGACGTGGCCGGCAACGAGAGCGAGCTGTCCTCGCCGCTCGAGGTCAAGGTG